>ENA-OQNN01000140-OQNN01000140.1-human-gut-metagenome-genome-assembly--contig:-NODE-140-length-86134-cov-4.431267_pt1 | contig 86134 bp, 82 predicted proteins | sample MGYA00242624_ERZ504870 | MGnify/ENA primary metagenome ERZ504870 (study PRJEB26092, sample SAMD00036379) | human gut metagenome | host: Homo sapiens | study: EMG produced TPA metagenomics assembly of... | reverse complement strand
GTCAAGGTTGCCGACCCGCTAAAAATTTTTTAGGCTGCTCAGGCAGTCTTTTTGTCGTGTCCTTTTTTCTTTCAGAAAATTTTTTCTGTTTTTTTAATTTTAGGGGTTGACTTTTATTTGCAGGTCTTTGCTTCTATAATACCATAAAAAATCTTAAAAAGCAAGGGGGCTAAAAGTTTTTCGATCAGAAATTCTAAAATAAAAACATATTTTTTATTTTGTTGAATCCAAACTTTATCAAAAATATATTACTTATAATATTATATACAAAAACGACCTGTTAGAAATACTTTCATAGCAGATCATTTTTATAAGATTAATTCAATTATTTGTTTATTCGATACGAAGATTTTCAATTATAACTTTTCTTTCACCACTAAAGTTTTTCCTATGAAACACAAATTTCAATTCAAAAACATCTTTCCAAAACATAAAAGTACCTTGGAATTGAGCAAGCGGAATTTTGAATTCTCTCAAATCCTCATTTAAATAAATCTCGTAGGAAACGTCAATGCCATTAAGGCAAATTTCAATGTCCAAAAAAGTTATTCCTTCAGATATATAAGCTTCAAAGCACAAGTTTCTATCATTTGCAATATAATTTGTAAAATTTCGTTTTTCAGCAAATACAACAATGCTACATAATTTACTTTCTGTTTTTTCAAAATTTATTATAGCAGTTATTTTTTCTTGATTAGATTCCTTTTTAATGATCTTACAACCATCATTCTCCAAATCATCAATACAATAACTTCTTGCAAAAGCCATATTAAATTTTCGATTATTTTCTAAAGTCAAATTCAAAAACTCATCTCTAGCATTCTCCCAATGCGTCTGATTAGGATGAATACCAAATTTGTCATTTAATATCTTAAGAAACTCATTAAAAGCTGCTTTTGTCATGTTATCACAAGTTCCTAGTTTTATTCCAACTTTATTTCTTTCTACAACGCCTTGTACATCATTAAAATCAAATCCTGGAAGCAAAATACTTAAACTATCTGCCTTCCGTAACCAAACAGCTCCCATTTCATTTAGACATACAGGGCTTGCGTAATAATTATCAGACAAAAAGTAAATCGCATATATATTTTCATCAGAAATCAGCTGATTTAGATATGCATAAATATCATTTCCTATTGCTATTTTTGTTTCTGGTACAGAAGAACAAACAATATCTTTCTCTGTAAGCCCAATTTTATACATAAACGAAACGAATGCCTTAACGACTTTCTCATCTTTAGAAGAATGACTTAAAAATAATTTGTAACTCATTTTTCTCTCCCTTTATGGAAAATTTAGTATCTAATATAAGTATACAGCATCTTTTCGTAAATAGCAATACTATTTTCGAATTTTTCGATAATTTAAGCTGCATTAATCTGTTGTGTTTCTATCAAAATATTGCTTTTAACAACAAAACGATAGCCCCGACCTACCGTTTTATTTTACCCTATCGTTTTTTTGTTTTTCAGAAACGCAAACAGCCTGCTGGGGAAGCGATCCACAGCAGGCTGTTTTTGACTAATAAAACCGAAAAAATCATGTCCTTTCTGTGTTTTTAAAAATACTATGCAATCGTATCATTTGTGCGACTACAATTTTCCCGATCTAACTCCTACATTATTCACAGATATTGTTGATCTAAAATTTTTTGATAATCAGTCATAAATCCATATATTTTTGATGCACTTGCAGCAGCAAGATTTGGAGGAACAGCATTTCCTATTTGCAAACTCATACTATTTATTCCCCCGGTAAAAACAAAATCATCTGGAAAAGACTGTAATCTTGCAGCTTCTCTTATTGAAATCGCACGATCTTGTGTTGGATGTCCAAATCTTCCTTTTGAATAGACAGTGCAACCCGCAGTCATTGTTGGAGCAGGCTTATTAAGGCTCATTACACCATAAGTATCCGTGTATGATACATTAAGTTTCTTATGACATTCTAAAACTAAGCCACTTGGTAAGCATGTACGTGAACCCCCATGTTTGTGAATTTCCCTAAGTCTCATAATATTAATATTTGATAGATTTCTACAAATATGGTTATGAATTTTTTCAGTTTCGTATTTTTCACCCGCCTTGATAGATGGTAGATCCATTATACTCTCCCCAACTGTAACCCAGGGTAATAAAGCACTATTTTCATCATTAGAATGTGTAGGTATTGGGAGTAAGTCAAGTTTATGCACATTGTATAATCGAGTTAATACATCATTGACATCATTTCGAACGCCATGTAACACCAATCGTCGTCTTATTTGAGGAACTCCATAATCAGCCGCATTTAAAATTGCATACTCTAAATGATAATTTGATCCAAGTAATGTTACAACATTATTAAATATATGCTTTCCAATTCCGCTTGACATACCTGGAACATTTTCCATTAGAATAAAAGATGGCATCAACTCATGAACTATTCGTACATAATCATATACCAACTCATTTTTTTCATCAGCAATATTTCTTTTTCCAATATTAGAGAATCCTTGACATGGTGGGCAACCTGCCAATAGAAAATTATCTCCTTTTTTAATGTTGGTTAAATTAGATATTTCTTTGCCTGATATATTTTTTATATTCTCTTGCAATACATGACAATAAGAAAAATTACTTCTATATGTATTCAATGCAGATTGATCAATATCAACAGCTAACTTAATATCATATCCACTATTAAATAACCCTTTAGACAGACCGCCAGCTCCGCAAAATAAATCAATCGCTTTAAACCGTTGCATAATCTTTTCTTTTTACACTCCCTTCATTAAATATATTCGTCAAATTCGCAATAATATCTCTCTTGTCATCCGACTCCTCTTTTACCCACTGTTGAGCTAATTTTTTTATAGTAGCCTCTATATCTGATTTATTAGAATCACCAAACTCAAATTCACTAATGCTTTTAACAACTTCTTTCGCATTCAAATTGGTGACTTCCACATCCTTAATGATTTCTGAGTATTCCTTTTTACAAAAATCACTTTCCAAAAGAATGACCTCTGGAATTTTTTCGTTTGGAAGAAAAGCTATATTACTCTGAAAAAAGCGAAGGTAATTTATATATTCATCACATTCTTGATTGATATGTTTTTCACCAGATCCACTGTCCACAAAAGGACGTATATCCATGCCATACATTGCTTTTACACATTTTTTTAAATAATTACAATCGTTTGTTTGCGAATTAGTTAAGTCATTGATGCATATATTTTCTTTGGGTTTCATATCACCGTCCAAAAACAAAAAGACACTATGCTCATCTTGTACTTCACAACAATGTGCTGGAACAAAACGTTGAATTATTGATTTTTCTCCACCAGAGAAAAATTGTATTTTAAAATATTGTTCTTTATTAATTAAAACTAGGACTTTCTCTAACAATATTTTCGCTGCAATATCCTCACATATAATTACATGTTTATCAACCACATAATCTTCAAGAATAAAGAAAGCTTCTTTATAATTAACATTTTCTCGCACAAAAAATTGACCATCTGCATTCATATCAAACAGTTTAATTGCACTATTTGGTAGGTTTTGAACAAGATATGGTGAATGCGTAGAAATGATAATTTGCATTTTTCTCGTTTTAATAATTTCTAAAAGGTATTCTTGCAATCTCTCTTGAGCACTTGGATGTATTGATATTTCTGGTTCATCTAAAAGAATCAAAGCATTATTAGATGCACCCTCAATCTTATCAACTAACTCTATGATTGCGGTTTCACCACTTCCAGCATTTGCTTCAGAGTAATTTGATGATGTATTAGTTTTAACATAAATTGAAACTCCTTCTATTCTATATAATTTGTGTTTTGCAATCTTTATACTGACATATCTTTTCCCTAATATTTTACTGATAATTTTAATTTCAGTCGGAGAAAGCTCATACATACTACCAACTTTTGAATCATCTTGACCAGGGAATCTCATAGCTTCGCCATTAAACAAACGGCTTAAATATTTTGACCGTTTACGTAATAAATCTTTTCTCTCATCTTTTTTATATTTTGAAAAATAAAAAATCTGATCAAAAGCACTTATTTCATTTCTAAAATTAAAATATATTACCTCTTTTTTCACAGGTGAAAATCTTGTGGTTTTTTCCATTCCATCACGTTTTACAGGTTTAGAAGTCTCCCAATAATCTGGATCATCTTTTTTTGTTGCTGAACCACGCCTGATGCGTCTTTTCATAACTTCTTTTATTTCAGACTTTTTGTCTTCACGATATCCATAAAAAAATCGATTAGGTTCGTCACTTTCTCTAATTGGATCAACTTCTGTAGAGAACCAGAAATCGGCACAACTTTTATTTTCAGGAGCACCATATAATGCATGAAGCACTGAAGATTTTCCAGAACCATTTCTTCCTACCAACACTGTAAGGGGATAGCTAAAATTTATTTTTGTATTTTTTTGCATATTTTTAAAAAAAGAAATTGTATATACTCAATATAATTTGGAAAAATATTATCCCTTTTCATATTAGCTATTACATTAACATTTTTTTGCACATCCATAATAAAGAGTCCTTTTATCTTAAATCATATCATTATTTTGAAAACAATAAACATAGATTATCTATACTATAACTAGGGGAATGGTTATTCTACATTTTTAGTATAGCACATTTTTTTTTAAAAATCAAGCCTAAACAACATATTTCACGCTTATTCCAAGGGCATACTTAAAAACATAATTAAACCAAAAAACGATAGCCTCGACCTACCGTTTTATTTTACCCTATCGTTTTTTTGTTGTTTCAGAAATGCAAACAGCCTGCCAGGAAAACGCTCCCCAGCAGGCTATTTTTGCTTGGTAAAGCCGAAAAAATCACGCATTTTCGGCGTTTTCCCAAAAAGAAAGCACTGCACAATTGTATCATTTGTGCAGTGCGGTTATGTGGTGTGTAACCTACGCTACAAATAATACAAAATCCTCGAAATTACGGGCTTTTTAGACGTACTTTACAAAAGATACAATTTTTTTGAAAGTAGACTAATCCACAGAGATTTTACGCAGATTTGCCCTTGTTCTTTCCTAAAGGGTGTGCTATAATGAGTTTATTCAGGAAACTGAAAATAGACAAAGGAGAAAAAACAGTGTGGAGGAAAGAAACGTAACGAAGATTCCAGTTCGCCATGAATTACCACGATTATCCAAAGTTGGTGTTTATTGCAGAGTAAGTACAAATCAGCCAGAGCAGCTTCGCAGTATGTCTGCCCAAGCATCTCATCTCACAAGAACAGTTCTGCACAGCAGAGGATGGATACTGATTGATATTTATCTGGATTTTCATACTGGATTAAATGATAACAGACCAGAATTACAGAGATTATTGAAAGATTGCAGGTCCGGAAACGTTGATACCATTCTAACAAAAAGCGTCAGCAGATTTGGACGGAATACTGCTGAAACAATCCGCCTGATTCGAGAACTCAATGCCATTGGAGCCAGAATTATATTTGAGAACGAAGAAATCGACACTTCAAAATGTGAAAGCGAATTTCTTGTCACTTTAATTGAAGCCTACGCACAGGAAGAAAGTTATAACCGCAGTGAGAATATTCGATGGGGAATTGAAAAGCGAATGCAAAATGGAACATCGCTTCTTTACAACAGAAGATGCTTTGGATACAGAAAGAATGAGAACGGCACTTTAGAAATCTGTCCGGAAGAAGCAGAAGTTGTTCGTTTGATTTTTGATTTCTATCTTCGTGGCGGAAGTATTCTTTCTATCATAAAAGAACTGGAGAAACGGCAAATTCAAACGCCATCAGGAAAGAAAAAATGGTGCACACAGACAGTTGTAAAAATTCTAACCAATGAAAAGTATATCGGAAATGTGCTGCTAAAAAAGACCTATTCAGATGGATTCCCAAATCGAAAGCGGAGAAACAACTGTGGAGAAAAAGATCAGTATCTTGCAGAGCAGTTGCACCCTGAGATCATATCGAAAGAAATTTTTGATGCAGTTCAGATGGAACGGCAACGAAGAAGTAATGTAGTAATAGACGAAAATGGAGAAAAGAAACGAGCAGGGAAGCGATACTGCTCGAAAATAACACCAGAAACAGACATAGAATCATTCGATGGCATGTTAGATCACTCATCATATAGTGAATGATAAGTACACAAAGAAAAAGTGCAGAAATACGCCAATTTAACAATAAAACGATAGCCCCGACCTACCGTTTTATTTTACCCTATCGTTTTTTTGTTGTTTCAGAAACGCAAACAACCTGCTGGGAAAACGCTTCCCAACAGGCTGCTTTTGCTTGATAAAACCGAAAAAATCACGCATTTTCGGCATTTTTCCAAAAAGAAAGCACTGCACAATTGTATCATTTGTGCAGTGCAGTTATGGTTGCGGGAGCCAGATTTGAACTGACGACCTTCGGGTTATGAGCCCGACGAGCTACCTAGCTGCTCCATCCCGCGATTTTTCTTTCGTCTGACCTTTGATGTTGTTTCCTGTCCTGATGACTTTTACATTATAGCATACCCCACCACAAAAGTCAACTATATTTTTTAGTTCCGAAAGAAAAAAAGTGAATATGATATTTTTCACGCATAAAATCAGAGATTAGCAAAATTATTTTCAGTTTTGAAAGCTTTTTCTAAAAATAATAAAGTTGTGCGCTTTGATTATTCTTTTTCATCCCAACGTGCATCCTGCTCCTGCTGTTCAAATGTTTTCACATTTATCCCGTCAATCAAGAAATCCACGTGATTTCCGATTGTCAAATCTGGACAGGTGAGGAAAAAGGTTTCCGCATCGTATTGCAGCATGGTTTTTACAACTTCGATTCCATTGATTTGGAAAGAAACGGTATGTCCACTTGTAATGGTTTCTTGCCAATTGAGTTGTGCAGTTGACTGTGTATGATCAGCAATGTTTGCATTCGTTCCGGTTGCTAGCAATGTTCCGCCTTCTACAGAGAATCTGCCATCACAACGAATTCCCGATTGTTCGCCATTGGCAATAACCATTCCATTTAAAATCTTGCTATCTCGACCGGATAAAATCGCAGTATCTTTCGCAGCAATCGAAAGCATTCCTTCTGTAATCGTAATGGCATCTGTACAAGTGATTCCATTTCCAGATTCATTTTGAATTTGCAGTGCCCCTGTTCCTTGTAATTGCAATGCAGATGAACTATCAATTGCAGTCACTCCCTGGTCTGCAAGAATTGTATTTTCTGAATGGTCAGCAGTTTTAATTGTAACCATTCCGGCTTGTTGAATTTGAATTGCTGGTGCATCTACTCCGCAGATAGAAGCACCTTCCAACCGTAATTCTATCGCATCCGTAGCCCCTGCTTGTACACAAATACTGCCATTCCAGTTTCCAGAGAGGTGATAAATGCCAGCAGCCTGTAAGAAAATCTGATTGCCTGAAACAACAATACCTGCTCCCTGCATTTCTCCATCACTGAGCGACAAATATTTATCTGTCTGTTGTTCCGGTTGGGTAGGGTTTGTTTCTACTGGTGCTATGGTTACTGGAACAGGTGGTTGTGTCCGAATCACAACATTTGTCTTGAGTGTAGTCATTTTCACGGAAGCAGGAGATTCCGCCTTGCTAGATGTTTTTGTTGTTCGATTGGATGCATTTTCTGTATCATTTCGTACGGTTGTTGTACGAAATGGATTTTCTCGTGGCATAGTTGCTGCAATGCGAGGAGCTGTAGTTGTTTTAGAGGCTTTTGTTGTTTTTGGTTTGGTAATTTTCGCAGCTTTCTCCGTTGTCACTTTTGCAGTCGTTTCTTTTTTCTGTTTGGTTGTCGTCTTTTTCTTGGATGATTTTTTCTTTTTTGTCGTTGTTTTCGTTGTTTTTTTCGTTTTGACCGCTTTCGTAGAAACAGCATTCGAGTCCGCATCCATCCATTCGGCTTGCTCTGCGGTCGGCAAAGTTTCTGCTATCTGCGATTCTGAGCCAGCAGTCTGCACATACAAACGATGTGTTTCTCCGGTCTGTCCTGTGCAGCCAACACTGCATAAAATAAGAAATACTGCTGCCAAAATCCATTCTTTTTTCGGATACATCACGATTCCTCCTATTGATAGTCACAAAATCTACTAGTTATATTGTAGCACAAACTGGAAAAGAAAACAACTATTTTCTTTCTTAATCGCAAAATATCGGATTCTCACTTTTCAAAAAGTTTACCTCCTGTTTATCTTTCTTTTCATTTCTGTTTTACCTCATCCATTATACTAAAGAAAACAGGGGACAAACAGATATGATTTTTACAAATTCTGAAAAAAAGGAGATGGCACAAATGCAAGGACTAACAACATTAGACTTTCAGATTTTACATGCTATTCAGCGAATTTTTTCTTGTTTCGTTTTGGATTTTCTCATGCCGAAGATTACCGCTTTGGGAAATGGTGGAATTCTTTGGATTTTGCTTGCAATCCTCCTGCTAATTCTTCCGAAAACTCGAAAAAACGGGATACAACTGGGTGTCGGTTGCGTTGGCTGTGGACTAATTGGAAATTTATTCTTGAAAAATGTGATAGCAAGGAATCGCCCTTGCTGGATAGAAGACCATACCATGTTGATTGCAATGCCAACTGATTTTTCCTTTCCATCTGGTCATACCATGGTATCTTTCGCAGCAGCAACCGTGCTTTGGCATTGGAATCGGAAAGTGGGAATTGCAGCGTATCTTTTAGCAGCAGTTATTGCTTTTTCTCGGCTGTATCTGTTTGTACATTTCCCATCGGACGTATTCGCTGGGACAGTGATTGGCGTTTTGATTGGAATCGCAGCCATAAAAGGAACAGACTGGATGCAGAAAAAATTCCAGAAACAAAAAAATTGAATCATTAAGAAGAAATGCGTACCGATTTTATAACCGATACGCATTCTTTTTATCTATGAGGAGATTTCAACTGTCAGGATAATGTTTTGATGGTGAGGCTATCTTCCGGATTTGGAGAAGTGCCATTATCTGCATACAATTCATAGGAACTGCCTTCATAACCCAAAAGCTGAATGGTGTTGTAGTCTGTTCTCGCCGTGTTTTCAGCAGATTCTGCAAACGGAATTGCTTTCTGATTCCGGATGAAGAAGACCAGCTCGTCCAATCCAACAGAAACATAGTGATGCCCCTTCGGGAGGATTTCTGTTGTATAATCCTTGCTGCTGTGCATTCTTACCAGCATCATTTCTTCCGGCAGGTAGACATATCGCCCTTGTGCATTCTGCTTGTAAATTGGTGCAATCATCAATTCATTGCCCAACAGCAGCTGGTCTTCTACCTGTTCTGCCATGGCATCATCTGGGAAATCAAACGCCAGCGGCTTGAACATCATCTCATCGTTCAAAGCAGCCTTCAAAAATTCGCTATAGAGATACGGAATCAGGCTATATCGAATCTGAATCATTTTGCCAGTAGCTTCAACATTGGAGAACTGATAGAGTTCTTGTTCCCGTGTGCCGTCTGCGGAGTGGTTGCGGAATAGCGGTGTAAACAGGGAGTATTGCAGCCAACGAATCATGAGATCTTCCGTTGTATCGCAGCCGAATCCGCCCGTATCCGAGCCAGTAAAGAGGAATCCAGCCATATTTAAAGCCGGCAGCTGCTGCATGGACTGGAGAATATGCGACCACCAAGATTTGTTGTCGCCCTGCCAAATGCCACCATAACGATGTGCACCAATATAAGAGGAACGAGAAAAGAAAAGTGTCCGCTTTTCCGGAGAAATTTCCTGCAACGCTTCAAATGCCGAGCGTGTCATATTCATGCCATAGAGGTTGTGCACTTCGCTGTGCTTGACCATTTTTCCATCCACATTGTGATAGAATTTGTCATAGTCGCCGATGTTGCCATTCAAACCAGCTACCATTCCAGTAAAGGCAAAGTATTCCTGAATACCCATGTTGCCAGCTGTCAGCTTTTCAATTTCTGTACAGGTATCTGCCAAGCGGTCTTCGGTGTAGAAAATGGCAGGTTCGTTCATGTCGTTCCAGAAACCGTCAATCCCTTGTTCCGTCAGAACAGCGTATTTCTTACCAAACCAATCTCTTGCTTTTGGCTGCAAGAAATCTGGAAAATGTACCCGACCCGGCCAGACAGCACCGACAAAGTCGCCACCCTCGGCATTCTTACAGAAATAATTGTTCTGTACGCCTTCTTCATAGACATCATAGCCGTCTTCGATTTTTACGCCAGCGTCAATAATCGGAACAAGGTGAATGCCCTGTTCTTTCATGTCTGTGGCAAGTCCTTTCAAGTTCGGGAATCGTTTGGTATCAACAGTAAAATCCTTGTACCGTTCCATATAATCAATATCCAGATAAATGCTGTCCAGTGGAATGCCAGCATCCTGATACTGTTTTGCTACCGTGCGAATATCTTCTTCAGTCTTATAGCCCCAGCGGCTCTGACCATATCCGAATGCCCAGAACGGCGGAATATAGCTTCTGCCAACCATTTTCCGGAACTGCTTAACGATGTCCTTTTCGCTTTCGCCTGTGATGATATAAACCGTCAGGTTATTGGACGCAGCATGAATTTGCATCATGCTCCGCTTGGTATAGCCGATGTCAAACTCCATCTTTCCAGCGAAGTCGAAGAATGCACCGAAAGTCACTGTACCATGAATGATGATGAAGTTGTGTGCACCATAGAGGGAACGAGTATCCTCGTGGTGGTTGGGGTTATCGTAGTTCCAGCTGACATACTGCCAGCCTCTCTTGTTGATGCCACGAATCTGTTCGCCCAGACCATAGACAATGTCGTTTTCAGAAAGCGAGTAAGTGAATGTCCCTTGCTGGTCTGTTTCAAAAAACGGCAGTGCATCGGTGGACGGCTGAACGTCCAAAACAACTGCATCGGTCGGGAATGGGGTTCCGTAAACATATTTTTTAATCATAACAGCACTTCCTTTCAAAAAGTCCATTGCAATTTGTTCTTCTGTATGATATAATACTACAAAACCGTTCAGAATTCTATTGATATTCTACGCAATTCTGATACAATTCTATTTTTTCGGAGGTGTTTTTGAATGAATGACCGAGATTCGAGAGAAAACCGCATCCACGGTTCAGAAATCAAGCCATTTGGATACTATGCATGCGAAATTCCGAACCATTTTCACTGTGTCCCCATGCATTGGCATCGGGAATTTGAGCTGAATTTTGTGCGGGAGGGTTCTGCTTCTTTTATCTGCGGAGAAGAGAAGTTTGACTCTGCAGCAGGGGATATTATTATCATTCAACCAAATGTCATGCATTCGGTTTATCCACGGGAATCCATACATCAGGTCTATGATACACTGGTATTTCGGTATGAAATTTTCGGAGGATTTGATTCTGACCGTGCAATTGCAGCTTGTATCAAGCCGCTGATCACTGGAAAAATGCATATTCCAACGCATATCACGACCGACCACCCCTATTATGCGGAATTGGAGATGATGATGAACAATATTTTTTCCTGTGCCAAAGGAGATACACCACAGCTGGACTTGCTGATGCGGAGTGAATTGCTGCGGCTGTTCTGGCTGTTGGAAACAGAAGCAACCGTAGAACATGATTTCTATGAATTGGGAGAGGCGATTCGCCCGGCACTGGAATACATTGCAGAACATTTTCAAGAGCCGATTACCGTCAAGCAGCTGGCAGATTCTGTGCATTTGAGCGAAAGCTATTTTATGCATCAGTTTCAAAAACAGGTGGGATTTCGTGCGGTGGAGTATCTTTCTCACTATCGCATCAATCAGGCTTGCAAAGAATTGCTGTCCACGAAAAAAAGCGTGCTGGAGATTGCATTTGATTGTGGATTTCGGAATCTTTCCAACTTCAATCGGCAGTTCCGGAAAATCACGAGCAATACTCCGACCGAATACCGGAAAAAATTTGCAGAGGAATCGATTTTCTGGTGATTGAAAAGGCATCTTTACAAATGAACAAAAAAAGGCATATAATAGGAGCAGGCAGGAAACTGCCGAAAAAACAAAAGGAGCGATGAAAAATGGAATATACAAAGTTGGGGAATACAGATATTACAATTCCCAAAATTTGTGTTGGTTGTATGAGTTTCGGAAAAGCTGGAATCATGCATGATTGGACGCTGGATGAAGCAGAAACCGAAACGGTTGTCAAACATGCTTTGGATTTGGGTATCAACTTTTTTGATACGGCAAATTGCTATTCTGCTGGCACAAGTGAACATTATCTGGGACACGCTCTGAAAAAGAATATTGCCCGTGATAAAGTCATTCTTGCCTCGAAAGTCTATTTTAATCCGGGGCGGCTTTCTAAAGAAGCCATTTATCGAGAAATTGATGGCACATTGCAGCGTCTGGGAACAGATTATTTGGATCTCTATATCATTCACCGGTTTGACTACGAAACCCCAATTGAAGAAACGATGGAAGCCCTGAACGATCTGGTGAAAGTCGGAAAAGTTCGGGCATTGGGTGCATCTGCCATGTACGGGTATCAGTTTTATAATATGCAGCTGGCAGCTCGTGACAACGGCTGGACACCTTTTCAGGCGATGGAGAATCATTATAATCTGCTGTATCGGGAAGATGAACGGGAACTGATTCCAATTTGCAAGCAGATGGGCGTGACATTAATGCCATACAGTCCGCTGGCAGCGGGACATTTGGCTCGTCCATGTTGGACAGCAAACGCCTGCCGCAGCAAAACTGAACGGGTTGCTATGAGAAAATATGACCGTACAGAAGAACAGGATATGCAGATTGTCCGCCGTGTTGCAGAAGTAGCAGAGCATTACGGTGTAAAAATGCAGCAGATTGCATTGGCTTGGCAGTGGGCAAAGGGAGTTGCTGCTCCGATTGTCGGTGCAACCAAATCCAGCTACTTAGATGATGCAGCCAGTGCATTATCTGTTCAATTGACAGATGCAGACATTGCATTATTGGAAGAATGCTATGTTCCGCATCGCATTGTCGGAGCAATTGACAAAAATCCGGCAGAGGGCGTTGTATTGCTGGACGAAAAGAAATAAACGAATGAAAATTGGCAGCAGGAAGATTGCATGATGTTCCTGCTGCTTTTGATTTTACGGCTTTTTTGACAGATTGGAACAAAAATCGAAGTTGCGGCAGGTTTGATTTTATCTTTTGTTTAACTTTGGTTTATGCGTATTTATAACCGATTCGATAAACTAAAGATAACTTAACAGGAAGGGAAGTGCTTGTATGAAAGCAAAAGAAACTGCCTCTAAAACCACCGCACAGATTTTACGAGATAATGTGTGTACGCTGTTCAATCTATTGAATCTGCTAATTGCCATTGCCTTGATTGCAGTCCATGCATGGTCGAACTTGTTTTTTATTTTTGTGATTGCCTTAAATACAGTCATTGGGATTGCACAGGAATTGAAAGCAAAGCGATTGATTGAAAAGCTGACGCTTTTATCACAGCCAAATGCCAAAATTGAACGCAATGGGACAATACAATCTGTTCCCATTGCGGAGGTACAGGAACAGGATATTTTGCTGCTGGAGAGCGGCAATCAGATTTGTGCCGATGCCGTTGTCCGCAGTGGCGGAATTGAAGTAAACGAATCACTGCTGACGGGGGAATCCGATGCCATCTTTAAAAAAGCAGGCGATACGCTGTTGTCAGGCAGTTCTGTCATCAGCGGAACGTGTCAGGCAACGGTACTTCATGTCGGAAGTGACAGCTACGCTGCAAAATTGACGAAAGAAGCCAAGAAAACCAAGGCCATGCATTCGGAATTAGTTGGTTCGATGCGAAAAGTGACTCGTTTGACGAGTCTTTGTATTGTTCCGCTGGGCATCCTGCTGTTTGTACAGGCATTGTTTTTCCGAGATAGTTCCATGTATGATGCAGTCGTTGGAACTTCTGCCGGTTTGCTGGGAATGCTGCCGAAAGGACTGTATCTGCTCATTAGTATCAGCCTAGCTGCCGGAATTATTACACTTTCCAAGAAAAATGTACTGGTGCAAGATTTGTATTCACTGGAAAATCTGGCACATGTTGATGTACTCTGTTTAGACAAAACCGGAACATTGACAGAAGGAAACATGAAAGTCGAAAAAGCGGTTTTGTTTCCGGGAGCAGATTCTGCAATGTTTCAGGAATGGATGGGGAACTTTTTAACGCATACGCAGGATAACAATGCGACTTTTCAGGCAATGCATACTTATTTTGATGGAATGGATACGTTATCCGTTACAGAGCAGATTTCATTTTCTTCTGACCGAAAATGGAGTGCAATGACGTTCTCCGGAGTAGGCACACTTGTCATTGGAGCACCGGAAAAACTCTGTTCAGATAAGTTGCCAGAAAACGTTCTGGAAGCACAACAAAACGGGAAGCGTGTTCTTTTAGCTGGAATTACTCAGCATGCTGTTCAAAAAGAACAGCCACTACCGGAAATGCAACTGCTGGCAGAAATCATTCTGACAGATCCACTTCGTGCCAACGCTGCGAAAACAATTGCAGCATTTCAGCAGGAGGGTGTTTCTGTGAAGCTGATTTCTGGGGATAATCCGATGACTGCCTCCGCAATGGCACAGCAGGCAGGCGTTTTTCAGGGTGATCGTTGGGTCGATATGCGAACGGTTGCAGATTCTGAGATGGATGCTGCTGCGGCACAGTATACCGTTTTCGGAAGAGTGACCCCACAGCAGAAAAAACAGCTGATTCAGGCATTTCACCGCCAGAAGCACACTGTTGCGATGACGGGTGATGGTGTCAACGACTTGTTAGCATTGAAAGAAGCAGATTGCAGCATTTCAGTAGGGCAGGGCAGTGATGCCGCCCGTCAGACAGCCCAACTTGTATTATTGGATTCCGATTTTGCTGTCTTGAAAGATGTCCTGTTGGAGGGACGGCGAGTGGTTCACAATGTCACACGGTCTGCGGGTGTCTTTTTCATCAAGACGCTGTATTCAATTTTGTTGTGTGTGCTCTGCTTGCTGACCAACACGCCATTCCCATTCGTTCCGATTCAAATCACCTTGATTGACTTAGTAATTGAGGGCTATCCGTCTTTCTTCTTATCATTCCTGCCAGATTCTCAACCTGTCCGGACAAAATTCCTACCGGAAGCCATCCGAAGGGCTGCACCGAATGCACTTGCCATCGGCGTTTGTTTCTTATTTTATCTGGTATTGCATGCAATGGGTATTTTTGGATTGTCCGGTGAACAGACACAGGCAAACACCTTGCTGTTCTTGCTGATTGGAACGGTTGGATTGCTGGGCGTTTTCAAGATGTGCTTACCATTTACAAAAGTAAAGGCATTTTTTGCGGCAACTTCTGCAATTGGATTTTATTTTGCCATTGCACTTTGTCTGTGGCTGCAACAGCATCTGTTGCATCTAGACATTTTGCACCTTGCTGTTCCGACTGGCACAACCTTGTTATTCTTTGGATTGTTTGCCATCGTGGCAATTTTAACAGCATCCATTTTTTCCCGAACGCTCTTCAAACAGAAGCGTTGACGATAAAAGAAACCCGTGCTATAATAAAATACAGAGGAGGCGGAAGAAATTGACCATTAAAAAACGACTGTTTCTCTCGAATTTATTTATGTTACTGATTCCAGCAATGGTTAGCGTTCTGATTTTGGCAGTTTCGCTGCTATTCTTTGTAAATGTGGTCTATAAGCAGGTAATGGATGAAACGGTTCAGGAAGAAAACACGGTTCATTTAGAGCATCTGCTCATGGAACAGGCGAAAGAATTCTTGCAAACGAAACATGAAGTACTTACTGATTCGCATTTATATCAGACCGTTGAGAAATATGTCGGAACACAGGAAATCCAACTGCAAATTTATCAAGGCGATACACAGGTTTGTTCTATGGGAACAAGCACGCAGGCACTTGCCAGCCAATCGTTACAGGAATTATCCAGTAGCACACCAAACGGTAGCCTTTATATGGAACAGGCAGAAATAGAGGGCATTTCTTACACGATTTATTTATTTTTCTCTGCTCCGGTCAAGGAAAGTGCATGGAATGAATTGATTGTAAAATATTGGATTCTTGTCTTGTTTGTTTTGATTGTTGCTGCGGTTTTGGTCACCAACCAATTTCTGACGAAATTTGTATTCCGGAAAATTGAAAAGCCGCTGGATCTTTTGGTTTCTGGCGTGCATGAAATTCAAAATGGTAATTTAACCTATCGCATTGTCTACAAAGAAAAAGATGAATTCCTTCCGGTTTTCAAAGATTTTAATCAGATGGCAGAGCGGTTGCAGCAATCCATTGAACAGATCGAACGGGAAGAACGAAACCGAAAAGAATTGATTGCCGGCATTTCCCACGACTTGCGAACACCGTTGACATCCATTAAAGCCTATATCGAGGGCTTGATTGAGGGAATCGCTCAAACACCGGAGCGGCAACAAAAATATATGCAGACGATTCGGGAAAAGGCAAACGACATTGACCGCATGGTGGACAAGCTGTTTTTGTTCTCCAAGTTGGATTTGGGTGATAGCCCATTTTATCCAGAATTGATTCCTGTTGCAGAAGCCTTGAACAGCTTGATTTCTGAAAATGCGGAAGCTTATGCAAAACAGGGAATGACGATTACACTGGAAGAGATTCCAGAAGCTTGCACGGTGTATGCAGACCCCGTGCAGTTCCGAAATGCGATTACCAACTTGCTGGAAAATAGCCTGAAATATAAGGATGCTCCGGAAGTGCAGGTGCGGATTCGCTGTACAGAAACGGATTCTGATGCAACGATTATAGTATCAGACAATGGACCAGGTGTTCCGGAGGAAGCATTGCCGAAATTATTTGATGTATTTTACCGCAGTGACCCTGCCCGCAGCAATCCACAATCTGGCAGCGGACTGGGGTTGGCGATTACAGCGAAAATTCTGGAGCGGTTCGGCGGTTCGATTCGAGCAGAGCAGGAAACACCGAAAGGGTTGCGGATTTTGCTGACGATTCCAAAGAAGGGGGCAGAAACATGAGTCATATTTGTATCATAGAGGACGACACAGCGATTGCAGAAATTGAACGGGATTATCTGGAAATCAATGGGTTTACGGTATCCATTGCCACAGACGGCGTATCTGGATTGAACCTCACACAAACAGAATCGTTTGATTTGATTTTGTTGGATTTGATGCTGCCGCAGCTGGATGGATTTACACTCTGCCGAAAACTACGGGAACGGTTAGACATTCCGATTCTGATGGTAACCGCAAAGAAAGAGGACATCGACAAAATCCGTGGGCTGGGATTGGGGGCAGATGATTACATTGTAAAGCCATTTTCTCCGGGGGAACTGGTGGCAAGGGTACAGGCACACATTGCAACATACAAACGCCTGAAAACGCCGCAGGAAACCCAGCAGGAAATTACGGTTGGAGCAATTCGGATTTGTCCGAAATCTCATCGGGTATTTGTTCGAGAACAGGAAGTTAGCTTGAAAAACAAGGAATATGAATTGCTGCTGTTTCTAGTGACGAATGCAGACACAGTTTTTGACCGAGAAACCTTATATGAACGCATCTGGGGCATGGATGCTATGGGTGATAATGCAACAGTTGCGGTTCATATCAATCGTCTGCGGGAAAAATTAGAGGAAGACCCTTCGCATCCAAAATACATTGAAACTGTATGGGGTGCAGGGTATCGGTTTCATGCATAGGAGATGAAGAAAAAATGTGGTTGCTTTTTGCGTGTGGGTCTGCAATATTCGCAGGGGTTACCGCAGTTTTAGCGAAAATCGGCATGCAACACATCAATTCTACGGTTGCAACTGCTTTGCGAACAGGCGTTGTTCTGTTGTTCTCGTGGCTATTGGTGTTGCTGACTGGGGCAATTTCCGGAATCGGAGCAATTTCCGGAAAAACATTCTTATTTTTGATTCTGTCCGGCTGTGCAACGGGTGCAAGCTGGCTCTGTTACTTTCAAGCGTTGCAGCTGGGCGATGTCAATCAGGTTGCACCGATTGACAAATCCAGTACCATTTTAACCATGCTGTTGGCGTTTCTCTTTTTAGGAGAAGCTTTGACCGTGCAAAAAGTCATTTGTATGCTGCTGATTGGAGCAGGTACATTCTTGATGTTGCCCAAACGCACACAAGCCAAATTGCAATCCACGACGAAAAAAGGATGGCTATTTTATGCCATCCTTTCTGCCGTTTTTGCAAGTTTGACTTCTATTTTGGGAAAAGTGGGAATTCAGAACATTGACTCGAACCTAGGAACAGCCATCCGAACGTGTGTGGTTTTGGTTATGGCATGGGTTATGGTGTTTGTGACTGGACAGCAACACAACTTGGGAGCACTGAATCGAAAAGATTTGTTGTTTTTGGTGCTCTCCGGACTGACAACCGGACTTTCTTGGATGTGCTATTATCGAGCTTTGCAGGATGGTCTAGCGAGCGTGGTTGTGCCGATTGATAAACTGAGCATTCTGGTTACCATTGCATTTTCGTTCTTCGTTTTAAAGGAACGATTGAACCGCCGCTCTGGAATTGGTTTGGGGCTGCTGACCGTTGGAACGGTTTTGTTGGTATTATAATAGAAAATTACAGAGAAAGCATTCTTGCAGAAAGTGAACTGTAAGAATGCTTTTTTTGCTTGATTTTTGTCGAATTTTGTCGAACACTATAAAAACGATTGCAAAAAGTAGAAAAATATGATAAAATGCACATATAAAAAATTAATAAAGAGGATGATTGTGGCGGAATATATCTCTCATATTCGGGAATCGGATAAAAAAGAACAGACTGTTTCTGAGCATTCTAACAACGTTGCAAAAATCGCAAGTGAATTTGGGCAAGCTGTTCAGATGTCCCACACTGCTTGGTTGCAGGGAATTTTGCACGATGCTGGAAAATTGTGCACGGATTTTACAGAATACATTCGTGGGAAGAGTGATGCCAAAAGGGGAGAAATTGACCATAGCTATATGGGTGCAAAGTATCTTGCGAACTTGGCAATAGAACTGTATAAAGAGAGTAGATTGAATCCGGATGCGGCACTTTTAATTGGGCGAACGATTCTTTCTCATCATGGATTACATGACTGGCTTACAGAGGATGGAGAAAATTATTTCGAGAAACGAACTTCTATTATAAAACAGGATAAGGAAGTCAAGTGTGCATTGCCGGAGATTGTTTCTGATGGAACACTGAAAAAGTATTATCAGGAATCTGTGAAAGAGTATGATGCGATGCAGCAGAAAATGGAACAGCTTTACAAAGAAATGATTGCCAAGGGCGAACAAGAGAAACGGAATCTTTCTGATGATGCAAAATCTGTGATTCCTTCATTTTATCAGGGCTTTTTAGAACGGTTGATGCAGTCTATTCTAATGGATGCCGATCAGACAGATGCAGCAAATTTTAACGATGACATTGTGTATACTTCACCCAAAGAATCAACAGCCGTTTGGAATGATATGGCGAAGCGGATGCAGGAAAAATGCTCGACATTTCGTAAGAAAATAGATGCCATTTCTCGCCAAAGAATGAATATTTCCGACCGATGTGCTGCATTTGCGAGTCATGACGTAAAAATCTGTCGCTTGGTTGTTCCAACGGGTGGCGGAAAAACACTGTCTGCTTTGCGGTTTGCGATTGATTATAGTTAGAAACATAAGATTGATCAGATTTTCTATATTGCACCATTCAATTCTATTTTAGAGCAGAACAGCGATGTGATTCGAGAGATTGCAGGGGAAGAAAACTTTTTGGAACATCATTCCAATGTCTTTTCTCAATTGGAAGATGATGAGAAAGAATCAGAAAAACTGTCTGATTATCAAATGCGAACAGAACGTTGGGATGTGCCCATGATTGCAACCACGTTGGTGCAGTTTCTGAATGTTCTTTTTGACGGGAAATCCTCTTCTGTACGAAGAATGCACCATCTATGCCGTGCGGTGATCATCATAGACGAAGTGCAGGCGATTCCTGCAAAGTGTATCCATCTGTTTAACTTGGCAATGAATTTTCTGACACATATCTGTGGGAGCACAGTTGTGCTCTGTTCTGCAACGCAGCCATGTTTAGAACAGGCTGCGTATCCGATTCTATTAGATGAACAGGAAAGCATGACGGCTGATTTTCAGGCGGATTTTGATGCATTTCGGCGAACAGTTTTGCATTCAGCTGGGAAAAAATCTTTTTCCTATGAGGAAGCAGCGGATTTTTGTACCGAACAGTATCAGAAAAATGGAAATCTGTTGCTGGTTGTCAATACCAAACAAGCAGCTCTGACAATGTTCCAAAAGTTAAAAGAACGGAACAGCGAATTTGCAACCGTCTTACATTTAAGTACGAATATGTGTCCAGCGCATCGACGAACAGTGATTCAACAGATGCGAGAACAGCTGGCAGCCCATCAGCCTTTGATTTGCGTAACAACGCAATTGATTGAAGCAGGCGTTGATATTTCTTTCCGTTGTGTGGTGCGGTCGATGTCGGGGTTGGATCATGCTGCACAGGCAGCAGGTCGCTGCAATCGAAATGGGGAGTATGATTGCTGCTCCGTTTATTTGATACAATTGGAAGAAGAAAAGTTGGCTGCTGCTTTAAAACAGATTGCAGACGAGCAGGAGATTACGAAAAAAATCCTCTTCTTTCATGAAAAAGAGGACTTATTGCATCCGGAAATTATGCAGTGCTATTTTAAAAATTATCTGACAACGTTTCAAAATCAATTTTCTTATTCAATTCCAGATTTAGGAAACGAAACGTTGTTGCGATTATTATCTACCAATTCCAACAATGTAAAACGGGCAGAGGCTCAGACGTATAAAAATATACCGCCAAGGCTGAGAAATCATGCACAGGCATTTCGTACAGCTGGCAAAAAATTTCAAGTGATTGCGGAACAGACCACAGATATTTTAGTGCCCTATGGAGACGGAAATGATTTAATCTCAGATTTAAATGGGGAACTTTATGGAAATGAATATTTGAAATTGCTGCGAAAAGCACAGCAATATTTGGTTTCTGTTTACAGTGGAACTTTAAAAGTTTTGGAAGCGAAAGATGCATTGATTCAATTAAATTCAGGTGTTCTTGCATTAAAATCCGGATATTATTCCTCAGAGCAGGGAGTTTGTGCAGATGGAATGATTTCTATGGAGGAATGCTTTGTATAAAAGTAAAAAAGGAGTGAGAAGATGAGCAAACCGACTCATGAGAATATTGTTGAATTTAAAGTTTATGGGGAAGATGCGTTATTTTCAGATGTTTTGACTCGAACCGGAATGGAAAAATACAGCTATCCGATTCCAACTTACGAAGCACTGAAAGGCATTATGCATAGCATTTACTGGAAGCCGACAATTGTCTGGTACATTGATGCTGTACGGGTCATGAACCGCATTCAGACGCAACGAAGAGGGATTCGTCCGATTCATTACAGCGGTGGAAATGACTTGTCTTATTGTACCTATTTGCGAGATGTTTGCTACCATGTACGAGCACATTTCGAGTGGAACGACAACCGTCCAGAGCTGGAGCACGACCGCAACGAAAACAAGCATCACAACATTGCAAAGCGAATGATTGAACGAGGTGGAAGACGAGATATTTTCCTTGGCACACGGGAATGCATGGGATATGTAGAACCTTGTGCATTTGAAGAGGGAACAGGCTTCTATGATCATTCTGGAGAACTTCCGTATGGTCTTTTCTATCATGGCATTACATATGCAGATGAAGCGGTTTTATCGGAAGATAAGGGACAGATGACGGTTCGGTTTTGGAATCCAATCATGAGAAATGGTGTGATTTCGTTTGTTCGACCGGAGGAATGCACCATCAAGCGGCACGTTCGAGAAATGGAAATCAAGCCGTTCGGGGAAGAACATGGAAATTTCAAAGGACTTTCTGAATTTTTAGGAGGTGATGATGTTGCGTTGGGCGGATGAGCTTTATCAAATTTATGAGCGTTTTTGTGGACAGCCCATTGGCGGAGATACCGCAGTTTTGCTGCCAGTGGCACATTCCACAGCAAATGCACAGATTGAAGTGACGTTATCAGAAGATGGCATATTTCAAGCAGCAAAGAAAATTGAGGACAAAAAAGATGCTGTGACAATTATTCCAGTAACGGAAAATTCTGGTTCTCGTAGTTCTGGAATTACGCCGCATCCGTTGGCAGATAAATTGATTTACCTTGCTGGAGATTATGGAAATTATGTTCCTGAAAAAGCAGAAAAGGCATCAAAGTCATATGCTGCTTATCTGGAACAATTAAAGATATGGGCAGAGGGAAACCATTCTCACCCAGCAGTGCGAGCCATTTATACATATTTGCAAAAAGGCTGCTTGATACAAGATTTATTGGCAGCATCCGTTTTAAATTTGGATGAACAGACTGGAAAATTGGGCAAAGAAAAAATCTGTGAAGTTGTGCAGTCAGATTGTATGGTGCGGTTTCGGGTTTATCAGTTGAATCCAGGTAGCAGAGATGAAACTTGGTTGGATTCAACGCTATATGAAAGCTGGATTGAACAGAATGAAGAACAAAATGCATCTCAGCAGGTTCGGCAATTGTGTTATGCAACCGGAAAAGTGACAGAATGCTCGTATAAGCATCCAAATAAAATCAGAAATGCAGGAGATAAAGCAAAGCTGTTTTCTGCAAATGATGAAAGTGGTTTTTCTTACCGAGGCAGATTTCAGAACAAAGAGCAGGCGGTTTCCATTGGCTATGATTTTTCACAGAAAATGCACAATGCTTTACGGTGGATGATTCAACGGCAGGGATATTCGATTAGCAAAACCATGACTGTGCTTGCATGGGAAAGCAATTTAGAGGCAATTCCAAATTTGATGGAAAGTTCTTCTGAAATGTCTTCTGGCTATAAAGAACAGTGTAAAAAAAGTCAAGAAGATGATATCAATATATTTGATATTCCAACCAATGATTTTGGAGCAGATGTTGCACCGGAACGCACATTTGCCAGCTATCGAGAAGATCTTATAAAAATGATTCGTGGTTATCAAAGAAATATGGATCCGCTTTCTAATGTCACAGTAATGGTGCTGGATTCTGCAACAACTGGACGGCTTTCCATGACGATGTATGCACAAATGGAACATTCCGAATTCTTTGAGAACTTGAAGGAATGGCATGAACAGACCGCATGGCGATATTGGAGAAGAAAGGAATTTGATATCTTTTCTTTCGATCTACGTGATATTGTAAATTGTGCATATGGAACAGAACAGAAGAATGTTTTAAAATGTGATGACAAGTTAATGCCGTTCACAATTGGTCGATTGCTTCCCTGCGTACTGCAAAAACAGGCATTTCCGATGGACTTGCTTCAGGCACTTTGTGACCGAGCAGCTTATCCGCAGGCATACGAACAGAAATACAACTGGGATCTAGTCGTTGCCTGTGCTTGCGGAATGCTGCGAAAAAAAATATGCGAACAAAAAGGAGAATGTAACATGGAACTGGATGAAACCTGTACCCGCAGAGATTATCTGTATGGTAGACTGCTGGCAATTGCAGAAGTAGCGGAATCGGTTGCTCTGAATAAAAAAGAGGGCAACGATACCAGAATTACCAATGCTCGCCGATATTTTACAGCGTTTGTGAATCAGCCATATCGGACATGGAATATCATTCGGCAGCGGTTAGAACCTTATATTTCCTATATGCCAAAGCCGCAGAGAAACTATTACTGCACATTGATCGATGAAATTACAGGAATGTTTGATCATGCTGCATTTATGGACAATTCCAAGTTGGAACCGGAATATTTGCATGCTTATAGCTGCCAATTACAGAAAATTTCTGCTGATAAAAAGCATAAAAACCAAAACGATTCAAACAATGAGGAGGAAACAGAATCATGAGTACCCTTTCTAAAAAAATCGACTTTGCCATTTTAATTTCCGTAGAAAACGCAAATCCAAACGGTGACCCATTGTGTGGAAATCGTCCAAGAGAAGACTATGACGGGTATGGAGAAATTTCAGATGTTTGCCTGAAGCGGAAGATTCGGAATCGACTGATTGATATGAACGAACCTGTTTTTGTCCAGTCGAATGACCATCGTGTGGATGAATATAAGAGTTTGAAAGCACGAGCAGAAGGCTGTGAAGAGTTAAAAAAGGCAAGCAATGGAAAAACTACTGACCAAGATGAATTTGCAAGAATTGCGTGTGAACAGTGGATTGATGTTAGAAGCTTTGGACAAGTATTTGCTTTTAAGGGCGACAAGGTTTCTGTTGGCGTAAGAGGCCCTGTTACCATTAGCATTGCAAAGAGCGTGAGCCCAGTGGATATTATCAGCATGCAGATTGTAAAGAGTGTCAATAGTGAAGATAAAACAGAAAGAGCATCTGATACCATGGGTATGAAGCATCGGGTTGCATTTGGTCTGTATCTGGCAAAGGGCAGCATCAATTGTCAGTTGGCGGAAAAGACTGGCTTTAGCGATGAAGATGCAGAAAAAATCAAGGAAGCAATGAGAACCTTGCTGGAAAATGACGCTTCTTCTGCTCGTCCAGAAGGCAGCATGGAAGTTTGTGCACTGTATTGGTGGGAGCAGGAGGGGAAAACACCGAAATATTCTTCTGCAAAGGTACAGCGGTCTTTACAGGTTACCTTAAAAGAAGGGGTTATAAAGCCGAAACGGTTTGAAGATTATGATGTACAGGTTACACCATTAGACGGTGTTACGCTGCAAATTTTATCATGAGGTATTCAGAAGATGAATATCTGATGCTTTCCGGAATTCAGCATTTTTGTTTTTGTCGCCGCCAGTGGGCATTGATTCACCTGGAACAGCAATGGGCGGAAAATATACGAACCGTAGACGGTGAAATTTTCCATAAAAATGCTCATGACAAGGAACGACATGAAACAAGAGGAAATCAAATTGTTGTTCGAGGAATGCCGGTGTCCTCTGCAACACTGGGTATTTCCGGGGAATGTGATGTCGTAGAATTTCATCGTTCAGAAACAGGCGTTTCCATTCATGGGAAAGTGGGAACTTATGACATTATTCCCATTGAATATAAGCGTGGAGAGGCAAAAAAAGAGGATTGTGACCGTCTGCAACTTGCTGCACAGGCGATGTGTCTGGAAGAAATGCTGTGCTGTACCATTCCAATCGGATATTTGTACTATGGAAAGACCAGACGGCGGTCTAAAGTAGAAATTGATACGCAGCTGCGAGAAAAAACAATTGCAATGCTGACGGAAATGCATCAGTTATACCGGACACAACATACACCCAAAGTTCGGCGAACAAAGGCATGCAATGCATGCTCCTTGAAGCAGCTTTGCCTACCGGTTCTCTGTGGAACACAGTCTGCTGCTGCCTATATGCAAGCAATGTTAAAGCCAACAGAGGAGGTATCAGAATGAAACAGCTGCGACAAACACTGTATATTATGACACCAGAACGGTATTTGTCCTTGGATGGGGAAAATGTTGTGGTTCAGGAGAAGAAAACCGTTTTAGCACGTCTGCCGCTGCATAACTTAGATGGAATCATTTGTTTTGGTGCAACAGGAGCTAGTCCGCCGTTGATGGGAAAATGTGCAGAAATGGGCTTACCGATTTCGTTTTTGAGTCGTTCGGGGAAGTTCCTCTGTCGAACGGAAGGAACGACCAGCGGAAATGTATTGCTGCGTCGGCAGCAATATCGGCTGGCTGACCAAACATCCGAGCGGCTGAAAATTGCAAAAAGTATGATTACTGGGAAGATTTTCAATAGTCGGTATGTATTGGAACGTGCAATTCGAGATCATGGTTTGCGAATGGATGTTGAAAAAATGCAGAAGAAGTCAGAATTTCTGCGAGCAGCAGCACAACGAGCATGGGAAGCATCTGATTTGGACTCTTTGCGTGGCATTGAAGGGGAAGCAGCATCTGTTTATTTTTCTGTATGGGATGATTTAATTTTGCAGCAGAAAGAACATTTTTATTTTTCTGTTCGTTCCAGACGACCGCCATTGGATCGAGTGAATGCATTGCTTTCGTTTGCCTATTCGTTTATGACTAGTATGTGCACAGCTGCTTTGGAAAGCGTTGGTTTAGATCCGTATATTGGATTCTTGCATACAGACCGACCAGGACGCCGTTCGCTTGCATTGGATTTAGTGGAAGAATTTCGTGCACCATTGTGTGACCGATTTGTATTGACATTGATTAACCGGCGAATGATTCAGGAAAAGCAGTTTGAAAAGCAAGCAGATGGTGCTGTTTGGCTGAATGAAGAGGGAAGAAAGCTATTTTTAGAAGCCTGGCAAAAGAAAAAGGCAGAAGTGATTCCGCATCCTTTTCTAAAAGAAAAGGTACAATATGGAATGTTGCCTTACGCACAAGCCTTATTGTTGGCAAGATATATTCGTGGGGATTTGGATGACTATCCAGCGATGATGTGGAAGTGATCAGATTTGTTAGTTTTAATTACTTATGATGTCAATACAGAAACCAAAGAAGGAAGACGTCGATTACAGAAGGTTGCAAAGCAGTGTGTTAATTATGGGATACGGGTGCAAAATTCTGTATTTGAATGTGTGTTAGATGCTGCGGAATTCCGAAAGGTAAAGCAGATACTGATTGATTTGATTGATCCAGAGAAAGACAGTTTGCGTTTTTATCAGCTGGGAAATCGTTATGAAAGTAAAGTAGAACACATTGGTGTACGCCCTTCTTTGCATGTAGAAGAACCGTTATTACTCTGATAAAAAACTGATTTTATGGCTGCGAACCGGAAGTGTGCATAAAAATGCAAGGGGATTCGCAGGCGAAAACTAGTAAAATTTTGTCAGATACAACTTGCAAATAAAGCTATTTTTTGTATTAAATCAAAATTTTTTATGTTCTAATAGAAATGTGCATAAAATCAAGATGTGATTTAGTCAAATTTTAGCGAAATTTGCTTGGTCTCCCTCTTTACGAGGGAGTGGATTGAAATCGGTGCCCAGCCGAACGCCAATGCAACGGATATGGTCTCCCTCTTTACGAGGGAGTGGATTGAAATCTTTTCCCGCATGTCAACCACCCTGTCTGTATCTGGTCTCCCTCTTTACGAGGGAGCGGATTGAAATCTTGCTGGTATCCACAAAGATTTCACGAGCGTTCAGTCTCCCTCTTTACGAGGGAGCGGATTGAAATCCGTGTCCCAAGGACGCATCCGCAATCCTTGCAGTCTCCCTCTTTACGAGGGAGCGGATTGAAATAATATCTGAAATCTTGATTTGTGCAAATTCTGAGTCTCCCTCTTTACGAGGGAGCGGATTGAAATGATGATTGCTATGTCAAGGGCGTATGTTGTAGATAGTCTCCCTCTTTACGAGGGAGCGGATTGAAATTTGTTTAGCCGGTGGTGCTGCCCCGTTGGGGGCGTCTCCCTCTTTACGAGGGAGCGGATTGAAATTGCACAGCAAGCAGCGTTTGCGTGACTTTTTCGCGTCTCCCTCTTTACGAGGGAGTGGATTGAAATAGCATATCGGCTGTGCGAATATCAGCAATTTGCTTAGTCTCCCTCTTTACGAGGGAGTGGATTGAAGTCTTATCTTGATACTATGGCAAAAACTCAAGGAGTCTCCCTCTTACAAAAAAATGAATTGACAGAAACCAATATTATTTTCTAGATTGCATCTGTTTCTAATTCCAAACCATCAATTTTTCCAAAACAAAAATAGTTTTTCGACATTGCACCTTGACATGCAGCGTGTTAGCATGCTATAATGATAACACGCATGTGCGTAAATTCGATGAGATTTTAAAAGGAGAATTAGAAATGATGTGGATGAAACGACTGGTTGCTGCAACAGCAGCCATTGCAATGTTGGGAGCATTGAGTGGCTGTGGCAGCAAAGATGATAGCAGCACTGCAGATAATGGCAACGGACTGAGCGACAACAAGTTTGTTGTTGGGTTTGATGCTGCATTTCCGCCGTATGGCTATCAGGATGACAGTGGGGAATATGTTGGATTTGACTTAGATCTGGCACAGGAAGTCTGCTCTCGGAACAGCTGGGAACTTGTAAAGATGCCGATTGACTGGGATTCTAAGGATATGGAACTGAATTCCGGAACGATTAGCTGCATTTGGAATGGTTTCACCATGAACGGCAGAGAAGACGACTATACATGGTCAGATCCGTATGTAGACAACAGCCAAGTATTTGTTGTAAAGTCTGATAGTGGCATTACGACATTCGATGATTTATCTGGAAAAACGGTTGCGGTACAGACGGATTCTTCCGCAGAAGCCGCTTTGAATGAAGAGGATAACGCAGCACTGAAAGATTCTTTCAAGGAATTGCTGGTAGTTGGAGAATACAATACTGCTTTCTTGAATCTGGAATCCAATGCAGTCGATGCAATTGCAATGGATATCGGGGTTGCAAAGTATCAGCTGGAATCCAGAGATGGCGATTTCACCATTTTGGATCAGCCGTTAGCATCAGAACAGTATGCGGTTGGATTTAAGAAGGGTAACGAAACCTTGCGGGATCAGGTACAAAATACCTTAAATGAAATGAAATCCGATGGAACATTTAAGACCATTGCAGAAAAATGGGATTTGCAAGACAGCGTCATTTTAGACTAATAAGTGAGGCGTACGATTCAAGATGTCATTTTTTGAGATTATTGCACAATTAGGCGATAGTATGCTGCGGACGCTGGCAATCTTCCTGCTGACGTTGGTCTTTTCCATTCCGTTGGGCATGATTGTTTGCGTCATGCGAATGTATGGCTGGAAACCATTACAATGGCTGGCACGGATTTATATTTCCGTTCTGCGTGGAACGCCGCTGATGCTGCAATTGCTGGTGGTCTACTTTGGACCTTACTTTATTTTCCAGATTCCATTGAGTACATCCTATCGGTTTTATGCGGTTATCATTGCATTTTCGCTGAATTATGCGGCATATTTTGCAGAGATTTTCAGAAGTGGAATTCAGTCCATTCCAGTTGGACAATACGAAGCCTCCCGGATTTTGGGATACAATCGTGTTCAGATGTTCTTGCGGATTATTCTGCCGCAAGTCATCAAACGGATTCTGCCGGCAGTCACCAATGAAACCATTACGCTGGTGAAAGATACTTCTTTGGCATTTGCAATTGCCTATACAGAATTGTTTACTGAAGTCAAGCAGATTGCCGCTGCACAGACTTCCATGCTGCCATATTTGGCTGCTGCTATTTTCTATTATGTCTTTAATTTGCTGGTTGCCGGCTTAATGGCACTGGTAGAGAAAAAGATGAATTATTATAAGATATAAGGGGGCGGCAAAAATGGCAGAATACTTAACCATTTCCCACCTGCAAAAGCAGTTCGGCGATGTACAGGTGCTGAAAGATATTTCCCTGACTGTCAATCAGGGGGAAGTCGTTTCCATTATTGGCCCTTCTGGTTCTGGAAAATCGACATTGCTGCGGTGTGCCACTTTTTTGGAAACACTCAGCAGCGGAGAAATTGCCTATATGGGGGAAACTGCGGTAACAGCGGCATTAAATGCAAAGCCGGTCTATGCACCGAAAAAGCAATTTCGGAAGATTCAGACTTATTTTGGACTTGTTTTTCAGAATTTCAACTTGTTTCCGCATTATTCTGTATTAAAAAATATTGTAGAGCCGCAATGCATTTTGCTCAAGCGTTCTAAAAAAGAAGCAACGGAAAATGCAATGAAACTTTTGAAAAAAGTTGGTCTGGAAGAAAAAGCGTCCGCTTATCCATGTGAATTGTCCGGCGGACAACAACAGCGAGTTGCGATTGTACGGGCACTGGCGATGTCACCAGCAATTCTATTCTTTGATGAACCGACTTCCGCCCTAGACCCAGAATTGACAGGGGAAATTTTAGCCGTCATTCGTCTGTTGGCTGAAGACCATATGACAATGGTCATTGTTACGCATGAAATGCGATTCGCACAGGCAGTGTCTGACCGAGTTATCTTTATGGCAGATGGTGTCATTGTGGAAGAAGGAACGCCAGATGATTTATTCCTGCATCCGCAAAAAGAACGAACCAAACAATTTTTGAGTCATTATGCAGATTGATTTGATAGCAAATGCAAAAAATACAAATTTCATACAGCACTTTTTCGACAGACAAGCATGGTTTTCTAATGCTTGTCTGTTTCTTTTTGTAGATTCGAGGAAAAAACAGGGGAAATTAGATTTCCGGCAGAAAAAAGACAACGGGATTTGACAGAGAATAGCAGGACTTTCTTTATATAATAATGTGTGATTCCATCGAAGTTCGGAACGAAAAATAGAAAGGACGTATTGTTATGTCACAAGTACACGCTGTCAGAAGAAATCCGTTTTCAAGGTTATTGGGGGAGGCTGGAATTGCCTTTCTCTGCGGACTGATATTTTCAGGGGCAGAAATTGGAAGCTTGCCCTCACCACTGCCGCTGGCAATTGCAGGCTGTCTTTCCAGTACCGGAGCAATTGCCGTTTTAATTGGAACATTGTTGCGGTATCTCATGAGTGATTTATTACTGGAGCGACTGCCATTGTTATTTGCTCTGTTATTGATTACCTGTGCACGGCTATTTTTACGCAATTATCATTCGGCTGCATTTTTATCACTCTGCACGGGCGGATGTACGCTGTTCAGTGGGATTTTATTGTCTTTTTTGATGAATAGCACTGCACAGGATTTCTTGCTATACGGCATGACAGCGTGTCTAACGGGTACAACTGCATGGTTTTTACATACGGTTTTGCTGGGATTACAAAATCAGCAGAAAATTCAGTTGAAATCTGCAACAGGCTGTGCAGCGGCAATTGTCTATATTCTCTGCATTGCTGCGTTGACCTCTTTTGACTATCCATTTATGAATTTTGGCAGAATCTTAGGAATTGCGGTAACATTGCTGGCAGCTCGGCGATTTCGTTATATGGGCGGTGTGATTTGCGGAGCATTGACGGCTTGCGGAACGATGCTTTGTGCCGGAGAACTGGGAATGCCATTGTTGTTTCTGCCGATTACAGGGTTGTTGTCTGGATATTTGGTAGACCGTGGCATTGGGCTGATGACGATTGCCTTTTTCCTCATCAATGCATTGGCACAGCTGACAGTTGGCTTACAGGTCATTACATTTTCTTCCATCGGAGATTTATTTTTAGGATGCATTGCATTTCTGTTGCTGAATAATATTTGCTTTGACCGCTGGTTAATTACTGCAAATAGCAGCTATGACAGTACCATGCAGACGATTTCCACCCGTCTGCAGTTTATGTCAGAAGCCATTCACAGTGTTCGGGAGGACACCAGCGAAATTGCAGCCCTGCTACAAAAACAGAAACCAGAACCGGTAAAAGAAGCCGTCTGCGACCGCATTTGTACAGGCTGTAAGGCACAGCATCACTGCTGGGAATTGCAGCACACACAAACGGATGCTGCCTTTTCGGAGATGGAACGGCAGCCAGTTTCCACACTGCCAGAAGTGCCGGAAAGTTTGTCCGATTGTCTGCATACAAAACAGTTGCAGCAGCAATTTTATCGAGAAAAACGGCGTGTGCAGATGGAAACCATGCAGATTTCTCGGATGGATGCCAGCCGACACATTTTATTTGAGCAATTGCAAGCAACAGAAGATTTGATTGCCTCTGTAGGTGACCGAATGACAGTGCGGTACAGCACAGAATTGACCGACCGCATTTGTTGCTTTTTGGAGCGGTACGGCTATGATTTTGATTATGTCATTGCCTACTATACCGCAAAAGAACGGTTGGTGGTAGAACTCTATTGCAAAAGCCGTTCGATTGGCAGCTGTATGCCTGCAATTTGCCATATGCTTTCGGAGTCGCTGGGCATTGCTTTACAGGAGTTAGAGCCTGTCCGCACTCGTTCCACTATGCGGTATCGGATGTGTCAGGCAATGCGGTATCAGCTGGAACAATATACAATTTCAATTCCAGCAACAGAAGAGGCGGAAATGTCCGGAGATACTTCTATTCGCTTTCAGGATGGAACAGGCTGCACGTATATTGTGCTTTCCGATGGAATGGGAACGGGGGCAAATGCTGCCATTGAATCGAAAATGACAGCGGAAATGTTTCGCAAGCTGATTTGCAGTGGTATTTCAGATATGGCAGCGGTTCGGCTGATGAATGGGCTGATGGTGACAAAATCCGCTGGAGAAGCATTTGCAACCTTAGACGCTGCCCGTGTCGATTTGGATGAGGGCACGTTGACGCTCTTGAAAGCTGGGGCAGCCTCCACGCTCATCCGGCAGGGAAACACTATTTTGCGAGTGTGTGCTCCTACGTTTCCGATTGGATCAACGGCGGTTTCTGATCTTTACGAAAAGCAGATCTTGTTGTCAGAAAATGATGTGTTTGTTATGGTTTCAGACGGGATCCATGAAACAGAATATTCTTTTATTAAGGAACTTTTGTTATCAACTGATGATATTCGTAGGATGGCAGAGGAAATTTGTGCCAAAGCAGACATTTTTTCTGGCGGAAAGCACCGAGATGACATCACTGTGACAGTTGTGAAGCTGTGTCGGAATGCGAATTGATTTTACCCAAGTTTTTCATACAGATAACCAGAAACATGAAACACCCATACCGTTTTCTTTGTACAAATTGCACAAAGAAAACAGTTGGAAATTATCGTGATGTATAAAAATCAGATGACACGGCAAAAAACTCTTGAATCTTGTCGCAAAATATGTTAAAATATGAATACCGGAAAAAAAGGAGGGCACATCATGCTGGCAACAACGAAAGCAAATGAAAATGATTTTCCGCTGTACTTGTTCCACCAAGGAAAAAACGCCGAAGCAGGAAAGTTTTTCGGAGCACATGCCTTTAAACGAGGAAGGGGCAGTTATCACCGGTTTCGAGTTTGGGCACCGACTGCAAAAAGCGTTTCTGTCATTGGGGAATTTAACCAGTGGGATCGCACGCAAAATCCGATGGAAAAAATTTCAGATACAGTATGGGAAGTTGTCATTCCAAAATTGAAGCAATTTGACCTCTATAAATACAGTATCGAAACACAAAATGGACAGATTCTGGAAAAATCCGACCCTTATGCTGTGCATTTTGAAACTCGTCCCGGTACGGCTTCTAAATTGTTTGAAAGCAGTTATCAGTGGGAAGATGCTGCATGGATGCAGCAGAGAAAAAAATGGATTCCATACAAAGAACCCATGAATATCTATGAAGTGCATCTTGGTTCTTGGAAACACAAGGAAGGAGAACAGTTTCCGAGTTATTTGAAATTTGCTACGGAAATCATTCCGTATTTGAAAAAAATGTCTTATACGCATGTGGAATTCATGCCATTGACAGAGTATCCGTTTGATGGGTCGTGGGGCTATCAAGTAACCGGTTATTTTGCACCGACCTCCCGTCATGGTACACCGGATGACTTCCGGAAGATGGTGGATTTGTTCCATCAGGCAAACATTGGTGTTATTCTGGACTGGGTTCCAGCCCATTTTCCGAAAGATGCCGCAGGACTTTGTGAATTTGATGGTTCTTATTGTTATGAATATACCGACCCGCTGAAAATGGAACACAAATCTTGGGGTACACGGGTATTTGACTATGGAAAGGGCGAAGTTTGTTCGTTCTTGATCTCCAGTGCATGCAGCTGGTTAGAAGATTATCACGTAGACGGCTTGCGAGTAGATGCCGTGGCATCTATGCTCTACTTAGATTATGACCGGCAGGAATGGCGGCCAAACATTTACGGCGGACATGAAAACTTAGAGGCAGTTGACTTCCTGCGGCGACTGAATGAAACCGTATTCAGCCGAAACCCAGATGTTTTAATGATTGCAGAAGAGTCTACTGCATGGCCATTGGTTACGAAACCAACGGATATTGGCGGTTTGGGATTTAATTTCAAGTGGAACATGGGTTGGATGAATGACATGCTCAGCTATGTTTCCTTAGACCCCATTTACCGTTCTTTCAACCATGATAAAATAACGTTCTCATTCTTCTATTGTTTCTCAGAAAATTATATTTTGCCGATTTCTCATGATGAGATTGTCTATGGAAAATGTTCCATGTTGAAAAAGATGTCGGGGAACGAAACCGACCAGTATGCAACGTATCGTTCATTCTTAGCGTATATGATGGCACATCCGGGCAAAAAACTGTTGTTTATGGGACAGGAATTTGCACAAGTCAACGAATGGAATTATCAAACACAATTGGATTGGCATTTGTTAGACCAGCCCGAACATCAGAAAATGTTGTTATTCTCAGAAGCCTTAAACAAATTCTACTTAGAGCACGCACCGCTCTGGCAAAACGATGATTCTTGGAAAGGCTTTAGCTGGATTTCCAACGATGATTATCAGCAGAGTGTGATTGCATTCCGCCGGATTGATGATGATGGCAACGAAGTCATGGTTGTCTGCAATTTCTGTCCGGTCTTGCGGAACGATTATTGTATCGGCGTTCCGTTTGCAGGAAAATATGAGCTCATTTTTAATACTGACGATGCCGTATTTGGCGGCAGTGGCGTTTCAGAAAAAACATTCCGCACCATTGCAGAACCGATGCATGGTTTTGAACAGCATATTTCAATGACGTTAGCACCATTGTCCGTTGTCTATCTGAAACATGTTCCCACCAAAAAGCGTCTGACGAAAAAGGGAACAACCACAAAGATTCATGCCAGACGTGCAACAAAATCCATTGCTTCATCCGCAGAAACCGCAGAGAAAAAGCAAAATCCCTGAATTCAGCTGATGCATTCTATTGTATTTACAGTAGAATTGAGCATATCCAAGCACTTTTGTTAGGAGGAATACAAACAATGAAAATCAAGAAAAAGTGTGTCGCCATGCTTCTGGCAGGCGGTCAAGGCAGCCGTCTATATGCACTGACACAGAAAGTGGCAAAGCCGGCAATTCCTTACGGCGGAAAATATCGTATCATTGACTTCCCGTTATCGAACTGCACCAATTCCGGTGTGGATACCGTTGGTGTACTGACCCAGTATCAGCCGTTGGTTCTGAATGAATATATTGGAAACGGTCAGCCGTGGGATTTGGATAAAATGCACGGTGGTGTGCATGTTCTGCCGCCGTATCAGACCGCAGCAGGTGCTTCCTGGTATGAAGGCACTGCAAATGCCATTTATCAGAATATGGCATTCATCGAACGGTATGATCCAGAATATGTAATTGTACTGGGTGGCGACCATATTTATAAGATGGATTACTCCAAAATGCTTGAATTTCATGTAAACAATGATGCAGCAAGCACGATTGCTGTTATTGATGTTCCGAAGGAAGAAGCTTCTCGGTTTGGTATCATGACTTGTGATGAAAACCGCCGTGTAACAGAATTTACCGAAAAGCCGAAAGAACCAAAGTCCACTTTGGCATCCATGGGGATTTATATCTTTACTTGGAGCAAATTAAAGGCATATTTGATTGAAAACGAAAACGCAAACACTGGCTCAAAGGATTTCGGTAAGGACATTATTCCGTCCATGCTGAAAAATGAAGAACGGTTGTTCGCTTATGAATTTGAAGGTTATTGGAAAGACGTTGGGACACTGGATAGCTTGTGGGAAGCAAACATGGATTTGCTCAGCCCAAGCGTACCGCTGGATCTCTATGACCAGCAGTGGAAGATTTATTCCAGACACAACAATATGCCGCCGCAGTATGTAGGAGAAAACGCACACATTGAAAACTCGATGATTACCGAGGGCAGCAATGTCGATGGAACGGTTGACTTCTCTGTCATTTCCGCAGGCGTTACAATTGAAGCAGGAGCATCCGTCAAGTACAGCATTATTATGCCGGGCACAACGATTAAAAAGGGTGCGGTTGTAGAATACGCCATCATCGGCGAAAATTGTGTGATTGAAAGTGGTGCAAGAATCGGAAAGAGCCCAGAATCCGTAGAAAATCGGGACGATTGGGGTATCGCCGTTCTGGGGCACGATATTACCGTTTCGGAAAACAAGGAAGTTGACCCGAAACAGATTATTTCAGAGAATATATAAAGGCGGTGGCAGAAATGGGTATGAACAATAAAGTATTAGGTTTGATTTTTGCCAGCATCAATGATACCAATGTCATTGATTTGACAAAGTTGCGGACAATGGGTTCAATTCCGTTCGGTGGAAGATATCGGCTGATTGACTTTCCGCTTTCTAACATGGTAAACTCCGGAATTTCAGAAGTGGGTGTTATCACAAAGTCCAACTACGGTTCTTTGCTGGATCATCTGGGCTCTGGCAGAGAATGGGACTTGACTGGTAAAACCGGCGGTCTGCATCTGCTCCCACCGTTCAGCCACGTTGGCGGCGGTATTTATCAGGGCAGACTGGAAGCATTGAACAATGTTCGGGAATTTGTAGAACATTCCAAGTCGGAATATGTTGTACTTTCCAACTGCGATGTGGTAACCAACATTGACTTCAATGCCGCTTTGCAGCAGCATATTGATACGGAAGCAGATATTACCATCATCTATTCCAAGGGCTTTTACAGCAAGGAAAAGAATCCTTCTACCAATGTCATTAGTGTGGATGAAAATCATACCGTTAAGGAAGTTCTGATTACACCGGCAATTACTGGAGAATGCAATGTTTCTCTGGAAATGTTTATCATGCGGACAGAATTCCTGAAGAAGATCGTACAGGAAGCAGCCAGCAAGAGCCAGCACAGCTTGGTAAGAGATGTACTGCAAGGCAGAAAAGATGAATTTGTCATCAAGGGCTATGAACACAAGGGTGTATTTACGAAGATTGACGGCTTAGCCGCATATTATCAGGCAAACTTGTCTTTGTTGCAGGCAGATACTCGTGCAGGTCTGTTCCAGGAATCTGCTCCGATTTATACTAAGGTTGGCGACAATGCACCGGTAAAATACGGTCTGGAATCCAGTGTCAAGAATTCTCTGATTGCAGATGGTTGTGTGATTGAAGGCAGCGTTGAAAACTGTGTATTGTTCCGTGGCGTTCGGATTGGAAAAGATGCCGTTGTAAAGAACAGCGTTTTGATGCAGGGTACACATGTTGGCGAAAAGTGCAACATTGAACGTGTCATTGCAGATAAGAACGTAGACATTTCCAGCGATAAAGTACTGACTGGTTCGGATGATTTCCCGCTGTACCTGAGCAAAAACGGAAAAATCTAAGAAAATAGATTGTATTAAAAAGATTGATGAGAGAGAAGCACTGTCTTGCAGAGAGCAGCAGTGCTTCTATTCTGTATGATACCCCGATTGCAACGAATATACGGAGAGGATGAGAATGATTGAAAATTTTATATGCAGCCAGTGAAGCATTGCCGTTTGCCGCATCTGGCGGACTGGCAGATGTGATGGGTGCGTTGCCGAAGGCAATGGTACAGCAGCAGTGTGATTGTAGAGTTGTACTGCCGCTTTACCGGAGCGTAAAGCCTGCTGTTCGCAATCAAATGACCTTTTTAAAGGATTTTGATGTGGAAATTGGATGGAGAAAACAATACTGCGGCGTTTATACCATTCAGAGAAATGGTGTGATTTATTATCTGCTGGACAATCCTTATTATTTTATGCGGGATGGTATGTATGGCTTTTATGACGATGCTGAGCGGTTTATTTTCTTTTCCAGAGCAGTATTAGAGCTGTTGTCCGAGATTGCATTCTTTCCGGACTTGATTCATTGCAACGATTGGCAGACAGCAATGATTCCGGTCTATTATGATATTTTCTATAAATATCGACAGGGCTATGAGAAAATCAAGACGATTTACACCATTCACAACATTCAGTATCAAGGCGTTTATGGAAAAGAAATCATTTCTGAATTGATGGGCATTCCAACTTATTACACCAACTTGTTGGATTATGACGGCTGTGTCAACCTGATGAAAGGTGCGATTGAAACCGCAGATTGTGTGACAACCGTTAGCCCGACTTATGCAAAGGAAATTTTAGACCCGTGGTTCTCTTATGGAATGGATCGGGAACTGGTTCGCCGACAGGATGGTGTTCGTGGCATTTTGAACGGAATTGATGTGGATTTGTACAATCCTGAAACAGATCCGGACATCAAAGAACACTATCAGGTCAACCGCAGAACCGGAAAGAAAGCCTGCAAAACAGATTTGTTGGAAGAAATGAAGTGGGAAGACAACGGTCAGCCAGTCATTGGCATTGTAACTCGGTTTGTTGCCCACAAGGGCATTCATCTGATTCAGTATGCGTTTCAGGAAATGTTGGAACTGGGCTGCCGATTTGTTATTTTGGGCAGCGGAGAAAAAATTTTCGAGGACTTTTTCCGGGAGATGCAGTTGCAGCATCCGGAGCAGGTTTCTGTGCACATTGGCTTTTTGCCGCAAATGGCAAAGCGAATCTATGCCGGAGCAGACATTTTCCTCATGCCATCCCAGAATGAACCGTGCGGTTTGGCACAGATGGTTGCCATGCGATACGGAACAATTCCGATTGTACGGGAAACAGGCGGCTTGAAAGATACCGTAACCGATGCTGGAACGATTGGCGGAAACGGCTTTACGTTCAAAACCTATGATGCAATGGATATGCTGGACGCTGTGAAGCGTGCGAGTGCGTTGTATCAGGAAAAGCGAAAGTGGAATGCATTGGTGAAACGTGCCATGCTCTGTGATTTTAGCTGGAATCGTTCCGCAAAGGATTACTTAGATTTATATCAGGAAATCACTGGACAGAATTAAATTTGATATCGAAAAGAGAGCAATGGAGCTGAAAAACGCAGTTCTGTTGCTCTTTTTTCTGCTTTTTTTGTGGTGGATGTATCAAAAAGGAGAAATTGCCCAAAAATAAAAATGCAGATAACTTTTTGTGAATGCTGCTAAACCCTATTGACACGGTAGGGGAGTTGGTGTATAATGAGTGGCAGGAAACCGAAAGGTAAGGTGTAGGTAGCAATATGATTATCTCCACAAAAGGACGGTATGCTTTGAAGCTGATGATGTATCTGGCACAGCATGCAGACGGCTCATTCATTCCGTTAAAAATTATTTCTACGGAAGTAAATGTTTCCCTGAAATACTTGGAACGCATTACAACGGCACTTTCCAAACAACATTTGGTGGAATCTGCCAGCGGAAAAGGCGGCGGCTATCGGCTCTCCAGAAAGCCGGAGGCGTATTGTGTCGGGGAAATTTTAAGAGCAGTAGAAGAATCCATTGAACCGGTCACCTGTATTGTACAGGGAGCACCCATCTGCGAAACAGCAGATTCTTGTCAGGTGTTGCCCATCTGGAAAGGATTGTCCGGTGTCATCAATGCATATTTAGATGGTATTACACTTGCAGAAGTTGCAAATTGGAAAGGAGAACCAGAAACATGAGTCAGGAAACATTGTTACAGATTCAGAATTTAAAGGTCAATGTAGGAGAAACGGAAATCCTGCATGGAATTGATTTGGATATTCAGGAGAACGAAGTACACGTTTTAATGGGGCCGAACGGCACTGGTAAATCAACATTGGGTTCTACCCTGATGGGAAACCCAGAATATACAATTACTGGCGGCAATATTTTCTATAAGGGTGAAAAAATCAACGATTTGCCGGACAACGAACGTGCAAAAAAAGGCATTTTCCTGTCGTTCCAGAACCCAATTGAAATTCCGGGCATTACAGTAAGTGCTTTTATCCGCAGTGCAGTAGAAGCAAAGACCGGCAAGCGGGTTCGGTTCTTCAGCTTTAAGAAAGAACTGGAAGAAAAAATGGAACTGCTCCAGATGGATCCGTCTTATGCAGAACGGGATTTGAACGTTGGTTTCTCCGGTGGGGAAAAGAAAAAGACAGAAATCCTGCAAATGCTGATGCTGCATCCGGAACTGGTTATTTTGGATGAAACAGACTCTGGTTTGGACGTAGATGCTGTAAAGACTGTTTCTCAGGGAATCGCTGATTATCGGAAGAGCAGCAAGGGCAGCCTGCTGATTATTACCCACAGCACCAAGATTCTGGAATCTCTGCATGTGGACAAAACCCATATCATGGTAAACGGAAAGATTGTCAAGACTGGCGATAGCTCGCTGATTGATGAAATCAATGAAAATGGTTTTTCCGCTTATGAAACGCTCTAAATCCAAAGCCGAGAGGAGGAAGAACCATCATGAAAGAAGAAAAACAGCAGATTGCCGATATTGATAGAAGCGTTTATGATATCAAGGATCGGGAAGATGATTTTTATAAAATTGATGCAGGTTTAACACCGGCATTGGTAGAACAAATTTCCAAGGAAAAGAATGATCCGGAATGGATGAAAGAATTTCGGCTGCATTCTCTGGAAATTTACAACAAGTTGCAAGTGCCGGACTGGGGGCCATCCATTGAAGGCTTGCATATGGATCAGATTGTCACCTATGTGCGTCCGAACACCAAGATGAAGGGCGACTGGTCGGAAGTACCGGAGGACATCAAGAACACCTTTGAACGGCTGGGAATTCCGCAGGCAGAACGGAAATCACTGGCTGGTGTTGGTGCACAGTATGACTCGGAGTTGGTTTATCATAATGTGCGAGAAGAAGTCGCAGCGATGGGCGTTGTCTATACTGATTTGGAAAGTGCAATGCATGGCGAATATGCGGAAATGATTCAGAAGCATTTTATGAAGTTAGTTCCGCCAACCGACCATAAATTTGCAGCCCTGCACGGTGCAGTTTGGTCGGGCGGTTCGTTCGTATATGTTCCGAAGAATGTAACCGTAACGATTCCGCTGCAGTCCTATTTCCGACTGAACGCAAAGGGTGCTGGACAGTTTGAACATACCTTGATTATTGTAGAAGAGGGTGCAAACTTGCACTTTATTGAAGGCTGTTCTGCACCGAAATACAATGTTGCAAATTTGCACGCTGGCTGTGTGGAATTGTATGTTGGCAAGAATGCAACATTGCGGTATTCTACGATTGAAAACTGGTCGAAGAACATGTACAACCTGAATACCAAACGTGCATTGGTAGAAGAGGGCGGCAAGATTGAATGGGTTTCTGGCTCATTCGGCTCGCACGTTTCTTATCTGTATCCGATGAGCATCCTCAAGGGCAAGGGTGCAAAGATGGAATTCACAGGCATTACCTTTGCCGGAAACGGTCAGGATTTGGATACCGGTGCAAAGGTGGTACACGCTGCTCCGGATACCAGTTCCTATATCAATACGAAGTCGATTTCCAAGGATGGCGGTGTCAGCACATTCCGAAGTGCCGTTACCGTACAGAAAGAAGCGGTTGGCAGTAAATCTTCTGTTTCCTGTGAATCGCTGATGCTGGATTCCATTTCTCGTTCCGATACCATTCCGGCAATTGATGTTAGAACCGGAAAGGCAGATGTTGGACACGAAGCACAGATTGGAAAAATCAGCAATGAAGCCATTTTCTATTTGATGTCCAGAGGCTTGAGCGAAGAAGATGCAAGAGCTTGCATTGTCAGCGGATTTGCGGACAATGTTTCCAAGGAACTGCCGTTGGAATATGCAATTGAAATGAATAATTTGATTCGTCTGGAAATGAAGGGCAGTATCGGGTGAGGTGGATAAAATGGAACAACAAAAGATAATTGTAAATGCACTGCCGGTTAAGACTTGGCATCGGTTGGATGTCAACGAAGCAAAAACCATTGCCTATACACCAACCGCAGCTTGCACCGTACAGGCAGAATCAGAGCAGGGAACTACACAGATTTCTGCTGTTTCAAAGGTAGAGCCGGAACAGAGCGTGGAAACTGGCGTTGGTGCAGCATTGACCCCTGTTTTTCAGTGGGGCATGCAGATTGCAGCCGCTTCTAACACAACAGATACCGTTCGGATGACCATTCAGAATGCACCACAGGCAGAAGCTGCTTTGCAGGTGCTCGTAAATGCAGCCGAAGGCAGCCATTTGACCATTGTACAGAATTGGGATGGACAGGCAAATCACGCAGCTGTTCGGACAATTTTGAATGTGGCAGCCGATGCATCTGTTCATCTCATTCAGGTTTTAGCAGATAACAGTGCAGATAGCTGGAATGATGTTGGCTGTGTTGCAGCGGAAAAGGGTTCAATTGAACTGACAAGACTGTATTTGACAAAGGGCAATTTGACTTCTGGCGTTCGGGCTGATTTGATTGGTGATGGCAGTAGCTTCACCAGCCATTCTGGCTATTTGGTACAGCAGAATCGCACTTTGGATATGAATGTAATTGTCAACCACATCGGAAAGAAAACTATGAGTGACATTACCGCAGAGGGAACGGTACAGAACCATGCTGCAAAGATTTTCCGTGGTACGATTGACTTGCGGACAGGCTGTTCCGGTTCTGAGGGCAAGGAAAACGAAACGGTTTTGCTGCTGGGGGATGATGTCGTGAATAAGACCATTCCGCTGATTCTCTGTTCAGAAGAAGATGTAAAGGGTAGTCATGGGGCTTCCATCGGCGAATTGCCGCAGGATATTCTGTTCTACTTTGCATCTCGTGGCATTGAAAAAGAAACCGCTGAAAAAATTATCTCCCGTGCAAAGCTGGAAACACTTTGTCAGGGATTGGATGAAAAGACCGCAGATTTGCTGCAAAAAACGATTGATGAGGTGATTCCAACATGACCGATTCTCAGATTGCAGCCATTCGGGCAGAATTTCCGTTGATTGCCAAGCATGACCGTGTTTATTTTGACAATGCGGCGACTTCACAAAAGCCGGCTTGTGTCTTGCAGGCAGCACAGGAATTTTACGAAAGCTATAATGCCAATGTTCTGCGTGGCTTATATCCGCTGAGTGTTGAGGCAACCGAACGATATGAGGCAGCCAGAACAACGGTTCAGCAGTTTATTCATGCAGCTGCACCGGAAGAAATCATCTTTACACGAAACACCACAGAAAGCATCAATCTGGTTGCTTATAGCTATGGATTGTCGCACTTGAAAGCGGGCGATGAAATCGTAGTTTCCATTCTGGAACATCACAGCAATTTGTTACCGTGGCAGATGGTTGCACGGATGACTGGTGCAAAGCTGGTTTATCTGGAATGCGACCCAGACGGAACGATTTCCAAAGAGCGAATGGATGCTGCTTTTTCTGACCATACAAAATTAGTTGCAATTGGCATGGTTTCCAATGTTTTGGGCTGTGTGAATCCGGTTGCAGAATTGGTGAAACGTGCCAGACAATGCGGAGCAGTGATTTTGATGGATGCTGCACAGGGTGCACCGCATATGGCAGTGGATGTGCAAGCGTTAGATGTTGACTTTATGGCATTTTCCGGGCATAAAATGCTTGCTCCGATGGGAATTGGTGTTCTCTATGGAAAGAAAGAACTGCTGGAATCCATGCCGCCATTCCTGACAGGTGGAGAAATGATTGAAACCGTTTCCCGTTATGATGCAACCTATGCGGAATTGCCGCACAAGTTTGAAGCAGGTACGGTAAATGCTGGTGGAGCAGTTGCATTGGCAGAGGCAATTCGGTATCTGCAAAAGCTGGGTATGTCCAACGTACAGCAGGCAGAGCAGGAATTGACAGAATATTTATTGCGTGGTATGCAGTCCATTCCGCACATTCATGTATTGGGTTCGGAACAGGCAGAAAATCACACGGGAATTGTTGCATTTACCGTGGATCAGGTGCATCCACATGACATCAGCGAAATTTTGAGCAGTGATGGCATGGATATTCGTGCCGGACATCATTGTGCAGAACCGCTGCATCAGTATCTGGGTATTCATTCTTCTGCAAGAGCAAGTGTAATGTTTTATAATACCAAGGAAGAGGCAGATCGTTTCTTGGAAAGTATTTCAAATATTCGGAGGCGTATGGGCTATGGCGAATAATTTTTATAATGAGATTTTAACGGAGCACAACGTACGTCCGGAGTTCAAGTATGATTTGCCGGATGCCACCATCAAGCTGGAAGGGGTCAATCCAAACTGTGGAGATGACATTTTCCTGAACTTGAAACTGGAAGACGGTATCATTCAAGATGCGTCTTTCTGTGGCGATGGATGTGCGATTTCGCAGGCATCTGCGGATATTATGATCGGGATGATTGTGGGAAAGACCAAAGAAGAAGCCCTGCATTTATCGGATTTGTTTTTGAAGATGATCAAGGGAACTGCAACAGAGGAAGAAGTGGATGAACTGGAAGAGGCATCTGCGTTGCAGGATATTTCCCATATGCCAGCACGGGTAAAGTGTGCGGTATTGGGATGGAGAACCTTGCGGGAAGCATTGGAAAAGACAACTGAATGAAGCATAACGAGCGTTCGCTGCTCCAAAAAGCAAAACAAATTCCCCGGATTGCATTGGTGCGAAAAGCACCGCCAGCAACCGGGGAATTTGCAGTTTTTCTGCGGATATTGGCATTTTCCAAAGAAGCACAAGATGCAGAATGGCAAGCATTAATGCTAGAGATTCAGGAGGAGCGGCAAACATTACAGGAAAACGGACTTATTTCCACAGAACAGGAGAATTCTGAAAAATGAATCCGACAGAGGAATTTGAAATTTATCAATTTCTTTGCAAAGAAGCAGAGGCATATGTTTCCCTTTCTCAATTGTTGAAAGATGCACACCTGACTATGGAAGCAGCTAGTTCTGCGGTCGCAGATTTTCGGAAGCAGTTTCAAGATGGGTTGCAGCACTGGCAGATTTCCAATCAAAATCCAGCAGCCATTAGTTTGGGTTTGTTGCAGGCATTGCAAGAACATCCCGGAGATTTGCAGTTATCGTTTCTCTATGCTGCTTGGATCACCGACCGAGGATTGCTGTTTGACTGGCATCCAGAGAATCGCAGCGAAGAGCAGGATATTCGAGTCTGGCTGAAGCAGTCGAAAACAGTTTCTGAATTTCAGGCATTTTTACAGGAACAGGCAATACAAAAAGCACAGTTGCCCATTTTTAAACAAGCAGCAAAGAAGTTTCAGCGAAATGCAGAAAAGGGAACAGATGAACGAGATGCGATTTTTTATTTATCCATCCAGAATCCGTTTTTTTATGCTGGCAGAAAAAGCATCGCTTATGCGGAAAACATCGGGGAATTGCTGCGTTTGCTGAACGGAAATCCACAGTTACAGGCAGCAAAGCCCTATATTATTTTTGCAATCTTGAGTCGAAAACACGGCATGATGATGAATCGGGAGCACTTCATTCCCAATTTGCAGGCAGCGTTTCAATATCAGATTTATCATATTGATTTCGATAACGGGAAAAATTTTGACAATTATCAATGTTACATCGAATTATATGAAACACTGCGGCAGTTTTATCGGGATGATTCCAACGTAAATTTGCCGTTTTGTGATTACTGTTTTGCAAATCTCTGCCCGTTGAGCAGATGGTATTATGAAAACTGTGAACCAAATGAACAGATTCCAATGAACATCCAACAGAAAGCGGAAATGATTACGGCTATGATTTTCCCAGATTTGTATGATGATTCTGAAGATGTTGAGATGGAAGCAATTCCGGAGGAATGGGAAGAACAACTCGCAGAACATCCAGAATGGATGACAGAATTTTTGCAGGCGTGTGCAGTAGAAACGGATAGAATGGCAGTCGTATCCCATCTATGGACAGAACCGCCGGAACAGCAGCTGCAACAGATAGCAGAGCAGGTATTTTATTTCTATGCAAAGGATTTCCTACGAAAACAAATATGGGAAGCAGCAGAATGGCTGTTACCCGATTTTGAAACAATCAGCAGTTCATGAAATGCGGACTGCTGATTGTTTTGTATCTTTGAGAATTTGTGTGGAAAGATAGAAAAAACGTGACAGAATCTGAAAATGTTTCATGTTTTTCGGCAGGCTTATCGTTTTGTGGGTCTGCTTGCTTATTTTATAGCCAATTCCCTGGAAAAATGTTTGATATTTAAAATTGACATCCCACAAAGGCAGTGCTATAATATTGAAACGGAAATACCAGAATAATCATGAGAGAGGACGGTTTCATACAAATGACCAAACAAAAAATGCCTTTAAAAGCATGGCTGCCATTAATCGGGATGACAGTATCTGCTTTTATTTTTAACACATCTGAATTTATGCCCATCGGGCTGCTTTCTGACATTGCAGCAAATTTCGGGATTACAGAATCACATGCAGGCTTGTTGATTTCTGTATATTCCTGGGTGGTAACCTTGTTGTCCCTGCCACTCATGCTGTTGGTTTCCAAGATGTCTTATCGCAAGTTATTGCTAGGAACAATTGCCCTGTTCGGCATTTTCCAAGTTTTATCTGGAGTTTCTGCCAGTTATGGAATGCTGATGGTTTCCAGAATTGGCGTTGCCTGTACGCACGCAATTTTCTGGTCAGTCGCTTCTCCAATTGCAGTTCGACTCGTTCCAGAGGAGCACCAAACGCTTGCCATGAGTATGATTGTTACAGGAACATCGGTTGCTATGATTTTCGGGCTGCCGCTGGGCAGAGTCATCGGGTTAACCGTTGGCTGGCGAATGACCTTTTTATGTGTGGCAGCCGTTGCATTTTTGGTGCTGTTTTATCTGCTGTTTGTATTTCCGAAGATGTCCAACGGAACACCATTCCAGATTCGGCAGCTTCCGCAGATTTTGAAGCGTCGGCAACTGCTGGGTATTTATTTGATTACGTTTCTCGTAGCAAGTGCCTATTATACCGGTTACAGCTATATTGAACCATTCCTGAAGCAGGTTGCACATCTGGCAGATAGCTGGATTACCATTGTGTTGACGCTGTTTGGTGCGGCTGGTCTGTTGGGCAGTTTCTTGTTCTCTCGGCTGTATGATAAGCATCGGTATGCATTCATTCGATTCATCATTGCCAGTGTTGCAGTAGCTTTGCTTTGCTTGCGAGTAGCATCTATTAGCTTGTATCTGGTAATTCTGGTTTGTGTGCTTTGGGGGATGGCAGTTACAGCATTCAATGTTGCCTTCCAAGCAGAAACCATCAAGGCAGTTCCAGAAGAAGCTTCAGCAGTTGCAATGTCCCTGTTCTCTGGTATTTTTAATTTGGGGATTGGCTGCGGAACATGGCTGGGCGGAACGGTCTGCAATCAGCTTTCGATTGCAAATATTGGCTATGCTGGCGGTATCATTGGTGTTTTGGCAGTGTTGTACTGTATCTTCCGGATGATTCCATTGTGGAAAGCAAAACAGAAAAGTTAAAAGATTTGCATAATCATACAAAAAGCGGCTGCCTACACGGTATATTGGTGTAGATAGCCGCTTTTTTATTGACCAATGCCTCTGTAGGAGTCTTGAATTTGTTTTTGTGCCAGTTCTGCCATCGCTTGTACCTGCATCCGAATCAATTCCAAGTCCTGTGTGGTATCTTCCTGTTCCGTATTGGTGAGAGCATGCATATAATCCAAGAAATTGGTGTTCAAATCGTTCATATCTTTGCGAATGGCGATTAGATGAGATTGTACATTTTGAAAATAGGCAGCATTTCCGAGGTTTTCAAACTTACAAAACAACAGTTCATGATAAAGATTTCGCACTTTCACTTGAAATACATGGTCAATATCGAAAAACAGGGAATCTTCTCGCAATGTTTTATTCAGGTTTTCTAATTTTTGGAGATTCTCTAAAAATCGCTGGATTTCGTTGGAAATCTGTGTTCGATAATCAAAAATCCAACAGGCAACTTCATTGGGGTCAATCCCACTGGTAATGGTTTTGATTTTACTGAAAATAAATTCCATTTGCGATTGAGAAGATGCTGCTGGGACTTTCATCTTTTTCAAGGAAATGGATGATCCCTGTTCGGTTCGGTAAACTTGATATCGAATTGCTGGATTTTGCGATCCACTTGTCCGAGGTGCTGGAAAATGTGTGGTTTCCCATTGTTTTAATTTTTGAATGGCTGGTTTGCTCTCTGCTCCGACTTTTGGGGTCGACTGCGAAAAGCAGCAGGAGAATAATCCCATATCATCTCTTCCTATCCTAAAAAAATTGGTTTTGTTTCTTGTTTCTACAAAAAACGAAGGTATCATTTTTATTATAAATGATATTTTTTCCATTGTCAAGTGGATTTTCTTTTTGTATCAAAATTGCTTGTCTGCTGCATACATTATAGCAACGAAAATCTGTGAGAGGCGGCGATTTTTATGACCACACTGTTCGGTATTGCGTTTCTGCTTGCAATTCTGGCACTAATTGAGGGAATCTGCATCTGCACGAAGCGAAAGCTACACAACCAGAAGCGTCCGGCATCCTGTTATGTGTTGCTTTCTGCACTGGAGTTGCGTCCAGACTGGAAAGCAGAGTTGAATCATTTGTTTTCGGATTTACAGTGGCAAGTTTCCCTGCAAACCGCAGAGATTTTTTTGTTGCTGCCGGAAGAACCGACACTGCAATCCGAAGAAATTCGACAGTATTGCCAAGCACACACACGTTTCCAATGTGGAACATTTTCGGAATTCCAGAAAATTTTAATAGAATGTCGTTTTCCATCGAAAAATGATTGCAATTTGTCCGAAAAAATAGTATAATAAAAGGTAGCGTAAAACGATTGAGAGAGGAGGGGTTCCGTTGGAACAGGAAACCGTTTTGCATATCGAAGGAACGGTCGAACAGGTGCTGTATCGCAATGAACAGAACGGCTATACCGTTTTGGATTTGGATGCGAATGGAACATTGATTACAGTTGTCGGAGAGCTGGGCGATGTGGAAGAGGGCGAACAGCTTTCCGTAGATGGTACTTATGTCAATCATATTCGGTTTGGCGTACAGTTTCAGGCACAGTATGTAGAACGAAAGCTGCCGGAAGATGCCATCAACATTCAGCGGTATCTCTCTTCTGGTGTGATTAAGGGCATTGGTTCGGCTCTGGCAAAGAAAATTGTAACCGCATTTGGCAGTCAGACATTGGAAATCATGGAGAAACAGCCCACTCGCCTGATGGAAATTCGTGGCATTTCTCCGAAAAAATGTGAAACGATTGCACAGGAAGTACAAAAAATTTTTGCATTACGCAGCTTGATGCTGTTTCTGCAACAATACAACATTCGCTCTCGTTATGCGATGCGAGCCTATCAGTGCTATGGCAGCGGTGCAAAAGAAATGATTCTGGCAAATCCCTATTTGCTGTGTGGAATGGGAATCGAATTGCCGTTTGAAAAGGCAGAGATTCTTGCGGATGATTTAAAAGTTCCGAAAAACGCAGAACAGCGAATTTTAGCAGGAACGTGTTATATTTTGGAGCATAACACGCACAACGGCTATACTTGTTTGCCGCTGGATCGACTTCAGCCGAAAGTATGTGAATACTTACAGGTTTCAGAATCGGAATTTTTAGCAGCTTATCAGGCAGCACAGAAAGAAGGAAATTTAGTTTCCTATCAAAAAGAAACACGAGAATTTGTCTATTTGCCAGCATATTACGAGGCAGAACAGTATATTGCAGACCGAATCGGCGTTTTGCGGGACTTCTCTGCACCAGAAGACCAAGAAATTTATCTGGACTTAATCAAACGAGAAGAAACAGAACAGGGCATTCAATATGCAGAATTGCAGCGAAAGGCAATTTTATCTGCATTATCCCGTGGGCTGTTGATTTTAACAGGTGGACCAGGGACAGGGAAAACCACCACGCTAAACGGCATGATTTCTCTGTTTGAAAAGCAAGGCTATCAAGTCATGTTGGCTGCTCCGACCGGACGAGCTGCACAGCGAATTTCGGATTTAACAGGCTACGAGGCAAAGACCATTCACCGCTTGTTAGAGGTGTAATTTGACATTGCAGGGGCAACCAAATTCCGACACAATTAATCCAATCCGCTGACTTGTGATGTAATGATTGTGGATGAAATGTCGATGGTAGACGTGTTGCTATTTGAAAGCTTGCTGCGTGCATTGCGGTTTAGTTGCAAGTTGATTATGGTGGGCGATAGTGACCAGCTGCCATCGGTAGGGGCTGGCAATGTCCTGAAAGATTTGATTGACAGCGGACAAGTTCCTGTGGTTGCTCTGAATCAGATTTTCCGGCAGGCTCAGCAAAGCTGCATTGTCACGAATGCCCATAAAATTATCACGGGGAATTATCCGGATTTACAGCAGAAGCAGAGTGATTTTTTCTTTTTCCAGCGATTGAAAACAGAAGATGCAACGCAATTGATTTTGGATTTGGTAAAAACACGGCTGCCGAATGCCTATCATTACCATCCAATGGATGATATTCAAGTGATTACGCCATCTCGAAAAGGGTTATTAGGGGTAATTGAATTGAATCGTCGCTTGCAGGAGGTTTTAAATCCGCCCAGCCGAGGAAAACAGGAATATAAATCGGTTCTCTATACATTCCGAGAAGGAGACAAGGTGATGCAGATTCGCAACAACTATGACTTGGAATGGCATAAAGACGGCGAACCCGGAGCAGGCATTTTCAATGGTGATATTGGAAAGATTCTGACGTTGCAAAAAAAGACAGGGGAAGCGGTTGTTTGTTTTGATGGACGAACGGCGGTCTACAGTTTTGACCAGCTGGAACAATTGGAACTTGCCTATGCCATTACCGTGCATAAAAGTCAGGGCTGTGAGTTTGAAGTGGTGATTTTGCCCTTATTGGGTGGCTTCGAGAAGTTATATTATCGAAATTTGCTGTATACTGCCGTCACTCGTTCCAAAAAACTGCTGATTCTGATTGGTTCACAGCAGAAAATCTATCAGATGGTAGATAATAATCGGCGGTGTCATCGTTACACCTGCCTCAAGCATATGATGACAGAGGGGACATTGCATGAAACAGACACATTTGCTCCGGAACAGTTACCGCTTTCTGATTGACCTTGTGTATCCGAATCGCTGCCCCTGCTGTAATCAAGTGATTGCATGGGATGCATGGATTTGTGAGGCGTGTCAGATTGAAACGGCATTGAATCCGGATACTGTATGTAGTGGATGTGGAAAACCATTCGATGACTGTATGTGTTCGGAATCACTTGCCTTCGAGGGTGCAATGGCAGTCAGTCGTTATGAGGGACGAGCCAGACAGGGTATTTTACAGCTAAAACAAGCGGAAAATTTGAACTTTGCGAACTACACGGGAGCAGTATTAGGGGAGCGAATCTTGCAGAAACCGGATTGGATGATGGCGGATGCCATTGTTCCAGTACCGATGCAGCAGCATCAGTGGATTTTACGGGGAAAGAATCCGGCGGAACGCATTGCAAATGCGATTTCTTTTGTCACAAAGATTCCGGTTCGTACGGATTTGCTTTGGAAAAAGCCGGGCGGAATTCCGCAGCATACGTTGAATGCAGAACAGCGGCGTACCAATGTTTTGCAATTTGCATCAGCTGGGAAATCATTGAAAGGCTATATTTTCATTTTATGTGATGATGTTTTGACAACAGGAAGCACAGCAAATTACTGTGCTTCGTTGCTGAAACAATGTGGAGCAGAACGGGTTTATGTTGCAACAGCAACGACAACTACAAAAATAAAAGTATGAGAAAAAACAGAAAAACAGCGTGTACCAAAAAGGAAGGGAAACAAATTTATGGCAACAACAGACATCGGGATTGATTTGGGAACAGCAAACACCGTGATTACCTTGGGAAGAAAAGGGGTTGTTTTAAGAGAACCGTCCGCCATTGCCTATCATCTACGAACAAAGGAAGTCTTGGCAGTTGGAATGGCAGCTTATGAAATGATAGGAAAAACACCGGACTATATCACAGTTGTGCGTCCGCTGTCCAATGGGGTGATTTCAGATGACCGAATGGCACAATATATGATTCGGGAATTTATCCTGCGAGTGACTGGAAAACGACTGCTGAAGCCTAGAATTATCATTTGTGTTCCATCGTTTATTACCGATGTAGAAAAACGGGCAGTTGTAGAGGCGGCAATGAGTGCTGGTTCTCGAAAGGCATATTTGATTGATGAACCGATTGCAGCGTTAATCGGAGCAGGTGTCAATATCGGAAAAGCAAGAGGCAATATGATTGTGGATATTGGCGGCGGTACAACAGACGTTGCAATCGTATCCATGAACGGAATTGTAACATCACATTCCATTAAAGTTGCTGGAAATACATTGGATCAGGCAATTATCCGTTATGTGCAGACGAAGTATAAGCTGCTCATCGGGGAACATATGGCAGAACGGGCAAAAATTCAGCTGACAAATTTATTCGACCCACGGGAAGATGTGACAATGTATATAAAGGGCAGAAATCTGGTCAGCGGTATGCCAGAACAGATTGAAATCAGTGAAACTGAAATTTTTGAAGCGGTTGAGGATGACATTTCAGATATTATCGAAGCCATTAAAACGGTTCTGGAAGAAACACCGCCGGAATTGGTGGGCGATATTTATGAGAATGGCGTTTTGATGGCTGGTGGTGGTGCAATGCTGGGCGGCTTGCGGAAGCTGGTCGAGCATACCTTGAAGGTGCGGTGTGTCGTTGCGAAAGATGCAATGAACTGTGTTGCAAAGGGAACTGCCATTGCCTTTAAGAACATTGACAATCTGCTGGATGGCTTTGAAAATATTGCCATTTACCAGTATCAGGCTTAAAGGAGTGTTTCATGGCAAAATCGAAAACCGTTTTCCGCTGTCAGCAATGCGGATTTGAAAGCCCAAAGTGGAATGGAAAATGCCCATCCTGCGGAGCATGGAACAGTCTGGTAGAAGAAACCATACAGCCAGCAGCAACAAAAACACCGTCTTCTCGAAAGAAAGCAGACCTTTCCAACTTCATTCAGGAATTGCAGGCAGTTGACACACAGGAAGATATTCGTTATCGAACTGGAATCGGAGAACTCGATCGTGTTTTGGGTGGCGGATTGGTAAAAGGTTCGATCGTTCTGCTGGGCGGAGAACCGGGCATTGGAAAAAGCACGTTGCTGCTGCAAATCTGTGAGTTTTTCGGAGCTTCTCATTCGATTCTATATGTTTCTGGGGAAGAATCCACAAAACAAATCAAATTACGAGCAGAACGCTTGCACGTCACAACAGAAAGTTTGTACTTGCTTGCAAACAATGACGCACAGAGTATTTGTGATACGATTGCAGCGTGCGAGCCGGATATTGTAATTATTGACTCTATTCAGACCATGCAAATTACAGAACTTTCCTCCAGCCCAGGAAGTTTGACGCAAGTACGAGAATGCACCAACCTTTTTATGCATACCGCAAAGCAGCATGATATTCCGATTTTTATTGTTGGGCATGTCAACAAAGATGGAGCGATTGCAGGGCCAAAGGTCATGGAGCATATTGTGGATACCGTGTTATATTTTGAGGGCGAACGAAATTTCTCCTATCGCATTCTGCGTGCAGTCAAGAACCGGTTTGGTTCAACCAATGAAATCGGCGTATTTGAAATGATGGAATCCGGATTGCAGGAAGTGCCAAATCCATCTGCCATGCTGCTGGAGGGCAGACCGCTGAACGTTTCCGGAACATGTGTGACTTGTGTCATGGAAGGTTCTCGCCCGATTCTGGCGGAAGTACAAGTATTGGTGACAAAAAGCAGCTTGCCGAGTCCTCGTAGAACTGCCAACGGATTTGACTATAATCGTCTGTTTATTATATTGGCAATTTTAGAGAAACGCTGCGGTTTGTTTTATGGAACGCTGGATGTTTACCTGAATGTGGTCGGTGGATTTCGATTGGATGAACCATCTGGAGATTTGGCAGTGGCACTTTGCCTGTATTCTTCTTTGACCGATAAATCCATTTCGGAACATGTCACCGCATTTGGAGAGCTGGGCTTAGGTGGAGAAGTGCGGAGCATTTCCAACCTGACGCAGCGAATCTTAGAGGCGGAGCGAATGGGCTTTCAAACTTGTATTATTCCGAAACAGTCTATGCGTGGATTACAATCCTCTAACTTTCAGATTCAATTGGTGGGTGTTCGGACATTAAAGGAAGCATTTGATTTTTTAGAACAGCCACAAGTATAAAAATCAAAAAATCCCCCATTCCTACTGGTGTGCAGGAATGGGGGATTCTGTTTTTAGAAAATGTTTTCGTCGAAAATCCAGATGGTATAACCTTCATAGGTTTGTTCTTCATGCGGGAGTGTGAGAATGGAACTGGTTGACTGTTCCATCTTTTCCTTTTCATCCTGCTGCATCAACAGGAAATACCGATCTTGTTCCGGCTGATCTTCAAACCAATTTTTGTTACTCTGATATAAACCAGCTTCCAAGCCTCGTTCATCATCTGTAAAGTTGACAGTCCGGATTTTTACATCGGAGTCTTCCAAAACTGTGATCGCCTGAGAATGCCAGAAACTTGCATAACCATAGGTCAAATTCTGGTCTTTCAGATATTCGCCAAGCTTGTAGTTGATGCTTTCCTTGTCGTCATTGACTGGAATTTCAATGACTTTATGTAAATCGTGCAAGCACAGATAAGCCAACGGAAGGCAGCGCAGCACACAACAGCGTCTAGTTTCTACCTTATGATAGAGCCAACGCAAAAAGGCAAGAGAAACAAGAACAGAGGTGCAGACAATTGGAGAGAGTCGCCAAATTCCGGCAGACAGCAGACCGCACAGATAACCAACCAAAATAAAAGCAGTTACAACCCAGTGTGCCCAGATTAAAACTCGTACGCCGGCTTCTTCAATCTTTGTGTAGCAGCAAAGTGCAATAATCGGAACAATTGCAAGGAATAATGCATAGAAGATGGTTAAAATTGCCCGTACGCCTTCAATGGAAGCGAGGAGGTCGCTGTCCTGAACATTCAGTCCCAACAGCTGTAAAAATGCAAGCGGCAAAGCTTCTACATGATCCCACCAAGTATCTGGATTGGAAAATCTAGAATAAGCACTTGCATATCCTTCCTGTACATCGCCGTCAATATGTGCTCCCAGTTTCATGCCAAGATACAGACCAATGGCACAAATCAACAGAGTTAGCAGGGCAGTGACACTTTTCCGGCTCTTCCAGGGTGTACGGATATCCAAGAACCGTTCGCAGAACACGCCACCGAGAATTGGCAGGGCAAACAGAGCGATTGAAGTTGTGGAGTTGGTACAACAAACAATAAAGTCTGCTGCCAGCAGCACATAGAAAATTACCGTTTGAATTTTCACAGATTTTGTTTGCCGCCGTTCGCTGAGGTTTCGGATATGCAGGACAAAGAATAGTCCAATGACAAGGAATAAAATTCCGATGCTGTAATAGATGATGTGATTCCAGAAGATTTCACGCAGTTTTACACTGGAACAAAGCGTCAGCAATAATACACTGACTGTAATCGCAGTTGCACGCAAGCTAAAATGCATCTCTCGCAGCATCAAACAGAGGAACACATAAAACGTAACGAAGAAAGTCGCCATACCGAACGCTTGTGTTTTCATGGAAATGCCAAATAGCGGAATCCAAATTTGCATAAAGAGGTTTCCGCCCAAGGGCATCAATGCTGCATAGGTGAAATCGGGATTGATAAGTCCGTTTCCTTGCATCGCTGCTTCTGCCCAATAGAGTGTATCGGTGCAGTCGGAATGAAATTCATTGATTGCTACAGCAAAGATGTAATAGAGAACGGTAGAAGCACTGCCAACCAATAAAATCAGGGAAAATAGCGTCCATAGAAATGGTTGCAGGGTTTGTTTTTTCTGTGCAAGCTTTTTGCATGCATTAGATAAATAAAGTGTTTTTGTCATGATTATTTTACTCCGGATATGTCATCTGCTCAGGTGTCCAGTCTTTCAGAATCGGCTGAATTTCCTGTGCAATTTTTTTTGCACCTGCCAAGTCGTGGGCAAGATAATTGCCGCATTCCCGCCGTTTGCTGCCCGGAATTTCTCCCTCGAACTGCAATACATAGGCAATGGTTTCCTGCACCAGACGAATGGCGGTTTCCTTTGGAAGGGTATCTCTGGTCAGGAAATAAAATCCTGTCCGGCAACCCATTGGTCCAACATAGACAACTTCATCTGAATAAGGGGTATTCCGAACATAAGTTGCAAACAGATGTTCGAATGTATGCAGAGCGTTGTCTTCCAAATAATCGTTTTCCGGATTGTTTGGCGTTTTCATGCGAATGTCATACGTTACAACATCGCCGTCCACACGGGAAACATACATACCCCTTGTCAGGGAATCATGATTGATGGTGAAACTTGCAATTTTTTTCATAGTTTCCTCTCCTTTTTTAATTTTAAATGGTAGGCTTTTGAACCCATCTCTCTTATTATAACAAAAAAATTGTATGATTGCAACCAATTTTCATGATTTTTTCAAAAAAAGAAGGATCTACCCAACGAGCAGACCCTTCTATAAATTTATGAGGTATTACCAAATGGTAACAAGTTATATCTTATACATTGAAAATCATTTCGCTGTATGCCGGTACTGGCCACATGGTAGACGGCAGGAGTACTTCCAGAGCATCCACAGCCTTCCGCAAATCTTCCATGACTGGCAGAACGGTATCCCGATAAGCGTTTGCCATTTCTTCCATGCAGGTCTTTGCTGCTGCCACAGCAGTAACCTCTTCCAGCTTCTGAACGGCATCATAAGCCTTTTCGGTTTCTTCTGTTACCTTCTTAACCAGATCCTTTTCTACGCAAGTGCAAACATCAATGCTCTTCTTTACAGCAATTGCATCAGCCAGTTCCTTGGAGTAAGCCAAGCAAGCCGGAATGTACTTTTTCTTTGCCATGTCAATCATGGTCAAAGCTTCAATGTTGATGGTCTTAGAGTAAGATTCCAGCAAGATTTCAACTCTTGCTTCGATTTCAGCTTTAGAGAAGATACCAAACTTTTCAAACAGCTTGACATTCTTTTCATCTGCATAATGCGGTACACAATCAGCAGTAGTCTTATAGTTCGGCAGACCTCTCTCTGCAGCTTCTTCTACCCATGCATCCGAATAGCCGTCGCCGTTGAAGATAACCCGCTTGTGTTCCTTTACGATTTCAGCCAGCAACTTCTTCAGTTCATCTTTAAACTTGTCAGCCGGAACTTTTTCCATCTTGTCTGCAATGTCAGAAAGTTCACTTGCAACGATGGTATTCAGCATGTGGTTCGGGCAAGCAATGTTTTCAGAAGAACCAACCATTCTAAATTCAAACCGGTTGCCGGTGAAAGCGAACGGAGAAGTTCTGTTTCGGTCGGTGGAATCCTTCGGGAAATCCGGAAGGGCGTCAACACCAATCTTAAAGGTCATGGACTGGCTGGTGTAAGTATCACCGGATACCAAAGCATCCAGAACACCCTGCAATTCTTCGCCCATAAAGATGGAGATGATTGCCGGCGGTGCTTCATTTGCACCCAGTCTGTGGTCATTTGCGGCAGATGCGGCACTGATTCTCAGCAGGTCTGCATATTCATCCACGCCCTTAATCACTGCACAGAGGAATGTCAGGAACTGCAAGTTTTCCATTGGAGTGCTGCCCGGATTCAACAGGTTCTGACCATCATTGGTAGCGATTGACCAGTTGTTGTGCTTACCAGAACCGTTAACACCTTCAAACGGCTTTTCATGCAGCAGGCAAACCAAACCATGCTTGACTGCCAGCTTCTTCATGACTTCCATTGCGAGTTCGTTCTGGTCGGTGGAAATATTTGTGGTAGAGAAAACCGGAGCCATTTCGTGCTGTGCCGGAGCGACTTCGTTGTGCTTTGTTGTTGCGAAAACGCCCAATTTCCAAAGCTTTTCGTCCAAATCAGCCATGTAATCCCGAATTCTCGGCTTCAGGTTTGCAAAATACTGGTCATCCAGTTCCTGTCCCTTTGGCGGCATTGCACCGAATAAGGTTCTGCCGGTCATAATCAAGTCTTCCCGCTTGTCATACATTGCCTTATCAATCAGGAAGTATTCCTGTTCTGGTCCAACAGTAGAAGTAACCTTGGTAGCGGTGGTATTGCCAAACAACCGCAGAATCCGAATGGACTGTTCGCTCAGAACATCCATAGAACGCAGCAGCGGTGTTTTCTTATCCAATGTTTCGCCTGTATAAGAAACGAATGCAGTTGGAATGTACAGAGAACCTTCCTTTACAAAGCAGAAGGAAGTCGGATCCCATGCCGTATAGCCTCTTGCCGAACTGGTGGCACGCAGACCGCCGGACGGGAAAGAAGAAGCATCCGGTTCGCCCTTTACGAGTTCCTTACCGGAGAAGTTCATAATTACCATGCCGTTGTCTGTTGGTGTAATAAAGGAGTCGTGCTTTTCAGCAGTAGAACCGGTCATTGGCTGGAACCAATGGGTATAGTGTGTTGCACCGTGTTCAATTGCCCAATCCTTCAATGCATTTGCAACGACATCAGCATAAGTCGGATCCAGCGGCACACCCAGCTTTCTGGTCTTGGTCAGTGCCTTATAAACTGCCTTCGGCAGTCTTGCTTTCATTACTTCATCATTAAAGACATCACACGCAAAGTATTCCGCAACATTTTTCGACATGATAGATAACCTCCTAAAATAAAAAAGACGATCGCAGGGAACGCTCCCTTTCTTTGTCGTCACGTAATGTATTTTATGACGATAACGAAAAGAATGTACCAACGAAACGCCTTTGTTTCAGAAACGATTGATTTCATGCATTTATCATACCGCAAATCCGGAAGTTTGTCAAGCATTTTCTGAATTTGTGTCATCCGGAAAGAAAAAAGCCCAAATGAAAAAGAAATCGAAAGTTTTTCTACGATTTTTATTTTTTTATTCGTTTTTCGCTGAAAATGATGGGATACCAATTAGAATTGCAGGGGAATGGCATGAACCGGAGCTCCTTTTTCATCCGTTCCAATCAAAATATGGTCGATAATTTCCAAATTTGCTACAGTTTCCCATCCGGAAACCTGTGCAGTAACAGCATCTGCATCCATGAAAATTGCCTGTGGTTCATAACGATTGGTTTCTGCTATATATTGGAAAGCAGAAAGCATTCCATCTTCTGATAATAAGAACACACTGGTTTGCGGGTCATTGGTTGGCAATAAAAACAGTTTTTTGATGTTGTCATTGGAAATCGCATCGCCAAAATCACCATTTGCCTGTAAAAATCCGACCGTTCCGGCTTGTAGATATAACAGTCGTTCGTCTTGGTCTGGCAGGATTTCTTGAATTTGTTCCAGTATTTTTTCTTGTCCGCTGTTAGAACCAACTGCTTCAATTCGATAAAGGTTTCCTTCTGACAGAACATACCGATATTCTCCGCAGGCAATGGCATCTGCGTCCGCAGTAAATAATGCTTGTGTGGGTTCTATCTGGGAAACAATGAGGTTGCTTTCTATCTTTGCATCAGCTTTGACAGATTGCTTGGTTTCTGTTGTAGCAGAATGCGAAGAGTCTGTTTCTAAAAGCGTTGAAGTGCTAGGAATGGCAGGGTATGTATGCCGTTCTGGCTGCACTTGTGGTGCTTCTTTTTGGAAGAATAATACGATGACAAGAGCAGCTGCCAATCCAACAACTGCAATCAACAATAATATGGTTCGTAAGTCAATGATTTTCAATGGAGCTGCATGTCGTTCCGCAGCAGCGGCAGCTTGTTCCTCTTCTTCTGTATCGGAATCATAATAATATTTTGCAACAATGATTCGTTTTTCTTCGCTTTCACCGGATAGAATCAGATGTTCCGCAGCGTGGCAGCCAATGAGCACTTCTGAATATGCCAGCATTCGTTCCCGCATCTGCCGTTTGCAAACAACAATCAGCCGTTCTGCATCGGGGTCATTCGGAATGGTTTCCAGTAAATCAACAGCAGCTTGCAACGCTTCTACACTGTTTGCCTTTTCTTTCATCAAGACTGCCTGTTGATATTTGGCTTTCTTTTCGTATTGCAAGATTTTTTCCCGAAAAGCTGGGTCTGCATGCTGCATCAGTTCTGCATATTGTTCGGTTTGTTCCATGGCATTTCCGGTTTTCAGCAGTTCTTCTTCTCGGCGAACTTGCAGTTGTGCCATCATTTTTCCAAGATGGGCATTTGCATTTTCCGGTTGCCGTTGCAATAATAAGTCAAATTGAGCCGTTGCCAGCTGCCAATGCTCTGCCTCTAGGCTCTGAAAGCCGCTCTCTAACAACCATTCTGCATTTTTTTCCGGGTCAGAGGGGTGACATTCTTCTAGCCGTTCCTGTTCTAAAAGCGTGGCATCTGCTTCATAATAATGTTCTGTTTCCGGTTTTGCAAATTGCAGGGCAGCCAAGTAATCTGCATCTTCTGAAATGGGGCAGTCCAGTGGCTGGGTGCATTGCAGGGAATATGTTTTCTTTCCGATGTCCGGCAGATAAACCATACCGTATCGGCAGAGCAGCCGCTGCCAGTACCATTCACTTTCTTCGGGATAGAGGTGCAGCAGATGTTCAATTTGTTCGATTGCAGCAGAAAACGCACCGCTTTGTCGCAGAGCATAGATTTGTGCATATTGTTTTCGCAGTTTTGGGGTGTGGCAAGGTGGAAGTGTCTGTTGTTTTCCGCAGAAATGGCAAGTTGCGGTATAGGCGGTTTCGGAAACCTCCATGGTTCTGCCGCAGCATTTGCATACTTGCTGCATGGTCTAATCCCTCCTTTTGTGAGATTGCACAAATAATAAAAGTAAGCTTTTTCTATTATACTACATTCTTCTAAAAACAGCAAGAGCCTTTTCTAATTTTTTTGAAAAGAAACAGCAAGTATCGTTGTGACGAATATCCATGGATTTGTGAATTTTTAGAAACAATCGAAGTAGTGTTGGTTTGACTTTTGTTGAAAAATGTGGTATTCTAAGAACAGCTGATCAAAGAAGGAGGTTTCTATGTGAACCGATATGAAATGGACAAAGAACGGGAAAATTTTAGAACTGTTTTGAAAAAGATGTTCTCAATTACAGAAGATGCTGCTTCAAACGAGGAAATTCGGGATCGAATTTTATCCGGCGGGAAAATTACCGGAACAAACATGGTCGTCATGATTTGTGCGATTTTGATTGCATCTGTGGGGCTGAATACCAATTCGATTGCGGTCATCATTGGTGCAATGCTGATTTCTCCGCTGATGGGCAGCATTTTGGCGATTTCCTACGGAACGGTTTCCAATGATGCCTATTTAATCAAGCGGCATTCCTTTGGGTTTGCGGTGCAGATTGTAATGAGTGTTGTAACCGCAACCATTTATTTCCTATTATCTCCAGTCAAAGAGCCGACGGAACAGCTGTTAGCTCGTACCAATCCCAATTTCTTTGATGTCATCATTGCGATTTCAGGCGGTGTTGCTGGAATTGTCGGGCAGACCAGAAAAGACAAGTCCAATAATATCATTCCCGGCGTGGCAATTGCAACTGCACTGATGCCGCCGCTCTGTACTTGTGGATATGCCCTTGCAAATGGAGAATTTCGGATGCTGTTGGGTGCATTCTACCTGTTTATCATCAATGCATATTTTATTTACATTGCTTCCGATGTGATGCTGACGCTGTTGGGGACACCAAGAATCAAAGCCATGTCCGCCGCAGAATGGAAACGAGCCAGAAAAAAGATGCACCGGAATACGATTTTGGTATTGTTGCCGATTATCTTAATTGCAATCGGTTGGAATATCTGGTAAACCATATAACTTTTGAGAAAACAGGAGGAATACAGATATGATACAAGGTATGCATCATGTTTCTATGAAATGCAGCAATGCGGAAGAATATGCAGCAGTACGGGCATTTTATACAGAATTGCTGCGGATTCCGGTTTTGACAGAATGGGAAACAGGAATCTTGCTGGATACGGGAGCAGGCATTGTAGAGATTTTTCAGGATGAAACAGCGGAAAAACTGGGACAAGGCGTTATTCGACACTTTGCCTTTGCGGTAGAAGATGTAGAAGCATGTGTTGCAGCGGTGCGGGCTGGCGGTTATCCGATTTTAGTAGAGCCGAAAACCGTTGCCATCGGTGGAAATCCAGCATTTTCTGCAAAGATTGCTTTCTGCAAGGGTGCACTGGGCGAAGAAATTGAATTTTTCCAGCAGATGTGGCAGTAAGAAAGGAAAGTTTCATGCAGGCGTTTATTTATTACTTGACGATGATGCGGAGTAAGCGATACATTCAGAAAACCTATGGAAAATCATTCTGGAAGCAGTTTCAAGCCCTATCAGACCCTGTTTTTCATCAAGTATCCAAAGAACTGCCGGACGTCGGCAATAGTATTTTTTCGTTCAATTATGCCTATGCACCATCTTATGTGGCGTGGTATCGGGCAATGCAGCAGCTGAAACTTTCTCCAAAAGAAGCAGATGCATTATTATGGAAAATGAATGAAAAAATGTTGCTGACTGTTCCGAAGCCATTGCTGCACGCAGTTGGGAAAAGTTATTTGAATGGATTCCGCAAAAAAGCAGAACAGCATCTGCAACGACAGAATCAGCCGAATTTTCCAGAAAATGACTGGCTGATTACTTATCGAAACCTGGACGACAACAGCTTTGAAATTGATATTCACCGCTGCGGATTTATCACCATTGCAAAGAAATATGGTGTGGAAGGAATGTTGCCAGGAATTTGTTCTGTAGACTTTATGATTTCCCACTATATGGGCAATGGATTTTCTCGAACAAAAACATTGGGAGCAGGGGATGAATGCTGCAACTGCCACTATGAATTACAGGGCACTTGTCCGCTTCATGCACCAAAGGGGATGAAATAGCAATGATACAATGGGATTACCATACACCGGATGCCTTTCAAAATTTGCGGATGTGTAGTGATGGAACAGTTTTAACAGGGCTTTGGTTTGTTGGTTCACCGGATGAAAAGAAGCATACCACAACCGGAATCCGGCAGCACCTGCCTATTTTTCAGGAAACAGAACGCTGGCTAGACCTTTATTTTTCCGGCAAACAGCCTGATTTTACACCAGCTTATACAATGCTGCACTTGACCGCATTTCGTCAAGAAGTCATGGAACGTTTAAAAGCGATTCCCTATGGTCAAACAACCACTTATGGTGCAATTGCAAAGCAGATTGCAGCGAAAAAGGGAATTTCTCGCATGTCTGCACAGGCGGTCGGCGGAGCAGTTGGATGGAATCCGATTGGAATCATTGTTCCCTGCCATCGAGTCATCGGAGCAAATGGAGCATTAACCGGATACGGTGGCGGTCTGCAAAATAAGATTGCACTGTTAAAATTAGAGGGCATTTTATAGGAATAGAAAAAATCGGCATGGTTTGAAACGATGCCGATTTTTATTTATGGGAGTTGCTTGTCTTTGTCAAAGTGGAAACCATCCGTCTTGCTGCGTTTGGTTTTCAGAATTGGTTCTGTGATGGTAAATGTAACCGATTCGCCCGTAGTTGTACCAGCTGCATTGATTTGTTTCAGAACAGCGGTATACGTTCCAGCTGGGAGTGTTGTCCGGAAAGAACTTCCTTGCAGACAGTTGTCATTTTGCAGTGGGGTTTGTGTAGAGTCTGTTCCATTCCAGATGGTAAGGGAATAGCTGTCCGTATCAGCGGCAGCAGTCCACTGGAAAGTTGCCTGTGTTGCAGTTGTTTTTACTGTCAACGGAACAGTTGCTGGAGCTTGCAGGGGCTGCATTAAAAATGCAGTTCCTGTGTCAATGTCGGTATCTTGTAAAGCAAGTGAATCTTGCAAGACCTGTTCCGTTTCAGCATCTTGCAGCACATAGCCGTTTTCGGTTTGGTAAATCCACCAGCTGCTCGGCTCTTCTGATACTGTCAGCAAGTCCGTTTGCCCATTTAAATAGTATCGTCCTTCTGACTGCATGAGAAAATAGCTGCCATCGTCCTGTTTGGAAACGTGCCACTGTGTCGGCGTGGATTCTGTCTGAAACTGTACCTGTTTCTCTGCGGTGATAGAAAGCGTTTTGGAGTCATCTCCAACTTGCAGGGTGGTATAAAAATCAGAGCCAACGTCAGAGGGAGATTCTTCCGGCGGGAGATAGGACTCATAAGACGGGAAAAAGACATCTCTCGCCAACTCCGCCCGCCCAGAACGATACAGCGTACTGCAAACTTCATAGATGGCTGCCCAAGAGTAAGCTGCTTCATATGCACCATCTTCCGAATTTTCAAAGTCGTTCAACAGTGTATCATAATAATAGGGTGCGTATGTAGTCAGCAAATCGTTTTCCAGATAGGCAAGCTGTCCGTCCAGCGAATCATACGCATAACCATTTTCACTGCAAAACGCTTGTAAATCTGCATAACGAGCACCATTCCACTGACAAATACCATAGCTGATTTGGTGATTGGAGTCGATGCAAGAGGCAGTTGGTTCAAATCCGCTTTCCTGATAGAGATTTGCCAAGATGCCGCTGGCGACGGCTGCGTTCAGCTGTAATTCCTCGGTTAGAAACGTGTAAATCATTTCTTCGTTGCTCTGCACTTCCACTGCAAAGGCGGCTGGTGTCAGCATCGAACTGCTGAGTAGAATGCTGCACATTGCTGCAATCCATTTTTTTTTGGATTTCATGAGAAAACCGCTCCTTTCTTTGAGATGGGGGAAACTTCTGCCTTTATTATAGCGATGTTTGTGCAACTTGTCAAGAAAAAAGATGAATTTTACATAATTTACCGTCATTTATCACAAATAGAACAACTACCTTTCACCAAGCTTTCATAAAAACAATGGCGTTGGAAAAGAAATTGGCTTTCATCGGATTTTCTGCAACTATACGGAATTTGTACACCTATTTGTCACATTTCTAGATTATCATAAGAATCACAGAAAGAGATTATAATCCAATCTGAATTGCGGAAGCATCCGCCACCTTACCGTTTCCATGTTGCAGAAACGGACAAAAAACTCCTTGCCGAATATTAGCGGCAGTTCTCATAAAAAACCCCCTTCAAACAAACAGCAGAGCGTGAAAAATCGTTCTGCTGTTTGTTTTTTTCTATACTTGACACAAAAAATTGGATTTGTTATAATGAGAATAGCATTTAGAAAAGGAAAACGATATGATACAAGAAACAAATTTAAAACCATATACCATCTATCATTCCGAAAATCATTCGTTTCCGCTTGTGGTTTCTATACCGCATAGCGGAACACAATTGACAAGGGAGATGCAGGAAACGCTTTTGCCCGATGTAGTCCTATCTAATATGGATTGGTATTTGCCACAACTCTATGCATTTTTAGTGGAATGGGGTGTAACTGTGTTGGTCAATCCAATATCTCGATATGTGATTGACCCGAACCGTCCGCCATTTCAGAAAATCGGAGATGCTTATACGACCAATTGTATTTATGAAACGACAACCAGCGGAGAACCAATGTATGCAGCACCGTTGACAGAAGTTGTGCGTTTGGAGCGGAAACGCTGCTATTATGATGCCTATCATCAGGCGTTGAAGCAATTATTAGCGGAAAAGAAACAGCGGTTTTCTAAAGTTTATTTCTTGGATTTGCATAGCTATGGGATGGATACTGGCAGCGATGCGATTATTGGAACACAATTTGGGCAGACTTGTTCGGCAGTCTATTCTACAACTTTACAAATTTTATTGGAGCAGGAAGGATTGCGAGTTGCAGAAAATCAACCCTTTGCAGGTGGCTACCTCACAAAGCACTATGGAGCAGATACGCAAATAGAAGCGGCTCAGATTGAGTTGAGCTATGCGTATTATATTGACCATCGGACATTTGGAAGAGAAGCTTTTCCGGAAATTTGTCCGGCTATCTTTGCAGATGCACAGCAGCATTTGCAATTATTTTTCAAAAATCTATTAAAGGAGCAGATGACATGCCAGTAATACAGACAGAACGATTGGTTTTGCGGCCATTGACAACAAATGACTTTTCCGCATTTCGACAGTTTGCAGCCGATGCAGAATTGACTCGATATATGCTGTTTTATCCGCAGGAAACAGAATCTGAAACCAAAGCTTTTCTTCAGCATGCAGAACAGGCTTGGACGGAACAATGCCCAGAAGCGTATGAGTTTGCTATTCTGCAAGAAGATACACTAATTGGAACGATTACCGTAGAATATATGGGTGATACGCAAGGAATGCTGGGCTGGATTTTGCGGAAGGATGCACAAGGCTATGGCTATGCAACAGAAGCAGCCCTTGCAATTGTGCAGTGGGTCAAGGAACAGTTGCCCTATACAGAATTGTTCGCCTGTTGTGATGCTCGCAACCCTGCCTCTGCCCGTGTGATGAAACGAATCGGTATGCATTGTATAGATGCAAATGGTAGCCGAACCTATCCGAAAACCGGAGAAGTTGCACAGGAATGGATGTATCAGATGAATCTATAAGAGAAAAATAACAGAATTTTTTCAGAAAAAGCCTCGTTCTTTTTGAGAACGGGGTCTTTTTTATGCCTATAAATTACAAATTATGGTAGAAAAAATCTGAAATCGGATGAAAAGAACAGTTTTTTTATGCAATTTTGCCATGAAACCTAGTAAATCCATAGGAATTGTAATCGTTTGGGAGAAAACCGGAAAAAGGATTGACAAATCCAGAAAAGGGGTGTATAATAGCGAATATACAAAACACATCGGAATGATAGGAATTGAAGATGTGCAAGGAGGTTTGCAGAATATGCAAGGTTTATGGTTTGGCGTAGCCGGAGAGGTGGCACGATGTTGACCCTCTGATGCGAACGAAAGAAAACAGAAAAAGAAGAAAGAGGGTTATTTTCTATGAAACATACAACCATTACAAAGGTGATCGGCATTTCCTTATCCGCTGCTTTATTGGCATCGGTGGCAACCGGTTGCGGTTCTGCAAGCAACGGGGACACAGTACAAATTACGAATGTATCGTATGACCCGACCAGAGAATTGTATTCCGCCTACAATGAACTCTTTGCAAAGCATTGGAAAGAAAAGACTGGGCAGGATGTGGAAGTCACACAGTCCCATGGCGGTTCTGGAAAACAGGCATTGGAAGTTGCCAACGGGTTAGAGGCAGATGTCGTAACCTTGGCACTGGAATATGATGTGGATGCAATTCAGGATGCCGGATTGATTGATGATGGATGGATTTCTGAATTCGATGATGACAGTGCACCATATACGTCCACGATTGTTTTCCTGGTACGCAAGGGTAATCCGAAAAACATTCAGGATTGGGATGATTTAGTAAAGGATGGCGTTGGTGTCATTACGCCGAATCCAAAAACTTCCGGCGGTGCAAGATGGAATTACTTAGCCGCTTGGGCATATGCAACACAGGAATATGGCGATGATGAAGCAAAGACAGAAGATTTCATGAAAAAGCTTTATCAGAATGTATTGGTTTTGGATTCCGGTGCAAGAGGTGCTACGACAACCTTTGTAGAAAATGGACAGGGTGATGTCCTGCTGGCATGGGAAAATGAAGCGTATCTTTCCATCAAGGATGCACCAGATGATTATGAAATTGTTACACCGAGCATTAGCATTTTGGCACAGCCTTCCGTTGCTGTAGTAGATGATGTTGTTGACCGGAAAGGAACAAGAGAAGTTGCAACGGAGTATCTTTCTTACCTCTATTCCGATGAGGCACAGAGAATTGCAGGCGACAATTATTACCGTCCTTCCAATCCAGACATCTTGAAAGAATATGCAGATGTATTTGATTTGAATGTCAACTTAGTTACCATTCAGGACTTTGGCGGTTGGGAGGAAGCACAAAAAACCCATTTCGCCGATGGCGGTATTTTTGATAAAATTTATGAGAAATAAAAAGTAGGGAGTCGTTATGAAACAAAAGAGCAAAAGAGTGATTCCGGGATTCGGGATTTCCATGGGCGTTACGCTCACAATTTTAAGTATTGTGGTACTGATTCCGCTGGCATCGCTTGTCGTTTACACGGCACAGCTCAGTCCGTCAGAAATTATAGAAACCCTGACCCGTCCGAGAGTGTTGGCAAGCTTTTGTGTCAGTCTGCTGACTGCGTTTATTGCCTCTGCAATCAATGCAGTGATGGGCGTGATTTTAGCGTGGGTGCTGGTGCGATATAAATTCCCATTGAAACGCATTTTGGATGGTATGATTGAGCTGCCTTTTGCATTACCAACCGCCGTTGCCGGCATTGCATTGACTTCTTTGACGGCTGACACGGGTTTAATTGGTAAGTTCTTTGCAAGATTTGGCATTCACATTGCCTATACAAGAGTTGGTATTACATTTGCGTTGATTTTCATCGGAATTCCATTTGTTGTCCGAACGGTACAGCCAGTATTGGAAAAGTTAGACCCGTCTTATGAAGAAGCGGCTGGCGTTTTGGGAGCAAGTCGAACAAAGATTTTCTGGAGTGTGGTATTTCCGGAAATTCGTCCGGCAGTCATTACCGGTTTTGGTTTGGCATTCGGCAGATGCCTTGGAGAATACGGCAGCGTCGTATTTATCGCCGGCAATCAGCCGTTTCAAACAGAGATTACACCATTGATTATCATGTCAGAGTTGCAAGAATATGACTATGCAAGTGCAACCGCAATTGCATTGGTAATGTTAATCGTTGCATTCTTGATTCTGTTCCTGAGCAACTGGGTGCAGGCAAGAAGCAGTAAAAAGCTGAAAGGAGGTTCTTAATCATGCATGAAGAAACAGTTGGTTCAAAAGTAGTAAAATGGTTGCTGATTGGCATCAGTGCATTGTTTCTGATTGTCATGTTGCTGCTGCCGCTGATTACCGTCATTTCAGAAGCGTTGCGGAGCGGCTGGGAAACCTACCTGAAAGCAGTTACAGACCGCTACACAATCAAGGCGATTTTGTTAACATTGGAAGCAACGATTTGTGCAGTGCTGATTAATACGATTTTCGGCGTATTTGCCGCATGGGCAGTTACAAAGTTCCATTTTAAAGGAAAGAAACTGCTGACGACTTTAATTGATGTACCAGTTACCATTTCTCCAGTCATTGCCGGTTTGATTTTTGTTTTGACATTCGGCAGACAAAGTTTCCTGTATCCGTATTTACAACAGCTTGGTATTCAGGTAGTCTTCGCTGTTCCGGGCATTGTGCTGGCAACAATTTTTGTTACATTCCCGTTCATCTCCAGAGAATTGATTCCGGTTTTGGAATCGCAGGGAACGGATGAAGAAGAAGCAGCGGCTCTGATGGGAGCAAAGGGTTTGACGATTTTTCGTCGAGTTACATTTCCGCATATCAAATGGGCATTTCTTTATGGCGTTGTTCTTTGTGCAGCAAGAGCAATGGGGGAATTCGGAGCGGTTTCTGTTTTATCCGGACACCTCAGAGGAAAGACAAACACCTTACCGTTGCACGTAGAGATTTTGTTCAATGAATTTCAGTATGTACCGGCGTTTGCAGTTTCTTCGATTTTGGTATTGATGGCAATTGTAATTTTGATTATCCGAAGCGTGATTGAGTACAGAGGAAAGAAGGTATCGTAAATATGTATGTGGAATTAAAAGATATCAACAAGCATTTTAACAACTACAAAGCCTCTGATCATGTCAGCTTTGGAATTGAAAAAGGGAAACTGATTGGTTTGTTAGGGCCGAGCGGCAGCGGAAAAACCACCATCCTGCGAATGATTGCCGGATTGGAACAGCCGGATAGCGGCGAAATTATCATTGACGGTAAAGTGGTCAATGATGTTCCGGCAAGTAAGCGAGGCATTGGATTTGTTTTTCAGAACTATGCGTTGTTCCGCTATATGACGGTTTATGATAACATCGCATTTGGCTTGAAAGTCCAGAAAGTCGATAAAAAGACAATTGATAAGCGGGTCAAAGAACTGATTGAACTGATTGGATTAAAGGGACTGGATAAACGGTATCCCAGTCAGTTATCCGGTGGACAGCGGCAGAGAGTTGCATTTGCTCGTGCGTTAGCACCAAATCCACAGTTGCTGTTATTGGATGAACCGTTTGCAGCGATTGACGCAAAGGTACGGCAGGAGCTGAGAAGCTGGCTCAAGGAGATGATTGAACAGTTGGGTGTAACAAGCATCTTTGTCACACACGACCAAGATGAGGCCATTGAAGTGGCGGATGAAATCATCATCACCAACAAGGGCAGAATCGAACAGATGGGAACGCCGTTGGATGTTTATCAAAAACCGCAGACAGCGTTTACCGCTTCCTTTTTTGGGCAGACTTCTATTATCGAAGATTATCAGGCATTCCACACCTTTGAAAAAATCGAAGGAGCAGAAAAGGCAATTGTACGTCCAGAATTCGTAAAGATTACAAAGAAAAACGAAGTACAGAAATATCGGAGTTCTGCTTCCAAGGGCGTTGTGGAACATGTTTCATTCCGTGGAGATAAGATGGAATTGCGAGTACGGGTGAATGACACCGTTCTGCTGGCAAAACGTGATTTGGAAGAGAATCGCATTTTTGTTGGGGAAACCGTGGATGTGTTCTTATATCGGATTTTTGTAACGGTTGGGGATAAAGCGTATTTGCTGGAGAACCAGTCGTTGCAGGAAAACTCCGTTGTTATTTAATCATTGTAAAAAATATTTGGCAAACAGTCAAAAATCTTGATGGAGGGTATTATCATGGCAAACATTTATAAGGGTACAATTGAACTGATTGGAAACACACCGCTGGTTGAAGCGGTCAATCTGGAACAGGCACATGATTTGCAAGCAACCCTGCTGATCAAGCTGGAATATCTGAACCCAGCCGGCAGCGTAAAAGACCGGATTGCAAAATCCATGCTGGAAGATGCAGAACAGAGCGGAAAGCTGCATACTGGTTCTGTAATCATTGAACCGACCTCCGGAAATACCGGAATTGGTCTGGCTGCCATTGCAGCAGCAAAGGGCTATCGGGTGATTTTGACAATGCCGGAAACCATGAGCGTGGAACGGAGAAACATCCTGAAAGCATACGGTGCAGAAATCGTTCTGACAGAAGGTGCAAAGGGTATGAAGGGTGCAATTGCCAAGGCAAAGGAACTTGCAGAAGAAATTCCAAACAGTTTCATTCCGGGACAGTTTGAAAACCCAGCAAATCCAGAAGCACACCGCAAGACAACAGGCCCGGAAATCTGGAGAGATACCGATGGCAAGGTCGATTATTTCGTAGCTGGTGTTGGTACAGGCGGTACCATTACCGGTGTTGGAGAATAGCTGAAATCACAGAAACAGAATGTAAAGATTGTTGCTGTAGAACCGGAAACCTCCGCTGTTCTCTCCGGAGAAAAGCCAGGCCCGCATAAGATTCAGGGCATTGGAGCAGGATTCGTTCCAAAGACATTGAACACTGGCGTTTATGATGAAATCATTAAGATTCAGAATGACGATGCATTTACAACCGCCAAGGAACTGGCAAAGCACGAAGGAATTTTGGTCGGCATTTCTTCCGGTGCTGCATTACAGGCAGCATTGGAACTGGCAAAGCGTCCGGAAAATAAGGGCAAGACCATCGTGGCACTGTTGCCGGATAGTGGTGACCGTTATTATTCTACCACTTTGTTTTCTGAATAAGTCATTGATATTCCATCGTTAGAAAGGAGGTGCTGTCGAGTGAAAGTTTCCACTCGAGTTGAATGCGGAATCTTAGCATTGATGGATATTGCGATGCATCAATCAGAGGGAAAGCCGGTGACGGTCAGCAGTATTTCCAATCGGCAGGATCTCTCGATGAAATATCTGGAACAGATTCTCATGGTGCTGCGGCAATCCAATCTGGTGCGAAGCACGAAAGGCTTCAAGGGCGGTTATGTACTGACCCGTCCGGCGAAAGAAATCTCATTGCGAACGGTGATTGATGCGTTGGATGTAACAGTATTGGCAGATGTCCATTTTCAAGAAGAATCCGAAACACCCTTGAAAACAATCGTGAACCATCAGCTTTGGAATCCGATGACCACTTATCTTCGGAAATTTTGTGACAGCATTACCATTTCTGACATGATGGAACAATATCGAACCTTTCTTTCCGATACAGAAGGCCCGATGTATTATATTTAATCAAGAATCGTAAAAAATATACAAAAAATAAAAGAAAGACCAGTTGGAGCGTGGTACAATGGAATTTAATACCGCATTGCTGCATCAGCAATTTGACAGCGACACACAGAATGGTGCAACCATTCCCCCGATTTATCAGGTCAGTGCCTTTGCACAGTCATCCGCAGAGCAGCTGGAAAAAGTGTTTAATAATAAAGCAGCTGGATTTGCATATACCAGAATCAGCAATCCGACCGTAGATGCCTTTGAACGAAGAGTTGCTTCTATGGAAAAGGGCATCGGAGCAGTGGCTTGTTCTTCTGGGATGGCAGCTGTCACAATGGCATTGCTGAACATTCTGGAAGCAGGCGATGAAGTCATTGCCGGTTCGGGCTTATTTGGCGGAACGATTGATTTGTTCGGTGACCTGAAAGCGTTCGGCATTACAACGCATTTTGTAGAGAGTGTGACTGCGGAAGCCGTTGCACCGCTGCTCAACGAAAAGACAAAAGTCGTCTTTACAGAATTGATTGGGAACCCAAAGCTGGATGTTGTGGATTTAAAGAAAGTATCCGCTTTGGTTCATGAACATGGTGTTCCGCTGATTATCGACAGCACGACCGCAACACCATATCTGCTGCATACCTTTGATTTTGGTGCAGATGTCATTGTACATTCTTCTTCCAAGTATATCAATGGTGGCGGCAACTCGATTAGCGGTGTCATCATTGACAGTGGGAACTTCCGCTGGGATCCGGAACGGTATCACGGCTTTGCAGAATATAAAAAATATGGCAAGTTTGCTTATCTGGCAAAATTGCGGAACGGTATCTGGAGAAACTTCGGCAGCTGTTTAGCTCCGATGAATGCATTCATGAATACGGTTGGGCTGGAAACGCTGGGCTTGCGGATGGAACGCATCTGTAGCAACGCCAAGCAGCTGGCAGAATATCTGGAAAGTCGGGATGATGTAACCGTCAATTATCCGGCATTGAAGAGCAGTCCGTACTATGATTTGGTACAGACACAGTTCGGCGGAAAAGGCGGTGCAATTTTGACCTTACGGGCAGGCAGCAAGGAAAAGGCATTCAAACTCATCAATGCCCTGAAATATGCTGTCAATGCAACGAATATCGGGGATGTACGGACGCTGGTCATCCATCCGGCAAGTACGATTTATACACATAGTTCCGAACAGCAGAAAGCGAGTGCAGGCGTTTATGACGACAGCATTCGGATTAGCGTCGGAATTGAAGATATTAACGACTTGATTGCTGATTTTGCACAGGCGATAGATCAAAGCAAGGAGTGAAAAAATTATGGCAGTGGATTACGCAACCTTAAAAAAAGGCGGATTCATGCGGCAAAAACAAAAAAATCATTTTTCCCTGCGTTTGCGTGTTGTAGGTGGAAATTTAACAGCAACACAGCTTGCAAAAATCGCAGAAGTCGCTGAAAAATTTGGCGATGGACACATTCATCTGACTTCTCGACAGAGCGTAGAAATTCCGTTTGTCAAGTTGGAACAGATTGAAGAAGTAAAGAAAGCATTGAGCGAGGGCGGTGTCGAACCGGGCGTTTGTGGTCCGAGAGTTCGAACCATTACCGCTTGTCAGGGCGAAGCCATTTGCCCGAGTGGCTGTATTGATACTTATGCACTGGCGAAAGAGCTGGATGACCGGTATTTTGCAAGAGAATTACCGCATAAGTTCAAGTTTGGCATTACTGGCTGCCAGAACAACTGCTTGAAGTCCGAAGAAAATGACCTTGGCATCAAGGGCGGCATTCAAGTCAGCTGGCGAGAAGAAGATTGCATTCAGTGCGGTGTCTGCGTAAAGGCATGCCGAAGCAATGCAATTACTTTAGAAGATGGAAAGATTTCCGTAGATGAAAGCAAGTGTAATTTCTGCGGACGTTGTTATAAAGCATGTCCGACCGAAGCATGGGATACGGTACACGGTTATATCGTTTCCTTTGGCGGGTTGTTCGGCAACAGCATCAGCAAGGGCGAAGCAATTATTCCATTCCTGCCGGATAAGGAAACATTGCTGAAAGTTTGCGATGCAACCATTCAGTTCTTTGCAGACCACGCAAAGCCTGGCGAACGGTTTAAGTTCACGCTGGATCGGGTCGGCAGAGAATCCTTTGAAAATTTGATTCAGGAGGTAGTAAAAAATGGCTGATTTTGTAATTGACGATACCGTGGATATCACCGATGTCGTTTGCCCCGTTACATTTGTAAAGGCAAAAGTTGCACTGGAAGAACTGGACGACGGTCAGGTGCTTTCCATTAAGATGAACGACGGCGAACCGGTACAGAACGTACCGAGAAGCATCAAAGAAGAAGGTCACAAGATTCTGAAGCTGATCGACAACGAAGACGGTACTTATAACCTGATCGTCAAGAAGGTTGGTGATTAAATGGCAGTTCGTGTAAATGCGGAAACCTTTGCGGCAGAAGTATTGCAGGCAGAGGGATTGGTTCTGGTGGATTTTTATTCTGACAGTTGCGTTCCGTGCAAGCGGATTGCACCGCTGCTCTCAGAAGTGGCAGCCGCTGACCCGGACGGGTTGAAAGTGGTAAAAGTCAACATCAACTTTGATGCAGAACTGGCAGAACAGTATGCCGTACAGGCAGCCCCGACCCTTGTCTTTTTCCAGAACGGTGCAGAAGTTGCCCGCCTGAGAGGCTTGGTAAAAAAAGCAGAATTGACAGAAGTCATTGATTCTCTGAAAAAATAAATTCATAAGGAGTTATGTTATCATGAAAATTACAGTTGCAGGCGTTACAAAGGAAGTTGCAGACGGTCTGACCGTTGCACAGCTGATTGAACAGGAAAAGGTAGAAACCCCGCAGTATGTTACCGTGACCATCAATGATGACTTTGTAGAAAGCGGAACATTTGAAACCACCGTTCTGAAAGACGGCGACAATGTTGAATTTCTGTATTTCATGGGAGGCGGTCAGTAATGGCATTTACAAATGAACAGTTAGAGCGGTATTCCCGTCATATTATCTTAAAAGAAATTGGCGTAAAGGGACAGAAGAAGCTCCTGAATGCGAAAGTTCTGATTATCGGTGCTGGCGGACTGGGTGCACCGGTTGCGATGTATCTGGCAGCTGCTGGCGTTGGTACGATCGGCATTGCTGATGCAGATGAAGTGGATCTGTCCAACCTGCAGCGGCAAATCATCCATGCAACCAAGGACGTTGGAAAGCCGAAGGTAGAATCTGCAAAGGAAACCATGGAAGCCATGAATCCGGATGTTAAGGTCATTACATACCACACATTCGTTACCAGTGAAAATATCATGGAACTGATTCAGGACTATGATTTCATCATTGATGGAACAGACAACTTCCCAGCAAAGTTCTTGATCAATGACGCTTGCGTAATGGCAAAGAAGCCGTTCTCTCATGCCGGAATCATTCGGTTTAAGGGTCAGCTGATGACTTATGTACCGGGGGAAGGTCCTTGCTATCGTTGCGTTTTCAAGAATCCGCCTCCGAAGGATGCTGTTCCGACCTGCAAGCAGGCTGGCGTTGTTGGTGCAATGGGCGGTGTCATTGGCAGTTTACAGGCAATGGAAGCCATCAAGTACATTGTTGGCGTTGGCGATCTGCTGACTGGCTATCTGCTGACCTATGATGCACTGACCATGGATTTCCGGAAGGTAAAGCTGCCGCATAACACGGATAATTGCCCGGTTTGCGGAAAGTACCCGACAATCACCAAGTTAATTGACTACGAACAGGCTGAATGTGATGGGGTAGGATTATGATTACACTGAAAAAAGCAGATTTTGAAAAAATTCTGGCACATGCAAAGAAAGAACTGCCGAATGAAGCATGCGGTTTGATTGCAGGTGTCAAGGATGGAGCAGACAAGCACATTCAAAAGGTGTATCTGCTCACCAATATCGACCATTCCAACGAGCATTTCTCGTTAGACCCGAAGGAACAGCTCGCAGCCATCAAGGATATGCGTGCAAACGGTCTGGTTCCACTGGGCAACTGGCATTCTCATCCGGAATCGCCATCCCGTCCATCGCAGGAAGACAAGCGGTTGGCATACGACAAAACCGCAAGTTATATGATTCTTTCTCTGATGAAATTGGAGCAGCCGGTACTCAATTCGTTCCATATTGAGGGCGATGATGCGGAGAAAGAACCGCTGGTTATTGAGGAGTAAACAATTATGTATGACATCATCATCATCGGCAGCGGGCCTGCTGGTTTAACCGCTGCCATCTATGCCAGTCGGGCACAGTTGACAGCAGTGGTACTGGAAAAAGATTATTTGGGCAGCGGACAGATTGCAGTCAGCGAACAGGTAGATAATTATCCGGGGCTTCCGGGCATCGATGGCTATACGCTGGGCGAAAAGTTTCGGGAACACGCAGAGCAGTTGGGTGCAAAGTTTGAAAATGTGGAAGTAGACCACATCGAACGAACCGCAGATGGTTTTACTGTTTTCTGTAAAGAGGGAGAACCACTGCAAAGCCGTACGATTCTCTGTGCTTCCGGAACATCTTACCGCAGATTGGATGTGCCGGGCGGAACACTGCAAGGCGTTTCTTACTGTGCAACGTGTGACGGAGCATTCTATAAAGATAAAACCGTTGCAGTGATTGGCGGCGGAGATACTGCACTGGGCGATGCCATGTATCTTTCCAGAATGGCAAAGAAAGTATATCTGGTGCATCGTCGGCAGGAATTTCGTGCAAATCAGGCATTGCAGACCGCCGTTCAGCAGAATGCAGCAATCGAACTGGTATTGGATGCCGTACCGACTGCTGTTCTGGGAGAAAAGCGAGTAGATCATTTGGAACTGCTGCAAAACGGAGCATCGAAAACGCTGCCGGTGGATGGTGTCTTTGTTGCAATCGGATCAATTCCAAATACAGATTTTCTTGGAGATCTGTGCAAGTTGGATGAGAGCGGCTATATCCTCGCAGACGAAACCGGCGTTACCACAACACCGGGTGTGTTTGCCGCTGGAGATGTGCGGACAACACCGCTGCGGCAGGTTGTAACAGCGGTTGCAGACGGTGCAAACTGCGTGCAGTCGATTGAACAGTATTTCAGAAAAGGAAATGGGTGATACCGTGAAAACAGAACGATTGCAAACAGATGTCCTGGTGATTGGCGGCGGTACAGCTGGCTGCTATGCAGCATTGACCATTGCGGAACAAAACGATGCTGTTTCTGTTTTGATTTGTGAAAAGGCACACATTAAACGCAGCGGCTGCCTTGCAGCTGGCGTGAATGCGTTAAATGCCTATATCACAAAGGGCAGAGTGCCGCAGGATTATGTGGACTATGCAAAGAAAGATGCAGACGGAATTGTACGGGAAGATTTGCTGCTGACCATGTCGGAGCGGCTGAATGCCGTAACCGCAAAGCTGGAAGATTTGGGGCTGGTTCTACTGAAAGATGCAGACGGAAACTATGTCACCCGTGGCAACCGAAACTTAAAAATCAACGGGGAAAATATTAAGCCGATTTTGGCAGATGCAGTTTCTGCTCTGCCAAATACCACGGTTTTGAATCGGGTCAATATTGTTGATTTTGCAGTTAAGGACAATCGCATTTGTGGTGCATTTGGAATCGGCATTGAAAATGATACGTTTTATGTCATCGAAGCCAATGCAGTTTTGATTGCGACTGGTGGAGCAGCTGGCTTATACAAGCCAAACAATCCGGGATTTTCTCGTCACAAGATGTGGTATCCGCCGTTTAATACCGGAGCAGGTTATGCAATGGGCATTCGTGCAGGGGCAGAAATGACCACCTTTGAAATGCGGTTTATTGCCCTGCGTTGTAAAGATACCATTGCACCAACTGGAACACTGGCACAAGGTGTCGGTGCCAAGCAAATCAATTCTCATGGAGAAGTTTATGAAACCAAGTATGGTTTGACGACTTCCGAACGAGTCTATGGAACGGTAAATGAGAATGTGGAAGGCAGAGGTCCATGTTACTTGCGAACAGAAGGGATTACACCAGAACAGGATGAATCTTTGCTGAAAGCCTATCTGAATATGGCACCTTCTCAGACGTTGAAGTGGATTGAGAGCGGAAAGAATCCATCTCAGCAGAATGTGGAAATTGAAGGAACAGAGCCGTATATTGTTGGCGGACATACTGCAAGCGGTTACTGGGTGGATACCCATCGGGCAACGACCGTTACCGGTTTGTTTGCAGCTGGAGATGTCGCCGGCGGATGCCCACAGAAATATGTAACAGGTGCATTGGCAGAGGGCGAAATCGCAGCATGCTCTGCACTGGAATTTTTAAAACAGCATACCGCTGCTCCCATTGCAGAATCTTCTGTGACCGAACATGCTGAAGAAGTACAGCGATTCCTGACGCAGAGCGGTTCTCGCTTTACAACAGAACAGCTGGAAGAAGCCATGCAGACGGTGATGGATGCCTATGCAGGCGGCATTAAAACAAATTATCGGTTCAATGAGAAGCAATTGAAGATTGCAGATGAAAAGATTGTACAGCTGATGCAGCTTTCTGAACAGCTGCACGCAGATGATTTTCAGGAACTGATGTACATCTATGAACTGCGGGAACGGCTGGTTGTCTGTCGGAGTGTGATTGCACACTTAAAGGCTCGGCAAGAAACTCGCTGGCACAGCTTCGCAGAAAATCTGGATTATCCGGAAAAAGACGATGTGCATTGGAGAAAATACGTCAATTCCAAATTGGAAAACGGCGAATTGAAAATCATTTTCCGGGATTTGGTGGAAGGAGGACAAACTTATGAGCATTGCCATTAATCAAAATGCCTGCATTGGATGCGGAAAATGTCATGATGTTTGTCCGGGAACACTGATTCACCTGAATGCAGACCGGAAAGCATTTATCAAATACCCCAAGGATTGTTGGGGATGTACGTCTTGCTTGAAAGAATGTCCGGTACATGCCATCCGGTTTTATCTGGGGGCAGATATGGGCGGTATGGGCAGTTTGGTACATACTGAAAAAGAAGGCGATATTTTACGCTGGATTGTGGAACGCACAGACGGTACGACCACAGAAATCCGTGTAAATCAAAAAGAATCGAATCAATATTAAATAGGAGGGAAGTCATATGAGCGAATTTTCGCATCTGGATGAATTAGAGGCGGAAGCGATTTATATTATCCGAGAGGTTGCCGCAGAATGTGAGAAGCCAGTTATGCTGTATTCCATCGGTAAGGACAGCTCTGTAATGCTGCATCTTGCCATGAAAGCATTCTATCCGGAAAAGCCGCCGTTCCCGTTTTTACATGTCAACACCACTTGGAAGTTCAAGGAAATGATTGCATTTCGTGACCGGATTGCCAAGGAAAAGGGCATTGAAATGCTGGAATACATCAATCAGGACGGTGTCAAGCAGGGCATTAACCCGTTTGACCACGGCTCTGCTTATACCGATATTATGAAGACGCAGGCATTGAAGCAGGCACTTGCAAAATATGGGTTTACCGCAGCATTTGGCGGCGGCAGACGTGATGAAGAAAAGTCCCGTGCAAAGGAACGGATTTTCTCTTTCCGGAATGAAGCACAGGCATGGGATCCGAAAAACCAGCGTCCGGAAATGTGGAAGCTCTATAATACCAAGATTAAGAAGGGCGAAAGCATTCGGGTATTCCCGATTTCCAACTGGACAGAAAAGGATATCTGGCAGTACATCCAGCGGGAAAAGATTGAAATTGTACCGCTGTATTTTGCAGCAGAACGTCCAGTTGTAGAACGGGACGGAAATTTGATTATGGTAGACGATGACCGGTTCCCGTTGAAAGACGGTGAAGTTCCGCAGATGAAGTCGGTACGGTTCCGGACATTGGGCTGCTATCCGCTGACAGGTGGCATTGAGTCGACTGCAACCACACTGGATGAAATCATTGAAGAAACGTTAAGCTCTGTATCTTCCGAACGAACCTCCAGAGTCATTGACAACGAAGCAGCCGGCAGCATGGAACGTAGAAAGCGGGAGGGATATTTTTAATGAAAGGCTTATTGAAATTTATCACTTGCGGCAGTGTAGACGATGGAAAGTCCACGCTGATCGGACATATTCTCTATGATGCAAAGTTGCTGTATGCAGACCAGGAAAAGGCTCTGGAACTGGACAGCAAGGTCGGCAGCCGGAGCGGTAAGATTGACTATTCGCTACTGTTAGATGGCTTGATGGCAGAACGGGAACAGGGCATTACGATTGACGTTGCATATCGGTATTTTACAACCGACAACCGCAGCTTTATCGTTGCAGACACCCCAGGTCATGAAGAATATACCAGAAACATGGCAGTTGGTGCATCGTTTGCGGATTTGGCAGTCATTTTGATTGACGCTTCTCAGGGCGTTTTGGTGCAGACCAGACGTCATGCAAGAATCTGCAAACTGATGGGTATTCGGTACTTTGTCTTTGCTGTAAACAAGATGGACTTGGTAAACTACAGCGAATCCCGTTTCAACGAAATCGTTGCACAGATTGATGCCCTGAAGCAGGAACTGGGACTGGAAAACATCACGATTATTCCGCTTTCTGCAACAGAGGGCGACAATGTTACCACCCATTCGGAAAACATTCCGTGGTATACTGGAAAGCCGCTGCTGGAATATCTGGAAACTGTTGACATTGCATCGGATACCGAAGAAGGCTTCTATATGCCAGTACAGCGTGTTTGCCGTCCAGACCATACATTCCGTGGATTCCAGGGACAGATTGAATCCGGCAGCATTTCTGTAGGCGATGCCATTACCACCTTGCCGAGCAACGAAACTGCAACCGTTAAGGGCATTCTCGTGACAGACAAAGAAGCAACTTCCGCAAAGCAGGGACAGCCAGTTACCATTACTTTAGACCGGGAAGTGGATGTTTCCCGTGGCTGCGTACTGGTGAAAAATACAGATATTGGCGTTTATAAGAAGCTGACAGTTTCGCTCCTGTGGATGGATGACGAAGATTTGGCAATCGGAAAGGACTATCTGGTAAAGCTGGGTACAAAGACCATTCCGGGCATTCTGACACACGTTCAGTATGCAATTGATGTCAATACAGGCGAACACGTCACAAAGGATTCTTTACATAAGAATGAAATTGCCGTCTGCGAACTGTTGCTGACAGAAGGCATTGTTGTAGATTTGTTCGCAAAGCATAAGACACTCGGTGAACTGATTCTGATTGACCGTGTAACCAATATGACTTCTGCATGCGGCGTTGTAGAAGCAGTTGCAGAAAAGGTGACAAACGGTACAGAAAAGGCATCCTTCCGTCTGAATGATTTGACTGCAAGAGGCGATATTTTTGAAGAATTTTATTATGATACCAGCAGCTTGAATGTCTTGAAATATCAGCCAGTCAACCGGACTTATACCATCGGCGACGAAATCCCAGTTAGCGGAGAAAGTTACCAGTATCCGGATAGCTTTGATATTATCGTTTTGCGGGATCAGGTTGCTGTACGGGTACGGGATAAGAAAATCACTGCCATTTTGCCGGCAGCAGATTATGTTTATGACCATGTTCCGGTTATCAACGGCAGAGGTTTTGCCGTATTGGCAGATTCTAACGAACAGGTACAGCAGTTCTTACAGGAATATGCTGTAACCAATGAAGCTGACCAGACAGCGTTCTTTGCAAAATGGGTGCGGTTTGATACTTACAGAAAGGTTATTTTTCCACAATAAGGAAGCAAACCAACCATGGAACAGAAACAAGAATTGCCATGCGAATCCGCATGGCAATTTCTGCAAAAAACAGAGGAGCGGTGAAGAAAATGGGAAAGCGAACTTATGGAGCAGAATATGGCTTTCAGACACGGGCAGTACACACTGGAAATGATGTGGATGCAGAAACCGGAGCAATTAAACGCCCGATTACCATGGCAAATAGTTATGAATTGCCATATGACCCAAGCGATTTAAACTGGAGCAGTGCCGGAAAGAATCTGTATACCAGAAACGGTGGCTCGAATCAGCAATACTTGCAGGAAAAGCTTGCATCGTTAGAGGGCGGAGAAGACTGCATCGTATTGGCAAGCGGCGTTGCTGCCCTGTCCGGATTATTTTTTGCTCTGCTGCAAAGCGGTGACCATGTTATTTTTTCCAGTGTCACTTATATCGCCGTTTATCGGCTGCTGAATGAACTGTTCAACAACAAATTTCAGGTAGAAACCACCATTGTGGATACTTCTGATTTGGATGCGATTCGCAAGGCGATTCGTCCAAATACGAAACTGATTCACATTGAAACGCCGGGAAATCCAACCCTGACAGTTTCCGATATTCGTGCGATTGCAGAAATTGCCCATGAACACGGCATTCTATTGTCAGTAGATAATACGTTTGCTTCTCCGTATAATCAGCGACCGATCGAACTGGGAGCAGATTTCACCATTGAGAGCTTAACCAAATACATCAATGGACACGGCGATGCGATGGGTGGAGCAATCATCGGCAAGAAAGAATATTTGGATTTGATTCGTGTACAGTCACAGGTCAACTTAGGGGCAACCATCAGCCCATTCAATGCATGGTTGATTATGCGTGGTTCTGTAACGCTGCCGCTGCGAATGAAACAGCACAACGAAAATGCAATGAAAGTGGCAAACTACTTGAAAACCGTTCCGGGTGTACGGTTTGTTGCCTATCCGGGATTGGAAGATGACCCCGGTCATGAAATTGCAAAAAAGCAGATGCAACCCGGATATGGCGGCGTTTTATCGTTTGGATTGAAAGCAGACCATGACACCCATAACCGTTTTGTCAGTCACTTGAACGTGATTACCTCGGCAGTTTCTCTGGGACATGATGAAAGTTTGATTGTCTTTTTGGGCGAAAATGATGAGCGGCAGTATCTTTATCCGGAAGCCTTTCATGATGGATTTTTCCGGTTCAGTGTCGGCATTGAAGATGCAGAAGATATTATTGTAGATTTGCAGCAGGCATTGGAACAGGAAGGATTGCTGTAAGTTAGCGATGTTTATGAGAAAAACGAGCAGGGAACTGCAACCCTGCCCGTTTTTTGTCGGATAAAATCCTTGCAAGTTCCAAAAAAATATGCTATAATCAAAGAAAATCCCGTTAATCGGAGGAGGATTCCACCCTTGTTAAATCAATTTTCGAGAACAGAATTGCTCTATGGGAAAGCTGTCATGGAGCATTTTCAAAAGAGCCGGGTTGCTGTGTTTGGCATCGGCGGTGTTGGCGGTTATGCCGTGGAGGCGTTGGCACGCAGCGGTATTGGTACGCTAGATTTGATTGATGATGATAAAGTTTGTATTACGAACCTGAATCGGCAGCTGTTTGCCCTGCGGAGCACCGTTGGCAAGTATAAAGTAGATGCTGCTGCGGAACGGATTCAAGATATTTGCCCGTCTACGGTGGTACATCGGCATAAATGCTTTTATTTGCCGGAAACGGCTGACCAGTTTGATTTCCGGCAGTATGATTATGTCATTGATGCGATTGATACGGTAACCGGAAAGCTGGAAATCATTCAGCAAGCAAAAAATGCAGGTGTTCCAGTGATTTCTGCAATGGGAGCTGGAAACAAGTTAGACCCAACAGCTTTTCGGGTTGCAGACATCTATGAAACAAAAATGTGTCCGCTGGCAAGAGTCATGCGGAATGCTTTGCGGAAACGTGGCATTAAAAGCTTAAAAGTGGTTTATTCCGAAGAACAGCCTCGTCGCCCGTTGGATGATTCGGAAAATTCTTGCCGGACACAGTGCGTTTGTCCGCCGGGAACGGTTCGGAAATGTACCGTTCGGAGAGATATTCCAGGTTCAACTGCGTTTGTTCCGTCTGTTGTAGGGCTGATCGTTGCCGGAGAAGTGCTGAACGATTTGGCTGCACAGGTGGAAGAATAATCCTATTTGAGATGCCTTTGAAAAGGAAGTGACATTTGTCATCAAAACTGATGACATTTGACACTTCCTTTTTTGTTGGATTGGTTCTATAATAAGATAGTAAACCATTCACAGCAATTCGGAGGGATAAATATGGAACAAGTTGTTGTAAAAATTGACAATCTGGTCAAGCGATACAAGGAACTCATTGCACTGGATCATTTTTCACTGGAAATTCGAGAAGGGGAGATTTTCGGATTATTAGGGCCGAACGGCTCTGGAAAGACGACGACAATCAATTGTCTGCTTTCTCTGCTTTCGTTTGACAAAGGCAAGATTGAGATTTTTGGAAAAGAAATGTCACCAATTCAATACGACATCAAGCGGCAAATTGGTGTGATTATGCAGAATGTGGCAGTTTTTCAGGAGTTGACCGTCTATGAAAACATCGATTATTTTTGTGGGCTGTATATTCGAGATAAGGCAACTCGAAAACAGTATGTCATGGATGCGGTTCATTTCACTGGACTGGAAAAATTTCTGAAGTTCTATCCAAAAAAGCTTTCTGGGGGCTTGCTGCGACGATTAAATATTGCCTGTGGCATTGCACACAAACCAAAGCTGATTATTTTGGACGAACCAACCGTTGCGGTTGACCCACAGAGCCGAAATCAAATTTTAGAGGGCATTCAAAAGTTGAACGCAAACGGGGCGACAATTATTTACACCTCGCATTATATGGAGGAAGTCGAGCAGATTTGCACACGCATTGCAATTATGGATCAGGGAAAGAAAATCGCAGAGGGAACAAAAGAAGAACTCAAGCAGATTATCAAGAATACAGAAACCATTACCATTGAAGTCCCCCTGCTGCCGGAAAGCATCTTGCAATCCATAAAGGCGTTGGAACACATTTATCAGGCAACTTATGAACAAGAAGAATTAAAAGTTTACTGTTCCGGTGGTATGCATAATCTGGTAGATGTTCTGCACATTTTACAGGAGCAGCAAGTTGCAATTGGTCGAGTTTATACGACCCTGCCGACTTTGAATGATGTCTTTCTGGAGATTACCGGAAAAGCACTGCGGGATCAGGAGGGATGAAACGATGTTCTGGCATAATTTAAAATATGAAGTGTTGAGCGGCTTGCGGGTAAAGGATGTATTATTCTGGTTGATTTTATTTCCCATCGTCCTTGCAACATTTTTCAAAATTGCATTCGGGAGTATCTATGAAAAAACAACGCTCTTTTCGACCATTCCCATGGCAGTGGTCGAAACAACGGAACAGCCAGTCCTGCACACAGTATTAGACAATCTGGAATCCGAGAAAGAACCGCTGTTTGCGGTGACTTATACCGATGAACAGACCGCATTATCCTTGCTAAAAGAACAAAAAGTGGACGGCATTCTTTACGCTGGAGAAACCTTGTCGCTCAGTTTTTCAGAAAATGGCGTGGAACAAACCATTATCAAATCCTTTGCTGAACAATATCAGATTCAGAAGGCAGTGATTCAGCAGACGATGCAGACCGCTCCGGAAAAAATGGAAGCAGTGATTGCCGCTTTGAATGATACTGTAGTGGGCAATCAAAAAATTTCTATGACTTCCGGCAATCCGGATGCAACCACCAACTATTTTTATAATCTGCTTGCGATGGTGGCAATGTTTGGCTCTTTAACGGGTATGCATATTGCCATCAATGGACAGGGGAATCTTTCCGCATTGGGAGCACGAAAATGCTGTTCTCCGACACCAAAACTGGTGAGCCTGTTGGCGAGTTTGGTTGGCAGCTATATTTTGCAGACCGTCTGCATGAGCATTGCGGTTACTTATTTGGTATTTGTATTAAAGGTGCAGTTTGTCGGAAATATTGGATTGATTTATCTTTCTGCAATTCTCAGCGGATTGTTCGGCGTTTCTCTTGGTTTTTCAATTGGTTCATTCGGAACGCTGCAACAGGGGGCAAAAGTCGGAATTGCAATGACATTTTCAATGTTGAGTTGTTTTTGCAGTGGCTTAATGGCATCTGGCATTCGTCCATATTTGGCAGAACACGTTCCGCTGTTTCATTCTATCAATCCAGCATCCTTGATTTGTGATTTATTTTATTGCCTGAATATGGATGGCAATTATCAACGGTATTTGGTGAAATTGGGGACGATTTTAGGAATGTCGGTGCTCTGTACGATGATTGGATTTTTACTGACAAGGAGGCGGAAATATGCAAGTCTTTAAGGCGTTTTTGCGGATTCTGCGAAAAAAGCTGTTAACTGCAATGATTTGGGTGGTTGTGTTTTTGATTATCGCAGTTGGTGTGACCACGAACAACAGTAGTCCCTTTTCCTTTACAGAAAATCAATTTAACATCTGTGTATTTGATGAAGATCAGACTTCTGAAAGTCAAGCACTGGTTTCCTATTTGGGAAAGCATCATAACCTCGTTTCTGTTAAGCAGGAGCAGGATACCATTTTAGATATGCTCTATGATGAACGAATTGACTATGCAATGACGATTGCACAAGGCTATGCAGAAAATTTTCAAGCTGGCAAGACGGATACGCTATTCACACCTTATTATTTCAATGACCGCCATGACAATACCTTATTGGACAGTAAATTTTCACAAGATGTTAATACTATATTGGCATT
>ENA-OQNN01000139-OQNN01000139.1-human-gut-metagenome-genome-assembly--contig:-NODE-139-length-86288-cov-27.419505_pt1 | contig 86288 bp, 71 predicted proteins | sample MGYA00242624_ERZ504870 | MGnify/ENA primary metagenome ERZ504870 (study PRJEB26092, sample SAMD00036379) | human gut metagenome | host: Homo sapiens | study: EMG produced TPA metagenomics assembly of... | reverse complement strand
GGTACTAATCGGTCGAGGACTTAATCAGGAATATGGATTTTCTTCAGAAAAGTTGTTCGGTTTTGAGGGATCGAAAGAGAACTCAAGATCCGGTGGCGATAGCAAAGTGGACACACCTGAACTCATCCCGAACTCAGAAGTTAAGCACTTTCACGGCGACAATAGTTGGGCTTGCCCCTGCAAAGATAGCTAGCTGCCGGGTCCTTTTTTTATACTTTTATGGACTTTTGTCTGCTTTTTTTTTATACATTTCAAGCGTATAATAGACATATGCAAAAAATATTAAAGTACTGTAAATCAAAACCAATATATATTATATTAGCCTTATTATTACAGCTTATTACATTGTTTGTGCTAATGAGCTATTTTAGTCAGCGCTTCTTTATTGTGAATATTTTTTTAATCGCATTTAGTTTATGCGTTTCTTTACATATCATTAATCGGGATTCCGATTCAAGTTCAAAACTATTGTGGGTCTTGTTGATTATGGCATTTCCAATCTTTGGAGGCGTTGTCTATTTGTTGATTGGAAATCGCAAAATTCCGAAAGCCTTAATGATCAAGGATAGACAAGCCTATTCGGATTATAAAAAATATGCGCTTCAAAATGTTGAAATTTTAGAACACCTTCATGAAGATGATTATGTATTAGATAAAATGATTTCAATGGCTTGGTCCAATGGATATTTTCCTGTATATGAAAATTGTTCGGTTCAATATTTTCCTTCTGGAGAAGAACAATACGAAGCTTTTATTCAAGAGTTGATCAAAGCTAAGGAATTTATCTTTATAGAATTTTTTATTATCAATAAAGGTGTTATGTGGAATACGATTTTACAAATTCTTTTAGATAAGGCAAGTATGGGTGTTGATGTTCGTGTTATTTATGATGACATGGGCTCTTTAACCTATTTACCAAGAGATTATGCGAAATGGTTAAATGATCGAGGCATTAAAACGCATGTATTCAACCCTTTGCGTCCGCAACTTGCGATGCAGATGAATAATCGTGATCATAGAAAAATCTTAGTTATTGATGGCAAGGTTGCCTTTACTGGTGGATGTAATATATCGGATGAATATATCAATACGAAAAAGCGTTTTGGATATTGGAAAGATATGGGATGTTTGATCAAAGGGCCTGCCGTTGAAATGTTCACTATTTCTTTCTTGCAAATTTGGAATTATCAAGCAAGTGAATATACTTCTTATTCTCGTTTTATTCAAGATCGAGCTTGTTTTTCTAATTTAAAAGCGAAAGGCTTTATTATTCCATTTTCAGATTCACCAACGGACCAGAATAATACAGGACTTCATATGCATTTAAATATGCTTGGATGTGCCAAAGACTATTTCTGGATTTCGACTCCCTATTTAATTTTGGATGCCGAAATGATTTCATCATTAAAACTTGCGGTTTCTAATGGTGTAGATGTACGTATTGTTGTTCCTGGTATTCCAGATAAAAAGATGGTGTACCAAGTCACAAAAGCGAACTTTGATATATTAATCAAGGCTGGTGTAAAAATTTATGAATATACACCTGGTTTTATTCATGGTAAAGTCTGTATCATTGATGATTCAAGTGCTTTAGTAGGTACTGTGAATATGGATTTTAGATCGTATTATCAACATTATGAATGTGGTGTATGGATGCATGAAGTAGATTGTTTGAAAGATATAAAATATGACTTTGAAGAAATATTCAAAGTCTCACATGAAGTTTCATTAGAAGAGTGTATAAACACGAATCCTATTGTAAAAGTATATCGAAATGTATTAAAGGTATTTAGTCCTATTATGTAGGAATAAATACCTTTTGTGTTTTATTTATGAATCATTTTTTCGGGTTGAACATACAAATCAAATTCTTCGCTTGTCAAATAACCTAATTTTAAAATAGCATCTTTTAAAGTTAAATTATTTTTGAAGGCATATTGACTTGCATGGCCTGCTTTTTCATAGCCAATGACTGGATTTAAACAAGTTACTAACATTAATGAATTATGTAAGTTTTTATCCATAGTTTCTTTGTTTGCCTTTAATCCATCTAAACAATGAATTGTAAAAGAGTGGATTGCGTCACTTAATAATTGAATGCTTTGATCCATATTATAGGCAATTAATGGCATAAATACATTTAGTTCGAAGTTTCCTTGACTTGCACCAATACCGATAGCTGCATCATTTCCCATGACTTGAACAGCAACCATTGTCAAGGCTTCACATTGTGTAGGATTGACTTTTCCTGGCATGATACTTGATCCTGGCTCATTGCTTGGAATATCAATTTCATGAATTCCACTTCTTGGTCCACTGGCAAGCCATCTTACATCATTGGCAATCTTCATGCAGTTAGCTGCAAGTCCTTTTAGAGCACCACTTGTATAGACCATCGCATCCTTACTTGTAAGGGCATGGAATTTATTTGGATCTGGAATAAATGGAAGGTCGGTTTTTTCAGAAATGATTTTTGTGACAATTTCATCAAAACCTTCTGGACAATTGATTCCAGTACCTACTGCTGTTGCACCACATGCGAGTTCATATACATATTTTAAACTGTCTACGATTTGATCTTTACTATGTTCAATCATAGAACGGTATCCGCTTAATTCTTGTGAAAAATATAATGGTGTCGCATCTTGAAGATGTGTTCTACCAATTTTGATGATGCCTTCATTTTCTTCTTCAAGCTTTTTGATTTGTTCAATCATTTGATCTAATCGTGGAAGTAACTCTTCGTTGATTTTTTGTGCGACCATGATGTGTAAAGCAGCAGGGAAAGTATCATTTGAACTTTGGGATGCGTTGACTGTGTCATTTGGATGAAGAATATTTTCTTTTGCGTATTCATTTCCTAACATAGAAATGACTTCATTGGCATTCATATTCGTTTGTGTACCGGAACCTGTTTGCCAAACATGCAAAGGAAATTGGTCTAAATATTGTCCGTCTTCTATGTTTTGACATACTTTAACAATGGCTTCACATTGTTTTTCACTGATTTTATTGAAATGAAGGTTGGCTTTGGCACAAGCTTCTTTCAAAATCGCAAAACTATGAATCAAAGATTTTGGCATTAATTCTTGTCCAATCTTAAAATTCTCTAAACTTCGTTGTGTTTGGGATTTCCAATATTTATCGGCTTTGACCTTGATTTGGCCTAAGCAATCTTCTTCTATACGATATGTAGTCATTTTGTTCACCTCTAAGCAGTAGTTTAACATTTTTTTAAAAAATTGTCTGTATACATGTTACAATATAGAAGTAACTTAAGGAAATGAGGAGTACTACATATGCGAATGAAAGAGCCATATGAGGCTTATTTAGATGATTATAATTGTTTGGATGTTTATATGTCCAAAATTTTTTTTGGTGGAAAAAGTCGAATCTTCCACATGAAGGATACAAAGAATCGTATTATCCCTTTGACAATACAGTCACAATCCGACTTATATAATGGATTCACCCATTATGCCCTTTCTTTAAATGGAAATTTAGAGATTGGCCAAGAATATACAGTATATGATGAACATTGTAAGACTTGTGTCGCCAAATATTCTCATATTGTCAAAACAGAGCGTTTTGCGAAAGAGTTTACGTATGAAAAAGATGATTTAGGTGTGACATATACACCTGAAAAAACTACTTTTAAAGTATGGGCACCAACAGCTTTATCTGTCAATGTTGGATATGTCTTGAATGGTAAGAAAATCGTTGAATCGATGGTTCGACAAGATAAGGGTGTTTTTTCACTTACTGTTAATTCAGATCTTAATGGCGTACATTACTCTTATTTAGTTCGAGTCAATGGTGAATATAAAGGGGTAACAGATCCATATACTTGTTTTAGTGGTCCCAATGCACAATATAGTGTGGTGATAGATCCTAAAAGTTTAAATCTTCCAAAAAAAATCAAATTGAAACCAATGGATAGTGAATGTGATGCGATCATATATGAAGCAAGTGTTCGTGATATGACCAGCCAAACAGGAATTGGCATATCACATCCTAAAAAGTTTGTGGGATTTACTGAAGAAAATGAAATCACAAAGACCCATAATACAGGGTTTAGTTATTTAAAATCATTGGGCGTTACACACGTACAATTGATGCCTGTTTTTGACTTTGGCAGTGTCGATGAAGTATATCCAAATATATTCTATAATTGGGGATATGATCCGGTGCAATATCGTTGTTTAGAAGGCGCTTATTCTCTAGATCCTGCCAACGCGAAATTAAGAATTGAAGAATTTGCGAAACTCGTTCATGATTGTCATAAAGCAGGGATTCGTGTCAATTTAGATTTGGTGTTTAATCATGTATATGTGAAAGAAAACTTTGCGCTTGAAAATATGGTTCCAGATTATTATTTCTTAATGAATCGGGAAGGAGAATTCTCGAATGGTAGTTTTTGTGGAAATGATATTGATACGCAGCCTTATATGGCACGTAAATATTTTATTGAAACATGTAAAAAAATCATTGAAATGTATGATGTGGATGGATTCCGTTTTGATCTAATGGGAATTCTTGATTTTAACTTGATGAATGAAATTAGTGAAGAGTGTAAAAAAGTAAAACCTGATTTTATGATTTATGGAGAAGGTTGGAATATGCCAAGTTTTGTGGCTGAAGAGATTCGTGCTTCACAATTGAATCAAGCTAAGATGCCACATGTAGGTCATTTCTCGGATCGTTTCCGTGAAGTGGTTCGTGGATCAAATGATGAACTTTCACGTAAAGGATTTGCCTCAGGTCAAGCGGATTTGATCTATCAAGTGAAATGTTGTATGGCAGCTAGTTGTTTAGATCACGTGTTCGATAGTCCTACAAAAGTAGTCAACTATGTAGAGTGTCATGATAATCATACGCTTTGGGATAAAAACCGTGTATGTTGTCATGGTGAGAGTCGTGATTTAAGAGAGAAACGTCAAATACTTGCGAATGCGATGGTATTACTTGCGCAAGGAATTCCATTTATTCATTGTGGGCAAGAGTTTGGTCGTACCAAACAAAATTTAGGCAACACATATAATCGTTCCGACAATTATAATCGTGTGGATTATCAAAGAAGAGATCATCATATTGAAATTGTTGAGCGTACAAAAGAATTGATTGAAATTCGTAAAACACATCCTTGTTTTAGATTAAGTACGGTTGAGCAGATTGAACAAGGTGTTCAATTTGATACGATATATGATCAGGTCTTAGTCTATTCTTGTCAAAAAGACAAAGATCATTGTGTAGCTTTCTTTAATCCAACAAATATTCCATACGATTATCACTTGGATCAAGAAGCTCGAATCTTGTTTGATAATGGCAACAGCAATTCTTTAGATACGTTTGATATTCATATTGCAGCATTTAGTGTTGTCGTTTGTCAATTTGGCTTGACGGCTTAGAGCGCAAAACATATAATATAGTTTAAATTGAGAAGGAGAAATAAAATGGCAAAATTTTTTGAAGAACCATCTAGAACGTTCAGTGAGTATTTATTGATTCCTGGTTACACAGGTCCGGATTGTACACCGGACAAGGTGAGTTTAAAAACGCCTTTAGTTAAATTCAAAAAAGGTGAAGAACCTGCACTTTCTTTAAATATTCCAATGGTAAGTGCTGTTATGCAGGCTGTTAGTGGTGAAGAAATGGCTTGTGCACTTGCACGTGAGGGTGGAGTAAGTTTTATTTACGGTAGTCAAACAATTGAGTCTCAAGCCGCTATGGTTCGAAAAGTTAAGTCGACTAAGGCTGGGTTTGTTGGCAGCGATTCAAATATTAGCCCTGAAGCAACATTAGAGGATGTAATTGCTCTTCGTAAAGAAACAGGACATTCAACAATGGCTGTTACTGACAATGGTCAAGCTGACGGTAAATTAGTAGGTATCGTAACAAGTCGTGATTATCGCGAAAGTCGTATGGATCATTCCATTCAAGTGAAAGAATTCATGACACCATTCGATAAATTGATTGTTGGAAATGAAGACATTACATTATCAGATGCAAACGATTTGATCTGGGAACACAAATTAAATCAATTGCCTATTGTTGATAAAGAACAACATTTAAAAGCTTTTGTGTTTAGAAAAGACTATGAGTCACACAAAGATAATCCAAATGAATTATTGGATGAAAATAAACGTTATATCGTTGGTGCTGGTATCAATACACGTGACTATGCGACTCGTGTACCTGCATTAGTTGAAGCAGGTGTTGATGTGTTATGTATTGATTCAAGTGAAGGATATTCAGCATGGCAAGCCGAAACTATCAAATGGATTCGTGAACACTATGGTGATCGTGTAAAAGTTGGTGCTGGTAACGTTGTTGATGGAGATGGTTTCCGTTTCTTAGCTGATGCAGGTGCAGACTTTATTAAGATTGGAATCGGTGGAGGTTCAATCTGTATTACACGTGAACAAAAAGGTATTGGTAGAGGACAGGCCACAGCTACAATTGATGTCGCAAAAGCTCGTGATGCATATTTTGAAGAAACGGGAGTTTATATTCCAATTTGTTCAGATGGTGGTATCGTACATGATTATCACATTACATTGGCATTGGCATTTGGAGCAGACTTTGTTATGTTAGGCCGTTACTTTGCTCGTTTTAAAGAAGCTCCAAACAAAATTGTAAGTGTTAATGGAAATTATATGAAAGAGTATTGGGGTGAAGGTAGTGCTCGTGCTCGTAACTGGCAAAGATATGATGTTGGTGGAGACAAGAAAATGTCTTTTGTCGAAGGTGTTGATTCATATGTTCCTTATGCAGGAAGCTTAAGAGACAATGTTGGTTTATCTCTTTCTAAGATTCGTCATACAATGTGCAACTGTGGATGTTTGACAATTCCAGAACTTCAAAGAGATGCGAAAGTCACTTTAGTATCTAGTACAAGTATTGTCGAAGGTGGGGCTCACGACGTTGTTGTTCGTGATGAACATTTCGACGCAAAACCACAATAATTCCAAAAGGACTTCGGTCCTTTTTTTCTTTATAAAAATCGCTTATAATACCTATATGGAAAAACAAAATGATTTATTGATGGATTCAAGCATTCTATATCGAAGTACACAAAAGTATTATGATAAAATGCTTCAGGATTTAAATTTAAGTTATGCGCAGCTGCCTATTTTAATTGAAATCTATGAGAATGAAGGGATTTCTTTGCAGCAAATTGTACAAGTTGGAGGCTACGATAAGGGTACTGTGACTAAAAATGTTCAAAAGCTGAATACTTTAGGCTATGTTTCCATTTTAACAAGTGCAAAGGACAAGCGTGCGAAAGAATTATATACAACGGCACTTACGAAAAAACATATTTCTGAAATATATGGAATTCGAAGAGATTGGTGGCATCATATTACGCAAGATTTAAATGCGGATGAAATAGAAGTTTTTTCAAGATTTTACCAAACGTTATCCAATCATGCGCGTAGTTATGCGGATTTAGAAAAGACGCATCTTCAATTTTATAAATTAAAAAAATTATCCTTATCAGACTTTGATTCTTATTTAAGCTGTTCGTTATATACGGGTGGATGTAATTTAAAGTGCCCATATTGTCATTCAAAAGATTTGGTGTATTTAAAGGAAAATATGTATCCGATTGCCAATGAAAAGATCAGTGAATATTTAAAGAGTCACCATAAAGATTTAGAGGGAATTTATATATCGGGTGGGGAACCCTTAATGCATGAGGGTATTCTATCTTTTTTACAATATGCCAAGAAACTAGACTATAAAATTAAGCTTCATACAAATGGGATGTTCTACGATCGTTTAAAGCGAATCTTAGAAGATGGGTTGGTTGATTATGTGAGTTTAGATATAAAAAATGCGCCGAGTGCCTATGCGAAAACATGTGGTGTAGAGGATGTGGATTTAATGGACATTGAAAAGTCATTGAATGAGTTAAAAGCATCTTCTTTCGATTATGATGTTTATATCACATTGGTCGATGAATTTCATAATGAAAAGACAATCGATGAATTAGGACAATGGATTCAAGGTGTACACCATGTTGTGTTACAGCCTTTTAAAGATTGTCAAACAACTATCGATCATTCTTTGCACAGTCCAAATTTTGATCAGATTTTAAAATATAAGACAATATTAGAACAATATGTAAAACATGTAGAGATAAGGGGGATCAAACATGATAGAAGTCGAAAAAAGGGATGGGTCCATAGTTGATTTTGATTCATCAAAAATCTTTTCTGCGATCTCAAAAGCCTTTGATTCTTTACATATGGAAAAAGATGATGCGATCATCAACTTGTTGGTGTTGCGTGCTACGGCAGATTTTCAAGCGAAGATCAAAGAGAATCGAATCAGTGTCGAAATGATTCAGGACAGTGTTGAAAAAACGTTGTCAGAATCTGGGTATTATCCCGTTGCGAAAACGTATATTTTGTATCGTAAACAAAGGGAAAATGTACGTAAGATTCAATCGACAGCCAATGAATATATTCATTTAGTGAATTCATATTTGCATAATAATGTACCTTTAGAAGATGAAAACTCATTGGCTACCTATTCTGTGGGTGGTTTAATTCTTTCCAATTCAGGTATGATTACATCAAATTATTGGTTAAGTGAAGTATATGATGCGCAAATTACCAATGCTCATAAAAATGGAGATCTATATATTCATAATATTCATATGTTGACAGGATGTAGTGCTGGATGGTCTTTAGAAGATTTGATTTTACATGGCCTTCCTTCTGTGAATAAAATGATTTCTTCTTTACCAGCCAAACATTTGAGTACATTATGTAATCAGATGGTGAACTTTTTGGGTATTATGCAAAATGAATGGGCAAGTGCACAATCTTTAGCTCATTTTGATACGTTATTAGTGCCTTTTATCCATAAGGATAAATTGTCAAAAAAGATGGTATATGATTGTTTAGAAAGCTTTATTTATGGAATAAATATCCCTTCTAGATGGGGAACGCAAGCTCCTTTTAGTCAGATTACTTTGGATTGGAATATTCCAAAAGAATTTTTAAACAGAAAGGCGATCGTAGCCGGTTTGGAAGAAGATTTTACATATGCAGATTGTCAAGTTGAAATGAAAATCTTGCATGATGCACTTTTTGAAGTTTTGAATAAAGGTGATATATCGGGTCGTGGTTTTCAATTTCCTATTGTTGCCCTTTATCTACATTCAAACTTTGATTGGATGCAAGAAGAAGAGTTATTTAAAGCTTGTGCAAAATATGGAACGCCTTATTTTTTAACCCAAGAAAAGCAGGATGTAGAGGGGTATTTTGGATATAAACCTTTATGTGGCAGTATGGGTGTTGTCACTTTAAATCTCGTTCGATTAGCTTATTTATCCAGTTCAAAAGATGATTTCTTTAAGCGTTTAGATAGCTTGAGTGATGTAGCTATACGTTCTTTTGAAGTGAAAAGGCAAGTCTTAAATCAATTGTTTAAGGCGGGACTCTATCCATACACAAAAGCTTATATATCCGATTTTAATGATTATTATGGAACTTTAGGTGTCGTGGGCATGAATGAGGCTTGTCTGAATGCGAAGTGGCTACAGAAAGATTTAATGGATATGCATGCACAGAAGTTTGCGCAAGAGGTTTTAAATTTTTTAAATCAAAAGATTTCAAGCCAAGCGCAAAAGTTAAATTTAGAGGCAACGCCTGCAGAAAGTGTTTGTACGCATTTTGCGAAAATGGATAAAGAGAAGTATCCGGAAATTCAAAGTTTTGAATACTATACGAATTCAACGCATTTAGATGTTGCCAGTACAGATGATGTATTTGAGGCTTTGCGTATACAACAAAAAGTACAAACTCTTTATAGTGGGGCTACTTCTTTTCCAGTTTTTATGGATCATGGCATTGAGAATTGGAAAATGGCGGCGCTATTGGTAAAAACAATCTATGAAAACTACAACATACCTGTCTTTACAATTACGCCAACCTATTCGGTTTGTGCAGATCATGGGTATGTATTTGGAAAACAAGATGTTTGTCCAATATGTCAAAAACCATTAGAAATCTATTCAAGAGTATCGGGTTATTATCGTAATCTTGAGGATTGGAATGAGGGTAAACAAAAAGAGTTTTCAAGAAGAAAGACATATTCGATTTAAGGAGCTAACTATGAGAGAAACAATTGGATTTATTGGGGCTGGAAACATGGGTGGTGCCATGATTGAAGGGATTGCCAAAAATAAATTATTTAATACGATTTGGGTGTGTGATCATCACCAGGAAAATTTGGATCGTTTACATGAAAAGTATGGCGTTAAAACTTCTCTAGATGAAAAAACAGTCGCTTTAAATAGTGATGTATTGGTTTTGAGTGTTAAGCCTAAGCATTATCCTAAATTGATTGAAACGATCAAAGAGTGTGTAAAATCAGATGTGATCATTGTCGATATTGCGGCCGGTGTTACAATTCGTGATGTGAAACATTATTTTGGAAAAGATTTAAAAGTTATTAAAGCTATGCCCAATACACCAGCTTTAGTTCTTCAAGCTATGAGTGCTATTTCTTTTGATGATTTAGTGAGCGAAGAAGATAAAACTTGTATCACATCGATCTTTAATAGTTTTGGAAAATGTGAAGTGGTTGATGAAACTATGATGGATGCCATAACTAGTGTTAGTGGTTCAAGTCCTGCTTATGTATTTGTGTTTATTGAAGCTATGGCTGATGAAGCAGTAGCACAAGGATTGCCTCGAAAACAAGCTTATACATTTGCATCACAAGCTGTTTTAGGAAGTGCACAAATGGTATTAGAGACAGGTATGCATCCAGGTGCATTAAAAGATATGGTGTGTTCGCCTGGTGGAACAACGATTGATGCGGTATGTGAACTGGAAAGAACAGGATTTAGAGCAAGTGTAGAGTCGGCAATGCGTGTTTGTAATGAAAAATCAAAGAAGATGACGGAGGGAAAATAGACATGAAAAATATTTGTATCGGATTATTTGAGGGGGAAACATTACCGGAAAGTTTAGCGGCTTTTAAAGATGTGAAATTGGATTTAGAATTTGGTAAGATCACAACGATTCATACATTGAATCAATTGGATTGTGAAAAGATTGTAGTCGTTGGTTTGGGTGATGGTAAAAAGAATATCAAGGAGGCTTTTAGTAAAGTCGAAGCTGATGATTATTTCGTATATGTCAATGAAAATACAGCGTATGCGGCTGGCTTTGGACTTGTATATGGTGCGTATAGTTATAAAGAGACAAAGGTGTATGATTTTGAAAGTGATGGATTTACGGCTGAGTTTGAAAAAGGGAAAACAGTTGCTTCCATTGTGAATCATGCGCGTGAAATGAGTGATATGCCAGCTAACTTTTTAACACCGGATCATTTGGTGGATGAGGCAAAGATGGTTAGTGAAAAGTATGGTATGGAAATGGAAGTCTTAGATCATGATGATTTAGACCAACTCGGTGCAGGTGCACTTTTAGCAGTCAACCAAGGTTCAGATAGACCTTGTTATATGGTTGTGATTCGTTATGATGGTGGAAAAGAAGAAGAGGAGTATACGGCACTTGTTGGTAAGGGTCTTACTTATGATGCGGGTGGCTACAACATCAAATCGAACATGCATGGTATGAAATACGATATGTGTGGAGCGGCTAATATGCTTTGTGCTTTAGAGTGTATGGCTGAATTAAAAATTGAAAAGAATATTGTGTGTGTTTTACCGATCACAGAAAATAAAGTGAATGGACATGGCTTTGTCGATGGAGATGTGATCACAAGCTTAAGTGGTAAGACGATTGAAGTCACAAATACGGATGCAGAAGGAAGATTGATTTTGGCCGATGCCTTGACAATGGCTCAAAAATTAGGGGCAACACGCGTAATCGATATGGCAACTTTAACGGGTGCTTGTGTTCGTGCATTAGGAAGTACATATACGGGAATTTTTAGTAATGATGATAGTTTCTATTTGCCTTTCTTAGGGGCTAGTAAAGCTACAAAGGAACAGATTTGGCGTTTGCCTGTAGATGAATATTTCCATTCGGAATTAAAGTGTTCTAAGGTAGCGGATATTGTCAACTCAAAGACTTTGGGTGGAAATGCAAGTCTAGCAGCGGCTTTCTTGGAAGAATTTATTGAAGAAGGAACAAAATGGATCCACTTAGATATTGCGGGAACAAGCGATAAGGATGAAGTGGCTACAGGTGTCATGATTGAGACAATTGTTCATTTCTTTGAAAATGAATGTAAATAAATGAAAGTCGTTGAAATAAATTATTGAACGTGGTATTATCATACGTGTTTAGAAAAGAGGACAAATTTATGGAAGTACAATTTGTAGAAAGTAAAAACTTAAAAGAAAAACCAACCGGAGCTTTAGGTTTTGGTAAATATTACACAGACTATATGTTTGTGATGGATTGGGATGCTGGACAAGAGTGGCATGATGCAAGAGTCGTACCTTATGGACCATTAGAATTTGATCCAGCAAGCATGGTATTGCACTATGCACAAGAAACATTTGAAGGTTTAAAGGCCTATCGTACTAAGGATGGTAAGGTTCAATTGTTTAGACCAGAAATGAATGCGAAGCGTTTTGCGAATTCCAATAAACGTTTGAGTATGCCAACATTACCAGTTGATATGTTTGTAGAAGCGGTAAAGACAATTGTGAAATATTCTGAAGACTGGATTCCAACTGGAGAAGGCGAATCATTATATATTCGTCCATTCATGTTTGCGACAGAAGCTGCGATTGGTGTACATGCTGCAAGTCATTATAAATTCATGATTATTTGTTCACCTGTTGGTGCTTATTATGCCGAAGGTGTGAACCCAGTTAAGATTTATGTTGAAGATGAATATGTTCGTGCTACCAAAGGTGGTACAGGATTTACAAAATGTGGTGGAAACTATGCAGGTAGTTTAGCTGCTCAAGTAAAGGCTGAAGAATTGGGTTATTCTCAAGTATTATGGTTGGATGGAGTTCACCGTAAATATATTGAAGAAGTTGGTTCTATGAATGTTATGTTTGAAATTGATAATAAGATTGTGACAGCTCCATGTGAAGGTACAGTACTTCCTGGCGTTACTCGTGATTCTATTTTACATATCTTAAAGGATTGGGGATATGAAATTGAAGAAAGACATTTATCTGTCGATGAATTGATGGAAGCCGGTCACAATGGTAAGCTTCAAGAAGCTTGGGGTACTGGTACTGCAGCTGTTATTAGTCCTATTGGTGAATTGTACTACAAGGGTGATAAAGTGACTGTTTCTGATTTCAAAACAGGTGAATTAACACAAAAATTATATGATACTTTAACAGGTATTCAATGGGGAACTATTGAAGATCCTTATGGATGGACTGTTGTCGTTGACTAATTTAATGAAGGTGTACATTGTACATCTTTTTTTGTGTGTCGATATTGTGAAAGTTGATGTGTAATAATGCAAGTTCGAAGGGGAATTTAACTTAAATATTGTATTTTAACTTAAAAAGAGTTAATATACATTAAAAGAGTTAAGAATGGTGGTGGACATATGGAATATCTCTATAAAGTTCTTGGAATTGAAGTGACTTATGAGAATGTAAAGTTCAAGCATTTGCCTAACTTTATTGTTGCACGGTATTGCTTACAGAGAGCTTCTATGGATGGAAAAAAGGTGATTTTCCTTTATCCAAAAACTGAATTGGAACAAATTGAAGTGCTTAAAAAGCACATTGCAAGAATACAGAAAAATGAAAATATGCCTGTTGTTTTAGTGTTGAAAGAGATTATTTCTCGGCAAAAAGAATATTTGATTCGTGAGAGAATTCCATTTATTGTTGAAGGGCGACAGATTTATTTGCCTTTTATGGCAATGTATCTGCAGCAACGATGCAATGCTGAAAGAAAGCCGCGGGAAGAAATACTCCCATCGGCGCAGATGCTTCTATTGCATTTCATTTATGGCGGTGCAAAAGAACTGTCTACAAGTCAGGCTGCAAAAGACTTAAAACTGACACCCACTTCTATATCGAGAGCCTCAAAACAGCTTGAAGAAATGGGAATGTTACATATAAAGAAAGTAGGCGTGCAGAGAATTCTGTATTCTGAAGATTCTCCGAAAATATTGTTCCAAAAAGCAGGAGATAAACTGAAAAATCCAGTAAAACGAACGATATATATTCCAAAAGAATTGGTGAAAACAGAGTTGTTGGAAAGTGGATATTCGGCATTGGCAGAGTATTCCATGCTGAATATACCGAATATCAAATGCTATGCAACAGAAAGAATCTCTCAATGGAAAGATGTCATGACAAATAGTTTACAGGATTCGCAGGCACAAGTGGCTGTAGAAATGTGGAGATATAATCCCCGAAAATTGTCTACACGAAATATTGTAGATGAGCTTTCGCTGGCATTGGCATTGAGGAATGATGCAGATGAAAGGGTTGAAGAAGCAGTAGAAGAAATGCTAAATGAACTGTGGAGGAAGATTGATGGTTACAGGAATTAATAGTTTTAAAGCATGGTTCAAGGATAATGAAGAACAATATGCTATCATTGGAGGAACGGCGTGTGATATTCTGATGACAGATGAAGGCTTGGATTTTAGAGCAACAAAGGACATTGACCTTGTTTTAATTGTAGAAGCACTTGACGCGAATTTTGGAAAGAAATTCTGGGAATATGTAAAACATGCTGGATATGAACATTGTAACAAAAGTACGGGTGAGCCGCAGTTTTATCGTTTTAGCCACCCAATTTCAAATCAGTATCCTACGATGATTGAACTTTTCACACGAAAGCTGGATGCCATTCAACTTCCGGAAGATACGGGAATCACACCATTACCGATGGACGAGGACATTTCAAGTCTGTCTGCTATTCTTTTGGATGATGATTATTATGAATTTTTGAAACAGGGGAAAGTCACAGTTAATGGAGTAACTGTCTTGGATGCGGCCTATTTAATTCCATTTAAGGCAAAAGCGTGGATAGATTTGACAAATCGCAAGACTTCAGGTGAACACGTTGATAGAAAAAATATTAAGAAACATAAGAATGATGTTTTCCGTCTGACTGAATTGATTGATCCTACGCTCAAGATTATGACTCCTCAAGGTGTTTATACGGATGTTCAAGAGTTTGTGCAACGGATGCAAAATGAAAGCATTGACGTTAAACAGTTGGGGCTAGTAGGAAGAACGAAAGATCAGATTTTGAATGAACTAAAAGATTTGTACATAACAAAATGATTCTAGAGCCATTTCAGTTGTCATATGGAGTATTTGTAATCCTCGTCTTTATAATGGCAATGTACTATAATTCATAGTCTTCTATTTTAAGACTTAGTGACTCCATCAAGTAAATGAAGGTTTAAAATAAGCTAAATTTTGTTGTTTTTACTGTACAATAAAAGAATAGAGATTTCTCTCTATTCTTGTTCATATTTTTTTAGAGTGTATTCCGTATGCATCTTATAGATGATGCATTGAATGACATTGTCCATAAGCTCTTGTTCATGGTTGGTGTTTTCAAATTCGATGGTATTACGATTATTTTTAAAGACGTCATTTAATGAATATTCAAATCGCGATATAAATAAGTCATAGGCTTGTTCAATTGTTGAATCTTTCATATTTGTATAAATATGAAGTAAAGATGTGATTTGTTGCATAGAATAACACCTTTTTAGAATGGTTAAAACTAAAAAGTAAGCTAAATGACTTTTTGTATAATGCTTTTTTACAGGAGGATGAACAATACCGGTTTTGACATAGTTATTGATCATAGATTTTGTGATGAACTTTTCATCATAGAAATAGGTATCTTTTAATTTGTCATTCATATAAGTAATGACTTGATCCATGTAGAGTTCAATTTCAGGTAAGTCGTTCCATCTAGGAAATGTATAATTTTTCATGATTATAGTGTAACATAAAATAAAATGTTACACAATCTAGAAATTAATACTAGATGTATTGACTTATTGTTATATCTATATTATTGTTTATCTAAAGAGAGGTAAAAAAAGAATGATTCATATTATTTCTGATTCGTCGACTTTGTATTCGATTGAATCGGCAAAGAAAAAAGGGTTGTCGATTGTTCCTTTGAATATTACTGTTGATGCACAAACATATCGAGATTTTGAGGATATCACGAGTACACAATTATTAACGATGATTGAAGAGCACAAGATTCCAAAAACATCACAGCCAAGTCTAGGTGAAAAGATAGACTTATATAATGAATTGACTAAAGATGGAGATGAAGTCATTGATATCGCAATGGCATCTGGACTTAGTGGTACGTATCAAACGGCTATGATGGCTAAAAATTCTTGTGACAATCCAGATTTAGTTCATGTAGTAGATTCACAAACATTATGTGGACCTCATCGTTTAATGGTGGATACGGCTTTAGAAATGGCTAGTAATGGGGCGACTAGCAAAGACATCGTGATGATGATCGTACAAAGTCGTATGCAGGAAGAGTCTTGTTTAGTTCCTGTAGATTTTCAATTCTTAGTTCGTGGTGGAAGAATCAAAGGGTTAGCTGCTACTTTGGGTGGCGCATTAAAATTAATTCCAATTTTGAAAAAAGGCGTAGATGGCATAGGTTTAGATAAGTTTGGTGTAAGTCGTACTTATAAAAAGGCTGTCAATATGGTGGTAGAAGATTTTAAAAATAATGGTTTTGATTCAAATTATACATTCTACATTTCTCATGCGTTTAATGAAGAATTGGCAATGTTGTTTGAAAAGAAAATCAATGAAACTTTTGATGGCGCAAAAGTTGTGATTTATCCTTTATCTCCCGCATTTATTACGCAGGGCGGCCCTGGATGTGTAGCTGTACAGGCAATAAAAATGGCTTAAGGAATTTTCCTTAAGCCATGTTTTTTTCTTTTAACTAGAAGAACTTCTGACCAAAATAAGCCACAAAACTCATTGCGATAATGAAGGCAACACCATATGGTAAGATTTTTGATAATAGTTTTGAATCTTGTCCTTGTCCATCTACACTGCTAAGTGCAATTGCGATGGATTGTGGTGATAACATTTTACCAGCAGCAACACCTAGTGAATTTAATGCGACGATCCAATATGGATTGGCATTTAAACTTTGAGCAGCACTTTCTTGTACAGCACCAAATAATACACCTGAACTTGTTCCTGAACCCGTCACAAATGTTCCTAAACATCCGATCCATGGAGCAAAGAATGGGTAGAAACTTCCAGTTACAGCAATCGCAAAGGATGCGATACTTGCGATCATACCCGCATATCCCATGATTTTAGCGCATCCAAGTACACATAGCATTGTGATAATGGTTTGTGACATTTGTTTGATTGTGGCAATAAATACCACTTTAAAATCTCTAAAAGTAGCTTTTTGAATCAATCCACCTAGAATTGCCGACAAGAAGATCCATACACCTGGTGTGTTGATCCAAGTAAATGTCATTGTGCTTGGATTTTCTCCTGTGTAAATAGTAGCTGTTGATGCGAATTGAGATAAGAATGTATGGACTGGAGCTACTAATTTTGAAGTGGATAATAAGAAGATAAAAATAAAGATAAATGGTGACCAAGCTGTGAATGCTTTTTTTACAGTAATTTTTTCGGCTGTCTCTAGCTTCATTTCATATTCTGGATTTGGCTTAACTTTTGAACCTAATAGAATTGTACATAATAATGAACATACACTTCCAACGATAACACAAAGTTCAGCCCCTACAAATTTAGCGACAATCATTTGTGGAATCAAGAAACTAAGTCCTGATACCAAAGTTACAGCTGTAACGCCTTTGAATGCCTTAACACCTTTTCCTGTTGCCATGACAATTAAGAATGGACATAGCAACATAAATGGAGCTAATTGAAGTGTTTGCGTAAATGCCAATTGGGCATTTTCAAGTCCAACTAGATTTGCCAAAGTAACGGTTGGAATACCAATAGATCCAAATGGAGTTGGAACACCATTGGCAATCAGGCAGACTAAGCATGAAAATAAAGGCTCAAAACCTAAAGCTACAAGCATACTTGCAGGTATGGCAATGGCAGTTCCAAAACCGGCCATACCTTCCATAAATCCTCCAAAACACCATGCAACTAATAAAACTAAGATTCGTTTGTCACTTGAAACGCTGGTAATCATTTGTTTAATGATTTCCATGCCGCGTGTACGTAATGACAAATTATATGTAAATACAGCTGCGATAATCACAACAATAATAGGCCATAAAGCCATTAAGAAACCTTCACAAGCAGCCGTCATTGTATTAAGAAAACTTTGTTGCCAAATCGCTATAGATAATAGTGCGGAAATAATTAAAGAACCAAAGGCAGCTTTATATGTGGGCCATCCAAGTACGGTTAGCGCAAATATTAGCCACAAAATGGGACAAAGTCCCAAAATAAAATATAGAAAACTCATATCATCTCTCCCTTGTACGTTCGAATTATATCAGAGTGTATATGTTTGTCAAAAGAAAATCGCTAAAAATAGGCGTGTAAGCGTAATCAAACAACAAATGAGGATTAAATATGAGGTTATTATTTGACTAACTATGAAATAAAAAAATTAGTACAATTTTTGATAATCTTGTGGCGTTTTTAGATAGAATGATGTATTATAGTGGTACAAAGTAGCATATTGTGTCATAGAGTGGGGGTGAAGACACATGTTCATGGGGGAATACGCGCATAACATAGATCGTAAGGGGCGATTGATTATGCCAGCAAAGTTTCGTGAGGAACTAGGTGAACATGTTGTCGTAAACCGAGGACTTGATGGATGCCTGTATGTATATACGGTAGAGCAGTGGCAGCAAGTGTATCAAAAGCTATCAACTTTGCCTTCGACAAATAAAGACGCACGTATGTATCAGCGTATGATGTTGTCAAAAGCAGCAGAATGTGAAATGGATAGTCAGGGTCGAATTTTAATTCCATCCTCTTTAATCGCCTTGGCTTCTCTTGAAAAAGAATGTTTGATTATAGGTGTTGCGAACCATTTGGAAATTTGGTCTAAACAACGCTGGGAAGCTTTAGAAGAAGAGCAGAGTGCATCTTTTGAAGAAGCGGCCGAACACTTATCAGAAATTATGGGGTAGTAATGAATGGAACATATTAGTGTATTATTGAATGAATCGATTGACATGCTACAAATAAAAGAAGATGGGATCTATGTAGATTGCACACTAGGTCGAGGGGGACATAGTAGTGAAATCTTGAAACGTTTAACAAGTGGACATTTATATGCGTTTGATTGTGATCAAAATGCGATTGATGAAAGCATGCCGCGTTTAAAGGCAATTGGAGATCAATTTACTTTGATTCATTCTCCTTTTGAAAATTTAAAGAGCGAATTAGCAAAGCGTGGTGTAAATTTTGTGGATGGTATATTTATGGATTTGGGTGTATCAAGCCCGCAATTCGATGATGCACAAAGGGGATTTAGCTATCGTTGGGATGCACGCTTAGATATGCGTATGGATCAATCACAAGAATTAGATGCCTATGTTGTAGTGAATACGTATGATAAAGAAGATTTGATTCGTATTTTAAAGCGTTATGGCGAAGAGCCATTTGCGGTAAAAATAGCTGACAAGATTTGTAAGGCTAGAGAAACTGCACCAATCGAAACGACATTTGAATTGGTGGATGTGATTAAATCGGCGCTTCCAGCTGCTGTTTTAAGAAAGAAGGGGCATCCAGCGAAACAAACGTTTCAGGCAATTCGTATTGAAGTAAATCATGAATTAGAACAATTAGAGACTGTATTGCATGATGGATTAACGATGTTGAATCCACATGGAAGAATGGCGGTTATTACATTCCATTCTTTAGAGGATCGAATTGTAAAAGAGATTTTTAAAGAGGTGGCCGTTGCCAAAAAGGTCAATAAGAGGCTGCCACAAGTGGGGACAGAAAATTTAGAATATCAGCTGGTAAATCGAAAACCGGTTTTAGCAAGTAGTGAAGAATTAGAAATGAATAATAGGGCGCATAGCGCAAAACTAAGAGGGATAGAGAAGAAAGGATGATGCATATGCAAAGAAAGTTTAATTTAACAGGTGCACTTGTTTTAACTTTATTTGTGTTGTCATGGGTCTTCTACTTCGCATCAAAAACATATGTAAGTTCGATGAATCTTTCACTTTCAGTTCAAGAAAGTGAATTGACAAGTGAGATTGCTCAAAAGGAACAAACTGTAGAAGAGCTCCAAAACGAAGTCAATACGTTACAGGAAAAGGGCAGATTGTTAGGAATGCTTGACAATGAAGTCTCTGATAATGAAAATAATATATATGTAATGAATGACTAGATGGAGTGGTGATGTATAATGTCGGTTCGAAAAAGTAATAATGAACTCTTTAAAATGATTTTACGGATGGCATTTATTGGAACATTAGTGGTAGCTAATGTTCTTTTCACTATGGTCACACATAGGCATTTATGGTCGCAAAAAGATGTATTGGATAAACGTATCGCATCGAGTATTGTGGAAAAGACAGTTACGGCAAAAAGAGGAACGATTTATGATCGTAATCATACTGTCATTGCGCAACAAACCAAAGCCTACACAATCGTTGCCTATTTAGATTCGGGAGTTGTAGATGCCAATGGGAATCCGAATTATGTAAAGAATATTGAGTCTACAGCTAAAAAATTGAAGAGTGTATTAGGTGATGAAGTGGATGAGAAGACACTTATTAAAATTATGAAGTCGGCAAAAAAGGCGGGAAAATCGCAAACAGAATTGGGTGCGGGTACGAAGCGTATCAAAAAAAGTGCCATGAAGGAAATCAAAAAATTAAAGATTGATGGTATTGGCTTTATTGATGCGGTATCTCGTTATTATCCTGCTACTCCTTATTCTTCCAATCTCGTTGGATTTGCAGCTTTTGATGAAGATACGCAATCAATTGAAGGCAAAATGGGACTTGAATTATCGTTAAATGAATTGTTGAAGGGGAAAAATGGTTCGGAACAATATCAACAGACAGTGGATGGTTCTAAGCTTCCGGGTACGACGAAAGTGATTGAACAAGCTAAAAATGGAAATGACGTTGTTTTAACATTAGATTCAAGCTTGCAGTCGACGGTTGAAAGTCAATTGCAGGCTACGATGGAAAATGAAAATGCAAAATCAGCATGGTGTATTGTGATGGAAGTGGAAACGGGTAAAGTTTTGGCTTGGGCAAGCTATCCTACATTTGATCAGAATGAACATAAAGAAATTCCTAGCTATCAAGATGCGATTAGTACAAGTACATATGAGCCAGGTTCAGTAATGAAGCCATTTACATATGCGATTGCGATGGATACAAATGTGTATCCTTATAATCAAACTTTTTCATCGTATCAATTTTGGTATAACTATGATCTAAATACCGCAAAGATCTCTCGTGTTGCGATTGGTACTAAGACGCCATATCCATATATTGCCGATGCCTTAGATGAAGATTTTGGTACGATCACATTCGATCAGGGCTTGGCTTTTTCAAGTAATGTGGGGATTTGTGAGTTGTTGGCTAATTATGTCAATTATAGCCAGTATTGTGATTATTTAGATAAGTTTGGATTCTTTCAAAAGGTAAATACGCCTTATGTAGCACAGTCTTTAGGTGTAAAGAATGTGGAACTTCCCACCGATTATTTGTCGACTGGATTTGGTCAGGCAAGTTCAATTACTGTTTTGCAGCTTTGTCAGGCTTATACTTCCATTTTTAACGATGGAACAATGATGCGTCCTTATGTCATTGATTCGATTGTAGATAGTGATACAAAACAGACTGTAAAGAAGTATAAGAAAAAGGCTGTGGGTACACCGATATCATCTCAAAGCGCAAAAGAAGTGCAGGAATTGATGTCGCATGTAACGGATGAAGGAGCGAGTGGTCATCGTTTTAAAATGGATGGTATCGATTTATTGATGAAAACGGGAACGGCACAGATTTATAATGAAAATTTAGGTAAATATGATCCGGATTATCATACTTCAAGTGTTATGGCAGCAGCTCCTGCAAATGATCCAAAAGTCATGGTGTACTATGGCTTGGTTTCGACAAATATTACTTCGTATTCGGCAGAACCGTTTAAAAAGATTATGCGCGATACGCTGCAGACTTATGGTGTTTCTTCAACACCTACAACACAGACAGAAGATGCGTATGAGAAGTGGGAGAGCTACTCGATGCCAAGTTTAGTGAATCATACGATTGATTATGCACATGAGAAGATGAAAGATAAAAAAGTGCATTTTGAAGTGATTGGTGATGGCACAAGTGTAGTGGGTCAATATCCGGATGCGAATATCACAATCAATTCAAATGATCGTATCTTTGTGTTGACAAATGGCAGTAAGATCACAATGCCAAATATGACGGGTTGGACGCGTAAGGATATTACGGTGTTCTGGCAGTTGACGGGGATTGGTATAAAAACGAGTGGTTATGGTAAAGTAACAAGTCAAAATGTTGAAGAGGGTACTACGATTTCCACAGATACAAAGATTGAGGTAACTTTAGAATAAGCGTCTATTATAGGCTTTTTTTGTGTGTCATATAAATGAGAGTTGACAAAACCGTTTTTATATATGAAAATTATATATACAGTGAAAGAGGAGAGAGTAAAATGAATGATTCACAAAAAATGAAGTGGTACACACTTGCGTTTATGTGCTTTTCTACACTTTGGGGATTTGGAAACGTACTAAACGGATTTATGTACTTCAACGGAATTCAAGTTATCTTTTCTTGGATTTTGATGTTTGCGCTTTACTTCGTACCTTATGCTTTAATGGTAGGTGAGTTAGGTTCAGCATTCAAAAATTCAGGTGGAGGTGTAAGTTCTTGGATTCACGAAACAACAGGTCCTAAGGCTGCATACTATGCAGGTTGGACTTATTGGGCATGTCACATTACGTACATTGCTTCAAAGGGTTCTGGTGGTTTAAAAGCATTAAGCTGGATGATCTTCCAAAACTCAGAAACTTATGCATCTTTTAACACAAAAGCTGTTCAGTTTGCGACATTGGCTGTATTATTACTATTCAGTTATGTAGCAAGTCGTGGTTTAAATCCATTGAAGAAAATGGCAACAATTGCTGGTTCTAGTATGTTCGTTATGAGTATTCTTTATATCGTAATGATGTTTGCGGCTCCAGCAATCAATCCAAATGGTGGATATTTAGCTATGGATTTCAGTTTCAAAAACTTAATTCCAACATTTGACTGGAAATATTTCAGTTCATTGTCAATCTTAGTTTTTGCGGTTGGTGGATGTGAAAAGATTTCACCTTATGTAAATAAAGTTGAAGATCCTTCAAGAGGTTTCCCTAAGAGTATGATTTTTGCGGCTATCATGGTTATCATCTGTGCTATTTTTGGTACAATCGCAATGGGTATGATGTTTGATCCAGCTGTAATCGATGCGAACTTCGACTCATATAATGCGAATGGTTCTTATTGGGCATTCCAAAGATTAGGTGAATACTATGGTATGGGTAATGTGTTGATGATTGTTTATGCAGCTTGTAACTGTATTGGACAATTCTCTACATTAGTAATTAGTATTGATGCTCCATTGAGAATGTTATTGGATAACGAAGATGCTCGTCAATATATTCCAACTAAGTTGTTACACAAAAATGATGCAGGTGCTTATTCAAATGGTATCATCATGGTTGATATTCTTGCAGGTGCAATCATTTTAGCTCAAGCTTTAGTTCCAAATGCAGATACAGTACTTCGTCAGTTGACACAGTTAAACTCAGTAACAATGCCAATGCGTTACTTATGGGTATTCTTCGCTTATGTTATGTTGCGTAAGAAAACAGATATTTTCCACCGTGACTATAAATTTGTGAAGAATAACACAGTTGCGATTGTATTTGGTGCATGGTGCTTTGTATTAACGGCTGCTTGCTGCTTACTTGGTATGTATAAAGCAGGCGATATGTATACAACAATCTTAAATATTATCACTCCAGTTGTATTAACAGCTTTAGGTTTGATTTTACCAGCAATCAAGAAAAAAGAGGCAAAAAATTAATTTTGCCTTTTCTTCATATTTGTGGATAATTATATATAGTTGAGGAGATGTTTTTATAATGAATACAGTAGAAATTTCAAATGAATTAATTCAATTTATTGAATCAAGTCCAAGTATGTTTCATTCAATCAAAACGATTCGTACTTATTTAGAAGAAGATGGATTTACATATCTTCCTGAATCTTGTGCTTGGGATGTTAAAGCGGGTGGAAAATATTATACAATTCGTAACCACTCAAGTTTGATTGCGTTTAAGGTAGGCAAGGATCTAGAATCTTATCATTTCCAAATGTGTGCAAGTCACTCGGATTCTCCGACTTATAAAGTAAAGAGTGTGCCAGAGCTTGAAGGACCAAAAGAATATTTGCGTCTAGATGTAGAGGCTTATGGTGGTATGATCGATAATACTTGGTTTGATCGTCCTTTAAGTGTTGCAGGTCGTGTGCTTGTTCGTAATGGTTCTAAGATTGAATCTAAATTATTATATATCGATAAAGATATTTTGATGATTCCAAATGTAGCGATTCACTTTAATCGTGAAGTGAATAATGGTTATAAATATAATCGTCAAATCGATTTATGTCCTATGTTCTCTTGTGGTGCACTTAAAAAGGGTGCTTTTGACAAGATGGTTGCGGATGAATTAAATGTTAAGGCAGAGGATATTTTAGGTAAAGACTTATTCTTAGTCAATCGTCAAAAAGGTTTAGTTTGGGGATTGGAAAATGAATTTGTTTCAAGTCCTAAATTGGATGACTTACAATGTGCATTCGTTTCTTTGAAGGCTTTTATGGAGGCTGAAAATGAGAAGAGTGTTAATGTATATTGTTGCTTCGACAATGAAGAAGTGGGTTCAAATACAAAGCAAGGAGCTATGTCTACTTTCTTAAAAGATGTATTGCACCGTATCAATAATGGTTTACATAAAACGGAAGAAGAGTATTATCAGGCTATCGCAAAAACTTTCTTAGTAAGTTGTGATAATGCACATGCACTTCATCCAAATCATCCTGAAAAGACAGATGCCGTTAACTATGTCACAATGAATGGTGGTATTGTCATTAAGGAAAGTGCAAACCAGAAATATACAACGGATGCGTTTAGTCGTGCGTTATTTACAGGGGTTTGTCAAAATGTAAATGTGCCAGTACAAAGCTTTGCGAACCGTAGTGATAGTGTAGGTGGTTCTACTCTTGGTAACTTATCAAATACGCAGGTAAGTATTCATGCGGTTGATTTTGGTTTAGCGCAGCTTGCGATGCACTCATGTTTTGAAACAGCCGGTGTTAAGGATACGGAATATGCGATTATCGCATTGAAGGAATTCTATGAAACAAATGTGCAGATCGATGAAGCTGAATCGGTATGTCTAGAGAAGTAATTGTTCAAAGAATAGAGAAGTCGGATTTGATCGATGCGAAAAAGGAATTGATGATTGAAATTGTCCAAAATAAAAAAGAGGATGATTTTGATAAGAAGACCGATCGTTTGTATCGTCAATTTTCTAAGAGTTCTTCTTTTAAAAAACATGCGGAAAAGATGGTTTGTCGGGATGATGAAAAGTTAAAGATTTGTAACATGATGCTTGTGATGAGTGTGACTTTGACTTTGTTCTTTTTAAAGGCTGTCTTGTTTTCGAGTTATGTGGTTAATTTTAGTGTGGATGCGATTGTTGGTTGTTTAGCATTTGTGTTCTCATTTATCAATGTTCGTACAAAGTATCGTACTTTAAAAAGATATAATCTAGTTCGTGACTTTATCTATTTGGATGGTTTATCTTTACTTCTTTGTATTTTGTTTAAAATGTTCTTTCCGGTGCAGGTGGATTTTTCATTGATTATTTTATTGGTGGATTATTATTTGTGTAAGAAAAGATTTAAGGAAAAAGCATTTAAAATGTTGGAGGCAAATTAACAATATAGGGGGTATCCTAGGCTTGGATACTCCTGTTTTTTCTTATTTGATTTTAAAGACTAGCCTTCTATTTTTAATTCAATTATGGTATTATTGTTGAGTAGTATGTAAAAAGGAGACGTCGAATGAGTAAGAAAAGAGTTTATGCGGCTATCGAAATTGCTGATCAAGAGATTCGTCTTATCGTTTTAGAGATATTTGAAGCTCGTTACAACGTTTTAAGAACAGAAAGAGTTGCTTGTTCAGGTGTAGATAAAAATCAAAAGATTGTCGATGAAAGTGCTATTGTTACAGCCATTCGTCAAGCTATAACGAATGCACAGGCAGCTTTAGGATACCGAATTGAACGTGTATTATTGGCTGTTCCTAGTGTAAATGTAATGCGTAGCTCACAAAAGGTACGTGTACAAATTGAAGATGGAACAAAGAACATTCGTTTATTCCATATTCAGCAAGGATATAAAAACGCGATTCAAAAACGATTGAATGAAGATGTAGAATTTGTAAATGCGAATAAGGTTACTTATGAAGTAAATGGTACAGTAAGTCAAAAGCTTCCATTGAATCAGGAATGTGAAGATTTCATGATGGATGTAGATTTATTATATGCGGATAAGGAAACGATTTATTCATATGCTCGTTGTGTTGAGCAAGCAAATCTTGAAATCTTAGATCTATGTTTAGATTCATTTGCGATTGGTCAGGAAACAGCTGCTTTAACACAGAGTACAGAAAGAGTTACAATTCAAATTGATTTGGAACAGAATCATTCTACTTTAGCTTTGTTTAGCACAGGTCGTTTGATGACTTGTACAACATTGGATTTTGGATATTTATGGTTTATTGAAGATATTCAAAAGAAATATAAGTTGAGTGATGAAGTATGTTACAGATTGTTGCAAAATATTTTCTCAGGTCAAGAAGATGAAAATAGTGATGTGATCATTTATATTGAACAAAGAGAAGATATGCGTGTTGAGATTACGGCAAATGAACTTGCGAAAGCTTGTTTACCTCGTATTCGTCAATGGATTGCAGCTGTCAATGATGCATGTTTACCAATTGTTCGCCAAGGAAAATCTAGATATGTCATTACCGGACAAGGAAGTAATATTCCTGTGTTGAAGGATTTAGATAAATCTTTCAATGCGAGTGCAATGATCTATCAAGAACAAGCAATTGGTGCAAGAGATGGTGCGTTTGTATGTGGCTTAGGTATGGCATATGCTTGGCAGGATATCAATCGTATTCACCATGATGATCGAATCAGTGCTAACAATAATGAATTGGAGGCAAGTATTGATTCAATCAATCAAAAGGCATCAAGTGTTGAAGGTGGATTTACAAAGAAATTAAAGAATGCTATTTTAGCGGAAGAAGAATAAAAAGAGAGGAAAATATTATATGACTGAATTTAATCAAGTAGCAAATATTAAAGTATTTGGTGTTGGTGGTGGTGGATCCAATGCCGTTAACCGCATGGTTGCTGATGGTGTTAAAGGTGTTGATTTCTATATCTGCAACACAGATGTACAAGTAATGAAAAATTCTCCTTGCGATAATAAAATCGTTTTAGGAAAAGAAACTACAAAAGGTCTAGGTGCTGGTGGTAATCCAGAATATGGACGTAAAGCAGCTGAAGAAAGTGAAGCTGAAATTCGCGAATCAGTAAAAGGAAGCGACATGGTATTTATCACTGCTGGTATGGGTGGTGGAACAGGTACTGGTGCTGCTCCATTGATCGCAAAGATTTCTAAAGAAGAAGGTGCTTTAACTGTTGCGGTTGTGACTCGTCCATTCACTTTTGAAGGTCGTCGTCGTGCAAACAATGCCAAAGATGGTATTGAAGAATTGAAAAAATATGTTGACTCATTGATCATTGTATCAAATGACAACTTATTAGATGTGATTGGACGTAAACCAATCGAAGAAGCATTCCAAGCTGCAGATAATGTATTACGTCAAGGTGTTCAAACAATCTCTGATTTAATTGCGGTTCCTGCATTGGTTAACTTAGACTTTGCGGATGTTCGTAGCGTTATGCAAAACCAAGGACGTGCATTGATCGGTATTGGTATGGCAGAAGGAGAAGACAAAGCAATTTCTGCTGCTGAAAAGGCAATCCAATCTCCATTATTGGAAGCACAAATTTCTGGTGCTAAATCAGCTATCGTAAATATCACGGGTGGTGACAAAGTTAGCTTATTTGATGCTCAAAATGCTGTATCAGTAATCCAAGATGCGGCTGGTGGAGATGTTGACTGCATCTTCGGTATCGCAATCAATGAACAATTAGGTGATGCGATTATCGTTACTGTTATTGCGACAGGATTTGAAGAACCAAAAGAAAAACAACGTAAAAGACGTACTGAACCAGTCATCAAACAAGTTGCGAATGATGCATTATTTACAGAACCAAAAGTTCAAGCTCCTGTAAATTCAGGTGTTGTAACTAGTGTTGAAAACAACTCGAATGATGAACAAATTCCTAATTTCTTCTTCAATCGTTAATTCACACATATAGAGAGCCTAGGCTCTCTTTTTTTAGTATTATACCGACAAAATACTGGCGGTAATATCGGAATAAATGTCGGTATAGTGTCGGAAATGCAAAAAAAACAGAGAATCTCTTCTCTGTACTAGGCATGGCTGGGGTACTTGGATTCGAACCAAGGAAATGTCAGATTCAGAGTCTGATGCCTTACCGCTTGGCTATACCCCAATGTGCCTATTTATAATACACTATTGGTTATTTTTTTACAAGTGTTTTTTCATGTAAAGCACTTGTTTTTTTGCGTTTTAGATCAGATAGGTTCAATCGTTTGAAATTGATGGAAATTCACGTTCTTTTCACATTGGGTTGTCACAATTATAGGTGAGAAGAAAAGAGTATATAAACAAGGGGGTGAAGAAATGAAAAAGAAGATTTATATATGTATGAGTATTCTTATGGTGTTGTTTCTTTCTTTGACAATGGTGCATGCCAATGAATCAACAACATATCGTTTGAGTGAAAAAGAAATGGAGATGATGGATGAATATAGTAAGCAAAATGTAAATACGCCTGAATTTATTCAGTTGCGAAAAGAAAAGGCAGAAACCTATGGGTTAGTCGACTATTGTGATGAAAACTATATTTTAGAAGAGTATTTCTATGATGAGTATGCCGATGCATATTTGATGCAAAATGGATTGATGATACTCGATCGATATAGTGCTGGATTCGAATCAAGTTCTAGTTTTATGATGGCTAGATCTCAAAGTGTCACAAATGTTTTCCATCATCGTTATACAGAGCGTAATGGACATTATCTTGCCAATTGTCTATATCAATTATCGAATTCACACTATGCCTTTTGTGCACAAGGATTGAATGCCAGCCCATCGAGTGGAAGTGTTACATCCGATCCTTATTTAGTAAGTAATGCGAATTTGAAAAAATGTTTATATTATGGCTATAACGGGCCAGGTGATATATTGACGAGTCGTTATGGTGAAAGTGCTGCCATTGTTTTAACGGATGAATTGGTTTCGAATGCCTATTCATCAACTTGTATCAGTAAGGCACTTTCAAATGGATATCACTGGAATAATGTGGTCAGTGCCTTATGGAATGAAGTCACTTCAAAAGCGGAACCAAGTGGTTATGATGTGTATTTTGTCGATGTTGCAGGACAAGCTTATAACTGGCAAGGTGTCATGACAAGCATTCAAAAATTAGCATATGGTGTAAATAGTCCTAAGGGAAGTGTTCAAATTAAAAAGAGCAGTCAATTGAGTGATGTAAGCACAAACAATGTAATGTATACATTAAAAGATGCAAAGTATGGTTTATACAGTGATTCTGGTTGTACTAAGAAGATGGGTGAATTTCTTCTTGATGAAAAGGGAAATTCCAATGTCATTTCGAATTTAAGTGTTGCGAAATATTATGTTCGTGAAATCAGTGCACCAAAGGGATATGCCAAAAATGATACGGTGTATCCTGTGGACGTAAAGAGCAATCAAGTTGTAGAAGTGGCTGTATCGGATATTCCTTATACAAATCTTGTGAATTTGATGTTAGTCAAAAAGGATAAGGATGATCAATCTAAACCTTTAAAAGATGCGCAATATGAATTCAAGTTTTATGATCAGGAATCAAGTGCTAAATCTCCATTGCGTACGTGGCTAATGAAAACAGATGCCGATGGAAAGATCTTAATGGATGATGCACACAAAATTAGTGGAGATGCCTTCTATAAAGATGTGGATGGAATGGTTTGTTTACCACTAGGAACGATCACAGTACAAGAGGTTGTGCCTCCTAAAGGCTATTTATTAGATTCAACAATCTTTGTTCAAAAGCTTGAAGAAAAGAATGTAATGTCGACACATTTTAATAGTTTTAAATATTTTAATGCAGTGGACAAAGCAAATTACTTAAAACTAGTAAAGGTGCAAGAAGGTACAGATATTCCGTTGTCGAATGTGACCTTTAAGCATTTTGTGAATGGATCATCCTATATTGGGCAAGATACCACAAATGAGAAGGGTGAAATTGAATTTGTGGCTCTTTCAAGTGGTAAACATACGCTACAAGAATTTAAAACAATCGATGGGTATGTGTTAGATGCAAGTCCAATTGAATTTGAGGTTCTAGAAAATGGAAGTATTACAGGCGTTAATTCTGTAATTAAAGTGGAAAATAAAGTGAGACCTTTCTCATTAAAGATTCAAAAGAAGAATGATAAAAATGAACTTTTAAATGGTGCCGTATTTGGCTTATTTAAAGATGAGAAATGTCTAGAGTGTGTAGAAGAAAAGACAACGCAAGATGGTGTTGTGGTATTTGATGGTTTAAAGAATAAGGAAACCTATTATGTAAAGGAAGTAAAGGCTCCTGCAGGTTATCGAATGAATAAACAAGTGTATTGTTTAAACACAGATTTTGTGCCCGTAAATAACCAATTTGATGTATATATCAACCAAGAAAAAGTAAATGGTTTATATGAAAATGGAACGATAAATATGGAGTTTATCAATCAGAGAATGGTGAAGCTTCCGCATACGGGTAGTGCAAAAGTTTTATTTATGAGTGTGATCGGTATGTTTTTGATGGCTAAGAAATTGAAGGAGAAGGAATGAAAAAAAGAAATTTGATTTATACAGGATTGTTGATGTTGTCTTTAGTGACAACACCTGTATATGCACAAGATAAAAGAGTGGAAGTCACAAATGGTATTTGTATGCTTGAAGAGGGAAGTGCAAGTATTGTCATTCAGGCTCATGATAAGCAGCCGATGAATGGAAAAACTTTTCGTATGTATAAGTTGTTTGATGCAGAAAATTCAAGTGATAATGCCTCTACTAGTTATACATTAAATCCTGTATATGCTTATAAAATCAAACAAATTGTAAGTACTAAATTGAATCGGAGTGTAGATGATCAAGATGTGCTTGATTATATGCGTTCATTAAATAATTCAAACAATCAAAGTGAGTATCGTCAGTTTATCGAGCAAGTTCAAAATGCAATTATGAATTTAGATTCGTATATCATTCATGTAGAAAGTACAGATGTCAATGGGAATATTGTGATTGATAAATTAGCATATGGATTTTATTTGATTGATGAAGTTACCAATGTCATCAATACACATGGTGCAAGTTCATTGACGATGGTGAATACGGCAAGTCCAAAAGTCGTCATGCAGATCAAGTCGGATTATCCAAGTGTTGAAAAAAAGGTATATGAAGATGACAATTCGATTGGTTGGAATGATATGGGTGATTTTGAAATCAATCAAGATATTCCATTTAAATATGTATCGAAAGTGCCAGATATGAGTGGATATAAAACATATTTCTTTGAGTTTGAGGATGAAATGGATCCATGTTTATCTTTAAGAGCGGATAGTGTGAGATTAAAAATCAAAGATCAATTCGTTGTTCAAAATAAGTATACATATATTGCAACGGATCGTGGCTTTAAAATTACGTTTACAGATTTAAAACAAATTCCTAACATCAATAAAGGAGATTCTATAGTTTTATCGTACACGGCTTATTTGAATGAGAATGCGGCACCTAAAATTTCTAAAAGAGGATTTGAAAATAAGGTTCGTGTAAATTTCTCAAATGATCCACAAAATGAATCGAAGGGACAATCGCCTTGGGATTGTGTTGTGTGCTATACATATCAATTGAATGGGTTAAAGAGTAATGAGAAGAATGTAAAGTTAAAAGGAGCTACTTTTAAAATGTATCGTGATGCGGCTATGCGTGATCAAGTGAAAATGAAGAAAACGAATAGTGGCTATGTCGTTACGGATGGTCAAAGTGAAGATATTGTCTCAAATGAGAATGGTGAATTTGAAATCTATGGTTTAGATCAAGGTACGTATTATTTAAAAGAAACAAAAGCGCCGGCTGGATATCAATTGTTGCAAAAGCCAATTGAGCTTACGATTTCGCCTAAGTTTGTTGAGAATCGAAATAACTATCGTTCAAATGGAGATGGCTTGTTGAAATTAGAGGCTTCAAGTTTTAATACACCATTGAATGTAAGTCAGTCGGATGCGATCATTGGTTTAAAAGTCATTAATAAAACAGGTACAAAACTTCCTGTGACAGGATCTTTTGGCACGGTTTTGTGTGTAGTTACGGGTGCAGGCATTATGGTTTATGTATGTAAAAAGAAAAGGGAAGAATAATTTATTATTCTTTCTTGGCTTTTTACTTTGTGTATTGCCAATCCTTTTAAATTTGGTATTTCAAAGCCGCATGGAAAATGTAATTTCAAGTTTTTATCTTGAAGAGGATACAACGCAAGAAAAGCTTGTAGAGGATGCGTATTTAAATGCTGAACTATACAATCAACAATTATTTTTGAATCAAGAAAGAGAAAATTATGACACGGTTTTGAATTTTACTTCCACACAAATCATGGCCACCATCCAGATTCCAGTCATTGATGTTGATCTTGCCATTTATCATGGTACGAGTGATGAAGTATTAAATCGTGGCATTGGACATTTTGAATTCTCAAGTTTACCTGTAGGAGGTAAAAATAGTCATTGTATATTGACGGGGCATCGTGGTTTGCCAAGTGCGAAGCTTTTTACGCGTTTAGATGAATTAAAGAAGAAGGATCAAATCTATATTCATGTTTGTAAGAAAACTTTGGTTTATGAAGTTGTGGATAGTTTTGTGGTAGAACCAGAAGATATTTTGGATATGGCAATTGAAAAGGATCAAGATCTTTTAAGTTTAGTTACATGTACGCCATATGGTATCAATACGAAAAGGTTGGTTGTGAAGGCAAAGCGTATATTTCCTAAAAAGAAGAATCAGCCAAGAAAATCGTATTCGATGCGGGAATTTTTGTTTCTAATAATTCCAGTTGTATTCTTGATTGTATTTAAGGTGGTGAGAAGATGAAAAAAATAGTTCTATTTATCATGATGTTTTTATGTAGTATTATGCCAATCCATGCGAATAGTCTTGCTTCAATCACAATTGAATTACAAGATTCGATCGATGATTTATCGAAGGAAAATGTGGATTTTAAGCTTGTGCAAGTCGCAAAACTTGAAGATGGATATTTTGTGTTGAATGATGCATTTCAAGATTTAGATGTGGATTTTAATGTGGAATTCAATGCTGAACAAATTGAAAATTTGTGTGATGAGATCCAAAAGAAAGATGTGGAGGGTTTACATGTTAAAACAGATTCTAAAGGGATTGCCAAAGTAGAAGATATTGAGCAAGGCTTGTATTTTATAGATCCTGTAGATATTTGTGGATATGAAAATATGCGTCCAATGTTAGTTAGTGTTCCGCAATGGCAAGAGGATGAACTTGTTTATAGTGTGGTTGTTTATCCAAAGCATAGTCCATTTGAAAAGTTGATTCTAAAAAAGGTAGATCAGGAGACAAAACAGGAAATTTTAGATGAGATTGAATTTACAAGCTATAAAGATAAGGATTGTAAAGAAAAGATTGCTTCGTATAAGGGAAGTGGTACAATTTCGATTTTAATGCGCAATCAAGAAATGTATTTAAAGGAGACAAAGGCTCCAAAGGGATATGATAAATCGGATCGAGTGCTTTGTGTAAAAGTGGTTGATGGTTCATTGTATGTGGATTCAAAGAAATTGGATTCGAATGTATTTGAGTTTGAAAATAGAAAGATTCATGTTCCAACAGGGATTGAATATCATGGAAATATCTATGTGACTTTAGGATTAGTTGCACTTGTGATTCTTTTACATTTAATCAATAAAAAACTAAGAAAGTAAGGCATTTATTTGTCTTACTTTTGTGTTAATATAGGCATATGGATACAAAGGCTTATGTTTATATATTAGAATGCAAGGATAATACGTATTATACGGGGTATACAACAAATGTAAAACATCGTTTAAAGATGCATAATTTGGGTAGGGGTGCAAAATATACGCGGGCAAGAAGACCTTGCAGGTTGGTGTATAGTAAAGAGTGTGATTCTAAATCTTCGGCAATGAAATTGGAGTATAGGATCAAACAATTGTCGCGAAAAGAAAAGCTAGACTTGATTCTAGGTGTATTGAAAGAATTTTAGTTTCGTATTATTATAATAGGAGCGAAAGGATGATATAGACTATGAATAAAACAAGAACTCGTTTTGCGCCGAGTCCAACTGGCTATATGCACATTGGAAATTTGCGTACGGCTTTATTTGAATTTTTAATTGCCAAACACGAAGGTGGCGACTTCTTATTGCGTATTGAGGATACAGACCAAGAGCGTAAAGTAGAAGGTGCTGTAGATGTTATTTATAAAACTTTAAAAGAGTGTGGTTTGAATTGGGATGAAGGACCAGATATTGGTGGTGACTTCGGTCCTTATGTTCAAAGTGAACGTTTACCTATGTATAAAGGGTATGCGGAAGAATTGATCAAATTAGGTGGAGCTCACTATTGTTTCTGTAGTGAAGAGGAGATTGAGGCTCAAAGAAAAGAAGCTGAAAGCTTAGGTATTTCTTTTAAGTTCAATGATCCTTGTAAGCACTTGAGCGCTGAGGAAGTACAGGCTAAATTAGATGCGGGTGAACCTTATGTCATTCGTCAAACGATCAAAAATGTGGGTGAAACATATTTTGATGATGAAGTATATGGTCGTATTGAAGTGGATGGAGATGTTCTAGATGAACAAATCTTAATTAAATCGGATGGATATCCAACTTATAACTTTGCGAATATTATTGATGATCACCAGATGCAGATTTCTCATGTTGTTCGTGGAAATGAATATTTATCAAGTACACCTAAATACAACTTGATTTATGATGCATATGGATGGGAGCGTCCTACATATGTGCATGTACCTCCTGTAATGAAGGATGAGCACCACAAATTATCAAAACGTAATGGGGATGCTTCTTTCCAAGATTTAGTTGCGAAAGGATATTTGCCAGATGCGATCATGAACTATATCGCTTTACTTGGTTGGGCTCCTGAAACTGAACAGGAAATCTATACTTTAGATGAATTGATCAAAGTGTTTAATATTCATCGTATTTCTAAATCTCCAGCAATTTTCGATATTGATAAATTGACATGGATGAATGGTGTTTATTTAAGAAATATGGATGAAGATACTTATTATGAAACAGTTCGTCCATACTTAGAAAAAGCGGTTCATGGACCTTATAACTTAAAGGAAATCGCAAAAATCATTCAACCTCGTATTGATATCTTGAATCAAATCGAAGAGAGTGTTGATTTCTTTGATACATTAGTGGATTATGATTTAGAGATGTATCGTCATAAGAAGATGAAGACAAATCCTGAGATTGCCTTAAAAGCTTTAAAAGCCAGCAAAGCTGCTTTAGAAGTATTTGATCAATGGGATAGTATGGAAGCTTTACATGATTGTTTATTGGCTCTTCCAAAAGAATTGGAAATGAAGAATGGACAAGTATTGTGGCCAGTTCGTACAGCTGTTAGTGGTAAACAATTTACTCCAGGTGGAGCGATTGAAATTGCGTTTATCTTAGGTAAAGAGGAAACATTGCGTCGTATCCAAGTGGGTATTGATCGTTTAAGTGAAATCGTAGAAGAGTAACATATACAAGCGCTTAGAGAAATCTAGGCGTTTTTCTTTATCATATATCGGCAAAAAACCAAATTATAAAAGATTCTAAAATTATGAATATTGCCGATAAAATTGATTCTAGAATAGAAAAATGCAATAACTTGCAAAAATCTATTCTAAAGATTTAATGATACTAGAGTATTTGAAACCTAATATTTAGGAAATGATAAATTGGTGCATCAAATTCAGGTGGGTATTGATTATTTAAGTGAAATTGTAGAGGAGCAACACATTTATTGTTATGCAGAAACAGTCTTTTGATAATAGAAAAAGCACATTATAATGATTGAAAATGTGAAAATGACACAAATATAATTGTTAAAAATAGCTTTACATGTTATTATGTGAATACCAATGATGTGGAGGAAAACATATGTTACTGGAATTTAGTTGTAAAAATCATAAATCAATTAAGAATGAAGTGTTATTTTCTTTATTAGCGAGTAAAGATACTTTTAATGATGAATATTTATATGATTATAAAGATTTGAAAATATTAAAGTCATCAGTTGTTTATGGAGCGAATGGTTCTGGTAAGAGTAATTTTATTGATGCTATATATTTTATGAAGTTACTGGTTTCGAATAGTATAAATTTACAACCAGGTATGGGTATACCATATACACCACATAAATTGAATGGTACTGGAAGTGAAAGCTTTTATTCAGTTCAATTTGTTAAAAATGGAATTCGTTATGCGTATGGTTTTTCTGTAGAACAAATGTTGGTCAAAGAAGAGTATTTATATTATTTTCCAAATGGAAGACAAGCAAAAATATTTGATCGAACGGGAATGACATTTGAGGAGGGTAGTAAATTTAAGGGAAAATTTAATAGTTGTAAAGATGTGCTAAAACCAAATAGACTTATGATTTCTTGTGCTGCTAATTTTACAAATATTGTGGAAATTGAAGACGCATTTCGATTTTTCAGTGAGGATTTAGTAATTTATACAAATGCGAATCAAGAAAATTGGATGCAGTACTCTTTATATCAATTTAATTCAAATCCTGAAATAAAAAATTTAGCTTTATCTTTCATGCGTGATATAGGTGTAGATATTCAAGATATTAAAATAAATATCGAGGAAAGTGCGTTTCCTCAGTCTGAATTGCCAGAATTTCTTTCAGACGAATATAAAAATAAATTGAGGATGACTCCGTTACAAAAAATCACGGCTTCTGTTGTTTATCCTGGTTTTGAAACAGATCTATTTACTGAAGAATCAACGGGTATTCAAAAGTTATTTGCGTTTTTGTGTCCTTTTTTAGATATTATTTCAAAAGGAAAAATCTTGATTTGTGATGAATTAGAAACAAGTTTACATGAGTCTTTATTATATACTTTGTTAAAAACATTTTTATCTTTAGAAGGAAAGGAACAACCTCAAATTATATTTACTACGCATGATACAAGCTTATTATCCTTGGATTTATTTAGACGAGATCAAATTTGGTTTACTGAATTAAATAGTTTAAATCGCTCTACAGAATTATATTCTTTGGCAGAGATTAAAAGCGTTCGTAAAGATGAAAACTATGGAAAGGGATACATATCTGGTCGTTACGGTGCAATACCGATGTTAAATGAAAATTTAGCTGAATTGTTGAAAAATATTTAATGTAGGAATTAAATGAACAGAGACTTTTCTTTAAAAGAAAGAGTGGAAAATACTAGAGAGCAACAGCAAATACGACGTGTCGTTCATTTTTATCTACAAGAAATTAAAGATAGATTTGATGAAAGCATATGTAATATAGAAAGTAAATTTGAATTATATGATGAATTGAATGCATCAGGTAAATTAGAGGATGCGAAAGATGTTTTAAGGTCTCAAATTATTTTCTTAGAAGGTGTTCTTGACTTTTATCTTCATGAAATGACAAAATACAGCTATTTTAAAATGTTTTCTAATGAATGGGATAAAACTTCACAATACAAAAAATTTAATGTCAAAATGGAATTTGTGGAAGTGGGTTTGAATTCGTCAAATTCAAAAGACTGGTTCTTTGAATACGTGAATGATTCATTTAACAGGGTGGTATTCATGAGCAATGAAAGCATGAAGGATCAATTGAATTCTATTGGGATACCTTATAAAGATGTAATGCATAATGTATTTAAGAAAAAGTCTGAAAGTGAATCTATAATCGAGGGTAAAAACTTTGTTCAAAGCTTGTTTAAAAGGAGAAATGCGATTGCACATCAAAATGATAGAAGTCATGATTCGGGTATTCAAGGTGATATAGATAAATCGTATGTAGTAGATAATATTGAAACAGTCAAAAGAATCGCACATGAAATTTTTAGCATTGCGAATGCAAAGTAATAAATGTGATATGTTTAGTAATCTGGGTGTTCTTTAAAATATCAATATATATAATCATGTTTGAAAAAAGAATTAACCTTTATGCTATTCATTATGCCAGTGTTGAAGAGAGGACATAAATATGATTTGTAATGAAAGATTAATCGCAATACCACCATCCGCAACCATACTAGAGCAGTTAAAAGATCGAAATATGACACAGAAACAATTGGGTAGTTTTCTAGAGTTGTCAGATGAGAAGATGTCATTATTGATGAAGGGTGAATTAGAATTAACGCAAGATGTTGCTGATCAATTAGAAGATGCATTAGGAATACCTTCATTATTTTGGTTAAATCTAGAAGGTATGTATCGAAATAAATTAAAGAAAATTTCGAAAGCTAGTACTGTTTGAAGTGCTTTGATGGTTTTAATGGTGGCTACCTTTATTTTGCAAAATAATTCAAATAATAAAAAACCACAAATGTGGTTTTCTAAATTAGATTCAATTCTTTAAAGGCATGATAAATACCATCCTCATCTAGGGATGTTGTGATCCTATCTGCTTTATCTTTGATTTCTTGTGGTGCATTACCCATGGCGATGCTTAGATGTGCTTTTTTAAACATAGGAAGATCATTAAAACCATCTCCAATCGCAATAGTATCTTTGATGTCGGCATGAAAGTATTTGACTACGGCATCCATGCCTGTTGCCTTATTGATATGGTAGGATGTGACTTCACCACTTTCTTTTCCTAAAGGCGCAAATGTTGCAGGAATTACATCATATTTATCCGAAAGATCTTGTTGGATCTTTTTATAGGGTGTTTTGCCATTGTCAATGACGGATACTTTATTGTAGATTAAGTCTTGAATGTTGTCGACAACTGTAATTTGACTTGTAAGAATCGTAAGGCCATGTTTGGCCTTTTCTTCTTGGGTTTTACCCGCACATTGTTCTTCGACCATTTTTAACATTGTATCTTTTGTATATTGCGTGGCATAGATGCCGTTACTGCTTTCAAAGTTAGCTGGAATGTTATTTTTAAGAAGGTAGTTTGATAAATATTGACTTTCTTTTTTGGATAATGCGTTTTCTTCAATAATTTTATGTTCGCATTCAATGGTTGCACCACTTCCGGCAATGATCGCATTGTAGTCGATTTCTAACATGGGACCAAAGATTTCAATGCGTTGTCTTCCTGTGCATAAAATGATTTTATGACCGTTTTTTTGTGCTTGAATACAAGCTTTAATTGCGCTATCTGGAATGTAGCCTTCGTGATGAAATAGTGTGCCATCGGCATCTAAAAAAACAAGTTTCATTCTACACCTCTTTCTTATTGGACGAAATGATATTTTTATTCTACAATAGATAGGTAAATATTTAAAGGGGAGGATACAATGGGTGATTATATTGTGATGGGCATTGTTGGTATATTGGTTCTTGTGATGTCGGTTTTACCTAAAACTGTTTATAATGGGATTACATATACGTTTTCAATGCATAAATATGGAATTCGAAAAATCCAAAGATATCGCACAACAACCGATACGTTAGCAAATTGCATTATAGGTGTACTGGTTGTCTTTAGTATTTTTTATTGTTTCATTCCATTCTATTCCGTAGTATATGCGATTCTATTTATATTGAGCTATTTGTGCCTGCTTGCACAAGTGAATCGTGTTACGTCAAAAAAGACACAACAAGTCGCTCGAACTGTGATTTTATTGAATAATATTTTTGCGGGAGTTTGTTTTTTAGGAGCGCTTGGCTTTATGAATGGACATATGGCAGATGGTGTGATCAATCAATTCATGTTGGATTTTCATGCGCATAAAGTATTTGGTATTTTATACCTTCTACAAAATCGTACTTGGATGTATTGGTTGTTTCAAGGCATATTATTTTTATTCCCACTATTTATCATGTGGTCGCATTTTAAATATATGCGTTTAGAAAACAGTGTAAAGGCTGTTTACTTTATAACATATATTCTAAAAATGTTATTTTTAATTATTGTAGTTGTATGTTTTTCTGTGGGTGCCTTTGAATTCTTGGATAAAGTTTATCAGGTGGATGCCCTAAAGAAATTGGCATAGAGAAAGAAGGATTTAAAAATGATTAAAGAAAGAATTTCAAAATTGCGTGCAAAAATGATGGAGAACAATGTACAGGCTTATATTGTTCCAACAAGTGATTTCCATGAAACAGAATATGTTTGCGATTACTTTGCATGTCGTAAATATATGTCTGGCTTTACAGGGAGTGCAGGTGTTTTAGTTGTATTGCTTGATAAGGCTGCCTTATGGACAGATGGACGTTATTTTATTCAGGCTGCAAGTCAGCTTGAAGGCTCAGGCATTGATTTAATGAAGATGGGCCAACCTGGAGTTCCTGAAATTGATGCGTATATTGTTGAAAATCTTAAAGAAAATGACACCGTTGGCTTTGATGGTCGTGTCATGAATACAAAAGATGCTCTAGCTTATAAGTCGGTGTTTGATTTAGCACATTTGAATATGAATGTAAATCTAGACTTAGTCAATGAAGTGTGGACAGATCGTCCTCAACTTCCTAGTACGCCAACTTTTCATTATTCTGAAAAATTCTCAGGTGAATCTGTAGAGAGTAAGTTAAGTCGTTTACGTGCTTTCCTTAAGGAAAACAAAGTTGATTCTATTGTACTAACAAGTGTGGATCAGATCGCATGGCTTTATAATTTAAGAGCGCATGATATTCCTAATTTTCCAGTTGCTTTAGCTTATTCGATTGTTTCACTTGAATCAGCTTCTATTTATATGGATGCATCTCGTTTGGATGAATTGAGTTTAAAAGAATTTAAAGACAACCATGTTACAGTTTGTGGCTATTCGGATATATATTTGGCAACAAAGACTTTAACAGGTTCAGTCTTAGTCGATCCATCCAGTGTGAATTATGCGATTGTTTCAAACTTGCAGGCTAAGCCGGTATTTAAGGAAAGTCCAATCATTTTATGGAAGGCTTTAAAGAATGATACAGAATTAAAATGTACAAAGTGGGCACATATTAAAGATGGTGTTGCCGTTACTAAATTCATGTATTGGTTAAAGAAGAATGCAGGTAAGATTGAAATGAGCGAGATGAGTGTTCAATCTAAATTGCAACTTCTTCGTAGTGAACAAGAAAATTATCTAGAGGATAGTTTTGATACAATTTGTGCTTATAAAGAACATGCGGCTATGATGCACTATTCTTCAAAGCCAGAAACAAATGTTGATATCACAAATTCGGGTATGCTTCTAATTGATAGTGGTGGACAATATTTAGAGGGTACAACAGATATTACACGTACATTTGTGTTGGGTGATATTAGTGAAGAAGAAAGATATTGGTTCACAAAAGCATTGCGTGGACACATTCGTTTATCGGATGCACACTTCTTATTTGGATGTTCAGGAATCAATTTAGATATTCTAGCTCGTGGACCCTTATGGGATCAAGATGTGGATTATCAATGTGGTACAGGACATGGTGTTGGTCACTTGTTGAATGTACACGAGTCTCCAAATGGATTTAGATGGAGAGTATTGCCACATCGTAATGAAATGTGCGTATTAGATGAGGGTATGATTACTTCTAATGAGCCGGGTGTTTATTGTGAAGGTAAATTTGGTATTCGTCATGAAAATGAAATGGTTGTTGTTAAGGGCAATGTAAATAATTATGGTCAATTCATGCATTTTGAACCAATCACATTTGTACCATTTGATTTAGATGGTTTGGATGTTTCTTTATTGACAAATGAAGAAAAGGCTTGGTTAAACAACTATCATCAAGAAGTATTTGAAAAGATCAGTCCTTATTTAACAAGTGATGAGGCTGAATGGTTAAAATCAGCTTGTAGATCGATTTAATGAAAGAAAGAATGATTCCAGTAACATGTCCACATTGTGGGCATGTTTTTGAGATAAAAAGAGATATGGTTGTGATTGCACAAATGGATAGTGTGGCAAGAAGTCGACTAGATGATGGTTCGTATTTTATGCATCAATGTCAAAATTGTAAGTCTATGTTTTATTTGTACTATCCATTTCTTTACAGGGATCCGAAAAAGAAGTTTAATCTTGTCTTAACCGAACAAAAAAATATAGACAATCTATGTGAAGATGAGCAAGTTGTATTGTGTCATGTGTTTCACAGTTTCTTTTGGCCTTTAAAATCTATGATCAGTGTTTAAATCCAAAGATGGTGCTGGTTAAAAAGAAACAGGTAGAAAAGAAATTAAATCGATGTGTTAAGTTTGATTATTATGATATGAAAAATCATTGTCTTTGGTTTGAGGATATAGCCGTATCTTTAACAGAAAAAGAATGTAAAGAGATTCTTATTTTGTAGTATAATAGCAGATAGAAATGAGGTTTTAACTATGAATATTTTAATTGCGGGTGGAACCGGATATATTGGTAGTCATATTTGTGTTGAATTATTAGAGAGTGGTCATGATGTTGTCGTGATCGATGATTTCTCCAATTCTAAACCAGATGTGTTGGATTCAATCTATAAGATTACAGGAAAACATGTTAAGTTTTATGAATTTAATGTGTTAGATGAAGAAAAGACGGAAGCTGTATTTAAGGAAAATAAATTGGATGCGGTGATTCATTGTTGCGCATTTAAAGCGGTTGGTGAAAGTGTTCAAAAGCCAATTGAGTATTATACAAATAACTTGATGACAACTTTAGTGGTTGCCAAGATGATGAAGAAATATCATGTGCCAAGTATTGTATTTAGTTCAAGCGCTACTGTTTATGGAGATCCTGAAGTGGTTCCTTTAACAGAGGATTGTAAGCTAGGTGAAACAACCAATCCATATGGAGCTACAAAGGCGATGATGGAAAGAATTTTAACGGATGTGCAATTTGCCAATCCAGAAATGAGTGTAACTTTACTTCGTTATTTCAATCCAATTGGGGCGCATGAATCGGGGTTGATTGGTGAAAATCCAAAGGGAATTCCAAATAACTTGATGCCTTATATTATGAAGGTGGCTACTGGTGAACTTAGTGAACTTGGTGTATTTGGTGATGATTATGATACACCGGATGGAACAGGGGTTCGTGACTATATTCATGTGGTTGACTTGGCTAAAGGACATGTACTAGCGATTGAAAAATACAATACACCAGGTGTTCATATTTGTAACTTAGGAACAGGTAAAGGCTATAGTGTATTAGATATTGTACATGCGTTTGAAAGAGTGAATGGAATCAAGATTCCTTATGTGATCAAGCCAAGACGTGCAGGAGATATTGCGACATGCTACGCAGATCCTACAAGAGCTAAAGAACAGCTTGGCTGGGTAGCTGAAAAGAATTTAGATGATATGTGTAGAGATACATGGAATTTTGCGAAGAAACAATTATTGTAGAATGAGGTATTTATGGCAAAGATTATTTTAACGGGGGATCGTCCCACAGGAAAATTACATATTGGACATTATGTTGGTTCATTAAGAAATCGTGTTCTTTTACAGAATTCTGGGGAATATGATGAGATTTATATTATGATTGCGGATGCGCAGGCTTTGACAGATAACTTTGATAATCCAGATAAGGTTCGTGAAAACATTTTAGAGGTTGCCTTAGATTATTTGGCTTGTGGTATTGATCCGAGTAAGACAACGATTTTTATTCAGTCTGAAATTAGTCAATTAACAGAATTGACATTCTATTATATGAACTTGGTTTCTGTAAGTCGTCTTCAAAGAAATCCAACGGTAAAGGCTGAAATTAAAATGCGTGGATTTGATGCGAGTATTCCTGTAGGATTCCAGTGTTATCCAATTTCACAGGCAGCCGATATTACGGCATTTAAGGCAACGACCGTTCCTGCTGGAGAAGATCAGATGCCTATGATTGAACAAACACAGGAGATCGTTCATAAATTCAATTCGATTTATGGTGAGACTTTAGTTGAGCCTAAGATCTTATTGCCACAAAACGATGCTTGTTTGCGTCTTCCTGGTACGGATGGTAAGGCGAAGATGTCAAAATCATTGGGTAATTGTATTTATTTATCGGATGATGAGGAAACAATTAAAAAGAAAGTTATGAGTATGTATACAGATCCAGATCATATCAAGGTGAGTGATCCTGGTAAGATTGAGGGAAATTGTGTATTTACTTATTTGGATGCATTCTGTAAGCCGGAGCATTTTGAGAAGTATTTGCCGGAATATGAAAACTTGGATGCATTAAAAGCACATTATCAGCGTGGTGGTTTAGGGGATGTTAAAGTGAAACGTTTCTTAAATAGTGTTATGCAAGAGGAATTGGGCCCAATTCGTGAAAGAAGATTGGAATGGCAGGCTAAACTTCCTGAGGTTGTCAAGATTTTAGAAGAGGGTACAAAAAAGGCTTATGCGACGGCTGAAAAGACGTTGAATGAAGTGAAATCAAGTATGAAGATCAATTATTTTAAAGATAATTCTTTGATCTAGGGGTATAGAAAATGGTAGTAGTTGATAAAGAAAATTTTATGGGTGGTACTGGTATTGCGCATTTTGAACATGTCATGATGGCAGATGAGATGCATGGTATGAATCGTGTCTATGCTAAGGTCACTTTAAAGAAGGGTTGTAGTGTTGGTTATCATGTACATAATGGAGATGGCGAAGATTATTTCGTTCTTTCTGGAATGGCAACGCTTGATGATAATCATGAAAGAACTTTATATTTAAAACCAGGTGAGCATTATTTTACACCAAGTGGTAAGGGTCATAGTATTTCAAATGAGCAAGATGAGGATTTGGTTTTCATGGCTTTGATTATTTATGATTCTCAACAAAAAATATAAATAGATTACTAATTTGTGCAAACGCAAGGAGCAGATTTGATATATAATACTATTGGTTTTGTGAAAGCGTTTTCGCACATAGAACTATTTCTCTCTATAATATTTCTGTGAGAAATAATCCGTCAGTATATTCTCTTAAATCGCGACTTAATGGAGGATACATAAAGAGTAGGAATGCGCGCCTACTCTTTTTTGTTGCATATTGAATGTTTGAAGTGTTTAAAAAGGTATCGTATGGCAGGCGTTCAGTATCATGATATAGAATTTTAGAATTAGAATATTCGCTTGTAGTTCATATAAATTTACTAAAAAGTACAAAGACAAATGGATTAGTTTTGACTATAATAAAAGTGTATTGGGGCAATACTAAAACTTCCTTTCTATCTTAAAACTATTGGGAATGCGGCAGGTCTTTGTGTCTTGTCGTTTTTCCTTTATAATAGGGTATGGAGGTTTATTGTGTATGAAGTATCCTAAGTTTTTAAATGAGAATAATAATACAATTGGTGCTTGTGCTATGTCGAGTGGTGTAGGGCATAAGCTAGATAGTTTTGATGAGTCGATGGATTATATTCAGTCTTTTGGGTTTCATATTGTAGAGAGTAGTAGTGTTCGTAATGATAGTGAGCCAAGTTGTGATGCCAAGACTCGTGTTGATGAATTGAATGCATTGGTGAAGGATTCGAGTATTGGAGCGGTATGGTTGGCTGCTGGAGGTGACTTTCAGTTTGAGACATTACCGTATATTGATTTTGATTTGATTGAAAAGAATCCTAAGTGGTACTTGGGTGCGAGTGATCCTACAAATTTATTATTTCCTGTAACTTGTAAGTGTGATTTGGCTACGGTGTATGGTTTTAATGCGGGTAGCTTTGATGAATATGGTATTAATGAATATTCGGGTTTGTGTCTTGATTTTTTAAAGGGAAAGAAGAGTGAACTTCATTCAAGTTCAATGCATCAGGATGTTGATTTTTATAATGATGGTGCTCCTATTCTTAATACTAAGACTGAATATGATGGTAGTTGTAGTGTATCGGGTAGATTACTTGGGGGTTGTTTTGAGAGTATCAATGATATGGCTGGAACGCCTTATGATTTTGTAGAAGGATTTAATGAGCGTTATAAAGAGGATGGAATCATTTGGTTCTTTGATATTTTTTCAATGAATTCATGTGATGTGTATCGTGCTTTATTGAAGATGAAGTATATGGGGTATTTTAAATATACAAAGGCCATATTGGTAGGTCGTGTTTTATTTAAGAATGTTTCGGATTTAATTGGATATGAAGAGGCATTTAAAAGGGCACTACCTGATATAGATGTTGTATTTAAGATGGACATTGGACATACGTATCCGCATATGTATGTGGTGAATGGTGCTATGGCTAGAGTTGATATTTGTGATGGTCATGGTTCGATTCAATATGAAATGAAAGAGTGATTCAAAATATCAAGGTTTGGGTATTGCAGGTCATTTGATTGAACTTGTTAAAGAGAAGTATAAGGATTGTTTATATATTGATGGTATGCCTGAAGACAAGAGCAATGTGGCTTTTTATGTTAAACATGGCTTTCAAGAATTTGAGGGTGCTGGTTGTATCATCATTTGTAATCCGGGTAAAAAAGAATAGTTTAAAGCCCCGTATCTATAGAAGGTATGGGGCTTGTTGGTGCTTTAATTGGAGTGTAATTTGGCAATTAATGCTTCTTGAAGTACTTGCGAAAAATTGATTTTCTTACTCATGGCTTCTTTGTTTAACCATTCGGGAATTGTGAGTGTTTTCTTGATAGCCTTGTTGAAATGGGTTTTCGCATATTCTTCAACATCAACAGATACAAGGGTGACAAAAGATTGTTTAAATTCGAATTCAAGTTCAGATGCGATTTGTGTTGGATTAATTTCTTCTAACTTTGAAGGAATTGGACTATCTTCATTGTCTAGTTTTGCACTGAATAATGCACCGGCTAGACAATCAATGGCCATTTCCATAGCGTCTTGTAGAGAATCTCCGCAAGTGGAAAGGGAATTGAAGTCTGGAAAAATAACGGAATAATGATTTTCTTCTTCAAAGAAACATGCTGGATAAATTGATAGCATATTGTTTGCCTCCTTTTTAAATAGTATATTAAAATATACGTATATATTCAATACGTATATTTTTGAAACGTGTAAATAAATATAATAAAAAATCTGTCCTGTTGTCATATTTTCATATGCAACAAGCTTTGATTCAATTACATTAATGTCATCATGAATTAAAAGAAGATGAAATGCTATATAAAAGATTACAATTCATTCACAAAGTTCAATGAATTACTTACATAGTGTGAGTATTATTGCAGCCTTTCCAATAGGTATAGTCATGATTGCGATTGGTTTTCTAAAGGATGGTAAAAAGGGTTGAATATTGATTAAACACTTTAAAAAATGTGATACAATATCTTCGACGAAGGCGTGAGGTGCGCACCCTGGAATCCTACCTCAACTTGATTGATATGGAGGCCAGGCTTTTTTTGTGTAGCGTAAATAATATAAAAAGGCATCCTTGTGGAATCTGACTTCATAAGAATGGTTAATTGTAATAATGATCTTCTTGTGCATAAAATGCATTAAATTTTTCTTGTTCTTCATAATCTGTTTCTAAATAGAAATCTTTTTCTTTGAGCTTGTAATAGAGATTGGTTTTTCAAAAATGATTCTAGAACACTCTTCTTGTTGTCATTCATTTCTTTCAAATCATTAAAATCAATATTTGCGATAAACCATTTTTGGTATTCGCATAATTCATAACATACGCATAAGTATAAATTTGAAAAATCATCTTTTAAGGTAAATAGTATAGGCTGATCATCGTAATGAAAAATATAATCAATATACAAATCTCCATATTCTGGAGTATTTTCAAAATAAATCTGTTTAGTCATTTATATCATTTTCTTACTTAATAAACATACACTAATTCTTCTAGTTGTGTGAAACTAAAAGGCAATTCATTAGATTCTTATTCTGCAAATATATGTATTAATGCCACTTTTAAAGTCGTTGGCATAAAAACAATAGAGGAAGCAATGCCTCCTCTATATCACTTTATCGTCTCCCGTTTCAACGTCTTCGGCAGGGAATCGCCAAACTTTATCGGTTCTATTAAAGAATTACCACTATCAAAATAGATATTTCTTTTTTCGTACTGTCATAATAGCATGTTTTATCAAAGATTTCATTAATGATTAGTTTATTTTGAAAATTGCATAAAAAAGTGGGCCCAATCGATATAAGCGAACACAATAATATCGACTTGCTCTTCACTTATATCCCGCTTATTCTTTGAAACGATTGAGTAATCGGTTGGATATTGGAGTGGCTAATTTTTTTATCTCTACATGTAATATACAAAAAAAAGGTGTAAATCAAAGACTTGATTATCTTGAGAATTTTGAAAATTAAGCATAAAATCGCATAAAAAAGATGTTCTAAGACATCAGTATAATCTTTAAGCAAGTTTTATTCTGGCTGTCAGCTCATCGCTATTAGCAACAATGATTAGGATGTTTTATCGACTTCCTATTGTCTTCAGCTTATAGTGCTTGTTCACTAAAGATATTTCTATCTCGACTTATAATTTAGCATAAAACACGAATAATTGTAAGTTATTAAAAAAGTGACCAATTCACTGATACTTTAAATCGATTTTTTAGGATGAAAAAGTGTTTGGAATTACCTTGACAATATGTTGAATACGACATATTATGATTATAAAGAGGAAGGAGCATACTAATGTACGAGATCATTTTATATGATACAGAAGATGGAAGATGCCCTGTGCAGGAACTATTAGATTCCCTGGAGCCTAAGTTGCTGGCAAAAACATTGCGGACAATTGACTTGCTGGAAATGAACGGTCCATTGCTTCGTGAGCCATATTCAAAACCATTGGGAAATGGAATATTTGAGCTTCGCACCAAGCAGGGATCAGATATTACAAGAGTACTGTATTTCTTTATTGTAGGAAAGAAGGCGGTACTGACTAATGGATTTATAAAGAAATCGCAGAAAACACCAAAGGCAGAAAAAGAACTGGCAAAGAAGTATAAATCAGATTATGAACGGGGGTATGGCAATGAGTAGCTATAAAGATTATAAGAAAAGAGCATTGCAGAATCCGGAGGTAAAGGCAGAATATGATGCATTGCAACCGGAATATGATATTATCCAGGCGATGATTGATGCAAGAGTGCAACAGAATATGACACAGAAAGATTTATCAGCTAAAACCGGAATAACGCAGGCAGATATAAGCCGGATTGAGAATGGAACAAGAAATCCCAGTCTGAGTATGGTGAAAAAACTTGCTCATGGATTAGGGATGCAATTAAAGCTGGAGTTTGTTCCGATGCCAACAAAGAATAAAATGTAAAGAGTAAGATAGGAATCGCAGGAATTTTCGTCTGCGGTTTTTCTTTCTTCTCTTCAAGTGAGAATTTCGAATCAATGTCTATATTTTTTGACAAAAGAAAAAGAACCCGACGCATCAGGCTCCTTCTAGGTGTTGTTCGAAGACGACCACCGCAATTTATGCAATTATATACCACACCGAATAACATTATGCAAGAGATTTTAAGATTGGCTAATAAAATTTTTTAAGATTGGCTAATAAAATTTTGTAACTGCTGCAGGTGTGCTTGCTGCTGAGCCCCTAGAATTTGATTGCAAATGTTTGGGGAAATTTGTTGGTGCAGTCGATGAATGCCATTATAAAGTGTTTGCAGGCTGTTTTAGTCTCTCCTATTTTGCGTTGAGTATAAGTATTTAAAACAATGTAAGCATAAACATACTAGAAATCTAAACCGGTGATTTCAACCTCTGTTTCGAGAAGAAAAAAGTCTATAAAATAATTTATAAAGATTTTTGATTTTTGATAATAAATATTGCATAAAGTTCTTGTAAAAAATATCAGGACGCTTAGTCCGCATAATTGGTAGGCACAAGCCTACCTTTTATAATATTTGATTCTTGTCTTGGTAACATTTAGATTTGTCTTTTGGCTTTTGTGTTTCAAAACAAAATAATCTAAATTTCATTTAAGGAATCTTGAAATCTGTTTATAGAATTATTTGATTATGAATTTGTTGGGGAAGTGATAATTTTGGTGTTTTACAACTCTAAATGACTATAAGATAAAAAGAAGCTCACCGTGAACTTCTTTTCTTTGAAAAAGTAATAATATCTTTCTCACTCCGGAAAAAGATTTCTTTGTGGTTAAATGATAGCTAGATAGTAATTTGTTGTCAATACTTGATTTTAAATTTGAAATTTGAAGGTAAATAAAAAGAAGGAAATTAATCCTTCTTTGAAATGTAAAGTGTACATGTAAAGTCTAGGTTTTTAGATTGGTCAATTAAGTATTGTGGTTGTACTTTAGCGCCCCAGCTATTGATTCCGCCTACGCCCATTTGTTGTTTTGTGATTCTTAAATAGGTTGTATTTGTTTGTGGCAATTCAAACGTGTGGTTTGCGTTATATAAGTGCATAAAGGAATATTTGCTGGCTTGACATTCCATGTTTTCTGCTTTGATGTTGAATGTGTTTGTTCCATCAGATAGGCAGCACCATTTGCAGTCGGTATGATTGCCGTGTTCTTGTGGTTTTAAGTATGGAATGTAGTTTGTATCTACATTTTCAGAGTAGAAATCGGTTAGTGCGTGATTTCGATCTATATATGTGTCTTTTTCGCCTTTTCCAAAATACGCAAAGTTTTTAAATGTTTCTTTTAGGGCAAACTCAATTCCAAATAATGGTAGGGTTTGTCTTTTTGAGTTTTTGTCTAAGTGCAATTGGATTTGAATGCTTTGATTGTTGTAGACTGTATAGACAAGTTTACATTCTTCTTCAATGGATTCTAGTTGAATTGTATAGATCATTTGTGCGCATTTGGAGTTGAGTATCATTTTAAAGTCAACTACATTTTGGAAAAGGCTTGCGTTAAGCCAGTTGGCATAAGTTTGTTTGGCACCACGATCATTGTCGGTTAAGGCTCTGTAGAAGACGGGTTTTGGTGCTTCTTGAAGTAATTCTGTATCGTTTACTTGAATGGATACTAAGCCTTTTCGTTTGTCGAATAGATATTCTGTGTCCATAAATTGAATGCCAATTGTATTTTGTCCTTCCACTACAAGCATTGCACTTTCTTTTGGTTGGTCTTGTTTGACTTCGAAGACTTGTTGGTCAAAAGCTTGTATACCAAGTGGTGTTTTGTAGTAGATGGTTTTTGTATAGTAGCCTGGCGTATTGATTTGTTTAAATTGTACGGGCATTGTTTTTGTAGTGCCTGGTTCTACACTTGTTTTAAAGATGCCGGATTGAATGGCTAGTCCATTTCGTTTGAGTTCAAAGATAAATGTATCTTTGCCAAGATCGTAGAATAGGTTTTTGTTTTTGATGGTTACAGAATCGAAATGGATTTCCATATCGACATATCTGTAGAGTTGTTTGAGTTCTTGACTTTTGCCAGTTTCTTGTCGGTTGGCTAGAAGGATACCGTCTCCACAGAAGTTAGAATCGTTTGGATAATCGTCAAAGTCTTTTCCGTAGTAGTATTTGCCGTCTTTTTCAATGGCTTGGTCTACATAGTCCCATACAAATCCGCCTTGGTATTGTTCGTATTCGTCTTCTAGGTTTGTATATTCTTCCATGCCTCCTAGACTATTTCCCATGGCATGCATATATTCACATAGCATAAATGGTTTCATTGGATGGCTTTCTAGATAGTCTTTTATACTTTGTGGTGTGGCATACATTCTAGACTCAATGTCACTGGCATTTTCAAATGTTCGATCTTGTGTGATGCCTTCATAGTGGACAAGTCTTGATGTATCTTGTTCTTTGAAGTAGTCGTGTAGAATCATAAAGTTGGATCCGCTTCCAGCTTCATTTCCTAGTGACCACATTAAAATGCATGCGTGGTTTTTATCTCTTTCGTACATGCTTCTTGCACGATCTAATAGACAATCGGTCCATTCTGTTTTGTTTTGTGGGATGATGTCATTAGCACCATGTGTTTCTAGATTCATTTCGTCAATGACATAGATTCCATATTGGTCGCATAACTTATACCAATAGCTGTTGTTTGGATAGTGGGATGTTCTTACGGCATTGATGTTTAATGCCTTTAGCATATGGATGTCTTCTTCCATTTGTTCATATGTAATGGCTCTTCCTGTTTTGGCGTTCCATTCGTGGCGGTTGATGCCGTGGAATACGATGCGTTTTCCATTGAGTTTCATAATGCCATATTCGAGCGTGAATTTACGAAATCCCACTTGTTCTTGAATGGTTTCAATGATTTCGTTATTTGAATCGTATAGAACAATTTCTAATTGGTATAGGTTTGGGTATTCACTACTCCAAAGACTTGTATTTTCTACAGGTATTTCAAATGTATCTTGCATATTGGCATTCCATACGATGTTTCCTTGTGGATCGTATAGTTTGGCTTGTAGTATATGGCTTTCATTACTGCTCATTTTGCATGTGCATGTAAGAATACTTTTTTTGGTGTCTAGATCAATATTTGTATCGATCTTTAAGTCTTGTATGTGAAGACTTGGTTGTTTGTAGATCATGACATCTCTAAAGATTCCGCTAAAGCGCCACATGTCTTGGCCTTCTAGCCATGTGCCTGTACATTTTTGAAAGATGCGTACGCAGAGTACGTTATCTTTTTCTTGTGTATATTTTGTGATGTCAAATCGACTTGGGGTAAAGGAATCTTCTGAGTATCCGATAAATTTACCATTTAGCCATACGTAGATATTGGATTCAACACCTTCAAAGGAAAGAATGAGTTTATTGCCAATGAAGTCTTGTGGACAATCGAATGTTTTACGGTATTGATAGACTTTGTTTTTGTCCATGTCAATTTGTCCGGGTTTAACTACGTCATGTCCATCCCATGGGTAGGTCACATCTGTATAGTGGGGATTATCAAATCCTTGAAGTTGAATGTGTCCGGGTACTTGTATATCGTTCCAATTGGCATCATTAAATTCTGTGTTATAGAAGAATTTAAAGCATGTATCAAAGTTTTTGGATTGGTTGAATTTCCATGTTCCATTTAGGGAAAAAGAGCTTGGTTTTTTGTCTTTTCCAATTGTATATTTATGATCACTGTATGCTTGTAGTCGGTTGACTTGAAAGATACGTGAGTCTTTAAGCCAGTTTAAATCTGGTGTTCGCATTGTATCACTCCTCTTTATTTGGGTACCTTTCATTATAGCAAACCGCCCTATTGAAAGGAAGGTGAAAATCAATTAAAATAAGCGTTAAATTGGAGGTTGAAAGATGTCAGACATTCTTGGTTTAGTGGTTTCAATAGCTTTGATTTATTTTGCGATTAAGTTTACTTTTAAATGCATTAAATGGATTGGTATTCTTTTGATTGTAGTCTTTGTGTTTAAGATGGTAGCTTTGATATTGTAGAAGAGTTGAACTCTTCTTTTTTGATGCATATTCATTGATGGATGTCTAAGAAAGGTCCATAATAGGTCGTGGTGGCGATAATATGAAGCGTTTAATGAATGTATCCATTGTATATGGAGTACTTGGTTTAATTGGTGGAGTATTTTATCGTGAATTTTCAAAATTGAATGGTTTTACTGGTTTTACAACATTGTCGGTTGTTCATACGCATTATTTGATTTTAGGCATTTCGATGATTTTGGTTTTGATTTCAATTCGAAATTGTATCAAGGATTAATTTTGACAATATCACATAATTTAATGAATGCGCTTTATATAAAGTGGATAAATGTGTTTTATCCGCTTTTTTTGTGCTTGTGTTTTTGTGTGATGCTTTTTCGTGTGTTATACTTTTATGGATAGGAATACCTATCGAATTAGAAGGGGAGTCAAGCATGATTTCAGTATGTATGGCCACATATAATGGCGAGAAGTATTTAAAAGATCAACTAGACTCTATTTTAAAGCAGATTCAAAGTAGTGATGAAGTCATCATTTCGGATGATGGTTCAAATGATTCTACAAGATATATTATTGAGAAATTTCAAAAGGAATATAAGAATATTTATTTGGTGGATGGTCCTAAACGTGGGGTTCAAAAGAATTTTGAGAATGCCTTAAAACATGCCAGGGGAGATATCCTTTTTTTGAGTGATCAAGATGATATTTGGATGGATGGCAAGGTTGAAAGAGTTTTGAAGGAATTTGAGAATTCAAAGACTTTGTGTGTGGTTCATGATGCCGAAATTGTGGATGGAAATATGAATAAGGTGAAGGATTCCTTTTTTGAATTGAAGAATGGAAAGTCTGGCCTTTTACATAATTTATATAGGAATGCGTTTATTGGATGTTGTATGGCATTTCGTAAATGTGTTTTTGAGAAGAGTTATCCGTTTCCAGATCATATTGAGATGCATGATTGGTGGATTGGTTTAGTGGCTGAATGTATGGGGAATACGGTATTTATTTACGAGCCGTATTTAAAATATAGAAGGCATGGCGATAATGCGTCTAGTTTGCATCATCATCCATTAAAGAAAATGATTTTTAATCGCTTATATTTTATTGAACAATTGGTGATTCGTTGGATACAGGTGGGATGGCATGCTTAAAATAGGTTCTTGTACAGTATTATTCAATCCGGATAGGGATGTGATTTCGAATGTTGAAACATACAAAGATTTAGTGGATGTTTGTGTTGTAGTGGATAATTCGGAAAAGAAAAATGAAGTGTCGAAATATTTTGAGGAAGATTCTTCATATATTTATATTGATATGCATGGCAATCAGGGGATTGCGGCTGCATTAAATGCCGGTATTGAATATCTTCATTCTAAAAATATGGATATGGCTTTGACAATGGATCAGGATAGTTTATTTCCTACATCGGATTATTTAGCTATTTATCAATTGATTGAAAAATATAAGGATGAATATTCATTAATTGGTTTGGATGTGAATCGAGTGGATCCAAGTAAGGAAATTGTTTTAGTTCCTTATTGGATTACTTCGGGTAATTTTGTGAATATTTCAGATTTCTATTTGGCTGGTAAAATGAATGAGTCTTTATTTATTGACTATGTTGATTTTGATTTGGGATATCGATTTAAAAAGGCACATTTAAAGATTGGATATTTAAGTGGGTATTGTATAATGCATACAATTGGAAATCCTATTCCAATTCATGTGTTGAATAAGACTTTTTATGCGTTGAATCATTCGCCAATTCGTTATTATTATCGTTATCGGAATGCGTATTATTTATATCATTATGTGGATAAAGAATTCTTTAAAAAAGAGTATCGTCGAGAGATGTTTGGTAGTTTGATTAAGATGTTTATTTTTGAAAAGAAGCGAAATGAAAAGATAAAAATGATTAAAAAGGGACTTTCGGATGCAAAAAAAAAGTGTTTAGGAAAGTTCAATGCCTAATTTTTTTGTTTCAGTGTTGTAATTATGGTATACTTTTGTGCGTGGGAATAATTCCTGCAGGAAATGAGATGTATTGGTTATTCAGTCATTTTGACTATAAAATAAGTAGTTTTTAACTGGGGGATAGTTAAAGGCATAAACAAACTTTAGACAAGGGAGTCAATTATGTTGGTCACAATTATAAGTGCAGAGCACTCTTTACGTAGTAAATGGGTAAGAGAATATTTTGCTTCAAAGGGGGACGAAGTTAAGATGATCTCTGTGAATACGAGTTCTGTACATTCTTTCTTTGCGAAGATTCATTTTTTGAAGCAATTAAGAAAGAGTTTGGATGCATTAAGTCCGAATCTTATATATTGTGATGCAACAATTGATTTTCTTATGCGTGAACTTACGGTTTATAAAAATAAAAATAATAATGTAAAATTAGTTTTTGATGTGTGTGATGATATTCATGTAGATCAAAAATATTTAAATCAGGCAGACTATATTTTTTGTGCGAGTGAATCATGCAGGGCGTATATTCATGGCGCGCACATCTTATATTCGACAAATGGTCAATCTTGTTTGAATACAAGTCCTGAGTTAAAAAAAGAGGAATTGTTTTTTTGTTTAATTGGAAATAAGAATATAGATATGAATTTTTGTGTTTCCTTTTTAAGAGAATGCTCTATATTAAAGAAGTGTACTCTACATATTTTGGGGGATTGGAAACTCAAAGAAAGTTTTATACAAAGTGTTTTAAGTGTTGGTGTAAATGTCATAGATCATAAAGATTTAGATAGTCAATCAACAAGACAAGATGTCTATGATCAATGTCATTATGGGTTGAATTTAATGGATTTTGAAGGAATAAATTCAGAATCTTTAGAATATATGTGTGGACAGATTCCAATCATAAATTCTATAGAAGGGGATCTTAGCCAATTTTGTAAGTTATGGGATATTGGAAAGAATATTGATGCTCAAAACTATAAAATTGTTGCTTCTAATATTTGTGCAGAAAGTTTAGATGTGCAATTAAATCGAAGATTACATATTCGTAATTTATATAAAACATATTTTACGAAAGATAAATTTTTTGAAACATTAGATGAAATAGGAGGAAGTTTATGAGTCGTCATGAAGAAAAGAAGAAGTCTATAGTTTTTATAATATTTGGCATTTTATTATCCATTGTATTAGTTGCATTCACAGGTGTTTTAATTTATCAACTTTATAAATTACAAGTTTTACCTGATAATATCTTAATACCTGTTATCTTAGCTATTATTTTATTTGGCTTAATATTATTACTACTGATTAACTTCTGTACACATGGAATAATTAGTAAAATTATATATTCATTTTTAGTTATTGCGATTTGTGTTGTATATGGATTTGGAAACTTCTATTTGTATTCTACAAGTAAAACATTAACGACAGTAACAACACAATCCAATAAAGCGAAAAACACTGTTTCAGTCATTGCAATGAATTCTAGCAGCATGGAAGATGTGAAGAGTTTAGAGGGTGCTAAGCTTGGTGTTTTGACAAACATCGGTAAGGAATCGACTGAAAAGTCATTGAAGGATATTAAAAAGAATAAGGTAACTTATACAAAATCAGATTATGATAATGTGCCTAGTTTGATTAAGGCTTTGTATGATGGTGAAGTGGATGCGGTTGTATTAAATGAAGCGTATCGTTCAAATGTATGTGATATTGAAGAATATGCCAATTTCAATAATGAAACAAAAGTGATTCATAAAACGGTTTATTATACAAAAGAAAACAGTTCTTCATTAGCGGTTTCGGATATTACTTCAAAACCATTTAATATTTTAATTAGTGGAAACGATTCATTTGGGGATTTAAATGAAAACTCAAGATCGGATGTAGATATGTTAGTTACAATCAATCCAGTGACTTCAACTATTTTATTAACAAGTATTCCTCGTGATTCTTATGTTACAGAAGTATGTGATGACTATGCATGTAACTATGGAGTAACGGATAAGTTAACACATACAGGAATGTATGGTGTAGATACGACAAAAGATACAATTGAAAATTTATTGGATATTGAAATCAACTATGTATATCGTGTGAATTTTACAAGTATGATCAACATTGTGGATGCTCTAGGTGGAGTGGATGTAACTGTACCTGAGGGTATGGCCGTTTCTAAATTTTATACAAATAGTAATTTAGAAGGTGTGCATGAGGGTGAAAACCACTTAGATGGAAAACGTGCATTAGCTTATTCTCGTGAAAGAAAAGCTTACTTAGATGGGGATGTTCAACGTGCTCGTAACCAGCAACAAGTATTGCAGGCTATGTTTAAAAAGGCTACATCACCAGAGATTATTAAGAATTATGTAAACTTATTAAATGCCTTGATTGGTGCTTTTGATACAAATATGACAACAGATGAAATTACTTCTTTTATCAAATACCAAATTCAGGCAAAACCAAATTGGAAATTTGAACAATTTGTGCTTAAAGGAGATAATGATCTACGTGTAAGTCCAGAACTCGGTTCGGAAGTCAGTGTCGTTATCTTATATGATTCTTATATCAGTGTTGCACATGATAAGATTCAAGCTGTATTGGATGGAAAATCAAGTGATACAGTAGAAGCACAAGAGGATACTCCAGCAGGAACTTTATCTGAAGAAGAAATTGAAGCTCAAATTCAATATGGTTTAATGACAGAAGCTCCAATTGAAGAAGAAGGTTCAGAAATTTATTACGGGAACTAACAAGATTCTTTATTTAGAATGATGATTGAAAAAAGATTAGGGGAAGCTTGGCTTCCCCTGTAATGTTATGAAAGACTAGGTGTATTTATGAAAGTGTTATTCAAATTTGTTTTATTATCAGCTATGTTAATTAGCTTTACTGGCTGCCAAAAAAGTAATGAAGTTGCGATTTATCAATTATCAAATCAATCCTACTCACAAATGATGTCATACATTATTGAAGATGAAGGAACAACAATTGTGGTAGATGGTGGTACAGCAGAAGATGAAGAAAATTTAATTAAGACTATTAAAAAGGTCAGTAAAGATCGTAAGGTAGATGCTTGGTTTTTAACACATTATCATAAAGATCACACGGGTGCTTTAGCAAAATATCTACAGAGTGGTTCAAATGAAATTCAAATTGATAAAGTATATTATAATTTTCCAGAAGAATCTTGGGTAGAAAAAAATGAACCTCATCGTTATGAGGATGTGGTTGCGATTGATCAAGGCCTAAAGACATTTGATAATAAGGAAGTTGTTTCATTCAATCAAAAAATTACAGTTGGTGAAGATCAAATAGATGTATTAAGAACATATAATCCAGAAATCACTGAAAATGCCGGAAATAATTCATCGAGCGTATATAAAATGAATGTACAAGGAACGAAAATTTTATTCTTAGGAGATTTAGGTGTTGAAGGTGGCGAAGAACTTTTGAGTTTAAACAAAGAAGCTATCAAAAATATGGATTATGTTCAAATGGCTCACCATGGACAAGCAGGTGTAAATGAAGATGTATATCAAGTCATTGATCCTAAATATTGTTTATGGCCAACCACAGATTGGTTATGGAAAAATGAGGGTAAAGCCTATAAAACAGATGAAACAAAAAAATGGGTTAAAGCTTTACATGTAAAGAAAAATTATGTAGCAGACAATGGAACTGTCCGTATTGAATTAAAGAAAAAAGAAAAATAGATTGCGAGGAAGAAATATGGATTTTTTGAGAAGTCTTAAAAAGAACAAAGAGTTAATATGGTTTTTAGCTAAGGATGATATTAAAAAAAGATATGCCGGATCCTCATTAGGAATCGTATGGGCTTTTGCACAGCCTTTGGTAACTATCACTATTTATTGGTTTGTATTCCAGATTGGATTACGTTCAGTTGCGCCAGGACAATATGGAGATATGCCATTTTTGGTCTGGATCATGTGTGGTTTGATTCCGTGGTTCTTTTTTAGTGATGGTATAAACAGTGTAACTTCAGTCTTTCTTGAATATAGTTATTTAGTAAAGAAAGTTGTATTTGATATTAATATTTTACCGGTCATTAAAATTATTTCAGCCATGTTTGTACATATCTTCTTTATCTTTTTGATTTTCATTGTCATGGCTTTATTTGGATATATGCCTTCAATTTGTTATATTCAAGCGTTTTATTATTCATTTTGCATGATTTGTTTGATTCTAGCTATTGGATATTTTACATCAAGTTTATCCGTTTTTTTCAGAGATTTACCACAACTTGTACAAGTATGTTTATCAGCAGGAATGTGGTTAACACCAATTATGTGGGCTTTTGATATGCTTCAAGGTTATTGGTTTTCATTTATTTTTAAATTAAATCCAATGTTTTATGTTGTAGAAGGATATCGTAGTGCCATTTTAGGTCATCAATGGTTATTTTCAAATTGGAAGCTTACAATTTATTTCTGGTGTGTTGTTGTATTGTTGACTTTAATTGGGCGAAATGTATTTAAAAAGATGAAGCCTCATTTCGCGGATGTTTTATAGGAGATAAGAAAATGGATAGTGTTATTGAAATAAAAAATATTTCCAAAATCTATAATTTATATAATAAACCAAGTGATCGATTAAAAGAGGCCTTATTTGCACGTCAATCTAGACATACAGAATTTGCGGCATTAAATAATGTTTCTTTTAATGTAAATAAAGGAGAAATCTTAGGAATCATTGGTAAAAATGGAAGTGGAAAATCGACAATTTTAAAAATTATTACTAGTGTATTAACACCAACATCGGGCGAATGTATTGTCAAAGGTAAAATTGCAGCTTTACTTGAACTTGGTGCAGGTTTCAATATGGAATATACGGGTATTGAGAATATTTATTTAAATGGACAAATGATTGGTTTTTCGAAAGAAGAAATGGATAAAAAATTACAAGATATTATTGATTTTGCCGATATTGGAGAACATATTTATCAACCGGTTAAAACATATTCAAGTGGTATGTTTGCGCGTTTAGCTTTTTCAGTAGCTATTAGTGTTGATCCAGATATTTTGATTGTAGATGAAGCTTTATCGGTTGGAGATGTTTTTTTCCAAAATAAATGTTATCGTCGTTTTGAAGAATTTAGAGAACGTGGTAAAACCATTTTATTTGTAACGCACGATATGGGTAGTGTTATTCGTTATTGTAATCGTTGTGTTTTATTAAATGCAGGGAAAAAGGTTGCGGAAGGTAAACCACAGGAAATGGTGGATCTTTATAAGCGTATTATGGTTGGTCAATGGAATGAAAATGAAGAGAGTTCAGACGAAGCATCATCGATTCAAACTTCAAATGTAAAGAATGATCAATTATGGAAAGATCAAATCAGTACAAATCCAGATATTGAAGTTTATGGAGATGGAAGAGCGGATATTATCGATTTTGGAATTTTTTCGGATACAGGAGATATTGGAAATAATGTCTATAAAGGAGATTATTATTCCGTAAAAATGAAGGTTCGTATCAATGAAGATAATTTGAATCCAATCTTTGCGTTTAAGTTAAGAGATATCAAGGGAACGGAATTAACAGGAACAAACACAATGTTAGAAGATATTGATACTTCTCAATGTAAAAAAGGAGATATTGTTACGATTACATTTAGACAAAAACAATATTTACAACCAGGACAATATTTAGTTTCTTTAGGATGTACTGCTTTTGAAGGAGATCAATTTGTAGTATATTGTCGAAATTATAATTGTTGCGTCTTAGGCGTTGTTGCACAAAAAGGTACGATTGGTATATTTGACAGTGAGTCTGAAGTGAGTGTTTCTGTCGAATAGTCTAAGTGTGTTATAATATGTATATATATTTTTAAAAAGGTGAAATTATGGATGTAAGTATAGTAATACCAACAAAAAATGGTGGTGCTTTATTTGATGAAGTACTAACGATGATTGATAAACAAGAAACAGAATATGAATATGAAGTGATTTGTGTAGATTCTGGTTCAACAGATGATACAGTAGACATTATTAAACGTCATCATTGTATTTTAAAACATATTGACAAAACAGAGTTTGGCCATGGTAAAACACGAAATTTAGGAGCAAGTTTAGGAACTGGTGAGTATATTATCTTTATTACACAAGATGCTTTACCTTATGATACGTACTGGATTCAAAATTTTATTGATGGTATGAAATCAGATCCTGAAATTGTAGGTGGTTTTGGAAAACACTATCCATATCCGGATTGTAATATTTTTGATAAAAGAGATTTAACTTTATTATTTCAAGGGTATGGTACAACGAATACGATTTATCAATTAGAAGACAAAGAGCGTTATAAAAATGAAGAAGGTTATCGTCATTTGTTAGCTTTTTATTCAGATAATAATTCATGCATGAGAAGAGATATTTGGGAAAAATATCCATATGATGATGTGAATTTTGCAGAAGATCAAATTTGGGCAAAGAAGATGATTGAGCTTGGCTATAAGAAATTATATTGTCCTTATGCAGGGGTATACCATTCTCATAATTATGAGCTAGAAACATATAAACAAAGATTTTATGATGAATATAAGGGTATATATACAATCCATCAATATGTAATGGTAAAAGACATCCCCCATTTACTTGTGGGATATTATAGATTTGTGAAAAATAATTTGAATTATGTTAATTCATTGGATATGGATTCAGCTGAAAAGAAAAAATGGCGTAAATATACGATTAAAAGAGATTGGTATCGATTCTATTCTGCATATATGGCTGGAAAGTATTATCGTAGTTCAAAATCGAAACAAGAGAAAATGGATCAAAAGTTTTCTCAGCAGTTAAGACAAATCAATCAATAGAGGTGTAATCATGGAAGCAAGAAAAATAATTAATTCGCTACAAAGAAGAGGTTTAAGAGGTTCGATTCAAAGGTTTCGTCAAGGACCTCAAAAGGTAGGCCTAATCGATTTTTGGAGTTTTATAACAGACCGAGAAGAAACTCCATTGAATCTAGAGGAGTATAAAAAACATAAAGAGGGAAATCAAATCACGTTAAATTGGGTGATACCTGAAATGGGTGAAGGATCAGGTGGACATTTGAATATTTTCCGCTTTGTTTCCTATTTAGAAAGACATGGAGTACATAATCGTATTTATTTATATCGTTCCACTCGTTTTTTAAATAATAGCTATTTAAAAGATTTTGTACGTAAATATTTCTCTATTTTGGATGAAAATGTTGAGTTGTATCATGATACAAAGTTAATGACTTTTGCGGATGGTATAGTGGCAACAAGTTGGGATACAGCTTATTGTGTTCGTAATTTTAATAATACAATTTCAAAATTTTATTTTATTCAAGATTTTGAACCACATTTCTTTGCGCATGGTTCTGAATATGAGTTTGCAGAACAAACATATAAGTTTGGCTTTAGAGGTATTACAGCAGGAGATTGGTTAAAAGATATTTGTATTAACCAATATAACATGAAGGCAAATAGTTTCAGTTTCTCATATGATAAAGATTTATATACAGTTAAGAAAAAACAAGATAGTACTAAGCGTGTATTTTTCTATGCTCGTCCAGTTACACCTCGAAGAGATTTTGAACTAGGCTTGTTAGCTTTAAATGAGCTTTCTAAAAAGATTCCAGATTTAGAAGTTGTTTTCGCAGGATGGGACGTTTCACAATATGAAATTCCATTCAAACATCAAAATTTAGGCATTATGAAAATTGAAGAATTGTCTGATTTATATGGAAAATGTGATTTATGTCTAGTTATTTCAAATACAAACCTATCATTATTACCACTTGAAGTAATGGCTTCAGGTTCTGTTGCCGTATGTTCAAAAGGAGCAAATAGTGAATGGTTAGTTAGTGAAGAAAATAGTATTTTAGTTTCATACGATCCAATTGAGATTGCGAATACTATGTATACATATTTAAATGATTCAGAAAAATTAGATGCAATTCGTCAAAAAGGAATTGAATTTGCGCAACATACATCTTGGGATGTAGAAGGAAAGAAAGTTTTAGATGCAGTTTTGAAAGGAATTAAAGAAGATGAAGAAAGTTTTAATAATAGGGGGTAATGGATTCATTGGTGCTAATCTTGCTCGCTATTTGAGTAAAGAATATAAAGTATATTCTTTTGACATTCAAAATCCGAAAGAAAAAAATCCAAATGTAGAATATGTCGAAGGGGATTTTTTCGATGATGAAATTCTAGAAAATGCTATTCAGGATAAAGATATTGTGATTCACTCTTTAAGTACGGTTAATCCAGGAAATTCAAACAAACGCTTTATGCAAGGGTACTCTAGAGATTTTGTACAAAGTGCACACTTATTTGATTTATGTGCACAAAAGAATATTAAAGTAATCTTCTTATCTTCTGGTGGAACGGTTTATGGAATTCAAGAAGAGCAACCAATTAAAGAATCAAGTTTGGCTAATCCAATCAATCATTATGGTTCAGTAAAACTTTGCATTGAAACTGTCTTAAAGACATTTAACAAACAATCTCATTCGAATATGATTATTGCTCGTATTTCAAATCCATATGGTCCTGGACAAGATTTTAATAAAGGTGTTGGATTTATTGACGCAGCTTTGAAAAAGACATTAAATCATGAACAAATTGAAATCTGGGGTGATGGAAGTGTTGTACGAGACTATATCTATATTGAAGATGTTTGTGAAATGATTGGTTCGTTGATCAATTATGATGGAAATGAAGAGGTCTTCAATGTCAGCAGTAATCAAGGTATTTCATTAAATGATGTAATTTCAAAAATGAAAGAGTATGGTTTAGCGCCTGATGTTGTTTATAAAGATGCAAGAAGCGTAGATGTTGCTAAGGTGGTTTTGGATAACCATAAGATTGAAAGTATTCACGAATGTAAGATTCGTTCTTTCGAAGAAGGTTTAAAGTTGTATATTGATTATTTAAAAAATACTAGTTTTTAATGGAGAAAATTATGAAGCAGATCAGGAAGTATAGAGATTTTTACAACAACATTAAATATCGTACAAATGTATTTGAATGGTATCCATTTAAAGAAGATGCCAAATTATTATATGTTGGTGATAGTGCAATTTTAGAATCTTATTTTTTACAACGCTTTAAATGTTGTACGACTTCCTTGTCTAATTTAGATACATTGAATGATTCTACTTTTGATTATATTATTGTCGATGGCGAATTTGATTGCATGGATGATAAAGAAACAGCATTATGTGATTTATTGAATAAATTAGATTTAGAAGGACAACTGATCCTTTTAACAAACAATAAATTAGCTCTTCGTTATTTTGCAGGAGTCAAGGAGTTTGAGTCGGATGAATTCTTTGGAAATCTAAAAAAACATACGAATTTATATTCAAAGAATCAATGGGATACATTATTTTCTAAATTAAAAGTTCATGCTCAATACTATTATCCATATCCAGATTATTTCTTAACAACACAAGTTTTAAGTGATGAATGGTTGACTGGAAATATTAATTTAGAGTATGAGGATTGTCATGAATTTAGATATTGTTTCTTTAATGAAAATATAGCTTTACAATCGCTTGTAGAATCTGGTGATTTTGCGACATTTAGTAATTCATTTATGATTATTCTTTCAAATCATAAGAGTAATATTATTTATTCAAAGATTTCTTCAGAAAGAAAAGATAATTTTAAAATATGTACAAATATTTTAAAAGATCAGGATACATATCGTGTAGAAAAAATCGCATTAGATCCTTCTGGAATTTCTCATTTTGAAAGAATTCATCAATTTTATAAAACAACGAAACATAATGATTTATTTCATTATTGTCCAGTACAATTAGAGAATAACACATTAATTTTTGATTTTATCAAAGGTGAAAATCTTGAATCCATTGTCAATGGATATGTGAAGCATGATCAATTGGATAAGATTATTGAAATAATGGATTTGTTGTATAAAATCAATACGTATGGAGATATTGTTGATTTTAAAGTAAATCAAGAATTTATGGATGTGTTTGGCAAACAGGATGAAAGTCTTTTATTAGATCAGAAGTGTATTCGTTTCTGTGATATAGATGTCATTTTAGAAAATGTAATTCTAACGCAGAATCATACATATTCAATTTTAGATTATGAATGGGTGTTCGATTGCACTATTCCAGTCTCATTTATTATGTATCGAGCTATTTTACATAGTATTGCACTTTCTAAACTCAATGAGGAAGAAATTGAGAAAATTTATTTGCGTTATGGGATTACAGAAGAGCTTAAAACATTATATTTATCAATGGAAGAAAACTTCCAACATTATGTATCCGATGAAAAAATTTCTGATTATTATAATAAATTAAGAATGTATTTGTTAGATTTGCATAAGGAAGAAGAGAAGGATCTCTTAGATATTATAGTGAATGGTCAAAAGAATACTTTGTTTAATTCTAAACAAATGCATTACGAAACAAATGTTGAGAATCAAGATGTTAATATTCAATTTGGAAAGAAATCAATCCTTAAATTAAATAGCATAAAAATGAATGGAGATTTGATTTCAGATTTTAAGACAAATGCATTTTTTGTGATCAATGACGATTATTATTTTATAGAAACACCCAAAATTTCTGTGCCAAATCAAGAAAGTGGGTTATTAGAAATTGACTTCTTCATGTATTATTATGGTGAAGACTGCATTGATAACATTATTAATTTAATTGATGCAAATCATAGATTAAATCAAGAATTAAGTGAAATTAAGAAGTCTAAGATATATAGATTAACGAAAAATAAGATATGAATTATTATAAAACAGGTCAGTTCGCACGTCTTGCGAATGTGAGTGAAAGAACAATTCGATATTATGACAAAATAGGGTTATTAAAACCCTCTTTTGTTATGGAAAATGGATATCGTCAATATAGTGATTTGGATTTATTGAAGTTACAGAAGATTTTATCATTAAAACATTTGGGTTTTAGTATTGAAGAAATCTTTCCAATGGTTATGGACAATACCAATCTTAAGGAGAGTTTTGAATTGCAGATTGATTTGATTGAGGATAAGATTAGTCATCTACAATCTTTAAAGGATGCTTTAAAAAGGGCGAGTAACTCTTCAAATCTTTCTTGGAATATGATTTTATCTTTAGTTCAATTGTCAAATGAAGAAACGAATATTATTGAGCAATATAAGAATGCGAAGAACTTAAATGATCGTATTTCTTTGCATGAAAAGTATTCTACAAATAAGCAGGGATGGTTTAATTGGTTATTTGAGAAGATTGATTTTTCTAAGGTGAATCGCTTATTAGAGCTTGGTTGTGGCAATGGTAAGTTGTGGCAAGAGAATAAGATTGATTTAAGAAATCGAGAAATATTCTTATCGGATATTAGTGAAGGTATGGTGGAAGAGGTTCGTAATAAATTGGGTTCTGATTTTAACTGTATTGTAGCGGATGCTGAAAAGATACCTTTTAAAGATGCTTATTTTGATTCCGTCATTGCCAATCACGTCTTATTTTATTTGAATGATTTAAATCAGGGATTAAAAGAGATAAGTCGAGTTTTAAAATCAAATGGAGTGTTATATTGTAGTACATATGGTAGTAGGCATATGAAAGAAATAACGGATATTGTACAAAACTTTGATTCTAGGATAAATCTATCCAATCATAGTTTGTATGATGTATTTGGTTTAGAAAATGGTGAATGTATTTTAAAACAATATTTCACGAGTGTTCAAAGAATGGATTATCAAGATTCATTAGAAATTACAGAATCCAAGCCTTTGATTGATTATATTATGTCTTGTCATGGCAATCAAAATGAAATATTGGGACCAAGACTATCTGAGTTTAAAGAATATATTGAAGAGTTATTACAGAAAGATGGTAAAATAGTTGTAACAAAACAAGCTGGCTTGTTTGTGTGTGGGAAGTAGGAGGTGTTATTTTGGAGTTAGTGAATAAATCAATGGAGGTATTAAAACGAGAAGGAATTTCCGGTTTAGCAAAACATGCCTCACATTATATTCATAAGAAAAGAGAATCAAGACCTAAGAGTGATGCATTTAAGGATGTCTTGTTTATAAATGGGTGTCCAAAAGATTTGTTGCCTCATCCACCTCGTTATCGTGTAACGCATCAAATGGAACAGCTAAAAGTGAATGGCTATACTTGTGATGAAGTTTTCTTTGAGAATGTAGATCTAAAACAAGTGCGTATGTATTCTTGTTTCATTATTTTTAGAGCACCTTATACAGAAAAATTAGATGCATTTATTCAATTGGCTAAATCATGGAATAAACCTGTACTGTATGATGTGGATGATTTAGTTATTGATACAAAATATACAGATCAGATTGAGTATGTTAAGAATATGGAGGCTTCTCAAAAAGCTCGTTATGATTTAGATGTTATGAAGAATCAAAAGTTATTAAAGCTTTGCGATGGATGTATCACAACGACTTTGGCCTTGAAGAAGGAGCTTGAAAAATACAATCCAAATGTATGGATCAATCGAAATACGGCTTCTATTGAAATGGTAACTTTATCACAAGAAATTAAGAAAACATCAAAAGATACTGTGGATATTGGTTACTTTAGTGGTAGTATTACGCACAATGAAGATTTTGAAATGATTAAGCCAGCCTTGATTCATGTGTTGAATGTATATGATCATGTGCGTTTGCATCTTGTTGGAGAAATCGATTTGCCTCAAGATTTAAAGATGTATGCTTCTAAGATTGAAGTACATCCTTTTATGGATTATAAAAAACTTCCTGAATCGATTTCTAAGATAGATATTAATTTAGCACCTTTAACTTCAAACATTTTTAATGAAGCAAAATCAGAGAATAAATGGGTAGAGGCTAGTTTAGTAAATACTTGTACGATTGCTTCAAATCTAGGTGCTTTTAAAGAGATGATAGAAGATCATAAAACTGGAATACTTTGTTCTAATATAGTTGAGTGGAAGAAAAAATTAACTTGTTTGATTGAAAATAAGGAATTAAGAGAAACTTTAGCTGGTAATGCGTATGCATATTGTTTAAAGCATTGTGTTACTTTATATACAGGTGCAAATATGGTTTCTATTCTACAAGAGAATCGTAAACGAATTATTTGTATGGGATTTGCGAAACTTGAAATTTCTGGTGGAGTTATGGTGGCTTTGCGTCATGCCGCTTATTTACAGGATGCAGGTTATCAAGTGATGTTATTATCTTTCTATGATACTTGTACAGAATTTACTTTTATGAATCATTCATTTCCGGTCTTGCCATTTAAAAATGAAAAGTTGGATGCGAAAATTGATTGTGGTGTAGCGACAATGTGGCCTACGGTTAAGATGTTGGATGATGTTCGTTGTATTGAAAATAAAAAGTATTTAGTTCAAAATTATGAGATTGACTTTTATGATTTTAAAGATCCTCGTAAAGTAGAAGCTAGTGTGACTTATTCATATCCATTTGATTGCATTACTGTCTCCAAATGGTGTAAGGAATGGTTAAAGTCTGATTTTAATAAAGAGGCTAAGTGGATCTATAATGGAATCGATATTGAGCAATATAGACCGCATAAAAGAGAATTTAAAGATAAAATTCGTATTTTGATCGAGGGAGATTCTTCAAGTCCACATAAAAATGTTGATGAAGCTTTTATGATTACGAATAAACTTGATTCAAGTAATTATGAAATATGGTACATGTCTTACAATGCCAAACCAAAGGATTGGTATCGTGTTGATAAATTCTTGCATAGAGTACCTTATGAAGAGGTGCAAAAGGTATATGCAGATTGTGATATTTTATTGAAGACTTCTTTGTTAGAAAGCTTTAGCTATCCACCAATTGAAATGATGGCGACAGGTGGTTATGTGGTTGCCTTATTAAATGATGGTAATAAAGAATATTTAGAAGATGGAAAGAATTGTTTGATTTATTCGAATGGTAACATTGATGAGGCTGTTTGTTGTATTGAAAGAATTGTTTCAGATCAAGCATTGCGTGATGTTTTATATACAAATGGTGTAGAAACTGCGAAATCAAGAGATTGGAATTTGATTAAAGAATCTATAATTCGTGTATATTGTGCTTGACCCTAACGTAACGTTAGGGTTTATTTTATATGTATGATATAATTATGTTAATTATGGAGGAACTATTATGAAAGGTATTATTTTAGCTGGTGGTAGTGGTACTCGTTTGTATCCTTTGACAAAGGTTACAAGTAAGCAATTGCTTCCTATTTATGACAAGCCAATGATTTATTACCCGATGTCAATTTTAATGCAGGCAGGGATTCGTGAAATCTTGATTATTTCAACTCCGGATGATACACCTCGTTTTCAAGAATTATTAGGGGATGGTCATCAATTTGGAATTGAGCTTTCTTATAAAGTTCAGCCTAGTCCTGATGGTTTAGCACAAGCCTTTATCTTGGGTGAAGAATTTATTGGTAATGATAGTTGTGCAATGATTTTGGGTGATAATATTTTCCATGGTCATGGTTTGACTAAGCGTCTTCGTGCGGCTGCTGAAAATGAAGTGGGAGCTACAGTATTTGGTTATTATGTAGAAGATCCTGAACGTTTTGGTGTGGTTGAATTTGATTCTCAAGGTAAGGCTATTAGTTTAGAGGAAAAGCCAGCTTGTCCTAAGTCAAATTATGCGGTAACAGGACTCTATTTCTATGATAATAAAGTGGTTGAGTATGCGAAAAACTTAAAGCCAAGTGCTCGTGGAGAATTGGAAATTACAGATTTGAACCGTATTTATTTAGAGAATGGTGAATTGAATGTAACATTACTTGGTGATGGATTTACTTGGTTAGATACGGGTACACATGAATCTTTAGTGGATGCCACTAACTTTGTGAAGACTATTGAGGAACATCAACATCGTAAAATTGCTTGTCTTGAAGAGATTGCGTATGACAATGGATGGATTGGTGATGAAGAATTGGCTTCTACGTATGAAATTTATAAGAAGAATCAGTATGGTGCTTATTTAAAGAAGATCATGGATCGTAAGTATATTAAGTAATGGGGGTATTAGAATGAAGGTAACTGAAACAAAGATTCCTGGAGTATTGATTATTGATACAGATGTATTTGGAGATCATAGAGGATATTTTACAGAGACGTATTCAAAGCCTAAATATGAAAAGATGGGTATTACGGTTGATTTTGTACAGGACAATATGTCTTTTAGTGCACAGAAGGGTACGCTTCGTGGATTGCACTGGCAAAATCCGCCTTATGCACAAAGTAAATTGGTTTCTTGTACAAAGGGAACTGTGATTGATGTTGCGGTCGATATTCGCAAAGGTAGTCCTACATTTGGTCAATGGGTAAGTGTGGAGCTTAGTGAAGATAATCATAGACAGTTCTTTATTCCACAAGGATTTGCGCATGGATTCTTAACTTTGACAGATAATGTGGAATTTAGATATAAAGTCGATAATGTCTACAATAAAGAGTCTGAGGGTGGAATGCGTTATGATGATCCGACTTGTAATGTAGATTGGGGTTCATTATTAAATGGTATTGAGCCTGTCTTAAGTGAAAAGGATCAGGTGGGTCCTACGTTAGAAGAGTCAAATAATCAATTTGTATATGAAGGAGAATAGAAAAATATGAAAATTTTAGTAACGGGTGGTGCTGGTTTCATTGGTGGAAACTTTGTACATTATATGGTAAACAAATATCCTGAGGATATGATTGTAAACTTAGATAAATTAACATATGCAGGTAACTTAGAGACTTGTAAGCCTGTAGAGGATAAGCCTAACTACAAGTTTATCAAGGGTGATATTGCAGATCGTGAATTTATCATGGATTTGTTTGAAAAAGAAAAATTTGATGTCGTTGTTAACTTTGCGGCTGAAAGTCATGTGGATCGTAGTATTGAAGATCCTGAAATCTTCGTAAAAACAAACGTAATGGGAACAACTACATTATTAGATGCTTGTGTTAAATATGGTATTCAAAGATATCACCAAGTATCTACGGATGAAGTATATGGGGATCTTCCTTTAGATCGTCCTGATTTGTTCTTTACTGAAAACACTCCACTTCACACTTCAAGTCCATATTCAAGTGCAAAGGCAAGTGCAGACTTATTTGTATTGGCATACCACAGAACATATGGTTTACCAGTAACGATTAGTCGTTGTTCAAATAACTATGGCCCTTATCATTTCCCAGAAAAATTAATTCCATTAATTATTTCTCGTGCTTTAAATGACGAAACAATTCCAGTATATGGAACTGGTGAAAATGTTCGTGACTGGTTACATGTATATGATCACTGTGTCGCCATTGATTTAATTGTTCGTAAGGGACGTGTTGGTGAAGTGTATAATGTGGGTGGTCACAATGAAAGAACAAACTTAGAAGTTGTAAAGACTGTACTTCATGCATTAAACAAACCAGAAAGCTTAATTACGTATGTAACAGATCGTAAAGGTCATGATATGCGTTATGCGATTGATCCAACGAAGTTAGAAACAGAACTTGGATGGAAACCAAAATATACATTTGATACAGGTATTCCAATGACAATCCAATGGTATTTAGACAACAAGGAATGGTGGGAAAACATCATTAGTGGTGAATACCAAAACTATTTTGAAAAGATGTATGTAGAAAAAGGAAGAGCTAAGGAATAATCTTTAGCTTTTCTTACTATAAATAGGAGGATGAATAAATGAAGGTTTTTGTGACAGGTGTGGCAGGTCAATTAGGTCATGATGTTATGAATGAATTGGCTTCTAGAGGATATGTAGGAGTAGGTACAGACTTAGCTGAAAGTTATAATGGAATTCAAGATGGTACTTATGTAACAACAGCTGAATATGTGTCTTTAGATATCACAAACTCAGAGGCTGTAATGGATACAATCAAGTCTGTAAAGCCAGATGTTGTTGTGCATTGTGCGGCTTGGACTGCAGTTGATTTAGCAGAAGATGAAGATAAACAAGAAAAAGTAAAAGCGATTAATGTGGGTGGTACACAAAATATTGCCAATGCTTGTAAAGAAATTGATGCGAAAATGGTCTATATTTCTACGGATTATGTATTTGATGGACAAGGAACAACGCCTTGGCAACCAGATTGTAAGGATTATAAGCCATTGAATGTATATGGTGAAACAAAACTTGGTGGTGAATTAGCCGTATCAAATACTTTATCAAAATACTTTATTGTTCGTATTGCGTGGGTATTTGGAAAGAACGGGAATAACTTTATTAAGACAATGTTAAATGTAGGAAAGAAATTTGATACATTAAAAGTCGTGAATGATCAAATTGGGACACCAACCTATACTTATGATTTAGCCCGATTATTAGTGGATATGATTGAAACGGATAAATATGGTTACTATCATGCGACAAATGAGGGTGGCTATATTAGCTGGTATGATTTTGCGTGTGAAATCTTTAAACAAGCAGGTTATACAAACACTGTAATTCCAGTAACAACGAAAGAGTATGGTTTATCTAAAGCTGCTAGACCATTTAATTCTCGTTTGGATAAATCAAAACTTGTCGAAAACGGGTTTAAACCTCTTCCAACTTGGCAAGATGCTTTAGAAAGATATTTAAAAGAAATAAAATTTTAATTGTATTAGAAATAGGAGTATTCAGTATGAGTAAATTATTAGAGGGAATTAGAAACAAAAAGAAGTTCACCATTTTTATGTTGATATTTCTAATGTTTTTTATGATGTCTTCTATTGTTACTTATAAATCATATGTTTGTCCGCTTGCCACAAATGACAATGTGATTCATAGCGCAAAACCAGATTCAGAAAAAGAAAAATGGATTGGATTAGAAGGAAATCATATACGTCAAACGTTAACCAATGTAACTCCTTATTTAACGGGAGTGGGTGTGCATCTGCATGATGTAAATCCAGGTTCTGAAAATATGTTACATTTTTTATTGAAGAAAGATAATAATGTAATATATTCATGGGATATTTTAGAAAAAGATTTAACGAATGACATAAATGTATTAAGGATGAATGCAGATCCAATCGATATGGAAAATGTAGAGCTTGAAATATATTCGGATGGTATGACAAATATTAAATTTGGAACAATAGAAAATAATCGTGATCAATTTGCGAAGATTGCCCAAAGCATGATCAATGATCAGCCAGCTTCTTTTAGACTTGCCTATGATGTGGTGAGTGGAAATTGTGCGGCTATAAAAGGCTTATATTTGTTGGTTATTTTATTATTTACGTTGAGTATTGTTTTATTTTATGTATTTGTTTGTTTAAAAACGAATATATCGACGATTGCTTTCTCGATGATTTTTATTTTAGGTCTAATTTATTCGTTGGTATTGCCACAGTTTAGTGTACCTGATGAATGGTCACACTATTTAACAGCTTATTCACAGAGTAGTGTTCTACTTCATAAAAAGGCATTTGATGAACATGGAAATGTTAATCTATATGAAGATGGTTCTATCTATTTTATAAGAGAGCATCATCCAAAAAGATCAACATATGCGATTGAGTATCAAGAATTAAAAGGACATCAAATAATTTCTTATAAAGAAGAAACAAAAACACGTGCACCATTAACTTTAGCTTCTTTTGCGTATATACCACAAACTTTAGGTATGACCTTTGCACGTTTGATGCATTTAAATAGTACGCAAGTTGCCTTTGCAGGACGTATTTTTGTGTTGTTATTCTATGCATTTTTAATTTCGCAAGGAATTAAATTGGCTCCAGCCTTTGCGAAACGAATATTATTGACTGTTTCTTTATTGCCAATGGTAATGCAGCAAGTATGTTCTTATAATTATGATTCAATTTTGTTTGGAATTTGTTTCTTTAGTATTGGATATTTATTGAATTTGATACATCGTGAAGAAAAAATCAATAAAAAAGATTTTATTATTTTAGCTTTATGCGCAACTGTAATTGCTTCAATCAAATTTATTTATTTACCGGTTTTTGGGCTTGGTCTGTTGATTCCAAAAGAGCGATTTAGAATTAAAAGAGGCAAAGAATTAACGGTTTTGGGTATTCTGTGTATATGTGCTTTTGCTTTTATAGGTGTAACATTATTTAATAAACGATTCTGGGATTTACATCCAACAAATCCAAGTTTACCAAATGAATATATGACGTATAGTATTTCATATCTATTCACGCATGTTAAAGATGAATTAGTTCTATTGTCGCGTACTGTGCAAAACTATACAGCTGATTATATTTCACAAATGATTTCATCTCCTTTAGGCTGGGTGGAAATCTCAATGCCTGCAACTCAATTAATGGGTTTTGGATGTATGCTTGCTTTATCTTGTATGGGTACAGAAAAAGATAAGAAATATAGTTTGATTGAAAATTTATGGTTAGTTGTTTTATTTGCAGGAGTTGCCCTTACGGTATTGATTGCTTTACAAACTAGCTATACACCGACTTTCTTAGATATGGTATATGGTGTGCAGGGTCGCTATTTCTTACCAATACTTCCATTGTTGATGATTGCCGTAAGGGGGGTGTTTGTATTAAAAGAGGATTCCACTAAAATTGAGAATAGTTTGATAGTTGGAAATATTTTCTTTCATATTACAGAAGTTTGTACAATATTATTTATTGTTATAGGACGATAGAATATTTTAATAGAATGTGATAACATATAGAACGGTTATTACATTCTTTTTTTAATGGATGGGGGTTACACAATGGAGGAAAAAGTATTAATCATTATTCCTGCATATAATGAAGAGGAAAGTATTTTAAATACATATAAAACGATTTTAGAATACAATAAATCGTATACTCGTCAATTGAGTACGATTGTGATCAATGATGGATCTAAAGATAAAACAGAACAAATTCTAATTGAAAATAAAATCCCACATATTCAATTGATTCATAATTTAGGCATTGGTGGGGCTGTACAAACAGGTTATAAATATGCTTATGAAAATGATTTTGATATTGCCATTCAATTTGATGGAGATGGTCAACATGATATTACATTTGTAGATGCGTTGGTTGCACCTATTGAAAATGGTAATGCGAATATGACAATTGGTTCACGTTTTGTCGAAGGCTCTACTAGTGAATTTAAATCGACAAAAGCGCGTCAAATGGGAATTCGTATGATTTCTGGATTTATTAAATTTTTTACGAAAGTTAAATTGTATGATGTAACATCTGGTTTTCGTGCCATTGATAAATCTTTAATTAAAGAATTTTCTATGAATTATCCAACAGAATATCCAGAGCCGATCTCAACCACAAGAGTATTGAAGCATGGAAAGAAAGTAGCTGAAGTACCTGTTAAGATGAATGAAAGACAGGGTGGTACTTCAAGTATTCATAGTTGGAAAAATGCATATTATATGATCAATGTTTTAATGTCTATTATTAATATTGGAATTTGGAGGGATTAGTATATGCCATTCAATTTAAGATTCGCAATTTTTATTGTTGCGTGTGTTTTAGCTTTTACAGTTATGCGTATTTTGCATAAAGATATGATTCCTGTTAAATATTCATTATTATGGTGGATTGCGATCCTTATTTTAGTTGTATTGGCACTTTGGCCGGATTTCTTCTTATTTTTTGTGAATTTATTAAGATTTCAAACGACTTCGAATATGGTGATTGGTGTCTTTATTGTCATTTTGATTTTTATCACCATGTCATTAACGGTGATAGTATCTTCGCAAAAGAATAAAATTAATTTATTGATACAAGAAGTTTCGATGTTGAAACAAGAAATAAAGGATAAGAGTAATGACTAAAATCCATAAGTATTTATTAAATAGAGAGGTTTCGTTAAAGGGAAACACTTTATGGTTTACAATGGGAACATTGTGCAGTTCTGCAACAAGTGTTTTATTAATGATTTATGTAACACATCTTTTAGGGGTAGATGAAGCAGGGGTATACTCGATTGCGTATAGTATTGCTCAATTGATGCTTACAATTGGATGGTTTGGAACTAGACAATTTCAAGTATCGGATGTCGAGGAAGAATATTCTTTTTCGGATTACTTTACAATGAAAATCATTACTTCTTGTATTGCGTTATTGGGTGGCTTGATTTATGCAGGTATGCTTCATTTAAATGCGCACAAATTTATGATCACATTCTTATATTGTAGTTTTATCATATGTGATATTTTTGCGGATTTATTTTCAGCAAGATTTCAACAAGAAGACCGATTATACTTATCAGGAATTTCATATATATTAAGAATTGGTGGCTATAATGTCATCTTTTTGGTGAGCCTATTCATTTTTAGGTCGTTATTCATATCTATTTTACTGGCATTCATTTATTCTTTGGTAGAACTGATTCTTTTTGATTATCCATTTATTAAAAGAATGTCGGATTTAGAAGTACACCTTGATATAAAGAAAATCATGAATTTGTTTAAGAATTGTTTTCCTTTATTCATCAGTTCTTTTGTGAGTACTTTTATAGTCAATATTCCCAAAAATGCGATTGAATTGAACTTAAGTAGTAGTATTCAAACGTATTATAATATTATTTTTATGCCTTCGTCGATTGTGAATATGTTTTGTATGTTTATATTTGTACCAATGTATACTCAAATTGCGAAGAAATGGCATGAAGATGATAAAAAGAGTTTTATAAAAGTAGTTCAAAAAGTATTTTTAATTGCGATATTGTTTTCTGTCTTTGTATTTGTAGGATGTGCACTTTTAGGAATTCCATTCTTAGAAATATTATATGGTGTAAATTTAGATGGATATAAAACTCCATTCTTAATTTTGATTGGAGCAGGTTGCCTAACCAGTATTAATTCCATCCTTTCCTATATAATGACGGTTATGCGTAAACAACAATATATTCTATATATTTATATTGTTGCATTAGTAGTTTCACAGGTTTGTATTGATTTCTTATTAAAGAAATATGAGTTGATTGGTGCAAGCCTAGATTATTTGATAGGTATGTTTGTGATTACTACTTTATTATATTTCGTTTATAAAATTAATCTAAAAAAGTAATGTCTTTAGATCAGGAGGAAACATGTTAAAATTTAGTATTATTATTCCAGTATATAATTCAGAAAAATATTTAGAACAATGTGTAAATAGTATTTTGAAACAAGATTATACAAATTTCGAAATCATTTTAATAGATGATGAGTCAACGGATAGTTCTGCAAAAATATGTGATGAGTTCACATCAAAAGATGCAAGAGTAATAACTATTCATCAAAAAAACGGAGGGACCTCCGCTGCTAGAAATACGGGCTTAAATACATGTTCTAGTGATTATGTTATGTTCATGGATAATGATGATTTTTGGGATTCTAAAACAGTTCTTTCAGATATAAATAAGAATTTATTGGAGTCTCATGCAGATGTTTTAATGTATAATACGAAAGAATATTGGGAAAATACAAACTTTGTAACGACTCCAAGTGTTCAATGTGAAAGAGAAAAAATATATAACCAAAATTCAAATGACGCTTTAGAGTATTTAATATCAAAAGGTGTTTATTATAGAGCTGTATGGGCAAAAGTAATAAAGAAAGAATTATTAGATAAACACAATATTTATTTTGCGAAAGGAATAAGAAATGAAGATACGGATTTTTCGGCAAAATTGATTTTATATGCGAAATCTTATGATTGGTACGACAAAATCTTTTATGTATACAGAAAAGGTACGGGGACAGCACAAACAAATCAAAAAATGAAGTTTTCTTATATACAAGATTTAAGCAATATAATCGCAAAATATACAGATATAGCCGAGCATTTATCGGACGAAAAATTAAAAATGTGTATGTTGTCTTATTTAGCATATCCTTATGCTGTATTGTTGGCACAATTACAGAATGATGGTTCAAGTGAAGCTAAAGATAAATTAATTCAAATGAAAAAATATTTATACATATTAAAATATCATTTAGATCCATCAGTAAATAAAGTATATATGGTATTTAGATTGTTGGGATTTAATATGACGTGTAAATTACTTGGTATGTATTTAAAAAAGATATAGAAAAGAAGGTTTTTGATGAGTACAGTATTATTTAAACAATATGATCCTATAGTATTAAAGAAATTACAGGATGTACAAACACAGATGTTGAAAGATGTACTTGATGTTTGTGAAAAATATGATCTTCCTTGTTTTTTGATTTATGGTACAGCCATAGGTGCAGTTCGTCACCATGGTTTTATTCCTTGGGATGATGATATTGATGTTGGAATGCTTCGTAAAGATTATGATAGACTAATGGAAATTTTCGATAAAGAATTAGGGGAGCATTATGAATTATTAACGCCAGAGATTGATTCTCGTTATGCTTGTACAGTTACGCATGTGCAACGTAAAAATACAGTTTTTATTAGTGAGATGACAAAAGATTTAAAATGCAATTGTCGTATTTTTATGGATATTTTTCCTTTTGATAATGTACCTGAATCTGTTGATAATCAAAAGCGTTTATTAAGAAAATCCACATTATATGGAAAGCTATTATTTCTTTCAGGTTCCGGATCACCTCATATTCCTTATACAGGTTTGAAGTATCATGTTTTACACTTTGGATGTATGGTTGTTCATTTTGGTTTGAAGTTATTTCATATTACTCCAAAATTTTTGTACAAGAAATTTAAAAAGGTGAGTACTTCTTTTAATGATGTGGATTGTGAATATGTAACGTCTTATGAGTATACGGGTTGTTTAAAGGATAAAATTAAAAAGGCGGATTTATTGCCCCTTGAAAAGGTTCCGTTTGAATCGATTGAGGCGTATATTCCTGCAAATAATGATGAATTTTTAAAGAAGGTATATGGTGACTATATGCAGATTCCTCCAGTGGAAAAAAGGGTCAACCATGCACCGTTAGTCATTCAGTTTGAGGGGGAGGAACCGATTTATGGCGAATAAAAAAGTTTGTATTTTTTCTGCACAGCATTTACCACATATGGGTGGTGTCGAAAGATATACTTTAAATTTATGTAAAAAACTCATTGAAAAAGGCAATGAGCCGGTTGTCGTTACTTCTAAAATTGGGGATATGCCTAATTTTGAAATCATGCATGATACTCGTGTATATCGATTTAATTGTTATCCTTTTCTAAAGGGACGTTATCCATTTTTGAAAAAGGATAGTGAATATAAAAAGATTATTTCTATATTGGAAAAAGAACATTTTGATTTAGTGATTGTAAATACACGTTTTTATCGTCACTCTTTAGTGGCTATGAAATTTGCCCAGAAGAATCATATTCCATGTATAACGATTGAGCATGGTACTTCGCATTTATCTGTCAATAATAAAGTATTAGATTTCTTTGGCTCTATTTATGAGCATGGCCTAACAATGTTAGATAAAAGACATTGTGATCGTTATTATGGAGTTTCTTTAGCTTGCAATGAATGGTTAAAACATTTTCATATTGAGGCAAGTGGAGTTTTATATAATTCAATCGATGTACATGAGGTGGATGAATTAAGAAAAAATAAATGTGAAGATTATCGTAAGAAATATAACATTTCGAAGGATGCAACGGTTATTACATTTACGGGAAGATTATTACCTGAAAAGGGAATTCCTCAATTACTGAATGTGATGTCAGAAATCAATAAAAAAAGAGATGACGTATACTTGTTTATTGCGGGTGAAGGGGATTTAGAAGCGTATATTGATCAAAGAAAGAATGATCATATTATTCCTTTAGGTCGTATTGATTTTAATCATATTGTTGCTTTATTAGATGATTCTGATATTTTCTGTCTTCCTTCTTTTTCGGAAGGTTTTTCAACCTCAGTATTAGAAGCGGCTGCTTGTGAGTGTTATATTGTCACTACAGCTCGTGGTGGTTCTAAGGAACTTGTAATCAATAAAGATTATGGGATGATTATTGAGAATAATTCTGAGGAGTTATTGCTTCCTGCATTAGAAGAAGCAATCAATGATAAAGAAGGTCGAATTCATGCTACAAAATTGTCTTATCAAAGATTGTGTGAAAATTTTACGTGGGATACTGTAGAGCGTAAGGTTGAGATGATTATGGATGAGTTTAATAAATAAGGGGTAGATAAAAATGGGCTTTAAAAAATTGGCATTGATTCCAATGTTTATGATTTTGTCTGCAGGTATGCCTATATTGGCTGAGGAAACAGAAGTCCAAGAACCTGTAGTAGAACAGACAGAAACAACATTGGGTTGGAACGAAACACATGATATGTATACAAAGGAAGATGGTTCCTTTGCGATTGGTTGGCAAGAAATTGATCAAGAAATGTATTATTTTAATGAATCAGGAATTCTTCAATGTGATCAATGGATCGATAATCATTATGTTGGTTTAGATGGTAAAATGGCTAAAAATCAATGGATTAATGATCGTTATGTAGATAGTAATGGTTTGTGGCAACAGAATTGTTGGGTCAATAATGATAAATGGTTGTATCGCTATGGTGATGGAACGTATGCTCAAAATAAGTTTGAAGTTATCAATGGTTCTACATATTATTTTGATGCAGATGGATATATGGTAACAGGTTGGAGAGTTATTAACCAAAATTGGTACTATTTTAATGTATCTGGATGCATGGCAACAAATACTTGGGTCGGTAACTATTATTTAGGTATTGATGGTGTAATGGCTAGAAATACTTGGATTGATAATGTTTATGTAGATGCGAGTGGCTTACGACAACAGAATGGTTGGATCTATAATGGGCGATGGTGGTATCGTTATGGAGATGGTAGTTATCCTTGTTCTAAATTTGATGTCATTAATGGTTCTACATATTATTTTGATGATGCTGGTTATATGGTTACTGGATGGAAATCTATTGAATCAAATTGGTATTACTTCAATGCATCTGGATGTATGGTAACAAATGCTTGGGTTGGTAACTATTATTTAGGATCCGATGGCGTAATGGCTACAAAGACTTGGATTGGTAGTTATTATGTGGATGAGAATGGTTTGTGGTCGCCATCTAAGTTGGTAAAGCAAGATGATAGATGGCGTTATCGCTATGGTGATGGAACTTATGCTCAAAATAAGTTTGAAATCATCAATGGTTCTACATATTATTTTGAAGTAGATGGGAATATGGTTATTGGTTGGCAAGAGATTGATTCCAATTGGTATTGCTTTAATGCATCTGGTTGTATGTTAACAAATGCTTGGGTTGGTAATTATTATTTAGGTTCGAATGGCATAATGGCTACAAATCAATGGATTGGTAATTATTATGTAAAAGAAAATGGATATATTGCGACAAATGAATGGATTGGAAATGATTATGTAGATGCAAGTGGCAAATGGGTGCCAAATCGTTGGATCAGTAATGGTCGATGGTGGTATCGTTATGGGGATGGTAGTTATCCTGCTTCTAAATTTGATGTCATTAATGGTTCTACATATTATTTTGATAAGTCTGGTTATATGGTTACTGGATGGAAATCTATTGAATCGAATTGGTATTATTTCAATGCATCTGGATGTATGGTCACAAACACTTGGGTTGGTGATTATTATTTAGATTTTGATGGAAAGATGGCTATAAGTCAATGGATCAATGATCGATATGTTGGTCAAGATGGTGCTTGGGATAAGTCAAAAGAGCTTTATGTGATGGAACAAGATTCTTTGGGTACGCGTTTTGTGAATCAAAGAACTTTGGAATATGAAAAAGATGGTTGGATCAAAATTAAGAGTGGTTCTTATTATGTAGATTCGAATGGATATGCATTAGTGGGAACGCAGATTCTTGAAGATAAAACATATCATTTTGATGAAATTGGAAAATTGATTACAGGTTGGTACATGGAGAATGAACATACGTATTGGCTTGATACAAATGGTCAGAAAATTTCGGGTTGGAAATTTATAAATAGTATTTGGTATTATTTTGATTCAAATACTTTTGAAATGGCTTGTAGTGGCTGGCAACAAGTAGGTAGTGGAATGTACTATTTCTTAAGTGATGGTACTATGAAACAAGATTGGCTACTACTTAATGGTTCAGATTGGTATTATTTAGGAAAAGATGGAGCTAGAAAAACGGGGCTTGTGATTCTGGATAGTAACTCTTTCTATTTCTATGTAGAGAATGATTCAAATGGTGGTTCTGTTGGTTTAATGGCGGCGAATAGAACGATTACTTTAGGAAGTAAAACATTATATATTGATGGAAGTGGATATATTTATCGTAGTGATATTTCAAATATTCCATATCTATCTCAAGTCGATTATAGATGGAGGAATACTTCAATTGGATATTCAACAATTGGAAGTTCTGGTTGTCTTCCTTCTACAGCGGCAATGATTATAAATTATTATAAAGGTACAAATTATACGCCAGTCGATATTGCTCGACAATTATATAGTGCTGGATATATGAATACGCCTACTTATTTTGGTTCAACTTCAGATTCGTATAAAGTTGTTCAAGATAATTATGGGCTTTCTTACCAAAATAACTTGTCATATAGTCAGTTGATTGGTTGTTTAAAGGGTGGAAAATTAGTGGCGACAGCCGTAGGGAAAGGTGACTTTGTCTATGGATATGGTATTACGCATGTTATATTATTAGCTGGCTACAACAATGGATATGTATATGTATATGATCCATTGGATCCATATAAAAATGGATATTATTCAATTGATTCCATTTGGAATCAACAATCTAGTGATTATGGAGATTTACAGAATGGAGGTCCATTCTTCGCTTTCTAGGAGGGGTTACATGAAAAGGTTAATGGCAATTTGTTTATCTATTCTAATGTTTTCATCATCTATAACTGTATATGCCAATGAAGAGGAGTATACGGCAAATAGTTGGCGATATGAAAATGGAGAACCTATTGTTTCAGAAGAAGAAATGATTTGTGCACAAAATGATTCTTTGGCTTGGGTCAAAGAAAATGGTGTGATTTATAATGGGGTAGGTGATCCTATTCCCAATGCAATCTCAAAAGGTATTGATGTCAGTGAATGGCAGGGGAATATTGATTGGGATAAAGTGAAAAAGACAGATGTTGAGTTTGCGATTCTTCGTTGTGGTTTTGCGGGTGATTATGCAAAATATGATGATAAAAAATTTGTAAGAAACGTAAACGAATGTAAACGTGTGGATATGCCATATGGAATATATTTATATTCGTATGCACAAACGGTAGAAGATGCTAAGGAAGAGGCAGCGCATACTTTAAGATTACTAAAGGGTTTAAATCCTTCTTATCCTGTCTTTTATGATTTAGAAGATTATAGTGTCATGTCAAGTGTGAGTAAATCAACGATTGCCCAAATTGCTAAAACGTATGTAACTACAATTCAAAATGCAGGTTATAACTGTGGGGTTTATGCTAACTTAAATTGGTTTACCAATTATTTAACAGATCCTTATTTTGATTCTGTGATGAAATGGGTGGCACAATATAATACGGAATGTACCTACATGAAACCTTATAGTATGTGGCAAGGAACTAGTAGTGGTTATGTAGATGGTATTGCAGGTCGTGTTGATATTGATGTGACTTTTGATTCTTCACGAAAACTTGGCTGGGTTCAAGAAAAAGAGGGCTGGTATTACTATTCTAATGATGGTACTAAACTTACTAGTCAATGGATAGGTAATTATTATGTGGGTGAAGATGGTAAGATGCTCACAAACCAATGGATTGGTGATCGTTATGTAGATGCGAATGGATTATGGTCACCGGATCATTGGATCAATAATGGCGGCAAATGGTGGTATCGTCATCAAGATGGATCGTGTACTAAAAATGATTTTGAAGATATCAATGGTCAAACCTATTATTTTGATCATGATGGATATATGGTTACGGGTTGGATTCAAATCAAATCCGATTGGTATTTATTCAATAATTCTGGGGCTATGGTAAAAGATCAATGGTCGGGTAATTATTATCTTGAAAAAGATGGTAAGATGGCCAAAAGTAAATGGGTTGGTACTACTTATTTTGATAAAAATGGAATAGTACAACCAGATCGTTGGATCTATAATGGTCGTTGGTGGTATCGTTATGGAGATGGTAGTTATCCAAAGAATAAATTTGATGTGATAAACAATAATGTATATTACTTTAATTCGGCTGGATACATGCTTACAGGATGGCAAGTGATTCAGGGAAAATGGTATTATTTCAATGGTTCTGGGGCAATGGTAAAAAATAGCTGGGTAGGTAATTATTACTTACAAAATGATGGAACCATGGCTATTAATACTTGGATTGGAAATTATTATGTAGATTCAAATGGATTGTGGCAACAAGATCGTTGGATTCATAATGGTAAATGGTGGTATAGACATGGTGATGGATCCTATACTAAAAATGATTTTGAAGTCATAAATGGTCAAACATATTATTTTGATCAAGATGGCTATATGGTAACTGGATGGAAAAGCTTGAATGATACTTATTATTTCTTTGATGCATCTGGTGCTATGGTAAAGAATCGTTGGATTGGAAATTATTATTTACTTGGTGATGGTACCATGGCAAAAAATCAATGGATTGGAAGTTACTATGTAGGTAGTGATGGATGTTGGAGATAGTCAAAATTTTTGGCTATCTTTTTTGTTTCTATGCATCTTTTTGCTTAATCTAAAATATATCGTTGTAAACATGTGTTTGTAAGTTTAATGATGAAAGCATATATTAATCTTGCTATTATAAAACAAATAGTAAGATATATAAAAGAGTAATGTCAATAACGGAGAGTGTTTATACATAATTTTTAAATAATGATTTAGTTAGAGTGGTCAATAAAGTGATAAACAAATAATTTATTACATTTTGTAAAAATATCGCAAAACCGTGCTTTTTATTTGATTAAATTGGTATAATACATTAGAAAATTAATACATCAATGTTGATAAAAAACACCAATCGAAGCACATTTAAATGTACAACATTGGTGTTTTAATTTTATTGAACTAACACATCTCAATATGGATAAAAGTATATTGACTCTTCTCTATAAATTTTAGTTTTTGTCAATTTAGCCTAATTTATTTGATTTATTGGTTCCAATTTTCACGATTTTTGTGTATATTGTGTATGGTCCCCTTACCCAATGATTTCATTGGGCTGGTGACTTTGGAATTTGTTGGATTATTCCAATTTGTGGTGACGTTTTTGTCCGCATTTAATGCAGATGGAAACGTCTCTTTTTAATATATCTGAAATAATTTGTTCATAGTCAATAAGGAATGGTCCTGGATCTTTTGTATTTGTGGCTGTTCGTATAGCTTTTATTCTTTCTTCTTTATTGCGGTTTCCTAGAAATCCATAATGACGGATCTTCATAAAGTTTGATGGAAGTACATGCATCATATATCTACGAAAAAATTCTGTGTCGTCTAAAGTCATTTCCTTTATTTGATTATGATCTGAATAATCCTTGTAGGAAAATGTCACTTTATTATCTTCATACTTTTTGAGACGTGCATTACTTATCGCAATTCTATGTGTATATCTTCCAAGATATTTAACAACATGTTTTGCGCTTTTCATTGGCTTTTTAGTATATACAACCCAGTCTTTGGAATAACAGGTATTTATAATATTTTGAAACTGTTCTTCATCTTTGATTTTTCTTTGATCAAAATTCTTTTTAGTATAGCTTAGGAATT
>ENA-OQNN01000135-OQNN01000135.1-human-gut-metagenome-genome-assembly--contig:-NODE-135-length-88260-cov-6.019595_pt1 | contig 88260 bp, 80 predicted proteins | sample MGYA00242624_ERZ504870 | MGnify/ENA primary metagenome ERZ504870 (study PRJEB26092, sample SAMD00036379) | human gut metagenome | host: Homo sapiens | study: EMG produced TPA metagenomics assembly of... | reverse complement strand
ACCACATCCGTCCCGAAAAAACAACCCTCTGAAAGGAGCATTGCGAATGAATATTTTCATCCGTCTGTTCCACTCAAGGTACACTCCTACCAACAGCTACGACAGCCCATCCTACACCTACTTTTTCGGACGAGTGCACAGCGGCAAGCGTGTGGATGACCGCAGTGCCATGCAGCATACCGTTGTGTATGCCTGCGTAAGAGTGCTGTCGGAGGCTATCGCACAGCTGCCACTTCATTTATATCAATATACCGAAAACGGAAAAGAGCGAGTGCCGATGCACCCGCTTTACTTTTTACTCCATGACCAGCCAAACCCCGAAATGACATCGTTCATCTTCCGTGAAACGCTGATGTCCCATCTGCTGATTTACGGCAATGCTTATGCACAGATTATCCGCAACGGACGTGGTGATGTGGTGGGGCTATATCCTCTGATGCCTGACAAAATAAAGGTTGACCGTGATGAGCATAACAATCTCATCTACATTTACAGTCGATATGATGAGGCGAATCCTCATATCAAGGAACAGGGCGACATCACGCTCCGTGCGGAACAGGTTCTGCATATCCCTGGGCTTGGCTTTGACGGATTGGTGGGATACTCTCCTATCGCCATGGCGAAAAATGCAATCGGCATTTCCCTTGCCTGCGAGGATTATGGGGCGTCCTTCTTTGCAAATGGTGCTTCACCATCAGCTGTGCTTGAACATCCTGGAGTAATCAAAAATCCGGAGCGTGTTCGTGAAGCGTGGCAGAGAGCTTATTCCGGTTCAAATGCACACCGCACTTGTGTGCTTGAAGAAGGAATGAAGTACACGCCAATCTCTATTCCAAATAACGAGGCACAATTTCTTGAAACCAGAAAGTTTCAGATTGAGGAAATTGCCCGTTTATACAGAGTACCGCTTCACATGATTGGCGACCTTGACCACGCCACGTTTTCGAATATAGAACAAATGTCTCTGGAATTTGTGATGTATACGCTGTCACCGTGGCTTGTGAGATGGGAGCAGTCGCTGATGAAAGCTCTGCTGTCGGATTTGGATAAAGGAAAGTATTTTATCAAATTTAATGTTGATGGACTTCTCAGAGGTGACTATGCCAGCAGAATGCAGGGCTACAGTGTTGGTATTCAGAATGGTTTCTTATGTCCTAATGATGTAAGAGAGCTTGAAGATATGAACCTCATTCCCGCAGAAAAAGGAGGCTTTACCTACATGGTTAACGGCAGTATGACACCCCTTTCGTCGGCAGGGGCTGCTTATGCAAAAAATATCGAGAAAAAGGAGAATAACGCAGAATGAAAAAATTCTGGAATTGGATGAAAAACGAGGATACAGGAGCAACAGAACTGTATTTTGAGGGACCTATCAGTGCTGAAACATGGCTCGGAGATGAAATCACTCCCGGACTCTTCAAATCGGAACTGGAGCAGCACCCCGGAGATTTGACTGTTTGGATCTGCTCCCCGGGCGGAGACGTGTTTGCTGCGAGTCAGATTTACACGATGCTTCGCAACCATAAGGGCAAAATCACAGTGAAAATCGATGCACTTGCCGCATCCGCTGCATCCGTGGTAGCAATGTCAGGTGATGAAACATTTATCAGTCCTACCGGAATGCTCATGGTGCATGATCCGGCGTGTTTTGCTTCCGGAAATAAGGCAGATATGGAAAAAGCAATCAAAATCCTCGAAGAGGTCAAGGAATCCATCATCAACGCCTACGAGCAGAAATGCCATCTCAGCCGTTCAAAAATTGCAAAAATGATGTCGGAAGAGACTTGGCTGAATGCGAAAAAGGCGTTACAGCTTGGCTTTGTGGACGGCATTCTGTTTGCAAAGGAAAAGATGCCGCAGGCTGAACCGGAAGAGGAAGAGGAAGAATCTACAGAAGAGGAATCCTCTGAAGAAGCACCCGATGAGGAAGATGATGACGAGGATGACCCCGATAAAAAAGAGAAAAAGCCGCCGAAGGACATGGTAAGCTTCAGCTACACACCTGCCCGCACAGCGGCTTCTTTTATGCAGAAGGTTTCTGCAACGCAAACAGGTACACCAATCGCCCAGCTCGATAAGAGACTGGAACTTTTAAAGTATTAATTTTAGGAGGCATGATAATATGACTATTCAGGAACTGAGAAAAAAGAGAGCCAAGGCATGGGACACGGCTCGTGATTTCCTCGACAATAAGAGAAATGCAAGCGGTGTGCTTTCCGAGGAGGACAGCAAAACCTATGACGCACTGGAAGCCGAGGTCGTGAACCTCGGCAAGGAAATCAAGCGTTTGGAACGGCAGGAACAGATTGACGCAGAGATGAGAAAGCCCACATCACAGCCGATTCTTGGTACTCCTGCAACGCCCGACAATCAGACCAAGACCGGCACTGCATCTGCGGAATACACAGCTGCATTCTGGAATAATATCCGCAACCGCAACTGGATTGATGTCAGAAATGATTTACAGGTCGGCACAGATACTGAGGGCGGCTTTCTTGTGCCAGATGAGTTCGAAAAGAAGCTCATTTCTGCACTTGAGGAGGAAAACGTATTCCGTCCACTCGCTACCAAGATTCAGACATCAAGTGGAGACCGTAAAATCCCCGTTATTACGCAGAAGGGCGAAGCAACGTGGATGGAGGAGGAAGAGGCTTATACACTCTCCGATGACGCTTTCGGACAGATTGCTCTCTCCGCTTACAAGGTCGGCACTGCTATTAAGATTTCTGAGGAACTTCTTAATGATTCTGTTTTCGACCTGCCTTCCTACATTGCAAAGGAATTTGCAAGAAGAATCGGCACAAAGGAAGAGGAAGCGTTCCTCATCGGTGACGGTAAGGGCAAGCCTACCGGCATTTTTGCTGCGACAGGCGGTGCGGAAAACGGTGCGACCACAACAGGTGCAGCTATCACTTTTGATGATGTAATCGAGCTGTTCTACTCCCTCAAGAGTCCGTATCGCAAGAAAGCTGTGTGGGTGCTGAATGAGCAGACCGTGAAGGCGCTCCGTAAAATCAAGGATAATACGGGCAATTTCATCTGGCAGCCTTCTGTCAGTGCAGGACTTCCCGACACCATCCTGAACCGCCCCTATGTGACCTCTGTATATGCTCCGACTATTGCGGCTGGTGCAAAGGCAATTGCATTCGGCGACTATTCCTATTACTGGGTGGCTGACAGACAGGGACGTTCTCTTAAGCGTCTGAATGAGCTTTTCGCTATGAACGGACAGGTCGGCTTCCTTGCTTCTCAGCGTGTGGACGGCAAGCTGATTCTGCCCGAGGCCGTAAAGACTCTTACAATCAAAAAGGCGTGATAGCATGATTACCCTGAACGAAGCCAAAAATTATCTTCGTGTCGACCATGAGGAGGATGACAAGCTCATCCTCCAACTGCTCGATACGGCAAAATCACTGGTCAAGGACGTGGGCAGAATGGATGAGGAAAAATTCACTTGTTTTGAAGATGTGACGAGAACAGCGGTATTATTCGCTCTCGGATATTTATACGAGAATCGCTCCAAACCAGACTACCACGCCTTAACCATGAGCCTGCGTTCCATTCTGTTTGCACAGCGAGAGGGTGTGGTGTAATGGATTTTGATAAACTGAATCAGCGTATCGCCATTCTGGAGCATCGCACCGTGGTAGATGAAATCGGAAACCATACTTCCAAGTGGGACGAGGTTTTCTCCTGCTGGGCGAAAGTCAGCGTGAAAAGCTCTGCCGAACAAGTGAATACGGGAGTCACCAGAGAAATACAGTCCGTGTCATTCGTGGTCAGGCAGAGCCTTTTCATTCTGTCGCTGAATTCGACTACGCATAGGATTCTGTTTAGAGGTCTTACCTACAACATCAAATCCGTGCAACGTGATTATCTTCACAACAGCTACATCACCCTTGTATGTGAAGTGAGAAAGGCGGGATGCACGGATGAGTACAATTGACAGCCTTGCTGATGACATCATGGCAGGATTGCAGGAATACGTCAGCCTTGCCAACGATTCCATGAAAGAAGCGGTCAAAAAGACAGCAACCTCTGTGAAAAAAGAGATTTCCGCCAATGCGCCGAAAGATACAGGTGCTTACGGTAAAAGCTGGAAAGCTACAAAAACCTCAGAGAATAGCCATACTCTGAAAATGACGGTACATTCCAAAGACCATTACAGATTGGCACATCTTTTGGAGAAAGGTCATGCCAAACGTGGCGGCGGTCGGGTATCAGGAAAACCGCACATTGCTCCTGCGGAAGAAAACGGTGTACAGTTGCTGGAGCATTTAATTGAGGAGGCGTTGTCATGACTTACGAAGAAATCGCTGAAATGCTGGAAGAAATGGGGCTGCCCTTTGCCTATCATCATTATGCAGAAGGCGAAAGTCCCGCACCGCCTTTTTTGCTGTTCTTATCTCCCGGAGAAAATACGTTTTCGGCAGACAATTTGGCATATTTCAGTTTCAAACAGCTGGACGTGGAATTGTACACGAACCGAAAGCAGCCGGAACTGGAAGAACAGGTGGAGGCAGTGCTTGCCCAGCATGAAATTTATTACACAAAAACAGAACTATTCATTGATTCGGAAGAATTGTATGAAGTACTCTATGAGATGGAGGTTTGATCTATATGGCAATGGAGAAAAACAAGGTAAAATTCGGTCTGAACAAAGTTCACTATGCAAAAATCACCTCTTATGATGAAGAAGGTGTGCCGACTTTTGCAAAGCCGGTTCGCATTCCCGGTGCAGTGTCGCTGTCTATCGATGCAGAAGGGGAAGCATCCAATTTTTACGCTGACGATGGTGTGTACTATGTCATCAACAACAACTCTGGTTACACTGGAGATCTTGAAATCGCATTGGTTCCGCTTGAATTTGCGACAGACATTCTCGGTGAGAAGCTGGATGAAAAGGGCGTTCTCACGGAAACCAATACCGCAGAAGTATCCCAGTTTGCACTGCTGTTTGAATTCAGTGGCGATAAGAATAAAATTCGGCACTGTCTGTTCTGCTGCTCTGCCTCTCGTCCCGCCACGGAATCCGCAACGATTGAAGACGAAAAGGAAGTTAAAACGGAAACGCTGTCTTTGACCGCAACGGCGTTGAACAGTGGTTTGGTAAAAACTAAAACCTGTGAGAAAACGGATGCCGAGGTTTATGAGAATTGGTATAAGGCGGTATATATGCCCAATCTGGCTGCCGCTGTACAGAGTGGTAAAGCATCCGCAGCATCTGTGAAAGCGTAAGGAGAGTGCAGTATGGCAATTCAGAAGAACATCACCATTGATGGCATTGATGTGCCGTTTAAGGCAAGTGCAGCAGTTCCAAGGCTGTATCGTCTGAAATTTCGCAGAGATATTTATCAGGACTTTGCAGCACTGCAAAAGTCTGTGGGAGAAAATACAGAGAAATCTTCCGCACTGGACATTGAAAGCCTTGAGGTATTTGAGAACATCGCCTATATCATGGCAAAACACGCCGATGCAGCCATTCCGGCATCACCAGACGAGTGGCTGGAGCAGTTTAACACGTTCAGCATTTATGAGATCTTGCCGCAGCTGATCGACCTCTGGGGTTTGAACGTAGAAACACAGGTCAAGTCTAAAAAAAACATCGCCCGATTGACCGACCGATGACCACACCACTATTTTTGTTGCGGTGCGTTCAGCTTGGTTTGTCAATGGGCGATTTGGATTTTTTGACCATTGGTCTGGTGAATGATATGTTCACCGAACGAGAAAATGACGATTTCAAGTATGATTCTCTGGCAACGCAGGAGGATTTTGATGCGTTTTAACCTATATGATGTGTTTCCACAGCCATTCCTGCAATTGTCGGTCATCCATTTCACCGGCTGCAATTCCGAGAATCATTTGAATCAATTCATCGTCATCATATTCCACTTCAATATGATTCAGAGAAAGAAATACAAGCATTGTATGCGTGCCGATTCTTTTATTTCCATCTACAAACGCATGATTTTTTATCAAACTGTATCCAAGACGAGCTGCTTTTTCTATGATTGTCGGATATAATTCTGCATCATCAAACGTTTGGAAAGGTGCATTCAATGCCGAATCCAGAAGTCCTTCATCACGAATTTCCGCTGAGCCGCCTGATTCCTTCACCAGTTCTTTGTGAAGCAGCATTACCTGTTCCTTTGTGAGTCGTTTCATTTGGCAAGTTCCTCATAAACAGCAGCGTTGCGTTTCATCAGTTTTTTTGAAACAGAAAGCACTTCTTCATCCGATGCCGTTTCCGCTTCTTCTGTGTCTTCAATCATTCTGACTTCATAACGGGGCTTATTATTTTTGAAAATAACGGCCGTTCCATACCGGTCTACGATTCTTGTTACCATGGAAAAATTCTGATTTGCTTCTGTCATAGAAATAATTGTGTTTGTATCTATCATCATACGAACACCTCCTTGCTCTTATTATACCATATTGTTAGGATAAATTCAACCTATTTTTTGAAAAAGGCAGGTGACCCCCATGGCAAACCGCATCAAAGGCATCACCGTAGAAATCGGCGGCGATACCACCAAGCTATCCAAAGCCCTGGAAGGTGTCAATCGGGACATCAAGGGGACACAGACACAGCTGAAAGATGTGCAGAAACTGCTGAAACTTGACCCCACCAACACCGAACTCTTGTCCCAGAAGCACAAGCTGCTGGCAGATGCGGTGTCTGCCACCAAAGAAAAGCTGGAAGTACTGAAAACTGCGGCAGAACAGGCAAACACTGCTCTTGCAAATGGTGAAATTTCACAGCAGCAGTATGATGCCTTACAGCGTGAGATCATCGAAACCGAAAACGAACTGAAACGCCTGACCACAGAAGCAAACAATTCTCACACTGCCCTGGAAAAGATGGGCGTTTTGGGTGAAACGCTGCAGTCCGCCGGGGACAAAATTTCCGGTGTGGGACAAAAGCTGCTGCCAGTCACTGCCGGTGTCACGGCTCTGGGCACCATTGCTGTGAAAACTGGTGCAGACTTTGATGCTGCTATGTCCAAGGTAGCGGCGGTATCCGGTGCGACCGGTTCAGAGATGGATGCTCTCCGGGAAAAAGCACGTGAAATGGGGTCAAAAACAAAATTCTCTGCAAGTGAAGCTGCGGAAGCAATGAATTACATGGCGATGGCAGGCTGGAAAACCAACGATATGCTCAGCGGTATCGAAGGCATCATGAATCTTGCTGCCGCCAGTGGCGAGGACTTGGCATCTACTTCGGACATTGTCACAGACGCTCTGACTGCCTTTGGTTTGTCTGCTTCGGACAGCGGACACTTTGCGGATATTCTGGCAGCGGCATCAAGCAATGCCAATACCAACGTCAGCATGATGGGCGAAACTTTCAAGTATGCCGCTCCGGTGCTGGGTTCTCTGGGATACTCAGCTGAGGATTCTGCCATTGCCATCGGTTTGATGGCGAATGCCGGTATCAAATCCTCACAGGCTGGTACAGCACTGCGTTCCGCCATCACCAATCTGGCAAAGCCGACAGACACGGTGGCATCTGCCATGGAACAGTACGGCATTTCTCTGACCGACAGTTCCGGCAAGATGTATTCTCTGCGGGAACTCATGGAACAACTCCGTCAGAAATTGGGCGGTCTTTCTGAGGCAGAACAGGCACAGGCTGCTGCATCGCTGTTTGGAAAAGAGGCCATGTCCGGTATGCTGGCAATCATCAACGGTTCCCCAGCGGACTTTGAAAAACTGTCCAATGCCATTGACACCTGTTCGGATACGGTAGACGGCTACAATGGCACAACTGAAAAAATGGCAGCGGTCATGCAGGACAATCTTGCTGGACAAGTAACCATCTTAAAGTCCCAGCTGGAAGAGTTGGCGATCTCCTTTTCTGACATTCTGATGCCTACCATTCGCTCCATTGTTTCCCGCATTCAGGAACTGGTGGACAAGCTGAACCAATTAGACCCACGGACAAAAGAAACCATTGCGAAAATTGCACTGGTGGCTGCTGCTCTGGGTCCGATGCTGGTGGTACTGGGAAAGACCATCTCCAGCGTGGGGACGGTCTTTTCCGCAGTGTCCAAACTGCCCGCCCTTTTCTCTACTGTGCAAGGTGGCATTGGAGCCATTACCGGAGCGTTAGGCGTGTCATTAGGTCCGCTGCTTGCCATTATCGCAGCTGTTGCCGCTCTGGTGGCTGCCTTTGTGCATCTCTGGAAAACCAATGATGAATTCAAAAGCAATATCATCGCCATCTGGGAGCAGATTAAAAGCACCTTTACTGGATTGACACAGGGCATCACTGACCGGCTAAATGCTCTGGGATTCGATTTTGAGAGTTTCACCGATGTGCTGAAAGCGGCATGGGACGGGCTGTGCAATCTGTTAGCCCCTATTTTTGAAGGCGTCTTTCAGAATATCTCCAATATTTTCTCTGGATTTGCAGATATTTTCTTAAATTCACTTGATGTGCTGATTGGTCTGTTTACCGGCGACTGGGAGCAGTGCTGGGACGGTATCAAGGGGATTTTTACATCTATCTGGAATTTCGTTGTCAACACGTTCCGTAATATCATGAATACTCTGAAAGGCATTGCAGATGTGGTATTGGGATGGTTTGGAACAAGCTGGAACGAAGTCTGGACTTCCATCAAAACATTTTTCGTGGATACATGGAACAGCATCGCTTCCTTCTTCACAGGAATCGTTACCGGAATCCGGGACTTTTTCGTCAACACCTGGACGTCCATTTCCAATACCTTCACCACCATTGTCACTGCCATTCAGACGGTGGCAACGACCGTATTTACAGCGATTCGGGATTTCTTCACCACCATTTTTACGGCAATCTACAACTTTTTCAGCACGATTTTCAATGCCATTTACAACGTAGTTTCTACGGTTTTTCAGGCAATTTATAACGTCATTACGACCGTTTGGAATGCCATTTACACCACCTTAGAACCGCTGGTCACGGCATTCGGCTATCTGTTTCAGACGATTTTTGAAGCCATCCAAATCATTGTTGGCAGAGTGATGGACTGGATCTCGGAGAAGATCAGTGCCATTTGGAATGCAATCGTGGCGTTTTTAACGCCCATTTTAGAGGGCATCCGAACGACCTTTGAAACCATCTGGAATGCCATTTCTACTACAATTTCCACGGTCTTAACGGCAATTCAAGATGTGGTGACTACGGTTTGGAATGCGGTATCTGGTTTCATTTCGTCTGTTTTGTCTGCGATCTGGAATGTAGTTTCTTTCATCTGGAACAGCATCTCCGGCACGATTTCCAGTGTGATGAATGCCATTTTTTCTGTGGTATCGTCTATCTGGAATCAGATTTCTTCTGCGGTTTCCAATGTTCTGAACGCTATCCGGTCGGTGGTATCTTCTGTCTGGAACAGCATCAAGAGCACCATTTCCAACGTGATGCAGAGCATTTCTTCTACGGTGTCCAGCATCTGGGACAACATTCGTTCTGCAGTTTCTGATAAGATCAGCGGCATCAAATCCACCATTCAGAATGGATTTGATGCCGCTGTGGGATATATCAAGGGACTGGCTTCCGATGCTTGGAACTGGGGACGGGACATCATTCAGGGAATCATTGACGGCATTCAGAGTGCCATCGGCTGGCTGGCGGACTGCGTCACCAATGTTGCCGATACCATTCGGGATTTCCTGCACTTCTCGGTTCCGGAAAAAGGACCGCTGACAGACTACGAGAGTTGGATGCCAGACTTTATGAAAGGGCTGGCAGACGGCATCGACAAAAGCAAGAAGTATGTGGAAAAAGCCGTGGGCGGTGTGGCGAAAGCCATGCAGCTGACCATGGATTCTGATCTGAATTACAGCTTGCATGGGATTTCCGGAGCAATGCTGCCCGACAGTTCCGGTGGGACGGTGAACAATTATTACAACACGGACAACCGGAAAACGGTGAATCAGACCAATCAATCGCCGAAGGCATTGTCACGGTTGGAGATTTATCGGTTGACACGGAATGCGTTGAATGTGTAGAGTGGTAAACTGGAATTTATCGAATGATTCGCTTTGACAAAAAATACTTGCATAATTTAGAATTTTTATCTTCTCGAATGAATTCAACGATATATCCAAGTTTCTTATAGAATTCCGGTGCTTGAAATCCAAATGTCGTGAGTGTAATTTTATCATATCCTGCATTTTGAAATGTTTCCTCAACTGCTGAAACAAGTTTACTTCCATATCCACATTTTCTGTGAGCTTTATGTATAATCAAATCACCTATATGCACCTCATTATAATATGCACGACCTGTAATAACACCCACTATCTCACCATCATCGCTTTCCGCAATAAAACAGAATTCATTATAATTCAAATCAACATTATTCTGTTCAGCATAGGATAAGAATTCTCCATTGATAAAGTTGCCTATTCTGTTATCTTCTTCAATCATACGTTTTATATTCATCTTTAACAACCTCGTCTCTAAATTAAATATCATAATTCGTCACACAAATTCCGATTTACAGGGCTAATGCTCCTATCATTTTTATCTATTATACCACACCCCACCAGAAAAAACAAGGAGGTATCCCATGTATTTCACCCTCATCCTCGAAAACGAATCCGGCGAACAAGTGAACCTATCCACCACCGCCAACCAATACATGACCTCCAAAATCGAAGGTCTGAATCCGCCTGCCGGAACAGTCAGCACTTCAAGTTACGCAGGCATGAACGGCAGCTACCTGAATAACGCCTTTATCGAAAAGCGAAACGTAGTCATCTCCTTTGCCATGCGTGGCATTGGCGTTGAGAAACGGCGGCATCAGCTGTATCGTGTGGTCAAGCCGTCCCGATACATCAAGATCTGGTACAAGACGGCGAACATCGATGTCTATGCTGAGGGATATGTAGAAACCTGTGAAGTGGAGCATTTCGAGCAGCAGATCAGCGGACAGATCTCCATTCTCTGCCCGGATATTTACTGGTACAGCCGGGATATTTTCTATGCCTATTACAGCGGCATCACCGGAGCATTTCATTTTCCCTTTCCGGAGAGCGATGCTCCGTTTCCTTTGGGTGTGTATTCCAACAGTGATGCCTTATCCATTACCAATGACGGAGATGAAACCGGATTCACACTGCGAATTGAGGCATTGCCCAGCGACATTCCGCAGGAAGTGGTGGCAGTGACACCGACCATCTACAACGAAAACGGCGAGTATCTGCAAATCAAAGGCGATATTTTGACCGGTGATGTCATTACGGTTACCACGAAAACCGGAAACAAAACGGTCACTTTGACCAGAAACGGCGTAGACAGCAACATCCTGAACCGGCTGGTTTCCGGTTCGACTTGGCTGACACTAAAAGAAGGCACAAATATCTTTCGGGTCGAGGCGGTTCGTGGTGTGAAAAAGCTGCGTGTGACTTTGATGCACCGCAATTCTTATCTGGGAGTGTGAGAAATGCAGTTGGAAATTTACAGCTTGACAGCTCTGAAAGACCAGATTTCTGTGTCACTGGAAGCCATTTGCGACAGTTATTCTTCGCTCTTATGGGACATTGAGTTCTACCAGTGCGGCTGTTTTGAGGTGTATATCGCTGCCAGTCCCCAGAATGTATCCATCTTTCAGCGTGGCAGAATTGTGGCAAGGAGCGATGATGCACAGCACTTCGGCATCATTGAGTCCCTGCAATTGGAGACCGATGCCGAAAAGGGCGATTACCTGACTGTCACCGGACGGTTTCTTGCCTGTCTGCTGGAACGAAGAATCATCTATCCCACCATCACTGCAAACGGCAGCTATGAGGACATCATCCGCAAAGTGCTGTCCCACAATGTGATTTCTGCCGGAATCCGCAATCTGCCCGGTTTTTCCATGGGTACGGTTTCCGGTGACTGCTGGCAGAACACCGCACGAATGCAGGTCAGCTATGACAACATCTTAGAATGGCTGTACAGCCTTTGTGAAACCATCGGCGGATCTGCTAATATCCGCATGGACGGCAATACGCTGAAATGCGATTTATTTGAGGGAACGGACAGAAGTATTCTTCAGTCTGAAAATCCGCATATTGTTTTCTCTGATTCCTACAACAATCTGCTTTCATTTTCCTATGCAGCAGACGATGCGGTGCAGAAAAACTTTGCCTATGTGTTGGGCTGCGGTGAGGGCAATGCCAGAAAACGAACGACCTTCTGCTCCGGTGCAGAGCCGACCTATCTTGACCGCTATGAGGTCTATGTAGACGAGCGAAACACGGCACAGGAAGAAGATGTGACGGATGCGGAATATCTGGAAATTTTGAAAAGCAGCGGTGCAGAACATCTGGTACAGCCGAAAACGGCATCGGAATCCGCTATCGCTGCTTTTTCCACCCAGTATCAGTACAACAAGGATTACTTTGTGGGCGACTATGTAACTGTGGAACAGAGAAGATTCGGCTTGATTCAACCCAGAATCCAGCTGATCGGCATGGTGGAGAGTTTCGACCAGAATGGCAGAAGTCTGACCCCGACATTTAAAGAGATGGAGTGAGCATATGGCATTTTCTTATGGATTTTTTAACGCACAAAACCTTGACCGGGTGTATACCGCAGAGGATTTCACGGCATATTTGTCCAGCCTGATCTGCAACGGGATTCTGGATACGTACCGGCAGTGCTTTGCACCAACAGTCAAAAATTTGTCCGTTACATTCGGCACAGGCAAGGCGTGGATCGATGGGCATTATTTTATCAGTGATACCCTGCATACCATCGACCTTTCTTCTTATGTAGATGAATCTCTGAATCGTTATGTAGCGATCGGAATCTACTGTGATCGTTCCACTCGTACCTGTGGGATTCGTGTTCTGGCAGGTACAGCAGCCACCAGTCCAACCATTCCCACCTTTACCAACAACAATGTGACGACTTATCTGACTTTAGCAGTTGTAAGGCTGCGTGCCGGAACGACAAGTATTCTGGATTTCGATCTGACAGACTGCCGTGCGGACGAGAGCAAATGCGGTTACTGCAAGTGCATCCTTGGCAAGTGCAGAGTGACGGAGATGCTTGCCGAAATGGCAAAGACAAATGCCACACTGGACGAACTGCAAAAGCGGCTGGATGCAATGAACAGCCAGATTTCTGAACTGCAAGCCAAAGTAGATGACTTGACCGCAGGCGAAATCCTAGCGACCGGACAGTGCGGTGAAAACATCTACTATGTTCTCTATGACAACAGCAAACTGCTGCTGCGTGGCACGGGTGCAACCTATGACTATACTTCTCATGATTCTGTGTTCTATCAAAACGATCAGATCAAAGAAATCGTGCTTAGCAATGGCATTACCAGATTGGGCGATCGCCTGTTCTATCATTGTGCCAATGCAGAAACGGTATCTCTGCCGGCTACATTGACCAGCATTGGTGATTCCGCTTTTGCACAGGAAGATGCTGTAATCAATGATACCGCTGGTCTGACTTCTGTTACCATTCCGCAGGCAGTTACTGCGATCCAGTCATATGCCTTTTATCACACCGCCATTGCAGAAGTCACTGTGCCTGCCAACGTGAAAACATGGGGAAAGTATGTTTTCAGTAACTGCACAAAGCTGAAAAATGCTCGTATTTCGTGTGATTCCATTGGTGCTTTTGCGTTTACAAGATGTACAGCATTGTCTAGCCTTACCATTTCTGCGAATTGCAGAACCTTTGGGGAAAATATGCTGACATACTGTGAAAGTCTAACAGCCATCACATATGAAGGCACGATTGCTCAGTGGAACGCCATCACCAAGCCAAGCAACTGGATGTCCTCCGGAAAGCATTTTTACAATGACTATCTGCAAAAAATCCAGTGTACAGACGGTTATTTGGAATATGATTCTGAAAATGATGTGTGGAACGAGGTGAAAAACGGATGATGAAATTCTTAGTGAAACAGCAAAAAATCGAAGTGTTGGAGCGAGAGATCATTGCTTCTGACCAGATCGCATTTGTTTCGGTGAAGTTCGTGTTCGATGGAGCTTGGAAAACGTTGCACAAAGTGGTGCAGTTCACGCAGTGCGAAGAAACATACAACGTGGTGCTTGGCACAGAGGGAACGACTTGCTTGCTGCCTGCCGAACTGCATCCCGGTACAGTGAAGATGAGTTTGTTCGGCTACGATGCAGAAAGCGATACTACACTGCGTGCGACAACCGTACCGGTAACTCTTCACATTCGACCATCCGGCTTTGTGGAGGACGGTGCAACACCCATTCCGCCCACACCGGATCTGTATACGCAGCTTTTGAAAAAGCTTTCCGAAATGCAAACTGGAGCAAACGGAAAGGATGGCCGTTCTGCTTATGAAATTGCCATAGAAAACGGTTTTGTAGGGACAGCTGCAGAATGGCTGGAAAGTTTGAAAGGCATGAATGGTGTTGACGGTAAGGATGGAAAAGATGGTGCAGATGGTTTGCCCGGTAAGGACGGCATTTCTCCGGATTTGACAAATTATCCGGATACCGATGCTGTAAAAGCACTGATTCAAGCTGCGGTTCAACCTCTTTTACAGCAGGCACATGTTCATAAAAATCTGAATGTTTTAGATGATTTGACGGCAGATGAACTTTCCTTGCTGCGTGCTCTTCAGGCATTCGAGGATGATACAACTTACAATATCCAAACATTCCGGGAAGCCATTGCAGCATTGAATGAAAAGGCACATACCCACGAAAATCAATCCGCATTGAATCAGATCACCGCCGCTAAAATCGCACAATGGGATGCTTTTGGCACACAAATCAATGGGCTTAGCACAAAGGTTACAGTCTATTCGGAAAAGACAGAACGCACTTTGGAGAGCCTGCAAAAGCAAATCGATAATCTGACAAACGGCAGAAATTACACCATTCTATTTCAGTCCGGACAGGATGCCATTTCGACCTATGCATCAAATCTCAGTATGATTCTGGACGGCAGGTATCAGACAATGGCGGATTTCTTGACTGCTTATCCGCAGTTTTGCAGTGCAGAAAATGATTTCGTGTTGTCCTATTCACAGGCGTGTTTTAACTGGGATAAGTCGGTCTTGACCGTTTGTACAAAGTCTCTGTCCTTGACGAAAAACGCTGAAATCGTGGTGTCCTATCAGTCAGGTTCCAGCGAAGCCGGAAGGCTGTATCTGGTGCAGAAACCGCAGAAGATCGACATTCCTATTGGCGTGTATGTGAATACAGAGATCGATGCAAATCGTGCGGTTTCTCTGGATTTCCAATGGCTGCAGTCGGACACCTTTATCACCACCATCACAGAATGCACCAGCATTTCTGACGGCGAATATTACCTTGCCTGGGTGAGCAGAAGCAACAATTCTCATCCGAAAATCCGATTCCTGAAAGTACTGGAGGGTTAAAAATGAAAGATACCATTTGTGTAGCTGTCGGCTTGGTCGGCGGCTTTTTTACTGCCATTTTTGGCGGCTGGGACTCTGCTCTGGTGACACTAGTCGTCTTTATGGCAATCGACTTTTTCACCGGCATCATCACCGCTATGATGAAAAAATCCAAACACACAGAAAGCGGCGGACTTTCTTCCAAAGCTGGCTGGTTCGGTCTGGCGAAAAAAGTCTGCACTTTAATGCTGATCGTCGTTGCAGTTCGGATGGATATTCTGCTGAATACCAACTATATCCGGGATGCTGTTTGCATTAGTTTTTGCCTGAATGAACTGCTTTCCATCGTGGAAAATACAAGTTTAATGGGAATCCCGTATCCGCCTGCAATTCAAAAAGCAATCGATGTTCTGCAAACGAAAATCGGCAGAACGGAAGAAACGACCGACAAGGAGGATAAGTAATATGGCGATTTTAAGACCTGATACATCAACTACTCTGAACGGAGTAAAAATCAACGAGTATTTACTCACTAAGCACAATCCCAACCACATCGATATGCCCTCTGTTTCCATGACAGGAAAAATCATCGGTGTGACCGTCCATAACACAGACTGGATCACAGTTGCAAGCGGCACGACCCCTGCGGAACAGTATACAAGAGCAACCGTCAATAACAACATGAAGGACGTGCGAGTTCACTATTATGTGGATAATGTATGTGCATGGCAGAATCTGCCCCACAGCCTGAGCGGCTGGCATGCCGCTGATGGCAGTGGTAATGGAAATCGCAGAACCATTGCCATTGAATGCATTATGTCCTCTGCGTATAATTCTACGGATAAGAAGTCGGAGGACAATGCAGCGAAACTTGCCGCAGCCCTTCTGAAACAGTATGGATTGAACATCAGCCACCTCTACACGCATACCCACTGGCTCAATGTTCGTGACGGACGAAACGGAACTGTTGACCAGCTGAACACCATGTACAATCGGTACAAGATGTGTCCGGCGTACATCTTGCCCCATTGGGCGGAGTTCAAGAAAAAGGTACAGTCTTATTTGAATGCAGGTTCTGCATCCACAACACCTATTCCTGCAACAAAGCAGCTTTACCGAGTGAGAAAGTCTTGGGCAGATGCAAAGTCGCAGCTTGGTGCGTATTCCTCTTTGGAGAATGCGAAGAAAGCCTGCAAGGTCGGATATTCTGTATTTGATGCCAATGGAAATGTAGTCTACACCAATGGCGGCAAGTTCACCAAGGGGCAGAAGGTTGCCATTCGTGCCAATACACCTCTGTTCGCCAGTGCAGAAACTACATCTGTAACCAGAAGAATCAGTGGCACTTACTATCTCTATGACGGAATTGTCTGCAAGAATGGTCGTTATCGTATCACCACAAAGCCGGAGTTCTGCGGAAAAGCACCGGTGGGACGATTTGTGACTGGTTATGTTTCTTGGGATAATTTCAATCAGTGAGGATTCTTTTATGGAACAACAAAAATTGATGGATGAACTGAATTACCACCGTGCTCAAAAGCTGACTGATGCGTTATATCATTCCGGTTTGATTTCCTTTGAGGAATATGACAAATTAACGCTCAAAAATCGGCATTCTTTCTCTCCGATTTACGTGGACTTATTGCCGAAAACGCTTGCAATTCCGCCAAAAAAGAGGTAATATGGACACGTCAAAAGGAGGTGCAGAAGCATGAAAACTATTACCAAAATTGAGGCAAATCGCTCCGCAGCTGTTCATCGAAAATGTCGTGTAGCGGCTTATTGCCGTGTTTCCACAGAGCATGATGACCAGATAGAAAGTTTGGAAACACAGAAGGCACATTATGAATCCTGGATCAAACTGCATACAGAGTGGGAATCCGCCGGCATCTTTTATGATGCTGGCATTACTGGAACAAAAGCAGAAATTCGTCCTGGACTGCAAGACCTTTTACAGGCTTGCCGCATGGGCAGGGTAGACCGCATTCTGGTGAAATCCATCAGTCGGTTTTCTAGAAATACGGCGGAGTGCCTCGCTCTTGTTCGGGAACTATTAGGAATTGGGGTTTCCGTTTTCTTTGAAAAAGAAAACATAGACACCGGCAGTATGGAAAGCGAATTGTTTCTGACGATACTCAGCAGCATGGCAGAGGAAGAATCTTTATCCATATCCAGAAATGAGAAGTGGTCGGTACAGCACCGGTTTCAAAACGGTACCTATGTGTCATCGTCTTTCCCTTACGGGTATTGCAGAAATGACAGGGGAGAGCTGGTTCTCGAACCTGAGGAGGCAGAAATTGTGAAATACATTTTTTCTGCTTTGTTATCCGGAAAAAGTTCTTGTCAGATTGCAGATCTGTTGGAACAGCAGGGGATCCCTTTCAAGAATGGACGTCATTGGTGTGATGCTACGATTCGTGGAATTGTTGCGAATGAAAAATATGTGGGAGATGTTTTGCTGCAGAAAACGTATACCGATGTACATTTTCATCGGCACAAAAATCATGGGGAAGTGGAATGTTATCTTCTTTCAGATCATCACATACCGATTGTTAGTCGGGAAACTTTTGCAAAAGCAAATGCAGTCATTCGACAGCGAGCTGCCGAAAAAGGCATTGTGTATGGTACAGGAAAGTATCAAAAGCGATATGCTTTTTCCGGAAAGGTGATTTGCGGCAAATGCGGCAGCACTTGCAAACGCAGGATCCACAGCGGCAATGAAATTGCATGGACGTGTGCTGCTCATATTGAAAGTGCTCAAAAATGTCCTATGAAATATGTGCGGGAGGAGGTATTGGAAGCCGCTTTTATTACGATGTTGAACAAACTGATTTTCAGCAGAAAGCACATTTTGAAATCATTGTTAGAACAGCTGAAAACGAACAGCAATGATGAAAATGTCCAGCGAATGCAGGAACTGCAAAAGCAGCTGGAATCTCATGCTGAAAAGAAAAACACACTGCATCGTTTGTATGCACAAAAGGTCGTAGATCCTGTTTTATTCCGGCAGGAAATGAATGCTTTGCAGAAACAAGCGGAGTCTTGCCGTATGGAAATTGCACAGTTGGAACAGGAAACACATGGAGAAACTGAGATAATTGCAGAATTAAAGCTGCTGCTGCAATTTACAGAGCAGCATTCTGCAATGTTGACAGAATTTCAGGAGACATGGTTTTCTGCATTTGCAGAACAAATAATTCTGTATGATCGGAATCATATTGGATTTCGGCTCAAATGCGGTCTGCTGTTAAAGGAGGAGATTTGATGGGACAGATTCCTTACGGCTACCGAATTGAAAACGGTGCTGCTGTGATTATACCGGAAGAGGCAGCACAGATTCGACTTATTTTTCAAAATTATATTGCCGGTATGAGTTTACAGTCGGCAGCAAGAGCAGCAGGTCATCCCATGGCACATAGCACTGTTCGTCGAATGCTGCAGCGAAAATGCTACCTTGGAGATGCTTTTTATCCGGCAATTCTGGACAAAGAAACTTATGCTCGGGCAAATGCAGAGTGGCAGCATCGTGCAGATGTAATGCAACGACTTGGAAAAACGAGGAGAAAGCCCGTATGTCCACAGACAAAATTTTTGTTGGAACTGCCGCAGCAAATACCAGAATTAGATGGAAATACGCCATTTCAGCAGGCAGAATATCTTTATCATTTGATACAAAACAAGGAGTAATGCAACAATGCCAAAGGTCACTACAATTCCACCCCGAAAGCAAAGAAATCATGCTGTAGCGTCACAGGAAACTCGAAAGATTCGTGTGGCAGCCTATTGCCGTGTTTCCACGGATACAGAGGAACAGGCAACCAGCTATCAGGCACAAATTGCACATTATGAGGAAGTCATTCACAGGAATCCGGAATGGGTCTTTGCTGGAATCTATGCCGATGACGGCATCAGTGCAACCTCCACAAAACATCGGGAACAGTTCCATCAGATGATTCAGGACTGCATGGACGGAAAGATTGATATGCTCATCACCAAATCCATCAGCCGATTCGCCAGAAACACAGTAGATTGCCTGAATTACATCCGACAGCTGAAAGCACAAAACATTCCAATCTATTTTGAAAAAGAGTCCATCAACACAATGGATGCGAAAGGGGAAGTGCTGATTACCATTATGGCATCTCTGGCACAACAAGAATCAGAATCTCTGAGTCAGAATGTCAAACTGGGAATGCAGTATCGGTTTCAACAGGGAAAGGTGATGGTCAATGCCAGCTGTTTTCTTGGCTATGATAAGGACGAAAACGGAGATCTTGTGATCAATCCGGAACAAGCGGAAACGGTAAAACGAATCTATCGGGAATATCTGGAGGGAGCAAGCTGTCAGCAGATTGCAAGGGGACTGGAACGGGACGGTATCCGAACAGCAAGAGGAAATACCCGATGGCATGACAGTTCGATTCGGTTAATTCTGGAAAATGAAAAGTACATGGGAGATGCTCTTCTGCAAAAAACATATACTGTGGATTTTCTCAAGAAAAAACGCATTAAAAATAACGGTGAAATGCCGCAGTCATAATACGCTTAGCGAACTTGGATTCACGAAAATTTTACATTCAAAAACATAAAAATATAATTTAGACAGGCTTAAATTTGCAAAGAAAATTGAATAGATGACGAAAAGCGTTCTTCATATATCAGTGAGGAACGCTTTTTCTATTTATTCGGAGGTTATTATGGCAAATGAATCAAATTCATCGGTTGTCAGAGTGCATAAGAACACTGACTTCACGATCATGAGCAATCATCATTTGAGAAATCAGAAACTCAGTCTGAAAGCAATTGGGCTGATGTCCAAAATACTGGGTCTGCCCTGTGACTGGAACTATTCCATTGCCGGATTGGTGAAGATCTGCAAAGAGGGTGAAACGGCAGTTCGTGCTGCCCTCCATGAACTGATCGATGAGCGGTATGTGTATCTGGAGAAGCTTCCGCCGAACTACTCCAAAAGCGGAAGGTTTGAGTATGTTTATCACATCTACGAAATTCCATACGAGAATATCCCTGACGGTCTGGAATGTCCGGAACTGTTTCTCAAAAAGCAGTCTGAAACAAATCAAAATGCAGATGTTCCAAATACAGAAAAACAAGATGCAGAAAACCTGTATCTTGAAAATCAGGATGTAGAAAACCAGGGACAATTAAATACTTACATATCAAGTACGAAAGAATCAAATATGAAAGAATTAAATAGAACGGCTTCTGCTCCGCCGAAGAAAAAGGCGGATAAGAAGAAATATGCAGAGGCTGTCACTATGACGGAAGAAGAATATCAGAAGCTGATGACACAGCATTCCAAGGCATTCGTGGATAAGTGCATTGAGATTCTCAACAACTACAAGCTTTCCAGCGGAAAACGATACAAGTCAGATTATCACACGATTCTGAACTGGGTGATCGAAAGAGTTTCCAAAGATTATCCTCAGCTGGACAAACCGCCTGCACAAAGTTCGGCTTACGATGTCAACGTCAATCCATTCGACCAGTTTGTGAGGTGAGAAAATGTTTATCAATACGGAATTACTGGAGTTTATCCGCCTGAAAAATCCGCTTTCTTCGGTGGTGGGAAAATACGAAGCGATCGAGAAAGACTGCTGTAAATGCCCATTCTGCCACAGCAAGACCAATTCCCTGAATCTCTTTCACGATGAGATCTACACCTGTTTTCACTGCGGTGAAAGCGGTGATGTGTTTGGATTTGTCAGCAAGATCGAAAAGATCTCATTTGCTGAAACGGTTCAGAAAATGGCGGAATCATCGAGTATCTATACCTTGGAGGAATTGAAAGAGCAGAATGTTTTTCGCTTCTGGGATAGGTTTCTGATTCTCTGTGAGCATTATCACATTGCAGCAGACAGCATATTGCAGGAATATTCTTCGGAGCTGACAAAAGAATATCTTCTCAGTCTGAAATATGGCAAAGAACCGGATACCGCCCCGCTGGAAATAATTATGCAGATGAAATATGGCATATCAAAGGAATTTTGGAACGCTGCTCCTGAGCATATTATGGAGTATCTGACAGCAGAAAGGAAACACAATGCATGATACACTGAAAAGCATTTTTCAGACGCTCTCTGAAAATGCAGAAGAAAACTTTATCAAGAATAAAAACACAGAGGACTATCTCGCTGAGGACGGTTTGTGGCACTGCGGAAAATGCGGTACAGCAAAGCAGTTCCGACTGCCTGAGCGGTTTCTGAAAATGGGAATGCCGGAAATTGTCGGCTGCTGCTGTGCCTGTCAGTTTGCAAAAGAAAAACGGGAAAATGCAAAGCAACAGCTTGCATCTGTCATCAGAGAGAATAAAGAAAATGCTGATATTCCCGAACATTATCTGTCAGCCGACATTGCAGCGGTGGAATCTTCTGAAGCAAAAAGAATCGGTATGAACTATATCAAAAACTTTGAAAAACTGGGCAGGATCGGACTTCTCCTCTATGGTGATGTGGGAACGGGTAAAACCTATCTGGCAGCCTGCATTGCAAATGCTTTGCTGAATCAGGGCATCCGTGTCAAATGGCTGACTACCATGCAGATCGTGGAACGCAGCTGTTTCTACAGCGAATCAGAATATGCTGAGTATATCCGGAGCATTACTGCTCCCGACTTGCTGATTATTGATGATCTGGGAGCGGAACGTGGCACAGATTTTGCACTGGAACGTGTTCACAGCCTTGTGGATACCCGTATCTCAGCAAATTTACCAATGATCGTAACCACCAATATCGATATTACGGATATGGGAAACTGCACTGATTTGAAGAAGAAACGCACATTTGACCGCATTATGCCTGCAACATTTGCTTTTGCTATGAAAGGGACTTCCTATCGTATGAAACAGGCACAGAAAAGCTACGAAACACTCAAAGATCTGCTTTTGCGTGAAGAATCAAATTGAAAGGATGGAGTAAAAAAATGAGATTAATCAAAACCTATGACGGAATCACACTGAACTGCGATGTAATCGCAATGATTCAGCCTGTTTTCATGAACAGTGCGAGCGGAGTTATCAGCGAAATCGTCAATGATGATTTCAATCCGGATACCCTTGAATTTGCGATTACCGCACTCACAACGTTTGGCGATGAAGTGGTTCTTGCAGTTTATGCGACCGAAGAAGAACGTGACTATGCCAGATACAAGCTGGAAAACTGGCTTGTTTACGATGTTGGCAGCTATTACACCATGACAGAAAGAAAATAACGGAGGTTTTTACTATGGAAAAAATGATCGTAACAGAGTACAGCAGACCGATTATGCTGAACAAGGTCAAAGAGTTTGTACAGAGAACGATGTACCTTGCAGAGAACAAAGTGATCCCCTATGCAGTATTCGCACTGCTCGACAGCGGCGAAATGGTGAACATCGGCAATTTTAACGATGCAGACACCGCAGAGATCATCCGAATCATTCTGGACATTTTCGCAGAGGACAAGAAAGCGGTGTTCGATGTCAATCTTGAAGTTTTCGGAATTCGAAATTTCCTTGAAATGCTTCGCTATGTATCAGCGGATAGCGAAGCACTCTATCATACTTTGGTAAGTGATCTGAAAAGGCAGCTGAAAAGCGGTGAACTGGATGTCAGCTTTACTTGACGGCTACATACAGCTTGCCCATGCCATTGTCATTGTGGCAGCAGAAAGTTACAAATACACGCTCTTAGCTGTCAGACATCATACCAAAAGCGATTCTGTGTACCGGAGAAAAGAAGAACTGGAAAGCTTTTTTCTGTCGGAGTGGTTCAGGCTGTTGTCCGGACTGGACGGAAGATATTTCATAAAGAAAATGCAGGAGGTCTACTATTTTGACAGGTAAAGAGTTTTTGTGGCAGTATATTATGATCGACCGACAGATCAGAAGCGTGAAGCTGCAGTTGGATAGTATGGTAGAAGTTGCAAAAGAGAATGCAATGAGCAATATTTTTCAGGGTGAAATAGCAAATTTGAAAAACAAACTGAAAGATCTGATCTCGAAATCGGCTCGTGTGAAAAAGGAAATACTGGATAAGATTCTGTTGATTCCAAACAATGAACGCAGAGAAATCCTTATCAAACGCTATCTGGAAAATAAGGCGGTTGTGACAATCTCCAAAGAGATGTTTATGACCTATCAGGGGATCTACTATCACCTTGATATTGGCGAAAAAGAAATTGAAAAGTTATTCTAAAAGTGGAAAGGCTCTCTCACTTGGTAAGGTGGGAGAGCCTTTTTGGTATGAACTATCTTTGCTCTAATTGTTCTTTCGCATTTTCAATAGCGATTGCCAATTTTTCTTCTAATAATTCTTTCGGCGGCATTTTGGTCAGATATTGAGCAACATGAATGCTGCCTTTGTCCAATTCCATCAGTTCTACTGTTTCTTGTGATTTTTCTGCACAAAGAATTAAAGCAATCGGGTCATCTTCCCCCTCACACATCTCATTCTTTTTCAGCCATCGCAGATACAACTCTACTTGCCCTTTGTGTTCAGGTTCAAACGCACCAAGTTTCAATTCAATAAGTACAAGTCGTCTGAGAGAACGATGATAAAAAAGCAAGTCCATATAGTAGTCTTTCCCGTCCAAAACAAAATGTTTTTGTCTTGCCATAAAAGCAAAATCACTGCCCATTTCAAGGATAAAATGTTCCAGTTCAGAGAGAATTGCATTTTCCAGATCTTTTTCGCTGTATGTGTCTTTCAGTCCGAGAAAATCAAGCACATAAGGATCACGATAAAACAAATCAAGAGACATTTTATCTTTTTCCATAAGAAGTGCAATATCATTCTTTATTGTTTCGTCAGGCTTTTTTGAAATGGCTGTTCGTTCATAAAGCATTGAATTTTTACGTTCTCTCAAGACACGAACACTCCAATTTTCAGATTTACACATAGCTGCGTAAAAATCTCTTTTCAACGCATCTTCTATCGGCAGCAAAACTACAAAATGAGACCACGTCAATTGTTGCGACAGTGTCGCAACTTTTTCTTTATCCGGAAATTCTTGATAAAACTGTACCATTCTGAAAATTGCTGTTCGATCAAATCCTTTTCCATAATCTTGAGATAATTGCTTTGCAACCTCATTTATGACGCTTTTACCATATTCGGCTTTGTGATTCTGCAAAATATCCTGACAGATTGTTTCTCCAATTTCCCAATAGAGAAAGATAATTGCAGAATTTACAGCACGAGAAACGGTATATTTTTTTGCTGTTATGAGATCAGATATTTTGGAATAGAGATCAGCAGACTCTGCATATTTCATCAACACATCCATAAAAAATTCCCTTCTTAAAAAGTTGTGACAGTGTCGCAACTTTTTAGTTTGTTTTTATTGCTTTCATTATATCACAAATCATCAGAAAATTCAATATGAAATCATGTCGTTTCGTTAAGATGGTAAAATTGTTGTTTTGTCACTTGAATCTGTTTGAAAAAGCAATAAAACACTTTAGAGAACTGAAAAACACTTGAAAATACTTGAGAGATTTAAGCTTTTCATTTTGCTAAACTGAAATTAGTAAGCGGGAAAGGAGTGAGCGTATGACCCTAACATTTATCTCTCAGGACGGAACAGCGTTTAACTACACAAATGCGGTTGCCTGCGTAACCTGTGGTGAGTATGAAGATGATTCAGGCTACGGCTTCGTTGTCTATCTGAACGGCGATTCCGAAAACGGCATTGTGGTTGCAGAGTATGACGATGAGGAAAAGTTTGGCACTGTCAAGTCAGACTTCATCAAGTGGCTTCGTGACAACATCGACGCAGTATTTGAGTTTCCGTCATGAGCAATGATTTTGAAAAAGGCTTGCGAAAGACCATAGATTTATCAGTCAGAAGCAAGGACTTGACAGCCGATGTTCTGAAATCTGCGATGAATGACTTTCTTTCGGGCAAGTCGCAAAGAAAAGGCAGAGTTTCCATGAAGAAGCTGACAGAACATTCAGGCAGGCTTGAAAACGTGGAAATCAAGTGTATTGAGGAGTTTCTCTCGGTTGCAAAGAAATATGATATTGATTATGCAGTTAAAAAAGAGCCAAACAGCGATACCTACCACGTTTTCTTTCAGGCAGGCAAAACAGAAGATTTCAAAAGGGCTTTTGGTGAGTTTGCGAGCGTAAAGAAAGGCGAACTCACAGGAAATCGTGCCGAAATCACACGTCAGCAGATTAAGGATATGGCGAAACAGGTTGCCCATGAACCTAAAAAGAAAGAAAAGGTTCGTGAGAAGTCTAAGGAAATGTCGCACTAAGGTGATTTGAATGGATTCGAGAAAAGTCAAAAAATCCGTTCTGAACAACCTTGCCTACGTCATTTTCGGCTATGTGGGAAACATTATCTGCTTTGCTTTTCGTACAGCAGAGGGTAAGAATATTTCAGAAAAGATACTTCCTGCCATGACAAATCTCGGTACAGCTTTCGCCCGTATACTGCCGTCATTCAATCCGATTGATTTGCTTATTGGAATTGCGGTTGGTGTGGCTATGAAATTCTTTATGAAGATGCGAGCTGCCAACAAGAAGAAATTCCGACAAGGCACGGAATACGGCTCGGCTGTATGGGGCGAACAAAAGGATATTGAGCCATATATGGACTTAAAAGACAAGGATAACAACGTCATTCTCACGCAGACCGAAGGCTTGACAATGGGTAAACCGTCAAGTCCGAAGTATGCAAGAAACAAGAATATTCTTGTCATCGGTGGTTCAGGCTCAGGCAAAACGAGATTTTTTGTCAAGCCAAATCTTATGCAGATGCACTCAAGCTACATTGTTACTGACCCGAAAGGTACGGTACTGATTGAGTGCGGAAAAATGCTACAGCGTGGCAGACCTGTCAAGGACGAAAACGGCAGGATTTACCATCAGCCGTACCGAATCAAGGTATTCAATACCATTGATTTCGGCAAGTCCATGCACTACAATCCGTTTGCCTACATATCCAAAAAGAACAGAGAAAAGGACATTCTGAAATTCGTTGACGTTCTCATCAAGAATACGCAGAGTTCACAGCAGAACGGCGGCGATGACTTCTGGGTAAAGGCTGAAAAGCTTCTCTATACTGCCTACATCGCTATGATTTTTACAATCAATCCGCCTAAAGAACGCAACTTTGAAACTCTGATTGAGATGATAAATTCCTCGGAATGCCGTGAGGACGATGAAACCTTTAAGAACGCCATGGACAGGCTCTTTGAGTTTATCGAGTGTTGGATAGGCGGTGAATATCCTGACGGTTACGAAATCAGCAATGAATTTCTCTACATGAAAGACAAAGAGCCGACCGAGGAACAAAAAAGGCTCGGAGCATTTGCCTGCAAGCAGTATCACGCTTACAAATTGGCCGCAGGCAAAACAGCAAAGTCAATCCTCATCTCCTGTTCAACACGTCTTGCACCATTTGCCATTGATGAGGTACTTGAAATCACAAGCTACGATGAACTTGGACTTGACAAGCTGGGTGACGAACTGTCGGCACTTTTTGTCATCATTTCGGATACGGACGCAACATTCAATTTTCTTGTTGCAATTATGTATTCTCAGCTGTTCAATCTGCTGTGTACCAAAGCCGACAATTCAGAGGGCGGAAAGTTGACCTATCACGTACGCTGTCTGCTCGATGAGTTTGCGAATATCGGCGAAATACCGCAGTTTGAAAAGCTTATCGCTACTATCAGAAGCCGTGAAATCTCAGCAAGTATCATCTTGCAGGCAAAGTCACAGCTGAAAGCGATATACAAGGACAATGCCGATACGATTGAGGGCAACTGCGATACCACTCTTTTCTTAGGTGGCAAGGAAAAATCCACTCTCAAGGAAATTTCCGAATCTTTAGGAAAAGAAACGATCGACAGCTTCAATACCTCAAATACCCGTGGTCAATCCGAAAGCTACGGTCTGAATTATCAGAAACTTGGCAAGGAACTCAAATCGCAGGACGAATTAGCCGTCATGGACGGTGGAAAGTGTATCTTACAGCTGAGAGGCGTTCGTCCGTTCTTCTCAGATAAGTTTGATATTACACGTCACAAACATTATCATCTTCTGCTTGACGATAATCCGAAAGCGAAGTTTGATATTGAAGCTTTTGTTGGTAAAAAAGAAAAAAATTACCTGACATTACGCAAATCAACGAAAGTTGAAGTTTACGAAATGGACGAAAAATAGTATCTACCCCGAAATCGGAATAACAGAGAAAAACAATACACATTACAGCAGCTCCTTGATTCCCTTTTCGGCTACAGATAAACAAAAACATATACAGAATGGAGAAAACTACAATGGAAAATGTAAGTGCTATGGCAGTTGATACTGTCACTATGGAAACTCCTGCACAGCCTAAGCACAAGTGGCTCGCTAAGGGAAGCAGGCTCGCAAAGAAGGCAGTTCTCGCTGCCACAACATTCGGTGTCATGGGTGCAACCTGTGCAACACAGGCATTCGCCGCTTCCGGTGAAGTGGATACTTCTTCGTTCATCACAACGGCTTGTACGGTACTTAAATCCGTTATCTGCCTTATCGGTGCTGGTGTCGGTGTATGGGGTGTTGTAAACCTCCTCGAAGGTTACGGTAACGATAATCCGGGTGCAAAGTCGCAGGGCATGAAGCAGCTTATGGCCGGTCTTGGACTTATCCTCCTTGCAATCGTACTTGTCCCTGTACTCCAGAACATGCTGACGGGTGCAGTATAATCTGACCTAATTTCAGCGGTTGCGTGGTGGGCGGTATGTGGGCAATCGTATGAAAGGACGGTGAGATTATGGGTGTCATAAGTGATGCAATCGACAGCTTGCAGGAATGGTGTGAAGATTTGTTCAAAGACGGCATAAAGTCGCAGTTTGACAGCATTTCGGACTTGATGACGGAAACATTTGATAAGACTACCCAAAGTGACGGTCTTATCTCAACATTTCTGACAGGTCATCCTGCAAGCTTTACGGGTTCTTCCAGCGGAGGAACTGCAATATGGACAACGATTGAAACGCTCTGTAATAACGTAGTTGTGCCAATCGGCGGCTTTGTTCTGACAATTATTCTTCTCAACGACCTGATACAGACTGTTATCCGAGGAAATAACTTCAAGGACTTTGATGATTCCATATTCATAAAATGGATCATCAAAGCCTTATGTGGTGTAATTTTGGTATCGAACGTCTTTTACATCGCATCAGCACTCTTTTCGTTCGGAACAGACGCTTGTGCAAGCGGTATCACAACGCTTTTCGGTTCGGGAGATTTCCTGACTACCGACCTTGCACTCAAAAAATCGGCTCTCAACAGTCTTGGACTCGGTGAGTTGATTACGGTCTGGTTTATCTCGCTGATTGTTCACTTGGGAGTGATGATTATGATGGTTGCCATTGTAATTGTCCTTGCTTCCCGAATCATCGAGGTATTTATGTATTTAGGTGTTGCACCTATCCCAATGGCAACAATGCTTGACAGCGGTGAATGGTCGAGTGTCGGCAAGAACTGGGTAAAACAGCTTCTCGCCCTGTCATTTCAGGGATTTTTCATCATCATCGCTCTCGGTATCTTCAAAACGCTGTTTTCAAATGCGATCACTTCGCTCAACAGCAGTACGGACGGCATTATCCTGCAAATGGCAATACTCTTGGGATACACGGTAGCTTTAATATTCACAGTATTGCGTACAGGTGCTATTTCAAAATCTGTGTTTAACGCTCGATGAGTTTAGGAGGATAAAAAATGGCACATTATGTACAGATACCAAAGGACTTGAACGATATAAAGCAGAAGTTCATGTTCGGATTAACCAAAAGACAGGTGGTTTCGTTTGGAATTGGCGGTGTTATGGGCATTCCGCTTTTCTTTCTGACCCGTGGAACGCTCGGCGTATCAGGTGCAATCTTCGTTATGGGTGCGGTGGCTGCTCCTGCCCTTATCTGCGGTCTGTATAAGAAAAACGGCATTTTCTTTGAGCAGACCATTAAGAATATGTTCCGTTATTTCAAACGTCCCCGCAAACGAACCTACAGAACTGTCAATCTTTACGAATGTATTGAAAGGCAGATTGAATATAACAAGCTGAAACGGCTTTTAAACAAGATAGAAAGGGGCAAGTAGGCTTGAAGAACAAAAAGAAAACAGACTACAAATCGGGTGCGGAAGCGGTCACAAAGAAGCCGATTGACCAAATCGACAAGAATGACAAAGCTATGCTTCTTGCCCGTATGAGTGAAATCAAGAAACATAAGGACGATATTTCGTCTACTCAGAACACAATCGGCTACACGCAGATGTTCAGGGACGGTGTATGTCAGATTGATGAACATAGATTTTCAAAGACCATTCAGTTCTTTGATACCAACTATCAGCTTGCGGAATTTGAGGAACAGAACGGCATTTTCTCGAAATACTGCGATTTAATCAATTTTTTCGATAATACAGTGACATTTCAGCTGACTTTTGAAAATCAGAACAGAAGTCAGGACGGACTTGTCAGGGAAATTCAGATACCCACGCAGGAGGACGATTTCAATGACATTCGTGCGGAATATTCCGAAATGCTGAAATCAAAGCTGTTATCGGGCAAAAACGGACAATCGAGCAGAAAGTTCCTGACGTTCACCATTGAAGCAAGTTCATATAAACAGGCAAAGCCGAAACTTCTCAACGTTCAGACCGAGGTCATCAAGATGTTTAAGGGATTTAACGTGGAAGCTAAGGCTTTAAACGGCAAAGAAAGGCTTGAAACCTTGTATTACAGCTTAAATCCATTCAAGAGCGAACCTTTCGTTTTCGATTGGAATGAAATGTTGAAAGCCGGTTGGGACACCAAAGACTTCATTGCCCCCTCAAGTTTGAAATTCAACAAGGCAAACTTTGAGATTGGTGCATCATTCGGTGCTATCAACGGAATGAGTATTCTCGCAGGAGAACTGCCTGACAGTATTCTCTCCGATTTTCTTGAATTACAGCACCTTTTCTGCGTGAATCTGCACGTTGCACCGCTCGACCAGATTACGGCACTCAAGTTCGTAAAAACAAAGCTGACAGCCGTGGAGTCCATGAAAATTGACGAACAGAAGAAAGCTTCAAAGGCAGGCTATGACCCTGACATTCTTCCTCCTGCAATCAAAATGTATATTACGGACTTGGAAAAGCTTCTTGATGACCTCAACAGTAAGAATGAGCGACTTTTCCATATTTCCATTACAATCCGCAACTACGCAAGAAACAAGAAAGATTTAGGTCTGCAGCTTGAACTCTTAAAGCGTATCTGTCAGAAGAATAACTGCACATTGCTCCCTTGCGAATACTTGCAGGAAGATTACCTTTCTTCTTCTCTGCCACTCGGTATCAACAAAATTCAGGTGTCAAGAGAAATGCACACATCGGGAATTGCAATCTTTGTGCCGTTTACCACGCAGGAACTCTTTCAGATTGGCGGTACATACTACGGTCTGAATACGGTTTCGGGCAATATGATTATGGCAAATCGTTCAAGGCTTAAAAATCCGAATGGTCTTATTCTCGGCACACCGGGTTCAGGTAAGTCATTCTCGGTCAAGCGTGAAATTCTCGACAGTTTTCTGAAAACAACCGATGACATTATCATTTGCGACCCGGAGGGCGAATATTTTCCACTGGTTCAGCATCTGCACGGACAGCTTATCAGAATTGCAAGCAACTCGGAACAGTATGTCAATCCAATGGATATTAACTTTGAGGACAACATGGACGAAAATCCGATCTCTACAAAGTCGGACTTCATTATCTCGCTTTGTGAGGTCATCGTTGGCGGTAAGTACGGTCTGACAGCTGAGGAACGCTCGGTTATTGACCGCTGTGTCCGTGCAATCTACATGGACTTCTTCAAAAATAAGCCGTCAAGAGAGAAAATGCCGATTCTTTCGGACTTGCACAAGACTCTTATGAATGAGGGCGAAATTGCTTTAAGAGTTGCCAACTCTCTTGAAATGTACGTCAACGGCTCGCAGAACCTTTTCAATCATAGGACTAATATCGACCTCAACAACAGAATTATCTGCTTTGACATTAAGGAACTCGGCAATCAGTTAAAGAAAGTCGGTATGCTTATCGTTCAGGATAACGTGTGGAACAGAGTGACGTTGAACCGTGCGGAAAGAAAAATTACTCGCTACTACATTGATGAATTTCATCTTCTGTTAAAGGAAGAACAGACCGCCAAGTATTCCGCTGAAATATGGAAGCGTTTCCGAAAATGGGGCGGTGTACCGACGGGGATCACACAGAATGTCAAGGACTTGCTTGCTTCACAGGAAGTTGAGAACATTTTCGATAACTCGGACTTTGTGTATATGCTCAATCAGGCGGCGGGTGACAGAGATATTCTCGCTGAAAAGCTTCATATCAGTCCTCAGCAGATGGAATTTGTCACGAACTCAGGACCCGGTGAAGGACTTATCCGCTATGACAAGATTATTCTTCCCTTTACGGATAATTTCCCCACCGATACGGTCATGTACAGCCTGCTGACAACCAAACCGCTTGAACAGCAGCTGAAATAGTCAGGAGTGATACTCTATGGCGAAACTTTCGAGAACACATCATCAGCTTGCAAAGGCTGAGAAGAAACTCAGAAAATACAGCAAAAATCAAAAACAGTTTCAGATTCAGTTCGTCCGTCAGCAGCGGAAAAACGGCAAATTCAAGACTATCGCATATGTCGGACGTGGTGAAAAAAGCAACAGATACACAGGTCACGGTCTGATTCACAGAGCTGTCAATCTCAAAACAAGAGTTGTCGGTGATAAGCCGTCCATTACCAAATGCCTTGACAGCCTAAAGCCGAAAGAACTTATCGGAAAAGGCTTTAAGAGGTCTGCACAGCTTGTAAACGCAACTGCCCATACAGCACTTCATACCGCTGAGGGTACGGTGCTCGGTGCTGAAACTGTTACATTAAAAACTACTCAGGCGGTAGAGCGAAATGTATGGTATAAGCTGAAACAAAAATACCGACAGGAAGCCATTGACGATTATCATCGTGGCACGATTGCAACGCTCGGTATCACAAAAGATACCGTGGTCGGTACTCGCAGGCACTTTAAACAGAAGAAACAGTTTAAGCTTGAAAAGGCACGATATAAGGTCAAAAAGGCTGAATACAAGCTTTTCAAAGGCGAACAGTATAAGCCGAAACTTGCCAAATCCCGCAAGGAACTTAAAGAAGTACGGCTTAAATTCAAGAAGCGTAAGAAGTCATTCAAGCGTTTCAGGAAATACCGAAAATCCGCTGACAAGTTCACCAAAAAGGTAAACAGGGGTATTTACAAAAAACGCAGGAAACAGTACAGGATTGAAGCTAAGAAATTCAAGACTCTATCCAAAAAGCTGAAAAAGGAAAAGAAGTTTCAGGCAAAGGCACTCAAAAAACAGTGGCGAATTGCCGATTTGAGCCGTCCTGCACCTATTATCCTAAAGCCTGCAAGCTATACAGGAAAACGCTTATCGGCAAGCGGTTGGCAAAAGGCTGTTAATTCCGATGAGGACAATGATTTTCTCTATGCTGTGGAGTATGTAAAACGGCATGGTGTGAACAGAGCTGCAAATTCGATGAGTCCGCAGAAACTCAAAGAGCGTAATCAAAAGAAAAAAGACCGCCTTGAAAAGAAACAGGGCGATACGCATCAGCGACTTCAAAAGCGTGAGGATAAGCTGAAAAGCAAGGGTGAACAGAACAAACATCGTAGGAAAAAGTCGAAGAAACCGCCTAAAGAATCATTCGGTGACAGGTTCAAAAATGCTTTAAAAGAAGCGTTTAACTTCGTCAAGAACATCTACAACAGAGAAGCACGAAACATTCTGCTTGCCTGTTTAGTTCCGATTCTGATTATCGCTTTGGTGCTTGCTTTCATTCTCATGTTTTTTTCAAGTATCTTGGGCGGTTCGGGATTTGTTCTCGGCACATACGCTTCTCAGGACTACGACCTGTCGGAAGCGGAAAAGTATTACACGAAACTTGCCTACGACCTCAATGAGAAAATTCTCAAGGTTAGCAATTCCGACACTTGGCAAAGCGGTCTGATAGATTTCGGTGCGGTCAAGAAAAACATCAAGGACAAGCCTGACAACTGGTATTGGGGAAATTCAAGCGTGTACAATTGGGATCCGGTATATGATTTTGATGTCTACAAGCTGTGGTCTTTCCTTTGTGCCTACTACTACGATTTTGATGCCGATGACAACGGCGACATCAGGTATTGGGAGTTCGACGGTGATACAGAGGACTTACTTGAAGAAATATTCAGCGATGAGTACGAATTTGTCTATTGGTATGATAATCAATCCCGTTGGGAGGAACTCTCCCCATACAACTATTGGGGTGGCGGAAATGCTGAAAGCGGCACATATTACCGTGCCGAAAAAGACGCCTACACCTACAATGACCAGCCATATAAGTACAGATTCAAGCCTATCGCCTACACTTCTGAACTAAGTCAGTATTTTGACAGTGAGGGATACGTTTGTATCAACTCTGATTTGCGTGTACTCAATCCAAATGACGATTATGAACTCACAGGATTCAGAATTATGGATCACCGTTGGTATTCAGGCACATCAGAGCCGTTTTACTACATCGACAGTGCGACAAACACATTTTTCTTTATGCATAACGGCACACGCTATGACCGTTCGTTTTGGGGTTGGGACGGAAATGATGCTTGGTTTTTGGTTTCTCCGACAGATACACACATCTGGAACGACTCAATCAACGATGCCTGTATGTACGGCTATTACGAGCAGTATCGTTGGAAAACTGAATGCAGCCTCTATTACAACGTCAAGCAGAAAAAGACATTTGACGAGGTTATCGAGGATAAGCTGAATAGTCAGTCACATAGCGGAGAAAGGCTTGAATACTACAAGCTTCTCTCAGGTCAGGAAAGCGGTTCGGAATCACTGTATGGAAATCATCAGACACTCCGCAATATGCTGTCAGGCGATACAATCCGTGATTACAGCGTAAAACAGGCATTCGGTTACGATATGTGGGAATGGAACGCTTCAAATGACGGTCTGTATCAGGGTGTGAAATACTACTGCGATAACGGTGCTTCTCTTTACGCTCCGTTTGATTGTGAGATTATCGACGTAAACACAAGTGATAAGAAAGTCACGATACGCAAGGACGATGTGCAGTATTGGTATGACGGTTCAGGCGGTACAAAGCGGGATACGGAGGTTACAATCGCAAACGCTGAACTCATCGGTGACTTTGAAAAGGGTGACACGGTAAAAGAAGGCGAAAAGTTTGCGAAAACAACCTATACGAACGTAAATTTTCATATCTACATCGACACGGACGGCTATGGTTGGGACTACATAGACCCAAGACTTGTACTCTGCTAAGGAGCATGAATATGACACGAAAAGAAACCGCTTTGGACGCTCTTAACAGAAAAATTCCAAAGCTTGAAGAAAAGATAAATCAGGACAAACAGCTTCTTGAAGAGCTCAAAGCACAGAAAGAATCTTTGGAGTTTGAAGCTTTCAAGAAGTACCTGAGAGATAACGGCATGACTACGGAAGAAGCTATCGCAAAGCTGACGGCTTCAAGTGAGATTGCCCATGAACAAAAGATAATTACGGAGGACAGGAAAAATGCACAACGCTAAGAAACATTTTACGGTATTTCTTTCAGCAATGGCACTCTCTCTTGCAAGTTTGGGAACTTCGATTTCCGCATTTGCAGAGGAAGTAGAAACAACAAAGTCTGCGGAAACAATGGCTGTATCGGAAGCTTCTGAAAGCACCGCTGAAACTGACAATCAGCTGAGTGAAGAAGATATGAAGAAGCTTGTCGATGAAATTCAGGACGGTGCTTCCAAAGATGAGGAGTCGGAAAGTGACGAGTCGGCACATGACTACTATGCCGACGATTACTACGATACCGACGGCAATGCAACTCTTATCAAGCATGAGAAAATCATCTACGAAAGCGAAGAAATGCAGTTTATTGCGGTTACAACAAAGGACGGCAATGTGTTCTATATTCTCATCAACTACTCGGCTGACGGTGATGAGGATAACGTCTTTTTCCTCAACAAAGTTGACGATTTTGACCTGTATTCCTTGCTCTATGCAGGAAACGAGAGTGAAAAGGACAAAGACCCTGCGGAACAGTCCAAGAAGTATGCGGATGCTGCCACAAACGGTAATACAAAGTCCGCTGATTCAGACAGTACAGAAGAATCTACAGATGAAACAGACAGTTCCGGGGGTACTGTAAATAAGAAACAGGCTTCTCCAATGAATAGCAACATGATTATTCTCATCGGTGTCGGTGCATTGGCGATTATCGGTGGTGCGGTACTCATTCTCAAATCCCGCAAGGGCAAAAAGAAGAACATCAAGGTCGAGGATTTCGATGAGGACTACGATGAAGATTACGGCAATATGTCCGACGAGGACAATGAATAAAGAACGGAGATAGCAAATGAAGAAGATTATTATTTCAGCAATTTCGGGAATTACCCTTATTTCTGCGGTTGTCATCGCAGTTAAGTGCAAGAGGAACAAGAATCATGAGAGTCCTAAGTTTATTTGACGGAATATCCTGCGGAATGTTGGCTCTGCAAAGGGCGAACATTCCTGTAGAAGCCTATGAAGCTTTCGAGATTGACAAGTACGCTGTGACGGTTTCCGAAAAGAATTATCCCGAAATCAACCATCACGGCAACGTATTTGACGGTGATTTCACGAAGTTTAAAGGATACGATTTACTGTTAGGCGGTTCTCCCTGTACATATTGGTCTATTGCAAAGCAAGGACGTGAAACTTCCTGTGACGGTGAGGGCTTCCGGCTTTTTAGCGAATATGTAAGAGCCTTGCATGAATCGGAGTGCAGATATTTTCTCTATGAAAACAATTTTTCCATTCATCAGAACATCAAGGACGAAATCACAAAGGCTCTCGGTGTTCAGCCGATTGTCATCAATTCCTCTTTGGTGTCAGGTCAGTACAGAAAACGCTGTTATTGGACGAATATCCCGAACATCACACAGCCAGCCGATAAGGGTATTATGCTTCAGGACGTACTTGAAAACGGTGTGTCTTGGCAGGATAAAAGCTACTGCGTAACCGCAAGCTATCAGGATGCCGCTTTCAATAACACAATGGAAAGAAAACAGCGTACTATGGTGGCAATTCCTGTTGCAACGGTAAACGGCAAATCACATACCATTCCTGCAACCTACTACAAGGCAGGGACGAATCTTTTCCCGATTTATAAGGCTGAGGTTAGCCGTCAAAAGATTGCAGTTCCGATTGATGAAAATATGCAGAATGACTTTAATTTTCATTTCTGTAATCCTGTCCGTATCGGTCAGATTGGTAAAGGCGGTCAGGGACAGCGTATTTACTCGGTTCGTGGCAAATCGGTCACAATGACGGCAAACGGCGGCGGTATGGGTGCTAAGACAGGACTTTACAAGATTGATTTGCCTGACGGTGATTATGTTGTCCGCAAGCTGACACCTGTGGAAGCAGAAAGACTTCAAACATTGCCCGACAACTATACGGCAGGAGTTTCAAATACTCAGCGTTACAAATGTATCGGAAACGGCTGGACGGTTGATGTAATCGCCCATATCTTGGGAGGTTTGCACAATGTCTAAGGCTTTTGAAAACTCCCTCGATACGCAGAACTTTACTATTATTGACGGCTATGCGAAGGCGGTCAGCGTTCTCTCACGCTCTTACACTCCCTTGTGCAGTATCAGCGGTGGAAGTGACAGTGATATTGTACTTGACATTATTCATAATGTCGATGAGGAAAAGAATGTCCGCTACTTCTGGATTGATACCGGTCTTGAATATACGGCAACTAAGGAACATCTCGACTACCTTGAAAACAAGTACGGCATTGAGATTGAACGTGTCAAAGCCTGCAAGCCAATTCCAACTTGTTGCAAAGAGTACGGTCAGCCGTTTCTTTCAAAGTACGTCAGCGAACAGATTATGCGTTTGCAATTACACGGATTTCAGTGGGAGGACAAGCCGTTACCTGAACTTCTTGAAAAATATCCAAACTGTAAAATTGCCCTCCAATGGTGGTGCAATGCTTACTATTCTCCTGAAAGCGGTGTTGTGCAGATGAGCCGATTTTCGATAGGTCGAAATAAGTGGCTCAAAGAGTTTATGGTAGCAAATCCGCCCGACTTCAAAATCTCCAACAAGTGCTGTGAGTACGCAAAGAAAAAGCCTGCAAAGTTGCTTATAAAGCAACTTGATGCAGACCTTGAAATTATCGGTGTACGCAAGGCTGAGGGCGGAATCCGTTCCGCAAGCTACAAGACGTGTTTTTCGGAAAGCAAGACCAAAGGCTGTAATTCCTATCGTCCTGTGTTCTGGTACACGGACAGCGATAAGAAAGCCTATGAGGAATTTTATAACATACAGCACTCACGCTGCTACACGGAATACGGACTGAAACGCACGGGCTGTGTCGGATGTCCCTACAATCCAAAAGTGACGGAGGAACTCGAAATTATAAAGAAATTCGAGCCTAATCTCTACACGGCAGCTGTCAACATTTTCGGTGATTCCTACGAATATACCCGCAAGTACCGTGAGTTTCAGAAGATGATGAAGCAGAAAGCAAAGGAGCAGAAAAATGCTTAAATTTATTTTAGGTCTTATACTCGGCGGAAACATTGGTGTTTTCACAATGGCACTTCTTCAGGTGAACAGAGGTGAACCAAATGCCAATTAGAACAATGTTGGTTGACAAGATTATCGCTTTTGGCTGCGGTATATTCACGCTTATCGGAAGCGGTCACTATGATGTCAGTAAATCTGAACTGACAGTTCACAAAACTCCTGAAACTGTGGTGACAACAAGCGTCACGGAAACTACAAAATCGGAGCAAATCAGCTTGACGGCAACCACGATTTCAGTTTCCTGTATCAAGCTTGAATGGGACGGCAAAGCCGATACACAGTACACGGTAACGGCTGTACAGAGTGAAAATAACGATTATATCGATAATATGTACTTTGAGTTCAAATCAAACTCACTCTGCTATGTGACAGGACTCCGTGAAAATTCCGAATACACCTTTAAAATTGCCGATGAGGACGGAAATGTTCTTGCAACAGCAGTTCAGAGAACGGAAGCCATCGAGGTCATACAGGAATTTGACTACATAGACGGTTGGACAAACTGCTTTGCCTACGAAAAAGCAAGCGGTCTGACACGAAATCCGTCATATTCAGCCATTCAGGGTGCTGTGCCTGACCCGATTACAAACACAGGCATTATGCGTGATGAGTACGGTGATTACTGCTGTGCGATGGGTACTTTCTTCGGCTACTGCGGTGACAGGTTTCTCATAACACTCGAAAACGGTACGCAGTTTACCGTTAAAATCTGTGACAGCAAGGGCGACAGAGTTTATCACCCGTTTGGCGGTGACGGAAAATGTATTGTGGAGTTCATTCACGCTGACGGCTGTCTGCCAAGCTGTGTTGCTTTCTCAGGAAACTACGGCTCGTACAATTGGTGTGGTCTAAACTTCGACAACATTCAGAGTATTAAGAAAATAAGCTACGGAAATCCCGTGGAATACTGATAAAAATTGAAAGGATTGATTTACATGAACAAGATTTGTAAGACTCTCGGAGCGATTGCAACAGTAGGTGCTACTGCGATTGCAGGAACACTTCTTTATCGTAAGGGCTACGATAAGGGCTTTGACAAGGCACTTCGTAAGAATGACGATGACTACGATTTCGATGACTTCTACGATGATGACTATGAAGAGGAAGTCACAAGTGACGGTGTGAGAACCGTCTACTGCGATAATGACAGCAAGGAACTGGGCTTCACTTTTCCGCAGTTCATTCAGGCGGTTGAAATCCTCAGCGTACCTGACAACGGTCTTGAGGAACTTTACAGAGAAATGAATGTTGACTTCAACACAGCATACAAGCTGTATAGCTACATCAAGACACATCACTATCACTGCGGAGGTAATGCATGAGTATTCTGGTCATCGGTGAAAAGCCTTCGGTTAGCCGAAAACTTGCAAAGGTTCTTCGTGCTACCACAAAGAAAAACGGATACATGGATGGCAATGGCTACATTGTTAGCTGGTGCTTCGGTCATTTGGTTGGCTTGAAGTTTCCTGACGAATATTCAGAGGATTGGGCCGCAAAGTGGAGTTTTTCTCAGCTTCCCATGATTCCGAATGAGTGGAAATTCAAGATTTCAGAGGCTTCAAAAGAACAGTTCAAAATCCTGAAAGGCCTTATGACAAACAGCGATGTGACAGAAATCATCTGTGCAACGGACGCTGACCGTGAGGGGCAATGTATTTTCCGCTATGTGTACAACCTTGTGAAGTGTCGCAAGCCTGTCAAAAGACTTTGGATTTCCTCCCTTGAAGAATCGGCAATCAAGGACGGCTTCAATAAGCTGAAAAACGATTCCGAATACGATAATCTCTATCAGGCAGGCTTCTGCCGTGCAAAGGCAGATTGGCTTGTGGGCATGAACGCTTCAAGGCTTTTCTCGGTACGCTACAACGCCCATCTCAATACAGGACGTGTGCAGACTCCGACACTTGCTATGATTGTGAAGCGTGATAACGATATTGCCAACTTCAATAAGCAGAAGTATTTCACGGTTGATTTGGACTTAGGTTTCAAGGCAAGCAGTAGTCGAATTGACGATGAAAATGAAGCACTTTTCCTTGCTTCTTCCTGCAATGGCTCTGCTGTTATCGTGCGTGAGGTCAAAAAGGAAGTCAAGAGCGTATCTGCTCCAAAACTTTTCGACCTTACCTCCTTACAGCGTGAAGCAAATAAGAAATTTGGCTACACGGCACAGCAAACACTTGACTATATGCAATCACTCTATGAAAAGAAGCTTGTCACTTATCCTCGCACGGATTCGCAGTATTTGAGTGACGATATGGAACAGACCGCCTATTCCCTTATTCCTGCAATCAGTGAACATTTTGAGTTCGGTGCGGTTGAAAATCCGAATCTCAAAGCGGTTATCAACAACAGCAAGGTCACAGGTCATCATGCAATTATCCCCACGGAAAGCGGTGTATCCTGCGATATTTCGTCACTTGCTTCGGGTGAACAGAATATTCTGAAACTGGTGGCACTCCGTCTGCTTTGTGCTTCGGCTTCTGCGTATAAGTACGGCTCTGTCAAGGTTACGCTTATCTGCGAGAATACGGAATTTACCGCAGCAGGCAGAACCGTCCTTGAATCAGGTTGGAAAGCCTCAGACAGCAATGTCGGTGAAGCTGAGAAGTCAGACGAAAAGAGCCTGCCGAACTTAGAAAACGGCATGACCTTTACGGCAAAAGCTTCAAGGTCGGAACATTTCACTTCTCCGCCAAAGGCATTTACCGAAGATACGCTTCTCTCTGCTATGGAACACGCAGGTGCAGAAGACTTTGACGAAAATGCTGAGAAAAAGGGACTCGGCACTCCTGCAACAAGAGCGAATACTATCGAAAATCTTGTGAAGCACGGATATATCGAGCGTGACGGCAAGAAAATCACTTCAACAGGCAAAGGCAGAAATTTCATCAAGGTCATGCCCGATGAGGTCAAGTCCGCACAGCTGACAGCCGATTGGGAGAACAAACTTCTTGAAGTGGAACGTGGCAATCTTTCCGCTGACAGCTTTATGAATGAGATAGATGACTTCGTAAAGGGACTTGTCGCTAAATATAGCTCGGTTGACAATTCGGTTTCTTTCAGCGAAAATCAGCCGTCTATCGGTAATTGTCCGAAGTGTGCAAAGCCGATTGTCAAGGGCAAGTACGGTTGGTACTGCTCTGCAAGGTGCGGTATGAATCTGACTAAGGTTTTCGGGGTGGAACTTTCCGAAGGTCAGATTAAGTCCCTGCTTTCGGGCAAGGAAACAAGCTACATCAGAAACGGCAGAAAGACCGTTGTTGTGCCGAATGTCATCGAAAATGAGTTCAACGGCAAGACATATTACAACTGGGCTACGAGAAAAGAATGATTTGAATTTTCCAAACAGTGTTTGGAAAATCATCAGATAGAGAGGATATAGACATGGATATTGAAGTTTTAAGAAAAGCAGCAAGTGTCCTCGGTATTCTCACGGATAACCTGCGTGAGATGCCCGAAGAAATTCAGGCGGAAATCTGCACGGCATATATGCAGTATGAAGCAAGTGACGAACTCTCTGCCCATAAGCAGTATGAGGAAATCGAAAGGCTATGGCGAAAAGGCACACTCATTCTCGGCATGAACGAGATTGCTGAGAATACAGGCATTGAAATCGACAGTCTGATGAAGCTTTCGGAAAATGAAAAGCTGAATCTCATGTATGAGTTTGCAATCGGCACGGACAAGAGTGAACTTGCAAGAATGGTAAACGAGCGATGAAGCCGTACACGGAAGAAATGCTTCTCTTTCGGTCTGAGCCTGACAACAGGCACTATGCAAAGCTGTTGCTTCCCGAAATCGCTGAGGTTCTGGGAGTGACGGTCGCACAGCTTGAAAGAAAGCCGATTGACATTCAGATTATGCTTGCACAGAAGTATGTCGATTGTTGGCACAGCGGTCAGGCGGATATTAAGGAAGTTCTTGAAAGAGATATTCTGTTTTTAAGTGAGCCTGAAAAGGACAAAAAACAGGCTGAGAGAGATGAACAAACTAACAGGAAACCTCTTGTTAGAGATATGGAAATGGAGCGAACACGATGAATAATGTAAATTTGATGGGCAGGCTTTGCTGTGACATTGAACTGAAAAACACGCAGAACGGAAGTGTCTGCACGAAGTTCAGCCTTGCGGTTGACAGGTACGCAAACGGCAACAAGACCGTTGACTTTATCCGCTGTATTGCATGGGGCAAGAACGCTGAGAATATCGGCAGGTTTTTCCGCAAGGGCGATATGCTTGCCATTCAGGGTAATATCAAGACAGGCAGTTTCAATGACCGCAACGGCAACAAGCACTATACAACGGATATTTATGTAACCAACTTCTATTTCACAGGAAATAAGGCAAAACATCAGAATGGCAACACACAGAACAACGGCTATCAGAACGGAAATTCCGCAAGCTATGGCAGAAATCAGTATCAGCAGAATAACCGTTCAAACAGTTATCAGAACAGTTACTATCAGAATCCATATGACAGCTATGAAACGGTCTAAGGCGGTGATGTAAATGCCCACACAGGATAATGAAGATTTAAAGAAACAGCCTGAAACTGGGGTTGATGAGCATAAAAGCGAACATCTGCTCCCTCTTTTCAATGCAAGCTATGACAATTACATGGATAAGCTTGACGATTTGCAGGAGCGTAAGGCGGAAATTCAGGATAAAATTAGTAGGTCTGAGGGCAAAATTGCTAAACTTGAGGAAAAAGCTGCAAGGCTTGAAGCGACCAATGCAATGCTCAGTGAACTGATTGACAGTGGAAAACTGCCGAAAATCGCACAGAAAATCATCAAGGCGAATGAGGATAAAATCGAGTCGATTGATGAAAAGCAAATTTCTAAGCTTGAAAGCGGTATCAAGCGTAACAAGGAGAAAATCTCAAAGCTTGATGACCGTATTGCCATTACTCAACTGAAATCCGAAAAGCTAAAGTGTTTCAGCAATGTTCTCAAGTCATTTATGACTCTCAATCCGCAGAAACGCAGAGAAATGTTCAGGGAATCTATGGACGGTTTACGCAAAAGCACCAAAAGTTTGCTGGATATTGACATGAATGCTGAGAGAAACAAGCTTGCGAAACTTTCCGAACAGTATGAAAAAAGCGGTTCAATGAGCGAAAAGTTCAAGCTTGGTCAGAAAATCAGAACAGTAAAAGCGAATATTTCAACACTTGAATCCAAAATCCACAAGCTTGAAAATGCTCCGAAACTGCATGAAGCAAGTGACCATGCCGTTGACAAGACCATTGCTAAGGCGGAAGCACAGGTTGAGAATATCGACTTTATGTCAAGCGGCGAAATTTTCGACTTCGATAAGCCGATTGAAACCGTAGTGCTTGATTCCACTGAATATCTGCACAATGCAGAGGTTTCAATGGAAGATGACCTCAGCATGATTGACGGCATTATCAACAACGGCAAGAAAGAACAGCTTGACGAAATGTCGAATCTTTCTAATGGCATTCTATTCACCTATGAACCTGAACACAGCAGTGGCGACCAGTTCTGGACGGATACGGCTGAACTTCTCAAGAAAGATGATACGTTTACCTATATCAAACATGACGGTTGGTATGGTAAGGACGAGAGCGTTGAAGTATCAGTAACGGAAGCTTCTGCCCTTTTTCATGAAGCTGTTGAAAAATCTCAGAGTGGGAATAAGGACTACACGATAACCGCTGAAGCGATTCAACGTCAGTTTGCTGAACGTCCCGATGTTCCGCTGTTTCTTGAAGAAATCGACTTCTCCTCTTGTGACGATGCCACATTACAGACTTTTCGTGATTCGGCAAAAGCGAATATGCAATGTGCAAATGAAATCTCTCAGGCTCTTGCCAAAAACTACGATTATGAGAGATATACCCTTAATTCGGAACAGGCTCTCGCTGATGTGCGTGAGAAGTTTTCCGATGACCGTATTGCTTTTGTCCTTACAAGTACCTTAAACGGTACGTCAGACGGCAGAATTGCAAAGGAAGTCAAGAATTTTGCAAAGGAAACGCTTCAAAATGTGCCTGAACTCTACACAAAGCGGAATGTGTCAATCAGTTCCCATGCAGGACTTATCAATCTGTTTGCGAAAACGCTTATGAAGTCACAGGCTGAACGTGAAGTTGAAAAGCCTGCACCTCAAAAGCAGGAACATACCAAACCTGAGCCGAAAAAGACAGAAAAGAGAGTCGGACTTCTGTCATTTGAGCAATTCGGTGAAACTCGCTTCCGTGTAGTCGATGAAACCGCAAATGACATTCTGGAACTCGCAGCCAACAGCGAAAAGCCGTTTGTTGCCCTTATGGACGTTGGCAAATCTGTTTCTGAGCCTAAATTTTCCGAAATTTTGCAGAGTACACAGGCAAAATTCTCGGTTGATATTAACCTTGACAGCGATAAGGTGCATATTTTTGCAATCAATGAGGGTAAAGGCGGTATCGCTGAGGGTGACAGGACGGATAAGAATACAAAGTCGCAGACGGTAAATCTGGCTACTTTCGTAAAATCTGAACCTACTCATGAACAGAAACAAGAGCCTAAAATTAAGGAAACACGCTCCAAAGTGAGAAAAATCAGTCCCGACTACTACAAGCAGATTCCAAAGGAAGATAGAGTTATCACCAATGAGCCTGCAAAGGTCGGTGCAATCATTATGAGCGAACTTGAAAAGCAGAAAATCCCATTCTCTGCGGTTGAAACCGCTAAGGGTGTGACAATCACGGTTTCTAAGGAAAATGAGTCTGCTTTTAGGGCCGCTGAGGATAAGGCAAAAGATACGCACGTTCGTCTTATCAATCCCGAAGTGTTCAAGCAGATTTCCAAAGAGGACAGGTCAATAGCGAAAATGTCCGAAAAGGAAGCACAGGAAACCATTCAGAAGCTTGAAAAAGACGGCATTTCGTATTCCGCAAGGCTTGACGGTGACAAGTCAGCGGTAACGGTTCACAAATCGGAAGCTCCTGCCTACTTCTCCCGCAAGCAGATGAAAAAGCTTGCTCAGGAAGTCAAGGGCGAAAAGCCACAACAGACTCAATCCAAAAGTAAAGGACAGGAATTGTAATGAGAGTGACCGCTGAACAAATTGAACGTGCCAATCTTGTAAATCTTCCCGATTTTTTGAGAAGTCAGGGATTTGACCTGAAAAGAGTCGGAAAAGAATATGTCCTTACGGAACATGACAGCCTGCACATTAAGGATAATGCTTTCGGTGAACGTGGCAAGTGGTTCCGGTTTTCGGCAAATGAGGGTGGAAACAACATTCAGTTTGTTCAGAAATTCTTAGGATTCGACTTCATATCCGCTGTTGAGTTGCTCAGTGACGAAAAAGCAATACCGACAAAGGCTCACTATCACAGTAATCAGGGTCATTATGCTAATGACCTCAAAGTCGAATTACCGAAAGAACGTGAAATCAAGGTTGTTGACAGCCAAAGCATTACCCGAATATCAGGCTATCTGCACGGTGTTCGGGGGTTATCGGCTGAATCGCTCGCCAAACTGATTACTGAGGGCAGATTATCGCAGGAAGAAAAGACAGGAAACGCAGTTTTCAAGATTTTAGATGAGAACGGATTGCTTGTCGGTGCGGAAAAGGTCGGCACATCGGAAAGTATGCGTTTCAAGTCCTTTGAAAAGGGTTCGGCAGACGGCTACGGCTTTGAAATGACCAAAGGAAATCCCGTAAACACTTACTTTTTTGAGAGTGCCATTGATACGGTTTCTTTTGCAGACCTCAATCCCGACCTCGACAATTACAGACTTGTTTCAATGTCGGGAGTAAAGCCGTCCGTGGTCGAAATGACAATGCAGAGATACGGCATACAGTCTGAAAACATATATATTTGCACAGATAATGATAAGGCCGGAAACGAATTTGCCAAAAGGCTGATTACACAATATCCTGCCATGAGAAGAATTACTCCGCAGGGAGCGAAAGATTGGAATGACATATTACGAGGGAGAATCGAGAGAATGAAGCTATACGGCAATACTTATTGGCAGGAAGCAACGGATAACAGAGATAAGACCGTTGCTATCATGCGTGAAGATACATTCAGACAGTTACAGGAAACGCTCGATAAATCGGGACTTAACTACTGTGCATACAGCGGCGGCAAGAACGCTATGGTTGCCGTAAACAGTTCCGAGGTTGACAGATTCAAGTCAGTGACAGGTCTTGACGATACACTTTGCAGATTGCAGAAATCAAGCCGTGAACATATTCCGCAGGACAGAAATATTATCGGCAATACCGAATTTAGATACATTCCGCAGAAAACATACATCAGTGAGGACAGAGAAACCATTCTCAAAATGGCTGAAATTGCAAACAAGGCGAATATTCAGTTTTCAGCGAGAATTTACGCTAATGGCAAGGCTACAATGACCGTATCTCAGGCGGATATGCCTCAGATGAGTGCAATCCGTGATGAAGTCAAGGCAATGAGAAAGCCGATGATTCAGGCTTACAGGCAGGCTTCTCAGAAGATTATCGGCAACAAGCCGTACAGAGAAATTCGAAACAGACAGTTTATGATTTCACAGCTTACTCCCGAAAAGTATCATAAAATTGAGCCGAAACTTTTTGAGCGTGGTGCGGAGTTTTCAGGTCTTATCCGTGACGGCAAGGTTATGTTCACAACAGAACGTGAAGAAGCACAGCGTTTCAATGCAATTCTCCGTCAGACCATTGCCGAAAATCTGATTCTTGAAAATTTGCAGAGTATGGGACTTGATGATACGCAGATTCAGGCTCTTGCTTCCTCTGTTGAGATTGCTTCCCGAAACGGCATGGTGAATGTCATTGAAAACTACGTTTCTAAGGACTATGACCTTGCACAACTGAATACTATGGATAATCTGCTGATAGCTTACCTAAGTCAGACTGATACAAGTCGATTTCTTGACAACGGAATACAGCTTGATTTACTTCTGTCTACCAAACAGCAGTTTGACCTTGCGATTGCACAGCGTAACGAACTTGCTTCTTTTGAGGAAATCTATACTCCTGAAAATGATGATACTCCCGAAATTCCTGAAAATTCAGTTAAAATCCACTTTGGTGACAAGGATAAGGATTGGTTCACAGAAAGCGATTTGCTCTATGATTTTGTTCAGCAGAATCCAGATATGTCATTTGCCCTTGCAAATGCGGTTATTTCCTATCTTGACGAAAAGCAACACGCAGAGCGTGAGATTGAGAGCTTAAATGCGGGTTGGTACAAGAAAACAGATTTTGCTGTCGCAACCATGATTGACGGTCAGGAATTTACCCATACAGGCAGATTTGATATTGGTGACGGCAAGGGGCAAGGTGGAGGAACGCTCATAGACCATATTGAACTGTTTGCGAAAAATTCGCTGAATGACCGTATCCTCTACGGTGATGAGAACAGTCGTGAATCGCTGAATTATGTTCTGAACAGCGTTGTGCCTTTCCTTAAAGAAAACGCTGAACTTACAGCGGAAGAAATGATTATCCTTAACCGCTTCAAGGACGATAATCCTATCCGCACGGCTGCCGATGTAGAGATTGCTGAACCTATCACATTCAAACTCTATCAGCTGAAAGAGGGCGAAGAATATCACGGTATGCGTTTTGAGTCGCTTGACCGTAACCGACTTCACGGCAATCAGCTGAACGAAGAAGATTATACGCTTATGTATGAGGGCGATTTAAGTCAGTATAGCGGTAATACCGTTGAGGAAAAGCTTGAAGTTCTCTTTGAGGAGTTTAACATCAATAAGCCTGCGAACTTCATGGGACACTCTATGTCCGTGAGCGATGTGGTGATTGTGAATGATAATGCCTACTACTGCGATTCAGTCGGTTTCAGAGAATATCCCGAATTTCTGCGTCAAAAAGAAGTTGAACCGCCTGCAATCGCTGATTTCAGGGCAAAGACCGAAGAAGATTTCAAGTTCTATAACTTCAAGCCTGTTGAGGTTGAGAATATCGTCAAGGACTTTGTGCAGAGAGTATTCGAGGAAAACGGTGTTGATGCTCAGATTCACGGTGCAGCCGTGACAGGTTCACGCTCCCGTGGACTTGAAAAGGTTGATTCCTCCGATGTTGATGTTGTTATCGAGATTGATTCCGCCCTCAAGGAAGATGCACTTTTCAATATCATTCATGGTGAGGCACTCACGCTTGAGGGCTACACAATTGACATCAATCCAATTAAGGCAGACGAAACTGGCACACTTGAAACCTATCTGCCAACAGCGGAAGCATATCTGACCGAAAAAGCACAACACAGAAAACTTTCTGATCTTGACACTGCAAAACAGCATATCGCAGATTACCTTGACCGTGAGTTTGGTGGGTCTGCGGAATTTTCCGATATTTCACGGCTTTCCCTTGCCTACGCTGTGGACGAAGAACACAATCTTCCGATTCAGGTCTATGCGGATTTGGAACAGTTCAAACTCACATTTGAGTATGACGGCATGGTTGTCCGTGATGAGCAGTACAACTCGCTTGCCGAAATGAATGAAAATGCTCTGTCAGTTCTTGACTACAACGACCTTGTATCACTTTCCGATGACGAGATTTCATCTGTAATTCAGGCAAAAGCAGTTGAACAGCTTCACTCCGATAAGGGTATCAAGGCAACGGATTTCATGTCCGCTATGGGTGTGAATGTTGTCAATATGGATAAGCCTGAGATTTCTAAAGAAACTGAACTGCCTTTCAAAGTCGGTGATGAGATTGAATTTCAGGGCAAGGAGTGGCAGATTGAAAGTATGAACGAAGAACGTGGCAGAATTATGCTTACCCGTGATACGGGCAATATTGTAATGCCCGTGGAAAGTATAGAAACATTTCTTTCGGAAGTGGTCGATTATGTCAACCGTCATGCAGGTATTGAGGACTTGGAACAGGTTGATACTGCTGAAATCCGTGAGAATATCGGCAAAACTGAAAATGTTCAGGATATTCTTGATATGGTAGACGGTGTGACAGTTGCCGAAAAAGAGCCTGAACCAAAGTCAGACCTCAAAACATACGATGTTTTTATCTATGATAAGGAAAGCGGTACTGATTCGCCTATGCGTTGTCAGGCGAAAAACACCGAGGAAGCTATGAAAATGGCTGATGAGTATATCGAGCGTTGGAATCTGGTTGAAGCCGAAATTACCGATATTCAGCTTGTCGAACCTAAAAAGGAACTTGCAAAGGAAGAACCGACAGCAGAAGTTTCTGAGGATACTCCGCTTTTCGATGAGAGTGTTATCGCTGACGCAGGGCTTGGCTTTGTACCGGACAAGGGATTTGAAGCTTTAGGTAATACCAATCAGGAATATCAGCAGCTTTCATTGTTTGGTGAGCCTGAGCCGATAAGCAAGCCTGCATCTACGCAGACCTACACTCCTATCGAGTATGGCGAGCCTGTTGCCGATGTCAATCGCTTTGAGGAACTGTACAAGGAAATCATGCGTGGCAGTGGTTTTGAGGGTGGTAAGTTTCGTATTGCAGAATTTTTTGAAAATAACAATCCTGCAAATAAGGAATTTGCTGACTTTCTGAGAGATGAATATGGTACAGGCGGTCATACAGCTGACGGCAATATTTTTATGGTTGACCATGATTCTAAAGGTATGCAGTTTACTGTACGCAGTACCGATGACAGTATCAGCAACGAAACCTTTGAATTCAGCTGGACGGAGGTCGCAAAACTTACGGCTGACCTTATAAAGCACGATAAGTACTTGACACAAGATGAAATTGACCGCAGAAATCAGCGTGAAGCAAAGTCTAAAAAGTCGGCTGATGAACCTAAAATCGAAAAAGCAGTTACTACCGAAACTCCACAAAAATCTGAGCCTGAACAGGAAAAGCCGCAGAATTTCGCCATAACTGATGATAAACTCGGCGAGGGCGGTGCAAAGACCAAATTCCATAATAATATGGAAGCCGTTCGTACCCTAAAGCAGATTGAGCGTGAGGATAGACGTGCTACTCCCGAAGAACAGGAAATTCTCTCTAAGTACGTCGGTTGGGGCGGAATTTCGCAGGCTTTCGATTCGGATAACCAGCAGTGGGACAAGGAATTTTCACAGCTTTTTGATGAACTTACTCCAAAGGAATATGAAGATGCAAGAAAATCCGTTCTTGACAGCTTTTTCACCTCGCCTGCAATCATTGACGGTATCTATGAAGCACTTGAAAAGTTTGGCTTCAAAGGCGGTAATCTCCTTGAGCCTGCAATGGGTGTCGGCAATTTTGTCGGTAAAATGCCGTCCGAAATGGCTGAAAATACACACGTTTACGGTGTTGAAATTGATTCAATCAGCGGACGTATCGCAAAACAGCTTTATCCCGATGCTGATATTCAGGTTACAGGCTTTGAGCATACCAACTTTCAGAACAGCTCATTTGATGTGGCTGTCGGCAACGTGCCGTTTGGCGATTTGAATTTCCCCGACAAACAGTACGGAACTACGAAATTACACGATTTCTTCTTCGCTCAGACCCTCGACAAAGTCAAGGACGGCGGCATTGTCGCTTTCGTTACTTCTAAAGGTACGCTCGATAAAAAGGACGAAAGTTTCCGTAAGCAGTTAGCCGAAAAAGCTGACCTCATCGGTGCAATCAGATTGCCGAATAATGCTTTTAAGGCAAATGCAGGCACAGAGGTAACAAGTGACATTATCTTCTTACAGAAACGCTCTGCTCCGCCTGAAGAATTTCCCGATTGGGTTCATCTTGGCAAAACTGAGGACGGATTGAGGGTAAACAGCTACTTTGCTGAAAATCCCGAAATGGTACTCGGTACGATTGTGGAGGGCAACAAGCTTTACGGCAGAAATGACGATACAATGTGCGTACCGATAGAGGGTGCAGACCTCAGGCAGCAGATTTATGAAGCGGTACAAAGACTTGATACGCAGATTTCTGCTGTCAAGACCAACGATGTATTCAAATTCAGCAATGGACAGGTCACAATGACCGCAAAGGAACTTCGTCCGTTCAGCTTTTTCAAAGACGATAAGGGAGATATTTTCCTCAAAGGCGGTGAAGATAGGCTTGGAAAATTCGATGTTTCTAAGGTTATGGACACAAAGTCTAAGGACTACGGCAGAATGACTGCTTTCATTGACTTGCGTGATACTGTCCGTGAACTACTCAGAATACAGGCGGAAGATAAGCTTGAAAATGAAATTAAGGCGGTTCAGAATAAACTTTCCACTCAGTATGATGACTTCTACAAGAAATACGGACTTTTGCACAGCCGTAAAAACCGCTCTGTTTTACGTGATGACTGCTCTTATAACTTGCTTCTCACGCTTGAAAAGGAAATTGACAAGGACAAGCTGATTGCGAAGTCTGATATTTTTACCAAAAGAACGGTCAGACCCTCAAAGCCGATTGAACACGTTGACACGGCTTTGGAAGCACTTGCTATCTCAATGGCAGAAACAGCAAAGGTTGACCTTGCTTATATGAGCAAGCTGACCGATATGTCACAGGAACTTCTTATTTCGGAACTCAAGGGCGAAATCTTCCTTGTTCCCCATACAGAGGAATATCAATCTGCAAGTGAGTATCTCTCAGGCGATATTCGTCAGAAACTCGATATTGCGGAAAGTGTTGCTGAAACTGATGGCAGATTCGCTGAAAACGTGGAAGCGTTGAAGTTGGCAATGCCTGAACCTCTCAAAGCCGGCGATATTGATGTGAAAATCGGTGCAACTTGGATTCCGAAAGAACTGTATCAGCAGTTTATATATGAAACATTTGAAACACCTCGTGAAAACCGTGAGGACGTTAAAAAAGCGTTTTGGGTAAAGCCTAAGAATATCACGGTTGACTATTCAGAACACACCAATACTTGGCATATTGAGAATAAACGTGCTGACAGCTCGGTTTTGAGCAGACGTGATTTTGGTACTAAGAATATGAGTGCTTATGAAATCATGGAACATCTGCTCAATCTCAAAGAGCCAAAGGTCTACAAGCCTGAAACCTACATCGACCAGAACGGTGATGAAAAGGAACGCAGAGTTGTGGACGTTAAGGCAACAAAGATTGTTCAGCAGAAAGCAGGCAAAATCAAGCAAGCTTTCAAGGATTGGATTTTCAAAGACCCTGAACGTGCGGTTCAGCTTGTGGAACAGTACAACAGGCAGTTTAACTCAATCCGTCCCCGTGAGTATGACGGCTCGGCTTTACGATTCCCCGGCATGAACTCCGCTATCACGCTGAAAGAACATCAGAAGAACGCTATTGCACACGCACTTTTTGGTGGTAATACATTGTTTGCTCACTGCGTTGGTGCCGGTAAGACGTTTGAAATGATTGCAACGGCAATGGAAAGTAAGCGTTTAGGCTTATGCACAAAGCCGTTATTTGCAGTTCCGAATCACCTGACTGAACAGATTGGTGAGGATTTTCAGAAGCTTTACCCCGGTGCAAATATCCTTGTTGCAACGAAAAATGACTTCAAAAAGGAAAATCGTCAGCAGTTATTCGCAAAAATTGCCACGGGCGATTTTGATGCCGTTATCATCGGTCACTCTCAGCTGGGCATGATTCCACTTTCTAAGGAAAGACAGGTTGATATTCTGCAAGAGCAGATTGACGATATTATGGCAGGAATTGAGGAACTTAAAAAGGCAGAAGGCTCAAAATTTCAGGTCAAGCAGATGGAGCGTACAAAGAAATCTCTTGAAGCAAAACTTGACAAACTTGAAAAGTCGCACGATGACATCCTCACCTTTGAGGAAATGGGTATCGACAAACTTATCATTGATGAATCCCATGAGTTCAAAAACGTGCCGACCCAGACGAAACTTTCCAATGTCGCAGGCATTTCGTCCTCCGCTTCACAAAAGGCTCTTGACCTCTTTATGAAGTGTCGTTATCTCGATGAAAAAACTGGAAGCAAAGGCGTTATTATGGCTACTGGCACGCCCCTCAGCAACTCTGTAACCGAACTACATACCATGATGCGTTTTTTGGAGTATGACTTCCTGAAAGATCATGAACTGAATAACTTTGATAACTGGGTAACGGTATTCGGTCAACAGAAAACCGAATGGGAACTTGCTCCTGCCGGCAACAAGTTTAAGGAACGTACCCGAATCGCCAACTATACAGGTTTGCCGGAACTGATGAGTATGTTCAAACAGGTTGCCGATGTGCGTACAGCAGATACGCTCGACCTTGCTACACCGGAAATGAAGTATCACATTGAGAACATCGAAGCAACAGAGTTTCAGAAAACGCTTGTACAGGAGTTGTCAGACAGAGCCGATGACGTGCAAAGCGGAAATATAGATCCGTCTGTAGATAATATGCTCCGTATTACTTCTGACGGCAGAAAGCTGGGGCTTGACCCAAGACTGATTGACCCTTCATTTGAAGATCATCCGGATACAAAGCTGAATCAGTGCGTTAGGAATGTTACGCAGATTTATCACGATACAGCAGAAGAAAAGCTGACACAGATCATCTTCTGCGACCTCGGCGTTCCAAAGAAAAATTCGCAGTCATCAGATAAAGGAGAAATCACAGATGAAAAGTCAGCGTCTGAAAGAGAATCTTTAGAGGAGGAATGTGACTTCTGCGTCTACGATGATATTCGTGATAAGTTGATCCAAAACGGTATAAATCCGGAAGAAATCGCTTATGTACATGATGCCAAGACCGAACAGCAGAAAGCAGATCTCTTTGATCGTGTGAACAAGGGCGAAGTGAGGGTTTTGCTAGGAAGTACAGGCAAAATGGGTACGGGTACGAACTGTCAGAAGAAGCTTGTCGCACTTCACAACCTCGACATTCCTTGGCGACCGTCTGATTTACAACAGAGAATCGGCAGAATTGAACGTCAGGGCAATCAGAACAGCAAGGCTCATGTGTATAATTATGTTACCAAAGGCTCTTTCGATGCCTATCTCTATCAGACACTTGAAGCAAAACAGCGTTTTATCGGTCAGATTATGACCTCAAAAACTCCTGCACGAACCTGTGAGGACGTAGACCAGCAGGCACTCAATTACTCCGAAATCAAGGCTCTCTGCACAGGTGATGAGCGTATCAAGGAGAAGATGATGCTTGACAATGAGGTTAAGGAACTCAATCTCCTGAAATCTGAACACACAAACACGGTTTTCGATATGCAACAGACAGTAGCAACCGCCCCTGAAAAGATTGAAAAGGCTGAAACAAGACTTGAAAATCTCAAATCAGACCGTGAGGTACTCCGTCAGCTTCCGATTGATGCGGAAACTAAGTTGCCCATATTCAAGATTACCATTGACGGCACGGAATACACAGACCGCAAGGAAGCCGCACAGGCTCTTGAAGATGTGGTTCTTGGCTTCGTCAAGCGTAGTTCCGATACGAATAAGGAAATCGGTGAATTTCAGGGATTCAAGCTGTCCGTCAAGGCGGTTATGCTTGGCGGTGAGCCTGATATTTCAATCACCATGAAAGGCAATGCTGAACACAGGTGTCAGCTGACAAGCAGTTTTTCCGCAAATCTCAAACGTATGGAATCAACTCTTTACAAGATTGACCAAACCATAAACGATGCTCAGAACAGCGTAAATAAGCTGAAAATGGACTTGGAGAACGCCCAGCGTATTGTTGCTACTCCGTTCCCTCAGCAGGCTGAACTTGAACAGAAAACCGAAAGACTTGCCACTCTTACCGAAGAACTGAATCAGGCAGCCATTGAAGCTAAAAAGAACGCTCCCGAAAAGCAGCGTACCTGCTACTTTGAGAGGGCAAAGCTGAAAAAAGAAGCTTTTAAGGACAGGCAGAAAACGGCAAAACCGAAAGAGAGAAGTCAAAATAAAAATGAAATAGAATGATAAAGCAGGCACTTCAATTTTAAGAAGTGCCTGCTTTCGTTAATTCATGTATTGCTGTACACAGCTTTCATAAAGAACTTTTGTATATCGTTCTTTCAGTCTGATCGGACTTATAATCTCCACCTTTCCCCTGAATGAAAATATCCAAGAAAAGAACGGCTGCGGATATTCTGCTCTTATGGGAACATGAATAATGAAATGATTATCTGAATCCTTATCTCTAAGCATTATCACAGATTTTCCAAAGCGGTCAATCACGATATTACAGTATTTGTTCTCCAGTGGCAAGCGTAGCGTGACGTACTCACTCTTTCCGCTGAACATAGAAAACGATGATTTGATGTACTGTTCCAGATTCAGCTTTTCATCCGGATATTCTCTCGCTGAATTCACAAGTCTGATATTTCGCATTCTATCAAGACGAAAGTTGGTATATGTATCGGCATATTTTTCATAATAGGAAACTACGTAATAGCATTCTCCACTCATCACCAATGCAAATGGTGAACAAATACGCTTTTCTCCTCGCTGAACCAAATGTTTATTTATATCGTAATCATAGTAATCAAAGCCGATTTGTTGATTACTGCGAAAAGCAGAATTTATAACGTCAATATTGTCAAGAATTTGCTCGTTATCCGACTTTACACGATTGGTCAGCATGATCTTTCTTCTGAGCAGAGGTGCTTCATAAATACTGCACAGACTCTCCAGTAGTTTCATCAGCTTTTCAGAGTCCTCTACTGTAATGAATCGGAATGAAGATATCGCATCGGCAAGCATTTTCAGGATACCAATTGAAATGGGACGGCTTTTCAGGTGATAGCCTTTGTTATAGGTGAATGCAATTTCCATACCACTTATCATCAGTGCTTCAATATCATCCTTTATTGTAACTGCATGAACTGAAAATCCGCAAGCCTCTAAATATGCTTTAATTTCATGAATCGAAACATAGTGCTTTGAATCTGTATATTTTATAAACATTTCTCTCAAACAAAGTAATCTGCATTTTGCGTTCATTTTTCTCACCTCAGATATTAATAACAACGTACATCTCAATCTATATTATATCATATTTTATGGCATTATCAAAGTGTTCAGCTATGAATTGAAAGCCGAGAAATTTTTTTGATGAGGTAAACTGTCAAAATTATCCGTAATTTCGAAAAAAGTTGTATTTGATGTTGGTGAAAATGCACTAACATATTTAATTCGGCACTTGACATTTTAAACAAAATGTGCTATAATTATAATTGATTATATGCAAGAATTAGGTGAATAAAAATGTGGTGCAAGAAATGCGAACACGAAACAAATAATGAGTATTGTGAACTCTGCAACAGTAAGACAGAACCTGTAATTCCGACAGAGGTTTTTTGGTGTAAGCATTGTAAAACACCGGTGATTGTCGCTGTTAATGAGAAACAGAACTGTTGCTGTCCTCTTTGTGGGGACGATATTGAATATTTAGCTTCTGATTTACGACCTGTGTTTCCAGAAGAAAGACTGTTAGTGGAAATCCTTTTGGATAAGCCAATGCAGTATCATAAATCTTCTGTATGGGCAAATAATAACAGATATTATTTTGACGGAAAATCTGTTGCTATTACATCAAAGCATTATAAAAAGTATTCTCCTGACTATATAAAGAATAAGCTTGAAGAGTATAAATCTGACAATGACTACTCATTTTTTAATGAATATATCAATAAATTCATATATGCCAATAAAGTGAGATTCAACTTTATTGTTGATGAAGCACATACTTTCATAAGAGAAGAAGCTTCTCACTATCCGATTGAAAGTATTGTAGTATCATTCTCAGGCGGAAAAGACTCAACTGTAACAGCTGATTTATCTGTAAAAGCTTTGAGTGAACCGAGTCTGGTGCATATCTTTGGAAATACTACGCTTGAATTCCCCTCAACTATCGAGTATGCAGAGCGTTTCAGAAGAAATAATCCAAAAGCCATTTTCAGAATAGCTCTAAATCGTGAGCAAGATTTTATGTCTGTTTGTGAAGATATTGGGCCGCCGGCAAGAATGATGCGTTGGTGCTGTTCTATGTTCAAAACAGGTCCAATCACGAGAATACTAAATCGCTATTACCGTGATAAGGACATTCTTACATTTTATGGAATAAGAAAATGCGAGTCTGTAAGCAGAAGTAAGTATAATAGAGTTGAAGATGATGCTGAGTCAGTAAAAATTCAAAAGCAGAAAGTTGCTTCCCCTATCTTTTATTGGATGGATATTGATATTTGGCTTTACCTTTTAAGTGAAGATGTCGACTTCAATGATGCCTACCGTCTTGGCTATGATCGTGTAGGATGCTGGTGCTGTCCAAATAACAATGAGCGTGCGCAGTTCCTATCTGCTATATATATGCCTGAACAGTCAAAAAAATGGCGAGAATTTTTGATAGAGTTTGCTAAAAAAATCGGCAAACCAGATGCAGAAATTTATGTTGACACAGGCAAATGGAAAGCCCGTCAGGGTGGAAACGGTGTAAAAGCTGCTGACGATGTTAAAATTCGTTTTACAAACTGTACTGCTGAGGATAATGCAAAAATATACAGATTAAATCGTCCTATGGATGATGAATTTTTAAATATGCTCACTCCTTTTGGTATGGTTTCAAAGGAACTTGGAAGAAAATTACTTAATGAAGTGATAGTTCTTGACATCAGAAATAACGTGCCGATTTTATCAGTTCAGCCATTTCAACAGGCTGATTATGAATACTCGGTCAAAATTAAGACTATGAACGTTGCAAAACATGATAACTTACAGAGGATGGTAGCATATCAAGTAAGAAAATTCAATGCTTGCAGAAAATGTCTTAAATGCGAATCTCTTTGTAGATTCGGAGCAATATCAATAGCAGGCGGAAATTATCATATAGATGAAGCTAAGTGCAAACGCTGTAAAATGTGCGTAACAGCTAAATATCTTGATGGTGGCTGCTTAATGGATAAATATTTGAAAACTAAAGAGGATAAGTCTATATGAAATTTAGAGGTCATGAAACCTTTGCCATCAGAAAAGGTTGGCTCAATAAAGGTGTTAAAAATATACAAATGAACCCCGGAGTGTTTTTGGGTGAAGCCGGAAATCCTATGGACGTGCTTGGTATCGGTGCAAATATGGTAAAAGCACTTAGATATTGGATGACAGCAACACAAATAGCTAAAGAGCCTAACTCAGGAAAAAGAAGGCAGAGTTTAACTGATATTGGCGAAGCTATCTATAGAAATGACCCATATTTTGAGGAAATAGGCTCGCTTGCACTTGTTCATTATGGCTTGGTATCTAATTCAAATGAAGCAACTGCGTGGCATATCTTTTTCAATGAATTTGATTATATTGAATTTTCGGAAGATGATTTTCAAAGTAGTGTGAAGAAATATGTTCGCATGACTGGAGAAAACCTGCCAAGTGAACGCTCGGTTTCAGATGATTTTAAGTGCATAGTAAACACTTATTATTCAAAACAGAAAAACAATGAAAATCCAGAAGATAATATCGAAAGTCCATTAACTGAATTAGGATTAATTGAATATCTTTATAGCAAAAGCAATGTTCGTATCTACAAAAAAGTTATGATAAAAGAAAATTTGCTCCCTGACCTAATTGTCTTGGCTATTATTTTGAATAATTCAAATAATGAAAAAGAATTGAAAATCAGTACCCTGCTAAAGGGCGATAACTCAATAGGAAAAGTTTTCAATCTGGATATGGTGAGAATAATCAATATTCTTTACAGGCTTGAAAAACAGGGATATGTTAAGGTGGTTAGAACTGCTGGATTGGATATTGTTGAAATTCTTACCGATATGACGTATGCTGATTGTATTCAGCTTTATTATGATAAATTAAACCAATAAGTGAGATAGGTGTTACCAATGAGAAAAGAAATGATTGAAATTTCAAAAGGATTTCAGTCCTCTGTTAATATAGAGTATGACTTCAATGACAAACGAAAAATAAAGGATTTTATTCCTACAAATGCTTGTCTTGAAATTATCGAAAACATCATGATAAGTACCGAGGATGCCTCAAATTCAAGAGCGAAAATTCTTACAGGTGCATATGGCAGAGGAAAATCTCTTTGTGTTATGATTGCTCTCTCAATTCTTTTTAATTCCAATATGGATTTCAAACCGCTTATTGGAAAAATTAAAAAGTGTAACGAAGAATTAGCACAGAGAATCAAGAATTATACAACAGCAAATAAAAGAATGTTACCTGTCATAATAAGCGGAAACAGTAGCAGTATGACACAGGCATTCCTGAATGCCATACAAAAATCACTAAGCCTTAATGATTTGTCTGATATTATGCCTGAAACACATTTTCAGTCTGCTATCAACACTATCAATCGTTGGAAAAATGATTATCCGAATACTTATGATCAATTCATTAGTTTACTAAATGAATCTATTGATGAGTTTATAGAAAAGTTATCTGACAGCGATGTTGAAACATACAAAAAGTTTACTGATATATACCCTGAGCTTTCAGCTGGCGGAATGTTCAATCCTTTCTTTAGTAGCAATGTTGTCGATATATATGATAATGTTAATACAGAAATTAAAAAAAGAGGATATTGTGGTATATTTATCGTCTATGATGAATTCGGAAAATATCTTGAATCAAACATTTCAACTGCAACTGACAGCGAAACAAAAATGTTACAGGATTTAGCTGAAAAATGCAACCGCACTTCTTCACAGCAGCTTCATTTGATGCTTATCTGTCATAAAGATATTTCTAACTATATTGACATGAATCTTCCGCAAGATAAAGTGGACGGATGGAGAGGTATCTCTGGAAGATTTGAGCATATCAATCTTACGAATAACTTCTCACAAATGTATGAGATAATTTCACATACAATCAAGAAAACTGAATATATGTGGAATGAATTTAAAGCAGCGAATGAATCTGTTTTCTCATCGCTATATACGCTATATAATGGTTCATCTATGCTTGGAGGGAAAGAAGAACTTGTAATAGATGGCTGTTATCCTTTGCACCCTGTTACTACGTTCTTACTTCCACGTCTTTCAGAGCGTGTAGCACAAAATGAACGAACACTCTTTACTTTCCTTAGTTCCAATCAAAAAAACACGTTAAGACAGTTTGTTGACAATACCAAAGACGAACTGGACTTCATTACACCTGATTACTTATACGATTATTTTGAAAATGAACTGAGAAAAGAATTGAATTCCTCTGATATACATAAGGTTTATTCCTTGTCTGCAAAAATTCTTAGAAACTTCAGTTCGGATTCCTTATCTGCAAAAATCATTAAGTGTATTGCGGTTATTCATTTCGTTCAGCAATTTGAACTATTAGCTCCCATTACAGATGTTATTTGTAATATTTATAGTGTGAAATATGACTCTAAGGAAGTAATTGATTGTATCCAAAATCTTATAAATGAACAGTATATTCTTTATAGAAAACTCAGTAATAGCTTCCTCTGTTTGAAAGAAACAAGTGGTATTGACATAAATGAAGAGATTGACAAAAGAACTGCTTCTATTATTGCTCATAAAACTGAACAGCAAATTATAGATGAGTGTGTGAATGTAAAGTACCTCTATCCTACTGCATACAACGATGATAAGTGTATCACAAGATATTTTGAAATTTGCTATGTAACTCTCGAAAATTATATAAGTGAAATAAAGAAAGAGATGCCTTATGAGATTGCTGGAAAGGTATTTGCTGTTTTCAATTCTGCAAATCAGTCATTTGATGATTTTACAAGAGAGGTATACAGAAATATTTCTACTAACGCAAGACATATGACAATTGTTCCAAGTTATGCAACAACTGTTGTCTCCTCGCTTGCAAAATATTTAGCTATAAAAGAACTTCGTGAAGAATCGGCTGATGACTCAATATTGTTTGACGAGTATTCACTTTATCTTGATGATTACAGTGAAATAGTTTCTGACTTCACTATGTCATTTATTTCCCCTGAATTAAAAAAATCTCAGTATTGTTATGAGGGCAAGACCGTAAATATCAGAAGAAAATCTCAATTAAGTGAACGTCTTTCTGAAATTTGCAGAACGGTTTATTCAGCAACTCCTGTTATAAACAATGAATCACTCAACAAGGATAAATTACCGAGTGTTGCAATTAACAGCAGAGCCAAGATTCTTACTGCACTTCTTGAAAGTGACGAAATATCTGAGAACTTAGGTTTAAAGGGATCTGGACAGGACGTTTCATTTATGAGAAGTTCTCTTATACAAACAGGGATATTAGTATGTGCAGAGGAAAAATATAGCCTTAATACAGATCCTGCCGATGCAAATCTTAAAAATGTACTTAGCATTATTAAGGAGTTTTTCAGAAGCACAATTGAAACAGGAGAAAAATCATTTTCAGAATTATATAATACACTTACCAACCCCGAATATGGTATCGGATTAAAAAAAGGTGTTATTCCAATATATATTGCCGTTATTTTAAACGCAGTGAAGAAAGACCTTATTTTCAAGCAAAACGGAAACGAAATAAGGCTGACATCAGATTTATTAAATGCTATCAATGAAAGACCAGAATTATATTCGGTTGTAATGGAAGATTGGAATGACGAAAAATCTGTATATTTAAGCAAACTCAATGAACTCTTTGTTGACTTTGTACATGAGAGAGAAAAGAGTTTTAACAGTTTCTCCTACATAGTAGGTGCAATAAACAGGTGGTATCTCTCATTACCTAAATGCTCAAGAGAAATGAGCAGTATTTACGATACAGACAAGGCAATTGCACAGGCTGATACTAAGTTCATAAACAGCCTGAAAAAGCCAATTACAAATTCCAGAGATTATCTGCTTCTCACACTCAGCAAAATATATGCTTCTGAGCCAAGCAAGGAACTTGCCGATAAACTTAGTAAGATAAAAGATTTGCTTGATGATGGCAAAAATTCGCTTGTACGCTATGTCTCAAACGTGTTAAAGGAAACATTTGGTGCTACGGAAGGAGTATCACTTAATTCTGTCCTTACTGAATGGTATGAAAACTTAAAACCTGAAACTAAGCAACATCTTTTCGCTAATAATGAAAATGCGATTCTCAATCTGATTTCTACCATCACAAATGATGAGTTCCTGTTTGCTGAAAGAATCGGTAAGGCGATAACCGGTTTAAGACTTAACGATTGGAACAATACAATTGCTCAAAACTTCCGTGAATTGCTTGAAGCATTCAAAAATTCAATAGAAGAATTTGATAGACAGGCTGACAGCAAGACAAATAATGCAATACAGCAATTTACTATGATTATTACCGACGATGACGGTGTTGAAAGGACTCGATACTTTGAAAAGGTTGAGTATAGTAGCAGAGCAAATCTCCTATATCAGGATATAACAGCTGCTATTGAAGAAATGGGGCAGTCAATTACCGAACAGGAAAAGCGACAGGTTTTGATTGATATTTTATCAAAACTCTGTGAGTAAACGAAAAGAGGTGGGAACAATGGAAGATTTAGTGTATTTAGATAATGCTGCAACTACATTTCCAAAGCCCGAATGTGTATATACCACAATGGATAAATTCACAAGAACTAATGGAGTGAGTTTAGGACGTGGACAGCATATATTATCTGCAAAGGCAAGTTCTATTGCTGATGAAACAAGAGAGTTACTCTTACAGCTTTTCCATTGTTCTAATAAAAAGGTAGTATTTACGAATACAGCTACAGAAGCATTAAACATTATCCTTAAAGGCATAAATATATCAAATGGAGTAAATATATATATTTCTCCATTTGAGCATAATGCTGTTACTCGAACACTTCACTATCTGCTACAAAAAGATGATTTTAATATTATAGAACTTAACGCAGATAAAAAAACATTTACGCTTGATGCAGATAAAATAAAAGCACAGTTTGAGAAAAATCCGCCGTTTGCTGTTATAGTGAGCCATGTTAGTAATGTAATTGGCTCGGTTGCACCGATTGAGCAAATCTTTTCTCTTGCAAAGAAATATGGTGCCATTACTATTGCTGATATGTGTCAGAGTGCAGGACTTATAGATACTGACATAAGCAGTTCTATATACGATTATATTGTTTTTGCAGGACATAAAACTTTATATGGGCCGCTCGGTATTTCTGGATTCATAAGTTCATTTCCTCAAAAATTAGAGCCAATAATTATAGGCGGAACCGGAATTGAGTCTGCAAATCAGTTTATGCCTGATGATATTCCAATAAAGTACGAAGCAGGAAGTCATAATACAACAGCGATTGCAGGACTGAACGCTTCGATTAAATGGATACAAGAATTAGGCATAGAAGCAGTATATCGAAAAGAACAAGAAAATTATTATAAGCTATGTGAAATTCTTGATAGTTATGATAACATACGCTATTTCAAGCCTGAGAAACATTCCGGTGTAGTATCCTGCTTGTTTGACGGATATAGTAGCAATGAAATCGGACAAGTATTGAGTCAGAATAACATAGCCGTTAGGACAGGCTTGCACTGTGCACCTTATGCACATAAATTTATAGGAACATTCCCAGCAGGAACAGTTAGATTCAGTGTAAGTTACTTTAATACTGACGCTGAATTTGAAAAACTGAATGAAGTATTAGATTATATTAACGAAAATTCATAGGGGTGAAATCATGAGTTTAAGGGATATAGACGTAAAAATAGAATATCGTTCTCTTTTGCATAATATAGCAAATGATTTTTACATTCCTGCCCTAAGAGAAGCAATAAGTTATGACCGAGCTGTTGGCTTTTTCTCATCTTCCATTCTGGCAAGTATCGCCAATGGCATAGATGGATTGGCAAAAAATAGTGGAAGAATCAGACTTGTCACATCACCATATTTATCGGAAAAAGATAAAGAAGCCATTCGTAAAGGATATGAAAGCAGAGATGAAGTTATCCAAAATGCACTTTTAAATGAATTGCATGAACCTCAAAATTACATTGAACAGGAACAGCTGAATCTTCTTGCTAACCTTATCAGCGATGGTATACTTGATATAAAAATTGCATTTACCGAAGATACTACTAAAATTGGTATGTATCATGAAAAATTAGGTTTGATAAGGGATAGTGAAGGCAATGTTATTGCATTTTCAGGCTCAATGAATGAATCAGAAAATGCTTTAAGTGCTAACTATGAAACTATTGATGTTTTTTGCTCATGGAAGAGCGATAGAGAACGTATTAGAGTAAAGGAAAATGCGTTTGAATCAATCTGGAACGATACAGAGCCTAATATCATCGTATTGGATTTTCCTGAAATAAAAACAGAACTTATAAATAAGTATAAACGTGAAAATCTAAACTATTCTCAACCACCTGTTTATTATAGAGAACTGATAAAATACTCTATATCAGGTGCAAAAGTGCCTGACGGTTTTAAATTTCATGATTATCAGCAAGAAGCAATAGATAAGTGGGTTCAGCATAATTATTGTGGTATTTTTGATATGGCAACCGGAACGGGCAAAACCTATACAGGTTTAGGAGCAATTTCAAAGCTTAATCTTGATTTAAGAGGACACTTAGCTGTAGTAATTGTTGCTCCATATCAGCATCTTGTTGAACAATGGGTTGAAGATATTGAAAAGTTCGGCATGAAGCCAATTATAGGGTACAGTGCATCAAGTCAAAAAGACTGGAAAACACGTCTTGAAAATGCAGTAAGACGACAGAAATTAAAGGTCAAAGGGGCTGAGTTCTTCTGTTTTATATGCACTAATGCTACATACTCATCAACTTTTGTTCAGAACACAATCAACAAAATAAAGGGCGATTGCCTTTTAGTAGTAGATGAAGCCCATAATTTCGGTTCTACAAATTTAAGAAAACTCTTAAATCCTATATTCAATTATAGACTTGCACTTTCAGCAACGCTTGAACGTCACAATGACGAAGAAGGTACAGAAGCGTTATACTCATATTTCGGAGATAAGTGCATTGAATATACTCTTGAAAAGGCTATCGAAAATGGCTTTCTTACCAAATATCATTATCATCCAATCTGTGTGAATTTGAATGACAATGAACTTGATGAATACTATAAGCTTACAAAGCAAATTCAAAAATGTATGAAAAAAGGTAAGGATGGTAAGTATGCCCTGACAGAACAAGGAAAGCGATTAGCTTTAAAACGTGCAAGACTTGTTTCAGCTGCTGAAAATAAACTTTACGCACTTCAACAAGAAATTATTCCGTTTGTAGATGACAATCATATTCTTGTATATTGTGGTGCAGCATCAATGAAAGATTTCCATAGTGATACCTATCCTGTTGATGAAGATGAAATCAGACAGATAGATGCTGTTACAGATTTGCTGGGAAATCAACTTAATATGAGAGTATCGCAGTATACCTCAAGAGAAGATATTGAGGAAAGACAAATCATAAAAGACCAATTTGCTGAGGGTAAAATATTGCAAGCGTTAATTGCAATCAAGTGTCTTGATGAGGGTGTCAACATTCCAAGCATAAAAACAGCTTTCATCTTAGCAAGTACCACAAATCCTAAAGAATATATCCAAAGACGTGGCAGAGTTTTAAGACTTTATGAGGGCAAGGAATATGCGGAAATATATGATTTTATTACATTGCCACAGAATCTTGGAACTGCCTTTGCTACATCAGACAACGAGTTGCAAATGGGGCTTGGACTGGTGCGAAACGAGTTGAAGCGGGCATTTGAATTTGCAAGACTTGCTGATAACTATGTAGAGTCAGATATAAAGCTTCAAGAAATTAGAGATATTTATAATATTACCGAAGAAATACCAGAGTTTGGGGAGGAATTTGATTACTATGAGTAACAATGATACCATAACAATTGATGATAAAAAGGTGAAGAATATCCTTCGAAAGATTATCATTGAAGAAAGAAGAAATGTCAGTTCCAAAGAGATTTCCGATTCTGAAATGGTAAAGAAGATTAAGAAGATTATTGAGGAGGAAGTAGAATGTTATTAAAGAAAATCACATTGAAAAACTTCCGTCAGTTTAAAGGCGTTCAAAGTGTTGAATTTGCAACTGACCCTCAGAAAAATGTAACTGTTATTATGGGTGAAAACGGTTCAGGAAAAACTACTCTCGCACAGGCATTCACTTGGTGCTTGTACGGGGTAACTGATTTCAAAACACAGTCTGTCATCAATCTTTCTTATGCGAACGAAATGGCAATCGGAGAATCTACAACTGTGTATGTTGAACTTATTCTTACTCATAAGGGCATCGACTATACAATTGTTAAAAATCAAGGTTATACTAAGGACAGGACTGGCGAAGTGAAAGCTGTTTCTACACAGTTGGTAATTCACTATAAAGACAGAAATGGACAAACTGAAACTGTACGAGAAGCACAAACTGTTGGTAAGATAAAAGAAATACTTCCGCAGGAACTCTCACGCTACTTTTTCTTTGATGGCGAACGCATTGATAAGATGAGTGAAGATATTCAGTCAGGAAAAAGCGAGGAGTTTGCAAACGCAGTAAAAAGACTTTTAGGACTCGACTCATATTCTGAAGCCAAAAAGCACTTAGGCGGTGAAAAAAGAACCGGTAGTCGTTCTGTTATTGGTAGCTATAACAGTGCTTTTGATGCAAGTACTGACAGTAAAATTGTAGCTTATTCCAGAGAATATGAAAGACTTCAAGCAGAAATAGATAATCTTACATCCAGAAAAGAAGATATAGAAGAACAGATGCCTGTAATTGAAACTGAAATCGAAAAACTCACTGAAACAATTGCAAAAAACAGAGATGGAGAGAGATTACAAGCTGAGTGCAGACGAAAAAATGATGAGATTAGAAGAAATAATGCTCTTATTGATAATTCGACAGATAAAATCATCTCATCTTTCAAGAGTAACTATAGATTCTTCTTCTACAAAAAACTCGTAGCTGATGCTCTTGAAGTTTTGGCAGACGCAGATAAAATGGATAAAGGTATTCCTGATATTCATGAAAGAACAATCAAGTTCCTTATACAAAGAGGTAGCTGTATTTGTGGCAATCCAATCTGTGAGAACAGTAAAGAACACAAGGCTTTGCTTGATTTGCTTGCATACATTCCACCTCAGTCACTCGGAACAATGATAAACGCTTTCGCTACTGAGGGCAAGAACAGGACAAGAAATGGAGAAAACATTTTTGAAACGGTAAAAGATATTCTCTCTGATGTCGAGGAAAGACGTACTTTAAATGACGACTTACAAGCTGATATTGTACAGCTTGAGGAACAAATTAAGTCCTTTGAATCTATTGGTCACTACCAGTCAAGATTAAATTCGTATAAAGAGGACAGACGAAAGAAACAAAATGAATTGACCAAAATCAGTGGCGATATTGGCAGGTTAGAGACAGAACGAGATAGGCAGGCATCTGAACGTGACAGACTTGCATTACAAAGCGATGATAATAAAAAAATCGCTGTATACAAAACTTATGCAGAAAGAATACTCGAAATTCTAACAGACGAATACAGCAAGCGTGAAAAAGAAGTCCGTAAGCAACTTGAAGCCGCTATTAATGAAATTTTCAAGACTATCTATAAGGGCGGGTTATCACTTAATATTGACCACAAATACAATATTCACACAATAATTAACGATGATAGTGCATATAGTGGGATAATGAGCGATACATCTACTGCACAGAGTATTTCTGTAATTTTTGCTTTTATTGCGGGAGTTATTAAGGTTGCTCGTGAAGCAAGTGGTACTAACGATGATTTATCAGCTGAGGCATATCCTCTTGTAATGGATGCTCCTTTGTCAGCATTTGATAAAAGAAGAATACAGTCTGTTTGCGAAACATTACCCGGTATAGCAGAACAGGTAATCATCTTTATTAAAGATACTGACGGTGAACTTGCAGAACAGTATATGTCAGATAGAATAGGTGCAAGTTTTGAATTTAACAAAATTTCTGAAACAGAAACTTGTTTCAAGGAAAGGGGTTAAGCTATGTTTGATAAGGAATATGCGTTCAGAGGAAAGCATTGTGATATGGTAATTAAATTAACAGGCGAATTTTCAAGTTCAAGCGAAGATGGGAGTAGTCAGAAGAAGCACTCTTTGTTTAAAACGAACTTTGACGTGTATCTGCTCGCCCCAATTATAGGCTTTTTATATAGAAGAAAAGCTGATGTGGATACTACACCTAATGGTGGAACTACAAAAATATTTGCAGATATTCAGATGAAAAATTCAGATGACCTGAATTTCAATTACAGACTTATCATGCTTCTTGATAAGGAAAATGAGTCTGATTCAGAAAAAAGAATCGAAAAAGCATTTAGGGGCATAAAAAATGAGAATGATGAGCTTCTGTATAATCAGTATGTTCTTGGTGGAGTTGAAGTCCTCTATGAGAATATAATTGAAAAATCTTCAGACTATATCGTTAATCTGTATGACTTTCTGGATGACTTTAACAGCCGTTATAATGAGGATTTAGATTTGGAGAAGATTCTTGCAATGGCTCGTAAAACATCGTTTTAAGGAAACTTAAAATGAGCGATAAAGATATAGCTGTTCAAAAGCTACAGGACATATACGTCAGTAATGGATTTATAACAAGCGACCAAATATTTGATGTTTGCGATGAATTAGATATATCCATTTTTGATACTGACTATGTAATGAATAAAGTTGCAAGTTTGGGAATACTCGTTTCAGATACTGCGATTTCAGCCGATGATGATTCAGATGAAAAGGAAGAAGTAACGGATTATGCACAAGTTGATTATAATAAAATCTACAATTACTTTCTTTCAAATTACCCGGCTATGAAGCAAATTATTGATGTAGCCAAAAGCACTCCTCCTATACAGCATAAAGAACCAAGTCAGCTTTTTATTCAAATCCGAAGCGGAAATTCTCATGCAAAAGATATTTTATTTCGCAAATTTATTCGTGTTGCACTTAGAATAGCATACAATTACAGAAAAAGAACGATTATTTCTTTAGAAGATATTTTTCAGGAAGCTTGCATTGGTGTTTTAAAATCAATAGAAGTATACAATCCTCATGAGCATTCAAATTTTACATCATACTGCTCTACATGGATAATGCAAAGTATTGACAGATATATAGCTGACCATGAAAGCATAATTAGAGTGCCTGTTCATGCACAAGAAAATGAAACTTTTAGGGTGATTGATGAATTTATCGATAAAAATCCATTGCTGACTGATACTGAAACACTAAAAATTTTAATAAACGAAAAACACATCTCCTACAAGGATGCAAACACATACTTGCTTATTCATAAAGCGACTCAAAATGTTTTTATATATGATATATATGAATCTATCGATGATATAAATATTGCTGACGGCACTAATGTAGAGGAACAAGTTGATGAAATTATTAAAAGCAAGGAAATATTGGCAACGCTTGACAAACTCCCCGAAAGAGAAAGAGAAGTCTTACGCTTGAGGTTTGGTCTAATCTCAGGATATGAATACACTCTTGAGGAAATTGGTGTCATGATGAATGTAACTCGTGAGCGAATACGTCAAATGGAAGCAAAAGCATTGCGTAGATTACGAAATCCTGCATTATCAAAAACACTACATGACTTTCTATAGAAAAATGGATAGAGCCCATCTCATGACTCTATCCATTTTTTTATTATACCAACAAACACTCCCTAATCGCAATTTCCTCCGCCTGCAACTCAAAGAGGTTTTCAAGCTGCCATACCTTAGCGGTATTGGCATTTCTCATTGCAAGTGCATACTCAGAGTCCGTATCACGCATTTTGTTCCAAATCTTCCACTTCTCATTTACGCACTCCGTGATACGCTCGTCGATATGGACATAGATTCTGCCCTTGTTAGTTTCTTCCTGTAAACGCTCAGGACAATGTTCCTCAGCCCATCTCACATAGATACAAGCAAGCTTGTCCTTGCTGTAATCGTGGTAGTCGTTTCCGCACTGTGTAATCATCATTCTATCTGTATCAAGTGCAATTCTCTGATAATTGTGTTTGTAAATCATAATCTTAACCTCTCTTTTTCTTTATCAAAACTCCCGCAAGAACGCCAATCCCTGCAAGGATAACTCCGCCAATTCCGTAAATCATGCCGTTTGAGGACTTTTCACTACTCTCGGCTACCGTTTCGGTACTTGCTTCTGATACCTCAGCTGTGGTTTCTGCTTCGATTTTCAGGTTTTCACCTACTCTGTAAGCAGTTCCGTTACCGTCATCAGCAGTAATGTTTTTCGGCTTTTCCTCGGTCTTATCCTCTTTCAATGTACTAAACGGCATAAAACTGTCCACCACATCGCCATTGTCATCGCTCATGAGCCACTTGCCGTCCTGCAAATTGAAGTGATAGGTTGTTTCATCGGTGTCAATCGTCCAATTTCCGTCACGGTCATCGTTGAAGTCCCACTTGTCCGTGAGTTCATCATAATAATCCTTGAAATCGTAGTTCAGCTGACCGATTTTGCTCCAATCATAATCATCATCGCCATAGTTGTCATTGACCCACTCGGTCAGGATATGGTGCTTGTAGCTTGCTTCGGGAAAGACAAGTCCGTCATCTCCCTTGCCATGCCACCAATCAGACCAAATTTCGCTGACTATGTAGTCCTTGTCGAGCATATCATCTGCATAGGCTGTCAAACTCGGCACACCTATCAGAACCATGCTTACTGCAAAAGGTACGATTTTTCTAATCATTTTTAAACATCTCCTTGTGTTTAAGTATTGGGTACAATACTATTATATATCTTTAAGCCTGTTTTTACAAGCCGCAATGCGCACAAAGTTACCTGAAAAAATCCGGATAACTTTTACAAAAAGAATTGACATAAATCCCTTAATGGAGTATAATGAAGGCAACGGGTACAATACGGAAGGACTGATTTCATGTACTATAACGAGAAACGCAAGGCGATTACAGCCAAATACGTTAAAGAACACCTTGACGATATAAAAATCCGTGTTCCAAAGGGACAGCGTGAGAAGCTGAAAGCCATAGCAGCCGAAATGGGCATGAGCATGAATCAGATGTTCATTAAGGCTGTTGAGGAATATATTGAACGAAACTATAAGCCTGAAGAAGCAGATGAAACAGATTGACAAATCGGAATTGGTGGAGGAATATCCATGATAAAAGTGGAAAATAAATCAAGGAAAGAAATTGCAGACATTGGCAGAAGAATCGGTGAGGCATTTGCTGATGAAAAAGCCGGAACAGTTACAATGCTCACAAGAGAGCAAACAATAAAAAGCTTTGAGATTATGACGGAATGGTTTTACAGAGCAGGAACTCTGTATACCACATCTGAAATAGGAGAGGGATATCTTGCTTATTGGAGTAAGAGGGCAAAACCTTCAATGGGTTCGACCTTACATATGATCAAGCGACTTTTATGCGAGTTACCGCCTAAGGCACTGATAGCTATGGCACAAAGTGGAGACGAACAGTATGCGAAGATTTTCAAAAAAGAGCATGACTATATTGCAGTATCCATGGTTGTTGTCCTGCGAGAATATCAGGGGAAAGGATATATGCACAAGATTTTGAAGCAACCTTTTGCCGAGGCGGACACAAAGAATATTCCCTGTATTCTGGATACTGATACGCCGTTAAAAGTAAAAAAATATACTAGATGTGGAATGGAACTATGTGGCGAGAAAAAATTGAAAAATGGCATTTCACTGTATACGATGGCATATAATAAAAATTAATATGGATAATGGAAATGAAATGTTTCAAATGTTGGATGAACTAAGCTGACAATTCCAGTTTGCAGAGTTATTCCAACTCTCCCTTTTTCCGCCTACGCTCAGGTTCATCACGTAAGCTATCAAGATAATCGTCAATGATCTGACTTGCCTTATCCAAATCAGCATACTCTTTTTTGAGGTAGCGGTATTCTTCGTAGAGTTTTTCACGCTCCTCATGCAACGCTTGTCGCTGACGGTCAAGCGAAGTTTCTGACGGAAACTTACCGTCGGGATACAGCGATTTTAACCGACTGCCAACGCTCTTGTACTCATCAAGTACGGGAGCGTAATTTTTTGCGTAGTCTTTCTGTTTACGTCCTGACAGCGATTTGTACTTGTCATGAAACGGTCTTGTACGCTGAAACCGTCTTGCAAGTTCAATCTGCTCGGATAAATCATTTATCTTCTCGTCAAGATTTTCAATGCTCTGGGTAATCATTCCCCGTCTTGCCATAACGGACATAGCGGTTGGTTTCAGTTCCGATGTACCGTGAACGTTGTAGCTTTCAAGCATATTTATCATCTGAGCAACATTCTTCATGTTCTGAATATCCGCCCAATGCTGAAATCCCTTGCTGTCGAACCTGTCACGGTCAATAATCATCTTCCTGTGTGATGAGAATTGTTTAATTCTACGCTGAATGTTCTCAGGCAGATAGTAGTAACCTAAAGTTTTCGCTCTGGCATAACGCTGCTGACCTTGCATACGAAACTTCAAAGAAATCATCTTATCGGGATTGTAAACCGCTTCAATGCTGTTTAATCTGCACTTCTCAAGGAAGTCCTCAAACGTATCGGAGCGCTGAATAATGCAATCAAGTTCGTAACGGAGTTTCTCTTTCCATGACGAACCTTGTTGTTGTTTCGTCCATTCATAGTGAGATACACCCTTGCCGATTTCCCCATATTCAATAGTGGACAGTCCCATTTCCTTGCAAACATCATCGGAAAGCTGACGGATTTTCTTCCACGCAGGATTGCGTTTTGTGTCCATAAGCGTACCGAAAGCCTTGTAGTTTTCCATGTTGGTCTTACAGAAAATGATGTGGTTATGGATATGGTCTGTGTCGGTGTGCGTAGCCAAAACATACGCATACTGTCCCTGAAAGAGTTTTTCGCAGAGCATAAGTCCTGCCTGATGAACCTGTTCGGCTGTCGCTTCATTCGGTGCAAAACTCTGAATAATGTGGTAGCCGAGAACACTCCCTTTGTTTTTTCCAAAGCTTCTGATTATATCGAATTGGTCAGAAATCTCCTCAGCTGAACCGTCGCACCCGTATTTTCTGACATAAGAAGCCTTTTCAGGATTGGTTATATATTGGACGGATTTAGCTTGCGTAACTCTAATTGGATGAATCTGAGTTGTTGCCAAAGCCTATCAACTCCCTCCTGCAATTCATACAGTTCTTGCTTGTAAATACGGCTTGTCGAGTTTACTCTGTGTGCAATCTGATTGACATTGTTTGCCACACTCATAACCGACTGCCGTATTTTTTTCATCTCATTGTGGTCAAATTCAAGGTAGATTCCGTGTATCATCATGTGGCGAAACAGTTCACTCATTGATGATACCTCACACACTTCGAGTCGCTTCTGTATCAGATTCCATTCATCTTCATTGACCTTGAAGATGAGATTCTTGTCACGTTTTTTACTGCTCATTGTTCAAATCTCACTTTCTTATGCTTATTTTATCGTTGATTTTTTGTTGCGTAAGCAACGCCCCAAAAGGGTCTTAGGGAAAACGGAGTGTCCCTAACAAGCTGATGAAGATTTAACGGATGTTAATACCTTCATCGTTGCTTGCTACTCCAGATCAGCTGTGTCAGCCCATTCTCTTTTCTGCATCGCTTTTCCTCTCATATATCACGTAATTTTTGGAGAGAAACGCAACCGATTTTCTGCTGTAAATTCAATTGTTTATTGAATATTTACACTTTTCGTTCGTTTTCACATTCAACTACAGGTTTTTCTGAATGCAAATATGCTACAATATCCGCAGCATAAATTTATGGAAAGATTGGATATAACATTGAACGTTCAAATACGATTGTGAATACCGGTATTCATGATTCAGGAAGGAGTTCTGAACATGAATTTTACAGACAAATTGGATATACTCTATGCCCGCCGTTCCAGCGAGGACGGCAAAGATGGTGAGAGTATTGAAAATCAGGTTGCACTGCTCAAGCAGTATGCAGCTGACAAAGGGTACTATAACATTAAGGTTGTCACAGATGATGGATATACAGGTACGAACTTTAACAGACCCGGCTTTCAGGAAGCCTTTGCTCTCATTCAGCACAGACGTGTCGGACGCTTTATCGTAAAAGATCTGTCCCGTCTTGGCAGAAATACAATTGAAGTTGGTCAATATATTGGAGTGATTTTTCCACGTTTCGGTGTAGAATTCATCTCCATACATGACGGACCGGAATCCAGTGATCCTGACAGCTTGGTAATGCAGTTCAAAAATATTATGAATGAGTACTATGCAAAGGATATTTCGGATAAGCAAAAGCTTTCGCTTCAGGCAAGAAGCAACAGCGGCAGACATATTGCTTCAACACCTACATACGGATATAAGCTTGATCCCAATGACCGTCACCACTGGATCATTGATGAACCTGCCGCAGAAGTGGTAAGACTTGTTTTCAAATACTACAACGAAGGTATGCAGGTGTCAGAGATTGCCCGTACATTGGAAAAAGCAAAATATCCTGCACCGTCCCATTACCGCAAACGTGTGGTAAAAGGTTCGAGAACAGAAAATAACCCCTATCACTGGACAGGCAGCAGTGTAACTGCTATTCTGAAACGTCAGGAGTACGTTGGAGACACTGTGAATTTTAAGACGTATCATACGAGTTTCAAAGATAAGCAAGTGCGTTATCGTGATGAAGAAAGCTTTACCATTATCCGTGATACACAGGAAGCTATTATCTCCCGTGAGGAATATGAAAAGGCAAAGAAACGCAGAAAATCAACCAAACGTGTGATTCAGACCAGAGAAAGGCATCTGCTTGACGATATGATATTCTGCGAAGATTGCAGGAAAAAGATGTATCTGAACTTCCGCAAATACGCAGGCGGAAACTGCTATGTGTATATATGCGACAGCTATCGCAAAAAGAAAGGCTGCACTTCTCATTATGTACAGGAAACAGAAGTGATCGAATCCGTTCTTAACGCAGTACGCCAAATTTTTGATATGTATAAACTGGATAAGAACGAATGCAGGCGTACTCTTGTAAGGTGGATTTGTCGGCGAAATGAAACGAGAACCCGTGAAGTCAATGAACGTATCAAAGAAATCACGGACAGATTGAATACGATCAATAAAACGGAACAGGCTCTTTTTGAGCAGAAACTGCAACAGGAAATTTCACAGGAAACCTTTACAAATATTACGGTAAGCATGAACGCTGAATCGGAATCACTCAGAACGGAATACGGTAAACTTCTGATTTTGCTCGACAGCTTTGATGACCAGAAAAAGAGCGTCACTCGTTTCTTAACAAAGGTTGGAACGTTTGCCGACATGGAAATCACCAAAGATGATCGATACATTTTAGAGCAGCTTATTGAAAAAGTAACGATTCAGGAAATTGAAACAAAAATAAAGGTGCTTGTCTATTTCGTTGACATTGGCTTAATTTCAGTTGCTGCACTTTGATAACAAGTGCGACGATTCGGCGACAATCTCGTAATAACTATTGAAAAAAGTCCTCTTATGCGCTATTCTTAATAGGAAAGCGTACAGGAGGACTTATGTTTATGTATGATAAAATCACAGCTTTGTACTGTCGGTATTCACGATATGACGGACAGGAAACGGAAAACGCAAGTATTACGCATCAAAAAGCATTGCTGAAAGAATATGCGGAAAATAACGGTTATTCCAATCTGCGTTACTATGTGGATGACGGATATACAGGGACAAACTTTAACCGACCTGATTTTCAGCGTATGATGGAAGATGTAGAAAACGGTATTATCGAAACCATTGTTGTAAAGGATATGAGCCGATTCGGAAGGAACTATATTCTGGTGGGTCAGTATGTGGAACTTGTTCTGCCACAGCATCATGTCAGGGTGATTGGCGTAACCGATAACTACGATTCCTATAACACAGAAAATGATCTGTTTGTTTTTGAAAGTATCTTTGCCGAAATGTATGCCGCTGATATTTTCAAAAAGATCACTTTTGCAAAACACACGCTTGGTATGAATGGAGTCAAACTGAAATCACGTCCGCTTTATGGGTACAAACTGATTGACGGCGATCATAATCGGTGGGAAATCGATGAAGAATCCGCTAAGATTGTACGAATGATTTTCGGTATGTTCCTGCATCAGGATATGTCGATCAATTCTATTGCAAAATACCTGAGAACCAATAAAGTGCCGACACCGAGTGCGTACATGGGATACAAATATACCAAGGTCGGTACTTCTTATGGCTGGTTGTTCCAAACGGTCAGACGACTGCTTGAATTTCAGGAATACTGCGGAGATACTGTGAATTTCAAAACGAAAACAACATCGTATAAATCCAAATCAAGGCTCTTTCTCCCAAAAGAAAATTGGGTTGTTTTTGAAAATCAGCACCCTGCCATAATCAGCAGAGAAGATTTTGAAAAGACACAGGAAAAGCTGAAATCCATATCAAAGAACTCATTTTCACCATCAAACGAGATGAAGAATGATACCTTTTTCAGAAATAAATGTGTCTGTGCAAAATGTGGAGCAAAGATGCACCGAAGGCATAGTATCAATGGTGTATATTTTGTCTGCAAAACGTATATGCAATATGGCACTTGCCGTTCCAATCACGTAACTGAAAATGAACTGCGAAGAATTGCACTTGACCACCTTAAAAAACTTTATATGGCTGTTAAAGACGGCAGCGATACACTCATTACTCAACTTGGATTAAATCAACTTACCGAACTTGACAAGCAGATCAAAGAAGCTGAAAATCGAGTCAATGCCATCAACAAACTTTTGACAGAGCTATATGAAAAGAATTTTCAAGGTAAATTGTCAGATTCAGAATTCAGGATTCAATCCAAAGCATTAAGCTGTGAAAAGGAAAAACTGCTTCAATTTCTTTCGAACGTTACTGTACGAAAATCCACAATCAGCAAAAAGTTTCTTTCTGTCACCGAAATACTGAACAGAATAGAAAGCTACAGATTATCGGAATTAGATGCCGTCACACAGGAAATATGCGATGCCTTGATTGAAAAAATCGTGATCGATGAGCCAATGGGACAGAAAGAAAAGAATTACGGAAAACGCATTGTTGACATCTATATTTACGAACTCGGCAATCTTTCTGATTTGGTGGATGTGCGGTTTAAGCCATACTCACAGCGTATAAAAGAAATCGCTCCTCAATTACTGCTTGAAAGGCGATGTGATACGGCAAATGTGGTAGAAGCTTTGGCAACAAAACGTACAAGTCTGAAAAGTGCTCTTGCAGAAGAAGGAACGAACTTTCAGACTGTAATTGTTGAAGTACGCAAAGAGATTCTGATTGATGCCATTAAAAAGGGGCTTTCCATAAAAGAAATCTATCCTTTGCTTGGCTACCCTGAATCTTCTAATGTTTATTGGTTTGCAAAACGATTTTTAGGTATGAGTTTCAATGATTTCTATCGCAAGACAAGAAAAGAAATATGATCTGGCTGCACTTGGACAGAAATGTTCAGATCCAATATTAGATTTCAAATAAATTAATAAAATTATTATATATGCAAAAACTAAAATCATCTAAATTTAAATATTTACCTATTTTCAAATATTCTTCCTGTAAATACTCAGGCAAGAACCTTTTTCCATTAATTTTGGTAAAGGGTCCATCGCTTTCAACAAGAATTTTATCTTTAGGAATTTTCAATATTTTTTTACTTGCGTTTCTATTTTGTATCATATTTGCATTTATTGAAAAATAACATCCCAGAGAAATTAATTGGTTTAATTGAGATACACTTCCTGTAAACCAGTGTATTATACATTTTTTAGGGGGATATTCTTTTATAATCTCTATTGCCTCATTCTCAGATTTTCGCAAGTGAACAGACATTAGTATGTTTCTTTTTGCACATATTTCAACAATTTTTTTAAAATAACCAATTTGCAGTGATTTGGAAATATATGTATCCGAAGAAAAATCCATGCCTACTTCACCTATGTAACTTGCTTGATTTGCTAAGATGATGAAATCAGAAAAGTCTTTAGATGATAATGATCGTTCACAAGGATGAAAACCCAGTGCAAATTTAATATATTCTGTTTCTTGATATAATTTTCTGCAAGACATATATATACCCGGAGAACTTGTCATACATAGTGTATATTGTTCAAGCTCATTTATGATTTTATAGAGTTGACGGTGATTTCTGTAATAGTCCAAATGAAAATGCGTATCAACAAGTTTCACCATCATAGCCCAATATACCTCTTCAACCTAGAGTCGTTTGCAAACAACTCCACTAAATCTTCCATTGTTTTCTTGTAAACACGCAGAAATTCATTGATTTCCTCAGTTGATAAGTTACCTGTACATCTAATCAATCTTCTTATTTCGTCATCAGTAATATGTCTGTATCTATACACACTATTGATAACTGCTATTGAATCGTTTATTATATCACTATTTGAAAAATCGTTAAAAAACTTAAGGGATATATCTTTCATCCAATATCTCTCACTTGATGTATCAACATCTAAAAGTGAGCTTTTCCTGATCAAGCATGGGTAACAATATCCGCAATTTAATGGGTATTCCCGAACTCCATATTTGTTAAGTCCACGATTGCAAGGATGAGAACAAGAGATGGTGTCGGCAAAACCACGTTTAAATGCTATAGTGTTCTTTACAGAATCTACTATTTCACGTTTTGTAAAAAAAGCGAAAGGGTTTAAAATAGGATTTTTTATCCCAACATTCTCTAAAATAAGTTTGAAACATTTCAAGAAATAAGGGTGTGTTGTTCTCGTACTGCAAGATCCTTTTCTGCTATCAGTAAGCGGTATATTTAAGCCTATAAATCCATTTTCAGGGATATATACTGGTATATCGTTGCCAATTATATTTGCAATAGTTAATGCGGCACATAAAAACAATAATGATCTACCTCTTGAAGTATTTTCACTGCCAGTGAGCTTTCCCTGCGAGTTTTCAGGAGCACGAGAATTTGCTGTAAAGCTAAGAAATTTTGCTGTCTGTTCTTTATACTCTTCTCGAAACATCGCAGCTAAATCATTCTGTTTTTTTCGTAGTTTCGGATATTCATTATGTCCAAATAAACAAGGAGAATCTCCCTGTTCTAGTAGTTTAATAGCTCCACAGAATGAATCCAACCCTCCAGAAAATAAACAAACCGAATTACATCCATTTATATCTAGCTTGATACGACTATGCTTTGTTCGCAAGCTATATATATTATTTGTTTTTCTAAAAGACAGTTCCCATATATCTCCTGTTAAGAAGCATAATAATTCATTCCATTTTTTTGCTATCGAGGTCCATTTATCAAATTCAATAACAGGAATAGAAACTTTGAGTTCTCTAGTCCAACAATCTTTAAATTTTGAACGTGAAATCCTTTTATCTATAGCGAATATGGAGAGAGCAATAATGAAAAGATCTTCGTAAATTGATTCGATCGACAATGCTCCAAGTCTAAGCCACGTGTCAGATAGATTGGTAAATATGGTACTGTAGCCCTTTCTGTTAAGAGAAAATATGTAAGCATTATCAAAGTTTTTATCTGGTAAATCCGAACTATTTTTATTTATCCATATATTCATAACCCTAGTCCTCCGCATAAAGATCTTCAAAAATTGAGTAAGCCTCCTTCAAGGCTTTATCAATATACTGACTATTAGACAATTTAGTAAAGTCAACCGATCCAATATCATCAATATTAAGTCTTTCGTATATCACACTTCTTATATAATCTTGCATTTCTTTCATAATTCTGTGAGCCTCTGCTGGAGTTCGATCTTTAGCAATTTTCTCAGCATAACGAAAATCAAAATTAATACTAATAAAATTACTCAGCAATTCTTTCAACAGAACTTCCTGTGATATATCACCAAGTTGTTCAAGATCTTCAATATCTAAATTGCTTAATGACTTAGATAATGCGTCTGCCGCCAAAGAATCTTCAACCGTTGCAGAATTATTAGTATATTCATTAAAAAGTTCACTCCATATTTCAGATGAGGACTTACCTATTAAATCTGGCCTATTAATCTGATTTAACGCATGATTGAGCCCATGATCATTAATATTTCTGGAAAGTCCTAAAATACCAGAAACGGCTTTTGAAAATACACTTCCATCAGCAGTATCTGTTTTCATTGCGGTCGCAAACTTACTCGCTGCTTTCGTAAAAGAAGCTGTACTTCCATCACGCAGCATTTGCGTAACTGCTCTTTTTGAATTACTCCAGTCTATGCGAGTAGGAGCAATATACCCTTTTGATGTTCCCATACTAATCCTTCTTTTCTATTATTTTATTATACATCTTCTCACTTAAAGTCCCAGCAGATTTCATTTTCTCCAATATAGGTAACATTATTTTAGAATTTTCTTTATACATAATTGTAAGATATGTGGAATTGGCAGGAGTAATCTTTGACCTTGATTTAGAAATTGCATCCGCAATCTTATTTTGATACGCCTTAAACCCAATAAAAAGTTCTTTAATAACGAAATATTCAAGTTGACCATTTTCCATACGTGGATATAGAACTGACAAGACATTATCAATATCCACAGGAGATAGTATTTTTAAGTCATCTACAATCCCTTTAATTGTACCTTCTGAAACCAAACCTATTCTCTCTAGAATTCTTTTTGCTTCTTCGCTGAAATTCTGCTGATCAATTATGTTCTTAGCAAGATTTTCGCGAGTTAAGTAGAAATATTTGTTCAGTCTTTGTTCATACAGTTCTTTTGGCTCACAATCAAGCCACTTTTGAATTTCTGGAACTGCCCATTTTGTGTAATCAACATTTTGCTTGCCTGACATCACTGATTCGTACATATCCTTAAATTTATCATTACAAACAGTAAATTCCTTATTCCACGCATTCAACTCATTAAATAAGTCAGGATCTAATTTTTGTAACACTAATAACTTGGCAAGAATACGCATATCCAAATCATCACCATAATACATCTGAGATAACCGCTTTTTGGTTACAAACGTATTCAGAAAGCGTTTGGCTTGTCTCGGATTTCCTTTAAGTGTTACAGATACAATGCTTCTGATGCTATCAACAATCAATGCATCCTCCATGTACTCCTTTTCTAATGGAGTATATTTAAGATTCAACTCAGAAATGTACGCCTTTATTTCAGCTAATGCAATTTTATTATCACGAGTTATTACACGTTCTTCGTAAATTTTCTGAAGTAATGATTGAAAGTCTTGTGCAGAAAGATACCTCTGTGTTACAAGAAGCAGCAGATAGTTTTCTATATCCTTTGATGAAAGTTCAGGAATATAAATGGGAAGTTGAATAATCTTCTCAATGTATTCAGTTGACAGTTCCACATTCATCCCTTCAACAGGTGGATATTTTTTCTTTATAGCATATTGAATTACATTTTCATCAGCAGCAATGATAAAAATAGTGTGTGAAACTGATAAAAATAATTTTATTGCTTCTAAAGTATCTATGATTCTTTCGGGTGTACATCTATCAAGATCATCAACTATTATTACAACGTTATCAATTTCTGCGGATTTTATCATCTCCTCAAATTCAATTCTAAATTTTCTTATATTGTCTACTATAGATTCCTTTTGCTGATTATGAGTTTCTTCATTTATATATGTTTCTTTTATATCTTCTGCATTATCGGATATTTCCTTAATCGCATTCGCTGCCCCTTCAGCAGTTCTAGGAACACTCATTACAATAGGCAATGGATTGCCAGTTGCTACACTAGCAGTAATGGAAGCTCCTAAAGAAATAGCTGATGCAGCAACTTTAAACCATTTTATTCTACTAAGTAGATTTTTAATCTTATTTTTAGCTTTTTCAAATTTCTTTTCCTGACATAATTCTTTTAAAAGTGTTTCCATTAATGCGATTTTTGCATCTTCATATCCTTCAAACATCCAAGCGTTAATTTTCACACAAGCTACATTGGCATCAGCTTTATCTAACTGATGCTCAATTAAATTCAATAATGTAGATTTACCTGCACCCCATAACCCAAAAACTCCAATCGTAAGCGGACTGTTTATTTTGTCTTTCGCTATACTTGAAATAAGTTGAGCATATGGATCATAAAATAAAATATCTATATCAGAAGCATTGTCAAGCCACATAAACTTACCCTCCATTGTAAACTATATTCTACTAAAGTTATTATATCATTTTCTTGAATTTTTTTCAATAGGCGACAACATTATTTTGTGTTATTTCAGAAAATACATTTTCTGAAATAATAATTTAAAAAGATGATTTTACAAAAAATACATTAAATATTAACAGCACACTCGCCATACAATAAAAATCACCAATTATTTGGGAACTTGAAAAAAGTGCAGATTTGCTTTTTCATTGCTTTTGTGCTATGATTACTACAGCAAATTCAAAAGCCTGTCTGTTGATTCGGAGATGATGACATAGGCAGACCCTATACTGACTTCAATACGCTGTATGCAGTAGATGAGCAGACCAAAAAGATGATTCGTCATCAGGAATATTTGGATCGGCGTGAAAAGCGAATGGTTATCACTTATCATGATAATATATTCGTTCCATCTGATCAGGAAGATATTCAGCTGCTTGCTTTACAGCAAGGACTTCTGATGCTCAAAAATCTGTATCAGGATAAATTTGAAGTCATAGTCGGTTTCTATTATGGAAACTACAAAACGATAAAAGCATATGCTGCGAACTGCGGAATATCAAGGCAGGCAATGTCTAAAAAACTGCATAAGGCTTTGGAAATTCTGCGTCATATATGCTTTGAAAAACTTGAGAATCTTGAAAACTGAATATGAAGAACGTATACTGTTTTGATTGCTGCAACCCGGTTACAGACTGCGACGATTCGGCGACAATTTCTCTTTTCTGGTTGCGTTTATTTCTGATCTGCGCTAAAATAGAAATAGCAAATTTAAGCCTGTCGGTATAGGAGGAAACAAGTATGCAGACAGGGAAAATCACTGCTTTATATGTCAGATTTTCTTTCGATGATGGAATTGATACGGAAAGCGGAAGCATTGAACATCAGAAAGCGTTGCTGAAAAACTATGCCGTGTCCAATGGCTTTACCAATCTTTCTTACTACGCAGATGACGGTTATACAGGCACAAATTTTAACCGCCCAAACTTTCAGCGTATGATGAATGACATCAAAAATGAACTGGTTGGAACGGTCATTGTCAAAGATATGAGCCGACTGGGCAGAAATTATCTTATGGTAGGCCAGTATGTGGAAATCGACTTTCCAAAGTACGATGTTCGCTTTATTGCAATCAGCGATCATGTGGATTCTGCCAAAGGAATGAATGATTTACTGCCGATCAACAACCTGATGAACGAATGGTACAGCAGAGATATTTCAAAGAAGATCCGTTCCATGGTACGCCAAAAGGGCAACAGCGGTCAGCATATCACATCAAAACTGCCTTATGGGTATTACAACACCCCTGAGAACAAACAGGATTGGCAGGTGGATGAGGAAGCTGCGGAAGTTGTCCGAGAAATATTTGAATTGTATGTGCATCATGCAATGGGAACAAAGCAGATCGCATTGCAGTTGCAGGCTGAAAAACGTGTCGGAGTGGAATATCACAAGAAAATACGAAAAGGAATTGCGGTTACTGCTGAGAACATTTATTTGTGGAACAGCCGAACGATTGCTTCCATTCTCAAGCGTCAGGAATACGTCGGTGATACGGTCAATTTTCGCACACAGATTGCTTCTTACAAGAATAAGACTGTGATCTACAACGAAAGTGACAAGATCAGGATTTTTCCCGACACACACCCTGCAATTATCAGTCGTGAACTGTTTCAGATGGCACAGGACAGGCGTGAAAAGACGATACGTCACCCGTCAAGACCGCATAAGTATCTTTTTGGTGATTACCTGTATTGTATGGACTGTCACGCAAGAATGCACGGCAGAAGATGCGGAACAAAAAGCGAAAACGCTCTTTATTGCTATGAATGTACAACTTACAGGAAAAGCAAAGGGTGTTACTTTCATGGTGTTCCTGAGAAATATCTTGAAACCGAGGTCTTACAGGCAATTCAGAGCGTGATCTATAAGGCAAATGCCAATCCCGATGAATTCTACAAGACCATTCAGAAACGTGTTGAGAAGAAGTCTGATGACTGTAAAGCGGTTGTTTTAGCGGAGCTTGAAAAATCCCAGCTTCGTATTACGGAAATTGATAAGTACATTCAAGGCTTGTTTGAGGCAAAGGTCAGAGGTGAAATCGACGGCTCGCTGTTTGCAAGCTTGAAAAGGACTTACGATGAAGAAAAAGAACAGCTTAATGTATTGGTTGCAGAACTCATAGGAAAACTTCATGAGAAAAATGAGTCTGTCAACAAAGTCAAGCTGTTTATGCAGGCAATCAAAACGTATGATGCTGTTACAGAACTCACTCCGCAGGTATTGGCTGACTTTATTGAACATATTGAAGTCGGCAAATGTCAAAACACGAGTAAAAAGCTGCCTTTCTCCAAAAGGGATAACGCAGTTTCAGTGTTTTTCTGGGGTATCGGCATCTTTTAATTGGGAAATGGTGAGTTCCCTAAGCGTATTACGACCAGTATTATGTGGAGGACGATCATGAGGCAATTATTCCCAGAGCATTGTTCTTACAGGTACAGGAGGAAATTGCAAGGCGTGGTTCACAGGTGGATTGTATGGGCAGACGGCATGGATTTAGTGCAAAACACTGTTTTACTGGTTTGCTTTACTGTGCTGAATGTGGGGAACAATTCCGCAGAATCCATTGGAATAACCGAGGCTGCAAATCTGTGGTGTGGCGATGTATGACCAGATTGGAGAAAAAAGGAGTGTGTCATGCACGAACAGTCTATGAGGAATCTTTGAAACAAGCCTTTGTGGATGCTTTGAATCAACTGACAGGAGGCAGTGAAACATACCTTTCTATCTTACAGGAAAATATGGCTGAAGTGATTGAAATGGAACAATCCAATCTGCCCGAGGAAATACAGAGAAAATTAGATGTTCTTCAGAAAAAGTTGATCGAATGTGCAGAACGGCATGAGGATTATGAGGAGATAGCACAGGAGATCTTTCGGCTGCGAGAGCAAAAGGAACAGGCTTTAAGAGAAAATGTTTCTCAACAGGAGCAGAAAGACCGTATGCGGGAACTGCAGGAATTTTTGGTTGCTCAGCCGCATCACATTACCGAATTTGATGAAACACTGGTTCGGCATCTACTTGCAAAAGTAACGGTTTCTTCCGATCGACTGAATTTTACATTTCAATCAGGTGTCGCGGTTTCCATTGAAAAGTGAACCACTTCAAAAATCCTCCTTTGCAAAATATAAAAGCAGGGGAGGATTTTTAGATTTTATAACGGCATTGTTGTCTTGATTTCTCCTTAAATTTATGGTATACTAAGAAAAAACGGAGGTGCTGCATCATGGGAATCTATCTGAACCCAGGAAATGATTTGTTTTACTCTACAGTTACTTATTCTGAAATTTATGTGGATAAGACCATGTTGATTTCTTTCACCAATAAATGTTTGTTTGGAGAAAATAAGGAGATCTGCGTCAGCCGTCCCAGAAGATTTGGAAAGTCGATGGCAGAGAATATGCTGACGGCTTATTACAGCAAGGGCTGCGATTCGAGAGAATTGTTTTCCAAGTTTCAGATCGCACAGACACCGGATTTTGAAAAGCACCTGAACCGGTATAATGTGATTCACATCGATATGCAGAAATTCCTTGGCAGAACCAAAAATGTCCATGAAATGCTGGACTTCTTGCAGAAACGTGTGCTAAAAGAGATGAAACAGACATTCTCCGTGATGGAGCCGGAAGAAACCAGTTTGATTATTGCGTTGGAAGATCTGTACGGTCAATGTGAAGAAAAGTTTATCTTCATCATTGACGAATGGGATTCCATTTTCCGGGTGCATCGGGATAATGCGACTGCTCAAAAGGAATATCTGGATTTTCTGCGGGATCTTCTGAAAGGACAACCCTATGTGGCACTTGCCTATATGACTGGGATTCTTCCAATCAAGAAATACGGTCAACATTCTGCACTGAATATGTTTGATGAATACTCCATGACCAATCAATATGCACTCGCAGAATCTACTGGTTTTACAGAGAGGGAAGTTCGTCAACTTTGTGAATGTTATCAGATGTCTTTCGAGCAGACAAAAGATTGGTATGACGGATACAATGTCAACGGGGTGTCGATTTACAATCCAAGATCTGTGACATCAGCAATGATGAACCGAGTCTTCGACAGCTATTGGACGCAAACGGAAACCTATGAGGCCCTGAAAATGTACATTGTCCGCAACGAAAACGGCTTACGGGACAAGATCATTCGCATGATTGCCGGAGAGCATATTTCTATTAACACGAAAACATTCCAGAACGATATGTGTACCTTTGAAACAGCAGACGATATTTTGACTTTGCTGGTGCATCTGGGGTATCTGACTTATGATTTCGACACAAAAACTGCCTGGATTCCCAACAAGGAAGTGCGGCAGGAATTTCTCAATTCCATCCAGGGACAGGAGTTCCAGACGGTCAACAATGCCATTCATCGTTCCGACAAGCTGCTGCAATTGACACTGGCACAGAATGCGGAAAAGGTGGCGGAAATGCTTCAGGAAGTTCACTGTGACAACTGTTCTGTGATTCAATACAACGATGAAAATTCGCTGGCTTGTGTGCTGAGTCTGGCATACTATTCTGCACAAGACAGCTATGTGGTTTATCGGGAATTGCAAGGCGGAGAAGGCTTTGCGGATCTGGTATTTGTACCAAGAACCGGAAACCATAACCCGGCAATGATCGTGGAACTGAAATGGAATCAAACCACTGGTATTGCACTGGAACAAATCAAAGACCGAAAGTATATTCGCTGTTTGAAGGACTATTATGGAAAAGTGCTGTTTGTTGGCGTGAACTATGATAAGAAGAGTAAGAAACATACTTGTCAGTTTGAGATGGTGGAAATTTGAAAAGATTTATAGACAGACTTGACAGAACATATATTGAATGCAAATATTAGGTTGAAAACCATAAAAAGCACAAGCAAATCCACTATTAATTGTCACATCCTAAACTTATGAAAGGTACTCGTGTATTTGCTAAAACTTACAGTGGATTAGTAGCTATATATTTGGTAGACTAAGAAGGATTAAAATATGGGAAGCATTATTGATTTTAGTGGTATAAAAAATTGTGAACAAGCCATCAGAAAAACATGGGATGAATTTAGGGAATGTTTAGCAGCTGGTGTATTTTCTTATGATGAAATTGAAAAAGCTAAAAAGCAGAAATTTTTAATGGTATATGATGATCTATTTTATAAACATTCTGGTATTGACCAAAGTACGATTGTTTTTAAGGATTTGAAAGATAAGCTAATGGGAAGAGGTGCTATATTGAAAAATGATGAGATTCCTAATTATGATCGTTTTCTTCCTAAAGAAGAGTATATCAAAGAAGATAATCGTTTTAGCCCTCCTCATGTGGAATGGCTTTATTTGGCGGTTGGCAATGATAATGACATTCACGAATGTGCACAGGCTGAATGTCGAGCCAAAAGAGGAAACATGTTTGGATTTTGTCATTTTCAACGAGACACCAAATATGATATGTGCAAATTAGTAGATCTAACCATTGCAGACGATATTTCTTATGTAGAATTAAATGCAACTTTAGAAAAATATGTACAAACGCAAACTAAAAAACGTAAAAAAATTATAAAAGCAACAGGTTTTCCTCCTAAAATAAACATCGATCAAAAGGAATTGGAAAAAGTCTTTACTCAGTGGGCTGTATACACTTATGTAAAATTACTATCGACACAAATTTTCAAGCCACTCGATAGTTGTGATAATAAAGCAATTACTTATGCCCCGTTTCAAACAATTGCACAATATTATATTTCATTGGGATATTCTGGTATTATTTACGATAGTACCGTATGTTTGAAAGGAAAGAATATAGTGTTATTTGACAAGCATATGGCCTGTCCAATAGGGACTATAGAAAACTACAAAATATTGTAAGTCTGGAAAGTCGATTAGATGTATTCTTACAAACAATTTGAATAAGAAAATGGTTATGACCTTGTTGCTGTAGTCGATAAATAGTAAGGACATTTAGCCTATTGTATTGAGTCAGTTTAAGATGGTAGAGATATATGCTATTTGCGAGAAAATTCAAATTGCTTATTCAGTATGGCTGTATGGGTAATTAAACGAAAATGCAGACATTAAAATTGAAGTGTCGTTGCACGTTGAGTGCGTGGTATTGATGTCAAGGAAGTAAGGATAATAGATGAAAAAGTGCTGATTTTTCGGCACTTTTTTCTTTTTGGAGAATATTTGAAAGGTAGCTGAGATGTCTTTTTTCTGTATGCGG
>ENA-OQNN01000128-OQNN01000128.1-human-gut-metagenome-genome-assembly--contig:-NODE-128-length-90491-cov-6.114658_pt1 | contig 90491 bp, 66 predicted proteins | sample MGYA00242624_ERZ504870 | MGnify/ENA primary metagenome ERZ504870 (study PRJEB26092, sample SAMD00036379) | human gut metagenome | host: Homo sapiens | study: EMG produced TPA metagenomics assembly of... | reverse complement strand
AAGGAGGAGGCGCAGCGGATCGCTGCTGCGCTGGCAGAATATGAAGGTTAAAGAACTGACAGAATGGCTGGGAGGAAATTTTCCGGCAGCAGTTGCAGAGGACTGGGATAATGTGGGACTTCTTACAGGAGATGACGAGAGTGAGGTAAAACATGTCTTTCTTGCCCTTGATCTTACCGAAGCGGTGTTAGACGAGGCTATCCAGGCTGGCGCTGACATGATCGTTACCCATCATCCTATGATCTTTTCCGGTATTAAGAAGATTAACAATCATAGCTTTACAGGACGGAAAATTATCAGTCTGGTGCGCCATGGAATATCTTATTATGCGATGCACACCAACTATGATATTCTGGGAATGGCAGATTTAAGTGCCGGATATCTGGAACTGTCAGATACGAAGGTACTTTGTGCCACCGGGGAAAAAGACGGAGAGCCCATTGGCTTTGGACGCGTGGGAAATCTGCCTTGTGAGATGACTTTAAAGGAGTACGCCCTTCTTGTGAAAAAGAACCTGAAGCTTTCAGATGTGAAAGTGTACGGAAATCTGGAACAGACTGTGAAAACGGCTGCCGTATGTACCGGCTCTGGTAAAAGCATGATCCAGGATGTGCTTGCAGCCGGGGCGGATGTATATGTGACAGGTGATATTGACCACCATACCGGAATTGACACCGTAGCCCAGGGGCTTGCAATCATTGACGCAGGTCATTACGGTACGGAATATATTTTTATGGAAGATATGAAGGAAAGACTGGCAAAAGCGTTTCCGGAGCTTACAGTCAGCTGCGCAAAGGTGAGAAGCCCGTATACTATATTATAAAGGGGAGACTTGTTGTGGATGGGCGAGATGATGTCCGCCCGGAGATAAAATGAGTTGTCAGAATAATGTTGTTTGGTTTTGGTAAATGTGATTTATGTTTAGCCTAATTGGTCTTTCGGATCAGAAAAGGAGATTTTATGGATCATGCAGTGAAACTTACAATCAATGGGGAAACCAGAGAGTTTCCCATGGGAATTACCTATAAAGAAGTTGTAAAAGCGTACGAAAAGACCAGCCCGGCCCCTGTTATTCTTGTAATTGCAGGAGGCAAGATCTGTGAGCTTCATAAAAAAGCAGAACGGGACGGTGAAGTCCGGCTGGTCACCACAAAAGACAGCATTGGAAATAAAACCTATAAGCGAACTGCATGTCTGGTGCTTTTAAAGGCAATTTACGATCTTGCAGGCAAAGAAAAAGTAGATAAAGTGGTGCTTCATTATTCTGTAGGAAGCGGTTTTTACTTTACCATGGAAGGAGAACAGAAGCTGGATCAGGCATTTCTTGACCAGGTAAAGAAGCGGATGACAGAGCTGGTGGAGCAGAAAATCCCGGTGAAGAAACGAAGTGTAGGAACGGATGAAGCGATTGCACTTTTTCATCATCACAGAATGTATGATAAAGAGAAGCTGTTCCGCTATCGCAGGGTTTCCAGGGTGAATATTTACAGCATAGAGAATTTTGAGGACTATTATTATGGGGCAATGGCTTACGATACCGGCTATGTGCCATATTTTGACCTGAAGCTGTATGATGAAGGCTTTGTGCTGATTCTGCCGGAGGCTAAGGCTCCGGATGTGCTTCCGGAATTCCAGCCCCAGGAGAAAATCTTCCAGGTGCAGAAGGATTCTGAAGAGTGGGGCAGAAAGCTGGAAATCTCCACAGTAGGTGAGCTGAATGACCAGATCGTTTCCCAGGGGATACAGAAGATCCTTCTTATGCAGGAGGCCATCCAGGAGTCTGGAATTGCCAGAATTGCAGAGCAGATCGTGGAGGCTGGAAACAAGAAGTTCGTCATGATCGCTGGTCCGTCCTCCTCCGGCAAGACTACCTTTTCCCACAGGCTGTCTATTCAGCTGGCGGCACATGGAATGAAGCCACATCCCATTGCTGTTGACAATTATTTTGTAAACAGAGAGCATACCCCGCTGGATGAATTCGGGGAAAAGGATTATGAGTGTCTGGAAGCCATTGATGTGGAGCAGTTCAACAAAGATATGCTGGCACTTCTTAATGGAGAGAGAGTAGAACTTCCGGTGTTTAACTTCAAGACCGGGCAGAGAGAATATAAAGGCGATTTTCTCCAGCTGGGGAAGGAAGACATCCTTGTTATTGAGGGAATTCATGGTCTGAACGACAAATTAAGCTATGCGCTTCCGAAGGAGAGCAAGTTCAAAATCTATATCAGTGCCCTCACCCAGCTGAACATTGATGAACACAACCGGATTCCTACCACAGACGGAAGGCTGATCCGCAGAATCGTCCGGGATGCAAGAACCAGAGGAACCTCTGCCAAGGATACCATTGCAAGGTGGCCATCTGTAAGAAGAGGGGAAGAGAAGAATATTTTTCCATACCAGGAAGAAGCGGATGTTATGTTTAACTCGGCACTGATCTATGAACTGGCATGTCTGAAGGTATACGCAGAGCCTCTTCTCTTCGGAATTTCCAAAGAGGAGCCGGAATATCTGGAGGCAAACAGGCTGCTGAAATTTTTTGATTATTTTGTAGCTGTGCCAAGCGAGGAAGTGCCTAATAATTCCCTGTTAAGAGAATTTATAGGGGGAAGCTGTTTTAACACCTGATGAAGCAGATGTGCTTGTAAGAAGTTGAGGAGTATTTTATGAAAATAAATCGCAAAGGCTTTACATTGGCAGAGCTTTTGATCGTGGTTGCAATTATTGCGGTACTGGTGGCTGTTGCAATACCTATTTTCGGAAGTCAGTTGGAAAAAAGCAGGGAAGCAGCAGACCTTGCAAATGTACGCGCTGCTTATGCAGAAGTGCTGACTGAGGCAAACATGGGAATCTATAATAAAGAGGTTATTGTCAATCTGAAACAGAAACAGTATGACTGGCAGTCAGCGGATGTAATTACAATTGGGGGGATCAGCCATTCGGTAAAAGAAGGCGATACGGATAACTGGATTGGAAAACCAGGAGCAGGTGGAACCTGTAAGGTTTCGTTTGACCAGAAAACGGGAACCAAATTTGTGTGGAGCGGGGATGGGACTTCTGCGTCAAATAGCTATGACATGAGTGAGGATTTCTTTGATGTATTAGAGAAGAGTGGCTGTCTGAAGGATGAGAAAATAAGCTCAAACAATGATTTTGAAATTGATTCGAAAGCAGCGGAGTTTTCAACTTTTGTCCCGAAAATTGAAAAAGTATTGGGCGAACAAAGCCTATTGAAGAATGGTACATGGGCGTTTCTGGGAAATGGAAATTCAGACAAAGCATCTGAAAGATATTTGTTCTGGACTTCATTTGATACCAATAAGGTGGGAGTTGGTAAGAAAATACCAATATTGATTCAAAGAGGAGATGGAAAATATTACGTCTCGAAATCTCTAACGGCAGAGAGAAAAAAAGGAAATGTAACATATGTGGCAATCTCCGATCACCTTTTTAATAAATGGGGGTATGAACGCGTTATTAAAGCAGGGGATGGTAAAGTGTATAACTCTCTGTCAGAAGCCTATGCTGCATATGAGAAGGTACTTGAAGGGTATAAAGACTTACCCCAGTAATTATTTACCGGGTTACTGCTTACTCCGTTTACCGTAATCTTAACAGGTTATACGACAGGGAGAAATGAGAAATAGTGCTTTACATCTTACCACAATAATGTTAAAATAGCACTTGCGCAAGCAGGCCAGGTGATCGCGGCTGGACAGACGAAAGGGTTCAGACGAGGAAAGTCCGGGCTTCACAGGGCAGGATGCCGGATAACGTCCGGTGGAGGCGACTCCCAGACCAGTGCAACAGAAATAAACCGCCATGGCTTGCCATGGTAAGGGTGGAAAGGCAGTGTAAGAGACTACCGCCGTCCTGGTAACAGGCCGGGCACATGTAAACTCCATTCGAAGCAAGACCGAGCAGAAAGCGATACGGCGGCCCGTCGTGCTTTCAGGTAGGTCGCTTGAGCCTTTCGGCAACGGAAGGCCTAGACAGATGATCACTCAACGACATAACCCGGCTTATCGGTCTGCTTGCGTATTTAAGAATCAAATTGTATGATACATATAATATGATATTTAACCTGAGAAGGTTCAGTTCTGCTGGATTTTCCCAGGTTTTTGCTTTATTGGAAATTACTCCGTAATGTTCCGATAAAGCAAAAAACGCTCCGCGAGGATGCGACCAGATGGACAGGAAATTTTACCGGAAATTTCTGTTACAAAAAAAGTGGAAGCTGTATTCAGCTTCCACAATAAAATATCAATATTGTTATAAAAACCAATAATTTACAGAGACAACTTACTTATTTCTGTGACCGGAGTATTTCTCCTCACAATATTTACATCTGTAAACCTCATTCTCCTCATCTGCCAGAACAAACACCTGATCCAGTCCCTGCTCAATGGAAGTGATGCAGCGGGGATTCTTACATCTGATTACGTTTACAACCTGCTTCGGAAGACGAAGGTCTTTTTTCTCAACAATCTTCTCATCTTTAATAATATTTACGGTGATATTGTGATCAATGAAACCAAGGATATCCAGATCCAGATCTTCAATCGGGCACTCAACCTTGATGATGTCCTTTTTGCCCATCTTATTACTCTTTGCGTTCTTGATGATCGCAACGGTACAATCAAGCTTGTCAAGCTTCAGGTCATGATAAATAGTCATAGCCTTGCCGGCTTTGATATGGTCTAATACGAAACCTTCACGAAGTGCTCCAACATTTAACATGGCAGTTCCACCTCCAATAATGTAAGAATCAGGGCCATACGCACATATACACCGTACTGGGCCTGTTTAAAGTATGCAGCTCTCGGATCGCTGTCCACTTCAACAGAAATTTCGTTAACACGAGGAAGCGGATGAAGAATGTACATGTCATCCTTTGCAAGGGAAAGCTTCTGCTTGTCCAGTATGTAGAAATCCTTCATACGAACATAATCTTCCTCATTGAAGAAACGCTCTTTCTGAACACGTGTCATGTAAAGAATGTCAAGCTCCGGAATTGCATCCTCCAGACGTTCTACTTCTATGAACTCGATGTTGTTCTTCTTCAGCACGTCCTCACGGATATAGCTTGGGATACGAAGCTCTTCCGGAGAGATCAGTACGAATTTAACATTGTTGTAGCGAACCAGTGCCTCGATCAGAGAGTGAACGGTACGTCCGAATTTCAGATCTCCGCACAGACCGATGGTAATGTTGTCAAGACGTCCCTTTAAGGAACGGATGGTAAGTAAGTCTGTAAGAGTCTGAGTTGGATGCTGATGACCACCGTCACCGGCATTGATAACAGGAATATTAGAAACCATAGAAGCTACCAGCGGAGCACCTTCTTTAGGATGACGCATAGCACAGATATCTGCATAGCAGGAAACAACACGAATGGTATCGGCAACAGTTTCCCCTTTCGCTGCGGAACTGGAATCTGCAGATGAGAAACCAAGAACCTTACCGCCAAGGTTCATCATAGCAGCTTCAAAACTGAGACGGGTACGGGTACTTGGCTCATAGAAAAGTGTGGCAAGCCGTTTGTCGTCACAGGTATGTGCGTATTTTTTGGGGTTTTTCTCAATATCGCTGGCAAGATCCAGAAGCTTCTCAAGCTCCGGAACACTAAGGTCCAGCGGACTCATTAAGTGTCTCATGATATACCTCCGTTATGAGTGTGTGGTTTTGGGGTAGAGTGTTACGGTTCACGAAAACTCTTTCAAAAAGGTTCTTCTGTGAGTGGTAACGCAAAATCTCTTCGACCTATCATATACTACTTGGAATGATTTTTCAAGAAGATTTTGTAAGTATTTTTTCGAAAAACAATCCAGTGAGAAACCAGACCGGGAGATAGTCCAGACGGATGATTCCTTTGTACTGATGGGGCACTCCAGAATAGTCCCAGGGGCACATGTGAAAAGCCTGCAGGATAGAACCGCTGGTAAATTCTGCCAGGTAAAATCCGGCAGTATAAAGGGAGCCGCGCAGAAGTGCCGGAAGGCTTTTCAGCTTTTTGTATACAGGCAGAATCAGGGATGCACAGCCATAAATGGGGAACATAAGAAGAGAGGTAGTGCCTTTCATGGAAGCATCTCCCCGGAGCAGGGAATGGAGCCCGGTCCAGAGAATCTCCAGACACAGGCCAGTAAAACCACAGAAGAGAAAAGGGTATTTTTTCATATGCTTGGTCTCCTTGGGTAAAATGATAAAAATAACATTCCCATTCTTGCTAAATTTATGCTGCAAGGTTATAATGGAGAGAAAAAGATATTTGATAAACGAGGAGCTTTTATTATGAACTATCAGGAATGCCGTGCATACATCGATGATTCGGCGAAATACGGTTCTGTGCTGGGACTTGATAATATGCGTGAAATGCTGGACAGGCTTGGAAATCCACAGGATGCAGTCCCTTATGTTCACGTAGCCGGAACCAATGGAAAGGGTTCCGTGATTGCTTATTTATACACCACTCTTACCCGGGCAGGCTATAAAGTGGGCAGATACATATCTCCAACTCTTTATTCTTACAGAGAACGTCTTGAGATTGCCGACGAGAAGATCTCACAGGAAGATTTTGCAAAGTATGTGACAGAAATTTCCAGGTCAATTGACCAGATGACAGCGGTTGGCATGAATCATCCTACCCCTTTTGAGATTGAGACTGCAGCAGCGTTTTTATATTTTAAGGAAGAAAATTGTGATCTGGTCCTTCTGGAGACCGGAATGGGCGGTAATCTGGATGCCACCAATATTGTGAAGAATACCAAACTGGCTGTGCTGGTTTCTATCAGCATGGATCATATGTCATTTCTTGGAAATACCCTTGGAGAAATCGCAGAGAAGAAGGCGGGAATTATCAAACCTGGCTGCCTGGTTGTGACCACAAAGCAGAAGCCGGAAGCGGCACAGGTGATTGCAGATACCTGCAACAAGCTTCATGTACCCTGTGTGGTATCTGACCCTGATGAGGCTGTTTTGGAAAAAGAGAGCGTATTCGGTCAGACCTTTTCTTATAAAGGAGAGAAATTTGCAATTTCCCTTGCCGGTGTTTACCAGAAAGAAAATGCAGTGCTGGCATTAAACACCCTTGAAGAACTGGACAGACTTGGCTGGACTACTACCATGGAACAGCGGAAGGACGGTCTTCTCCACACAAGCTGGAAGGGAAGATTTACGGTTATCAATAAAAAGCCTCTTTTTATTGTAGACGGCGCTCACAATGCCGGAGCAGCCGACAAGATGGCAGAATCTGTCCGGCACTATTTTAATGGGAAAAAACTGATCTATATTATGGGGGTTTTTGCAGACAAGGAATATAAGATTGTCCTTGAAAAAACAGCCCATTTTGCAGAAAAAATCTATACCATAGAGACACCGGATAATCCCCGTGCACTGCCGGCAGAGGAACTGGCGAGGGCGGCAAGGGTATACAATTCCAGTGCCGAGAGTACAAAGAGTATAAAAGATGCTGTAGAAAAGGCATTTTCCTGTGCAGGAGATGACGAGAACAGTGTGATTCTGGCATTTGGTTCACTTTCCTTTATTGGAGCGCTTACAAATGCGGTGGAAGAATATGTCGGATAAGTGCCGGGTACTGAAATGGCAGCGTGTTACTGGTCACGGATTGAACGGTAATGGCAGTACATTGTGGAAATTGAAGTGTGCAGCAGCTGAATTTGCATGATTAAATACAAAAACTGGAGAGAAAACAATATGACAGATTTGCAGGAATGCAGACGAAAAATAGATGAAATTGACAATCAGATGGTGGAACTTTTTGAGAAGCGGATGAAGGTCTGCGAGGAGGTTGCAGAGTATAAGATCCATACCGGAAAGAAAGTGCTGGATCCGGAGAGAGAGCATGCCAAACTGGAAGAGATCAGGAAAAAAGCGCACGGTGAGTTCAACGAACTTGGAGCCCAGGAGCTTTTTCAGCAGATCATGGCCATCAGCAGAAAGCGTCAGTATCAGCTTCTCACCGAATATGGTCCGAAAGAAAAGGAAGACTTCCAAATGGTGGAGCAGCTTCCCAGAAATAATGTGACTGTTGTTTTCCAGGGGGTAGAGGGCGCCTACAGCTATGGAGCCATGCGCGCCTACTTTCAGGAAGACATTAAGAGCTATCATGTGAAGCTGTTCCGGGATGCCATGGAAGAAGTTGCAGCAGGAAGAGCAGATTACGCAGTCCTTCCTATTGAAAATTCCACAGCTGGGATTGTGGCAGATATTTATGACCTTTTGACAGAATATAATCTGTTTATCGTGGGAGAGCAGATCCTGAAGGTTGAGCATGTACTGCTTGGCCTGCAGGAGGCTGAGCTTTCCGATATTGCCGGGGTATATTCCCATCCTCAGGGGCTCGCCCAGTGTAAGGAATATCTGGAAGAGCATAGAGATTGGAAAACCACAGCAGTAACCAACACCGCCGCAGCGGCCAAAAAGGTCAGCGCAGATCAGGATAAGACTCACGCCGCAATTGCCAGCAGGGCTGCCGGAGAGATTTATAATCTGAAGGTTCTGGCAGAGAATATCTGCAAAAATGACAGCAATGTGACCAGATTTATTATTCTGGCAAAGAAACCGGTTTATGAGAACAACAGCTCCAGGATTAGTGTATGCTTCGAGGCACGTCATGCAAGCGGAACTCTTTACAATGTACTTTCCCATATGATCTATAATGGTCTGAATATGACCAAGATCGAGTCCCGGCCTATTCCGGGAAAAACCTGGGAATACCGTTTCTTCGTGGACTTCGAGGGAAACCTGCGGGACAGCGCGGTAAAGAATGCACTGCGGGGCATGGAAGCAGAGACCAGCTATTTGAAAATTCTGGGCAATTATTAAGATTATAGCTGCGAAGGCAGAGAGTGGCAGCAATTTCATTTATTGTTAAAATTAACCAAAGAATTTAAGAAGATTTTATCTGTTTTTAATATAAGAAAAGTAGAATGAAAAACGGTGCAAATGCGTGAGCTTGTATATCCGAAAGTGTGCTGCCATGAATTGTGCGGGCGGCAAAAAGGAGAAGAGGCGCGTAAATGCGCTATGGAATTGAGAGGAAACAAAAATGGCAAGAACAGAAGAATGTATCCTTTACCGCAATTTCGACAACGGTGAGGTACTGGACACAATGACATCACTGATGAACAGCTATGAGGCTGGTGAAGAAGGCTTTGAGAATCGTAAAGAGGAATTTTTCCATATGGCAGGAAGCCTGGTGGAAATGGCAGGAATGTATGGGTTTTCCGGGAATTTGTGGCACACTTATCTGACACAGCTTCTGGTCAATCACGAGAATGCATTCAGCACCGCTTCCGAGATCAGAGGGGCAGTGGAGGGAAGCATTAACCATCTGGCTCTTCATGATTTTGGAATTTTCAAAGAACTTTATGACTTTGATCTTGCTGTTTTTGACAGTGCGTTTGGAACAGACTGTGCTGATTTTCTCTGTAATTATGTGAATACAGGATGCAACAGCAAGGTATACAACCAGCGTATTTGCGACAGAATCTGTGATATGAGCAAAACACTGGCAGAGGCTTCTACAGTGGAAGAGTTTATGGCAGATATGGTGCAGTTCTACAAAGATTTCGGCGTAGGTAAGCTGGGATTGAACAAGGCATTTCGTATTGAGCATGGCAAGGATGGCAAGCCGGTGATCACACCGATTACCAGAATCGCCCATGTGAATCTGGATGATCTGGTTGGATATGAAATCCCCAAGCAGAAACTGATCGAGAACACGGAGGCTTTTGTAAGAGGAAGAAAGGCCAACAACTGCCTGCTTTTTGGTGATGCAGGAACTGGTAAATCTTCCAGTATCAAAGGTATCCTGAACCGTTATTATGACGAAGGACTTCGTATTATCGAGGTGTACAAGCACCAGTTCCAGGATCTGAATGATGTGATCGCACAGATCAAAAACCGTAATTACAAATTTATTCTTTATATGGATGATCTTTCCTTTGAGGAATTTGAAATCGAATATAAATATCTGAAAGCAGTGATCGAGGGCGGTCTTGAGAAAAAGCCGGACAACATCCTGATCTATGCAACCAGCAACAGACGTCATCTTGTTCGGGAGAAATCCGGGGATAAGCTGGAGGTGGCAGACGATGAAGATCTGCATTCCTCCGATACTGTGCAGGAGAAGCTTTCTCTGGTTTACCGTTTTGGCGTGCGTATTTATTTTGGTGCACCGAATAAGAAGGAATTCCAGAATATTGTTACTACACTTGCAGAGCGCTATGGTGTTACAATGCCTGCAGAGGAGCTTCTGATGAAGGCAAACGCCTGGGAGCTTTCTCACGGCGGTCTCACTGGAAGAACGGCGCAGCAGTTTATTGATCATGTTCTGGGAACAAGTGAGGAACAGTAAAAGAATACCAGAGATTATCTGAAATTTATACCTGTGCAACCGAATTCGGGTGAAATCTCCCGCAAAGTGGGGCGTGCAGATTGCGGGAATGATTTTTTAAACAGGCTCTAGGTTTTGGCGAAAGCGGGCAGTACAATAGAAAAAGCTTTTGCTTGTGTCTGACTTACAGGCACAGATAGAAGAAATAATCCTTGGCAGGAGGGAAAAACGTATGGCAGTGACCACATTTGCGGCAATTGATATCAGTTCCTATGAGATCACCATGAAAATTTTTGAATTTTCCAAAAAGGGTGGTTTCCGGACTGTGGACGATATCCGGTATCGTCTGAATCTTGGAGTAGGGGTATATTCCGGCGGAACCATGGAAGTGGATAAGGTAGATACTATTTGTGAAGTACTTAACGACTTTAAGAGAATCATGGCAGAGTACGGTGTGAAAGAATACCGCGCCTGTACCACAAGTGTTTTCCGTGAGATGAAGAATCCGCTGATTATCATTGAACAGATTTTCAGAAGAACTGGAATTCATGTGGAGGTTTTAAGCAATGCCGAGCAGCATTTTCTGGGCTATAAATCTATTGCGGCCATTGAGAATGGCTTTAAGAAAATGATCCAGAAAGGAACCGCTATTCTGGATGTGGGCGGTGGAAACCTGCAGATTTCCCTGTTTGACAAAGATGCGCTTGTAACCACCCAGAGCCTGAAAATGGGAAGCGTGCGTATCCGTCAGCGACTGAAAGAGCTGGAGAAAACCAATACGAATTATGCACAGCTGGTGGAGGAGTTTATCCGTAATGACCTGACCGGGTTTAAGCGTCTTTATCTGAAAGACCGCGAGATAAAGAATTTGATCCTTATGGGGGATTTTCTTACTGAGACTATTTTCCGTGAGGAGAGACAGGATAACATTATTACACGGGCTGAATTCGAGAAGCGGTATGAGAATACGGTTTATAAGACCGAGACTTCACTGTCAGAGGAAATGGATATTGATCCGGAGTATGCCGCTTTGATCGTGCCAACTATGGTTATCTGTAAAGATTTTATGGATCTTTTCAATGCAGAAGCGCTTTGGATGCCAGGTGTATCTCTTCTTGATGGTATTGCTTATGATTTCGGGGAAAAGAAGAATTTTATTAAGAGTGCGCACAATTTTGAAAATGATATTCTGGTGGCAGCCAGAAACATTGCCAAACGTTATTCTACTGGAAAGGATCATATTAAGGGCACTACTGACCTTGCCCTGGCGATTTTTGACAGCATGAAGAAAGTGCACGGAATGGGAGACAGAGAGCGCCTGCTTCTTCAGATCGCAGTGCAGCTTCATGACTGTGGCAAATATATCAGTATGGGAGATGTGGCAGAGTGCTCCTATCAGATCATTATGGCTACGGAGATCATCGGACTTTCCACAGAAGAACGTCAGATCATTGCAAATGCGGTGCGCTACAATACCACAGAATTTGTTTATTACAGCGAGATCGCAGGAGAGGTCGGAATGGATCGTTCCGTATATCTTCTGATCGCCAAGCTGACTGCAATCCTTCGTATTGCAAATGCTATGGATCGCAGCCATTATCAGAAGGTAAAGAATATGAAGGCTATGCTGAAGGACAGAACTCTGCTTCTTACAGTTGATTCTGAGCAGGATATCTCCCTGGAGCTTGGACTTCTTATGGATAAAGTTGAATTTTTTGAAGAGGTATTTGGTATCCGTCTGGTATTCAGGCGTAAGAGAAAAGTGTGAGGAGGGGCACAATGGATCTGAAAAATTTTGAAAAAGCGGAGTATTTTGTGAACAGGGAGTTGAGCTGGCTGAAGTTTGACGACCGTGTTCTCTCAGAAGCAAGAGATAAAAGTCTGCCATTGTTTGAAAGACTGAAATTTACCAGCATTGTATCGTCCAATCTGGATGAGTTTTATATGGTTCGTGTGGCTTCCCTGAAGGACCAGGTTCATGCCGGCTATGAGAAAACAGATATTGCAGGAATGGGGCCAAAAGAGCAGTTGAAGGAGATTAGTGTTCAGACACATGAGCTCGTCCGTTCCCAGTACAGCACTCTGAACCGTTCCCTTCTTCCGGCGCTTGAGAAGGTGGGACTTCATCTGGTGATGGAGCACGAGAAATTAAACGAAGAACAGCAGGAGTATGTGGACCGTTATTTCGAGGATAATGTTTATCCGGTTCTTACTCCTATGGCAATGGATTCTTCCAGACCTTTCCCGTTGATTCGAAATAAGACATTGAATATTGGCGCCTTGATTTCCAAGAAGGATAAGAAAAAGGGCAAGGATGTACTAGTATTTGCCACTGTCCAGGTGCCGTCTGTACTGCCGCGTGTGGTTGTCATTCCATCCGGGAATAAAGAGGACACTACTGTGATCCTTCTGGAGGAGATTATCGAGCGCAATATTGACAAGCTTTTCCTTGGATATGATGTGGTTTGTGCACATCCTTACCGTATTATGAGAAATGCGGATCTTTCCATAGATGAGGATGGGGCGGAGGATCTTCTGGTGGAAATCCAGAAGCAGCTGAAGAAGCGCCAGTGGGGTGAGGTGATCCGCTTGGAAGTGGAGGATAAAACGGACTCCAGACTTCTTGGCATTCTGAAAAAGGAATTTGACATTAAAGAAGAGGATATTTTCTATATTAACGGACCACTGGATCTTACCATGCTGATGAAGGTTTATGGACAGGATGGCTTTGAGCAGTACAAAGAGCCGAAATATACCCCTGCTGTGGTGCCTGCATTTGCAGATACCAGCAAGGATATTTTTCAGGTGATCCGTGAGGGCGACGTATTCTTACACCACCCATATATGAGCTTTGACCCGGTTGTAAATTTTGTACGCCAGGCGGCAAAGGATCCGGATGTGCTGGCGATTAAGCAGACGTTGTACCGTGTCAGCGGAAATTCCCCGATCATTGCAGCACTTGCCCAGGCAGCGGAGAATGGCAAACAGGTTTCGGTTCTGGTAGAGCTGAAGGCACGTTTTGATGAGGAACACAATATTGTGTGGGCGAAAATGCTGGAAAAAGCAGGCTGCCATGTTATTTATGGTCTGGTTGGTCTGAAAACACACAGTAAGATTACTTTGGTGGTTCGCCGTGAGGACACCGGAATCCGCCGTTATGTCCATCTGGCAACTGGTAACTATAACGACTCCACTGCAAAGCTTTATACAGACTGCGGCATTTTTACCTGTGACGAGCGCTTCGGCGAGGATGCAACTGCAGTGTTTAACATGCTTTCCGGATATTCTGAGCCGAAGAACTGGAACCGTCTGATTGTGGCACCAATCTGGATGAAGGATCGATTCCTGAAGCTGATCGAGAGAGAGACAGAGCACGCGAAGAAAGGAATGCCGGCTATGATCGTAGCGAAGATGAACTCTCTTTGTGATCCGAAAATCATTGCAGCTCTTTATCATGCATCCTCCTGTGGCGTGCAGATTTACCTGCTGATCCGAGGCATCTGCTGTCTGAGAGTGGGAATCCCGGGTGTGAGCGAGAATATCCATGTACGTTCCATTGTAGGAAACTTCCTGGAGCACAGCCGTATCTTCTATTTCCACAATAATGGCAGCGATGAGATTTATATGGGAAGTGCGGACTGGATGCCTCGTAATCTGGATCGCCGTGTGGAGATCGTTTTCCCGGTTGAGGACGAGCAGATCAAGAATGAGATCAAGCATGTTCTGGATCTGGAATTCCGTGATAATGTGAAAGCCCATATTCTTCAGCCTGATGGAACTTACGAGAAGCAGGACAAGAGAGGCAAGCTTCTGATCAATTCCCAGATGGAATTTTGCAGAGAAGCCACTGAGAAAGCAGAAGCGTTAAAGAAAAAAGAGAAACATGAAAATTCCAGAGTCTTCATCCCGGCAGAACCGGCTGAGGATGTGGAAGTGTAAGAAAGTGAATTAGGAAAAATAAGGAAAGCCGCTGTATTGTGATGTGAGATTGCAATATGGAAAAATGCAGAAGCTGACGCCGATGCACTTGCTTTCGAGGATTTTCAGTAAAAAAATTAAGATTCTGACTTCTAAGGTCTGAATCCAGACGCCGCAAGGTTGACGAAAAAAGTCGCTTTGCGGCGTCTTTTTGCACAAAAAGAGAAGGCATAACCAAGGCAGGAATATATTCAAACAACAAAAAAACTTCCGAATCACTTCGGAAGTTTCTAGCAGCCAGTACGAGAATCGAACTCGTGTTTTCGCCGTGAGAGGGCGACGTCTTAACCCCTTGACCAACTGGCCATGTAAGCGGTATGCTTAACATATATATTCAATTTGTAGAAAACAGAGCAGCCAGTACGAGAATCGAACTCGTGTTTTCGCCGTGAGAGGGCGACGTCTTAACCCCTTGACCAACTGGCCTTGTAAGCGGTTCGCTTAACATATGTATTCAATTTGTCGGAAAATAAAGCAGCCAGTACGAGAATCGAACTCGTGTTTTCGCCGTGAGAGGGCGACGTCTTAACCCCTTGACCAACTGGCCTTGTCAACCGACTCGCTTAGTATATCTTACTTTGCAGGAGAATGCAAGCACTTTTTTTATTTTTTTTGCGAAAAATTGAAAAACTCCGAAAAAAGCCAGGAAATAAGCGGGTTTGCGGTGTCAAAAAAATTTTAAACAAAATAGAAAACCCAAATTTTACTTGCAAAAATACCATAAACTGGGGTATGATATAGAACGAATGTTTGAACAGAAGATAAGAATGGAAAAGAAGCGGACATACTGTCCGCTTTTCACAACCATTGGAATAAATGCTGAAGCCCAGACAGTGCATCATGAAATGTAGAGCTGTAAATGAAATGAGCAGTTATTTCGTGCACTTACAAGTTGATTTCTCGAACAATCCTGTCGGTACACTGGATGCATAAAAGAAGAATATGGGACAGCAGAGCCTGAAGTTACTGTTCACTGGTAACAGTCTGAATGATAGTAAGAAAGGAATTAACACCATGGCAAAGAAAGACACTTACGACGCGGGTAGTATTTCTGTCCTGGAAGGATTGGAAGCTGTTCGGAAACGTCCGGGAATGTACATCGGAAGCGTATCCAGAAAAGGTCTGAACCACTTGATCTATGAGATCGTGGACAATGCGGTAGATGAACATCTGGCCGGTTACTGTTCTGAAATTGAAGTAACACTGGAGAAAGACGGCTCCTGTACGGTCACTGATAATGGACGAGGAATTCCGGTAGATATGCATGCGAAAGGGGTATCTGCAGAGCGTCTTGTATTTACCACCCTCCATGCAGGCGGTAAATTTGACAACTCTGCTTATAAGACAAGCGGTGGACTTCATGGCGTTGGTTCTTCCGTTGTAAATGCCCTGTCCACATATCTGGATATTAAGATCAGCCGTGATGGATTTGTACATCACGATCATTATGAGAGAGGTATTCCCACGATTGAACTGGAAGAGGGACTTCTCCCCAGGCTTGGCAAGACCAGACAGACCGGAACCTGCGTGAATTTTCTTCCGGACCCGGAGATTTTTGAAAAAACAAGATTTTCATCCACAGAAGTAAAGAGCCGTCTCCATGAGACTGCATACCTGAATCCCAACCTTACCATTCATTTCATGGATCTTCGTGGTGATACTCCTGAAGATATCACTTATCATGAGCCAGATGGAATCGTGGGATATATCAAAGACCTGAATCACAATTCCGAAGCCCTCCACGAACCGATTTATCTGAAAGGAGAAGCTGACGGAATCCAGGTAGAAGCAGCATTTCAGTACACCAACGAATTTCGTGAGAACGTACTTGGCTTCTGCAATAATATTTACAATGCAGAAGGCGGCACTCATCTTACCGGATTTAAAACAACCTTTACAACGGTGATGAATACTTACGCTCGTGAGATCGGTATTCTGAAGGAAAAAGATGCTAATTTCACAGGAGCGGATATCCGTAATGGAATGACAGCGGTTGTTTCCATCAAGCACCCGGAGCCACGCTTTGAGGGGCAGACCAAGACCAAACTGGACAATCAGGATGCAGCCCGCGCCACGGGAAAAGTAATGTCTGAGCAGCTGGTACTCTATTTTGACCGAAACCTGGAAACCTTGAAGACCATTTTGTCCTGTGCGGAAAAGGCCGCCAAGATCCGTAAGACAGAGGAGCGTGCCAAGACCAACCTTCTCACCAAGCAGAAATATTCTTTCGATTCCAATGGAAAGCTTGCCAATTGCGAGAAAAAAGATCCTTCACTTTGTGAAATCTTTATCGTAGAGGGAGATTCCGCTGGCGGTTCTGCAAAGACTGCCAGAGATCGTAATTACCAGGCAATTCTTCCGATCCGCGGTAAGATCCTGAATGTGGAGAAAGCCACCATTGACAAGGTGCTTGCAAACGCAGAGATCAAGACTATGATCAATGCATTTGGATGCGGATTTTCCGAAGGCTATGGAAACGACTTTGATATCACCAAACTTCGTTACGACAAGATCGTGATTATGGCCGATGCGGATGTGGATGGTGCTCATATTTCCACACTTTTACTTACTTTATTCTATCGTTTTATGCCGGAACTGATCTATGAGGGACATGTTTATATTGCCATGCCCCCTCTTTACAAAGTAATGCCGAAGAAGGGTGCCGAAGAGTACCTGTATGATGATAAGGCACTGGAAAAATACCGCCGCAGTCACAAGCCGGGAAGCTTTACCCTCCAGAGATACAAAGGTCTTGGAGAGATGGATGCCCAGCAGCTTTGGGAGACAACCTTAAATCCGGAAACCCGGAGAATGAAGCGGGTGGAAATCGAGGATGCCCGTATGGCTTCCAGCGTGACAGAGATCCTGATGGGAAGCGACGTGCCGCCAAGAAAGGCATTTATTTACGAGCATGCAACTGATGCAGAACTGGATATTTAAGAAGGCTGAAATCCGAAAGAGCAGGATTTTTCGGACGAAAAAGCAGAATATGGTCTGAACGTAATATAGAAGAGTATTTTGCAAGAGGAGAACCTCAGATTTTAGCTTGGAGTGTGTTTGAAAAATGCTTTCTGCAAGATGTGCGTCACAATTTGTGGGAGATTGCAGGAATGATTTTTTAAACAGGCTCCAGAGTGTGTTTGAAAGGAAAACAGATTATGGAAACAAAGCAGGAGAATGTAATTGCCACGGACTATGCGGACGTGATGCAAAAATCCTATATAGATTATGCCATGAGCGTTATCATTTCCAGGGCACTTCCGGATGTCCGCGATGGTCTGAAGCCGGTACAGCGAAGAACCCTGTATGATATGTACGAGCTTGGGATCCGTTACGACCGTCCATATCGTAAGTGCGCCCGTATCGTTGGAGATACCATGGGTAAATATCACCCTCACGGGGACAGCTCTATTTATGAAGCACTGGTTGTAATGGCGCAGGATTTCAAGAAGGGCAAAATCCTGGTAGACGGTCATGGAAACTTCGGCTCCATTGAGGGAGACGGTGCCGCTGCCATGCGATATACAGAGGCAAGACTGGAGAAACTGACCCAGGAGGTTTTTCTGGCAGACCTTGACAAAAATGTAGTGGACTTTATGCCAAACTTCGACGAGACAGAGAAGGAGCCTCAGGTGCTTCCGGTGAAGATTCCCAACCTTCTGGTAAACGGTGCAGATGGTATCGCCGTAGGTATGGCCACCAGCATTCCGCCTCATAACCTTGGGGAGGTTGTGGATGCAGTGAAGGCTTATATAAAGAACAACGACATCAGTGTGAAAGGCCTGATGCGTTATCTGAAAGGACCGGATTTCCCTACAGGCGGTCTGGTTGTAAATAAAGATGATCTTCTGAATATTTATGAGACCGGAAGCGGCAAGCTCCGTCTCCGCGGTAAAGTGGAAGTGGAAAAAGTAAAAGGCGGTCGCCAGCAGCTGGTGATCACCGAGATTCCGTACACCATGATCGGTGCCAATATTGGAAAATTCCTTAACGACGTAGCCTCCCTTGTAGAAACCAAGAAAACCACAGATATTGTGGATATTTCCAACCAGTCCTCCAAGGAAGGAATCCGTATTGTACTGGAACTGAAAAAGGATGCAGATGTAGAGAATCTTACCAACATGCTCTACAAGAAAACCAGACTGGAAGACACCTTCGGAGTCAATATGCTGGCTGTTGCAGACGGACGTCCGGAAACCTTAAGCCTGAAGCAGGTGATTGAGCACCATGTGGATTTTGTGTTCGAAGTAACTACCCGCAAGTACAAGACTCTTCTGGGAAAAGAGCTTGAGAAAAAGGAAATTCAGGAAGGCCTTATCAAAGCCTGTGATGTAATCGATCTGATCATTGAGATCCTTCGAGGCAGCAAGAGCCGTGACCAGGTTAAAAAGTGTCTGGTAGAGGGTATCACAGAGGGAATCAGATTCAAGTCAAAAGCCAGTGAGAAAGCTGCAAAGAATCTGAAATTTACGGAGAATCAGGCTACAGCCATTCTGGAAATGCGTCTGTATCGTCTGATCGGACTGGAAATTGAGGCACTTCAGGCAGAGTATGACCAGACTATGAAAAATATTGCTTCTTATGAAGATATTCTGAACAACTATGATTCCATGTGTGAAGTAATTATTGAAGAACTTGACGGAATCAAAAAAGAATACAGCACCAAGAGAAGAACTGTGATCGAGAACGCAGAAGAGGCAGTTTACGAAGAAAAGAAGATGGAAGAGACAGAGGTCTGCTTCCTTATGGACCGCTTCGGCTATATGCGCCTTATTGATAAGAATGCTTATGAGAGAAACAAAGAGGCTGCCCATGCAGAGAATAAATTTATTTTTACCTGTATGAATACAGACAAGATCTGCATTTTCACAGATATGGGACGCATGCATTCCATCAAAGTGGCAGACATTCCGCTGGTGCGCTTCCGTGACAAGGGAACTCCGGCTGATAATCTGAGTAACTACGACAGCAGCCAGGAGCAGATCCTTTATGTGGCACCTGTAGGACAGGTGAAATTATCCACCCTGTTGTTCGTGACTAAGACCTCCATGTGCAAGCTTGTCGCAGGTGAGGAATTCGATGTGGCAAAGAGAACGATTGCATCTACCAAGCTGGGAGAAGAGGATCAGCTGATATTTGTAGGTCCTGCAGATGAAATGGAACAGGTGGTGTTCCAGAGTCAGAATGGCTATTTTCTCCGTATCCTGAAAACGGATGTTTCTACTATGAAGAAGACCTCTGTTGGTGTAAGAGGAATGAAGCTGGGGGACGGGGATGTTCTTGAGCATGCCTATCTGGTGGAACCGAGACAGGAGTACACCATTCAGTATCACGACAAGCCGTATGCATTGAACAAGGTAAAGCTGGCCAAACGTGATACCAAGGGTATGAAGCCCAGAATCTAAGCAGCAGATTATGAAGAAAAGGCTGTTATACAGGTTGTGCAGCGGAAGCTCAAAAGAGCTGAGAGTAAAAGCTGTTGCTGGTGAAACAAGCTTAACAATACTGTCAAAATGGGTTAAAACCTTGTAAAATGGGCATTTATAAGAAAAAGCCCTTGCAATTTGGATTTAAAGGTGTTAGAATAATACAAGAAATCAGAACTTGTTGACAAAGGAGTGGGCGTGAGCCCACTCTTTTTGATGATAAGGACCAGAGCGGCATTCGCAGGTGATAACCGCGAATACCGGATTAGAGCGTGTTTGAAAAAGGCTCTAGAGAGGCAGGTGGGAAAAATGAGCAGAAAAGAAGAGTATGAACAGAAAGCAGAAGCATTGTTATCTCCGATCGTAGAAAGCAATGGATTCGAACTGGTAGATGTGGAATATGTCAAGGAAGCAGGAAACTGGTATCTTCGCGGCTACATTGACAAACCAGGTGGAATCACAGTGAATGACTGCGAGACAGTAAGCAGGGCTTTCAGCGACAGGCTTGACGAAGATGATTTCATCGAGGACAGCTACATCATGGAGATCAGCTCTCCGGGACTTGACAGACCTCTGAAGAAAGAAAAAGATTTTGCCAGAAGCATTGGCAAACTGGTAGAAATCAGAACCTACCGGCCAATCGAGAAACAGAAAGAATTTTGTGGTGAACTGACAGCATATGATAATAACAGTGTGACCATTGATGAGGAGGGAACTCCACGCACTTTCGATAAGAAAGATATCGCACTGGTGCGTCTGGCAATTGATTTTTAAGTTACCATGAAAGTCCGGGCTGGCAGCTGTGGGAGTACCACAGGCGCGGAACAGCTGACTTTCATATAGGAAGATGCTGCCAGTAGGCGACATGTCCGATTTAAGAAATAAGCGATTATGCTGGAAAGCAAAAAGGAGGAAATAAGAAAAATGAACAAGGAGTTAATGGGTGCTCTGGACGAACTGGAACGCGAGAAAAATATCAGCAAGGAAACTTTGCTGGATGCCATTGAGCAGTCCCTGATCCAGGCATACAAGAATCATTTTGGAAAAGCTGACAATGTACATGTTACCATTAACAGAGAAACAGGCGATTTCAGTGTATATGCAGACCGCAAGGTTGTAGAATTCGTAGAAGATCCTGCTGAAGAGGTTTCTCTTGTAGAAGCACAGAAGCAGAACACCAATGCAGAGGTTGGCGATATCCTGAAGGTACCGGTTCACTCTGACAAATTTGGCCGTATTGCAACACAGAATGCAAAGAACGTAATCCTTCAGAAAATCCGTGAGGAAGAGCGTAAAGTTCTGTTTGACCAGTATCACGGCAATGAGAAAGAGGTTGTTACCGGCATTGTACAGCGTGTGGTAGGACATAATGTAAGCGTAAATCTTGGCAAGGCAGATGCAATCCTTGCTGAGAATGAGCAGGTGAAGGGTGAGACCTTCAAGCCTACTGAGAGAATCAAAGTGTATATTCTTGAGGTAAAGGATACACCGAAGGGACCTCGTATCCTTGTTTCCAGAACACATCCTGGCCTTGTAAAACGCCTCTTTGAGTCTGAGGTTGCTGAGGTGAAGGACGGAACTGTTGAGATCAAGAGTATTGCCCGTGAGGCAGGTTCCCGTACCAAGCTGGCAGTATGGAGCAACGATCCTGATGTAGATCCGGTTGGAGCATGTGTTGGTGTAAATGGTGCCCGTGTAAGTGCGATTGTAAATGAGCTCCGCGGTGAGAAGATTGATATCATCAACTGGGATGAGAATCCTGCAATCCTGATCGAGAATGCATTAAGCCCGGCGAAGGTAATCGCTGTTATGGCAGATCCGGATGAGAAGACTGCACTTGTTGTGGTTCCGGATTACCAGCTTTCCCTTGCAATCGGTAAAGAAGGACAGAATGCACGTCTTGCAGCACGTCTGACTGGATTTAAGATTGATATCAAGAGTGAAACCCAGGCAAGAGAGTCCGGCGACTTCTATGATTATGACGAGGATGACGATGAGTACTATGAGGATGACGAGTACGAAGAGTCTGAGGAGTCCGCTACAGAAGAAATTTCTCAGGATAGCGAAGAAACAGCTGCCGGTGAAGAGTCTGAAGAGACTGAGGATGCGGTAGAGAATGAAGACGAAGAATAAAATTCCCATGCGCCAGTGTACTGGCTGCAGAGAAATGAAGAATAAAAAAGAAATGATCAGGGTGTTGAAAACCGCAGAGGATGAGATCGTTCTGGATGCTACAGGCAGGAAAAACGGTCGCGGAGCCTACATCTGCAAGAGCCGTGAGTGCCTGGAGAAAGCCAGAAAAAATCACGGACTGGAGCGTTCTTTGAAAGCAGCTATCCCGGATGAGGTTTATGATAGCCTTGAGAAGGAGTTTGATAGTATTGAAGAATAATAAAGCACTGTCCCTGATCGGACTTGCAACAAAGGCCGGAAAGACAGTCAGCGGAGAGTTTTCCACTGAGAAATCCATTAAGACCGGCAAAGGATATCTGGCAATCGTAGCCGGGGATTCTTCTGATAACACCAAGAAGAAATTCCGGAACATGTGTGAATTTTACGAAGTGCCCTTGTATATCCTTTCAGATAAAGAAACGTTAGGGCATGCCATGGGTAAGGAATTCCGTGCCAGCCTGGCTGTACAGGACTGGAATTTTGCAGAAGCTATTATGAAGGTGCTGCAGGATGAGGGGAAGGAGCTTTAGAGCATACCACTGTTGTCTGAGAAAACGACCTGAACCAAAGAGGAAAAAGCGTTCCAGGGAATGCTTTTAAATGTTCCCGGGAAATGATTTTTGATGATACGAGCTGCGAAAGACTTATGAAAGCGTATCCTGGCTCGTACTGGTGAAGGGAGAATGGCATATGGTGATAAAGTCACATGAGCCTGCCAAAGACAGAAATAAGCAAAACAGAGAGAATAAAAACAGAGTGAAAAAAGTTATAGATACGGGAAAGGAGAAAGGAATAACATTGGAGACTCCTAAGACAGAAGAGCAGAAAGTGTCAGTAAAGAAAGAAGGCGACGGTGCAGAGGCACCGAAGAAGAAAAAAAATATTATCCGCGTATATCATGCACAGAATGCAAGTGACGGCGGGAAGAACAGAAAGAAACCAGTTGGAGAGAGAAAAGCACGTCCACAGGGCACACGTCCTGCAGCACAGGCACAGCCGGCAGCGAAAGCGGAGGCACCTGTAAAGGCAGCACCGAAGACAGAAGCTCCTAAGACAGAAGCACCGAAGCCGGTAAGTGCACCGAAGGCTGAGGCTCCTAAGACAGAAGCACCAAAAGCTGAGGCACCAAAGGCAGAAGCACCAAAAGCTGAGACAGCACCAAAGAGCGCACCGGTAAGTGCACCGAAGACAGAGCCGGCAAAACCGGTTCAGACTGCACCAAAAGCAGAAGCTCCAAGGACAGAATCCCAGAGACCAGCTGCACAGCAGAACAGAAACGAAGGACAGCAGCGTCAGGGAAATGGCCAGGGCAACCGTAATTTCCGTCAGGGCGAGGGCCGCGACAATAATCGCGGAGACAACAATCGTGGTGACAGAAATGGAGGCAGATTTGGCCAGGGAAGACCACAGGGCGGCAATGGCGGCCAGGGCGGATTCCGCGGAAACAGAAATAATGATGGTCAGGGAAGACCTGTAAGACAGGGAGACTCCCAGAACAGAGGACCGCGCCAGGGTGATGGAAACGGACGTGGATTCCGTCAGGGCGGTGACAACAGAGACAATAGAAATGGAAACGGAAATGGCAGCAGATTTGGCCAGGGAAGACCACAGGGCGGACAGGGACGTTTCGGAGGAAAAGACGGAGATAACCGTAGTGAAGGACGCTTTGGCGGACAGAACCACCAGGGTGGACAGCGCTCCGGCGGTGCAAGAAGAAGCGGCGGCGGATCTGACGCAATCTTTACACCAGAGCTGACCAAGACATCCAAGGACAGCAAGCGTGAGCGTGACAGAGAGAACAAGAATAAGAAGAAAGATTTCGATAAGACATCAGGTGGCGGACACAGACCAAACCAGGGTGGCAGAAACCAGATGTCCAGAATCCCGAAAGCACTTCAGAAGCCTGCTCCGCAGCAGAAACAGGAAGAGAAGAAACCGGAGATCAAGGAGATCACAATTCCGGAGAAGCTTACCATCCGCGAGCTTGCAGAAGCGATGAAGATGCAGCCATCTGCAATTGTTAAGAAGCTGTTCATGGAAGGTCAGATGGTAACGGTAAACCACGAGATCGATTTCGAGCAGGCAGAAGAGATTGCTCTTGGATTTGACATTATTGCAGAAAAAGAAGAAAAAGTAGATGTAATTGAGGAACTTCTGAAAGAGGAAGAGGAAGACGAATCCACAATGGTTTCAAGACCACCGGTAGTCTGTGTAATGGGACACGTTGACCATGGTAAAACTTCTCTTCTGGATGCAATCCGTAAGACAAACGTAACAAGAGGCGAGGCTGGTGGAATCACACAGCATATCGGTGCTTATGTAGTTGATATCAACGGACAGAAGATCACCTTCCTTGATACACCGGGACATGAGGCATTCACTGCCATGCGTATGCGTGGAGCAAACTCCACAGATATCGCTGTTCTTGTAGTTGCAGCTGACGATGGTGTTATGCCGCAGACAGTAGAAGCTATCAGCCATGCAAAGGCTGCTGGTGTTGAGATCATCGTTGCCATCAACAAGATCGATAAGCCAAGTGCAAACATTGAACGTGTAAAACAGGAGCTTTCCGAGTATGAGCTGATTCCTGAGGACTGGGGCGGTACAACTCCGTTCGTTCCGGTATCTGCCAAGACAGGAGAGGGCATTGATGATCTTCTTGAAATGATCCTTTTAACAGCAGAGGTTTCTGAGCTGAAGGCAAACCCGAACCGTGCAGCAAGAGGTCTTGTGATCGAGGCTCAGCTGGATAAAGGCAAAGGACCGGTTGCTACGATCCTTGTACAGAAGGGTACTCTTCATGTTGGAGATTTTATCGCAGCCGGAGCATGCAATGGTAAAGTACGTGCCATGATGGATGATAAGGGACGCCGTGTAAAACAGGCTGGTCCGTCTACTCCTGTAGAGATCCTTGGTCTTGGCGATGTTCCGAATGCCGGAGAGGTTCTTATGTCCTTTGAGAATGATAAAGAGGCTAAGAATTTTGCAGCAGCATTTGTTTCCGAGAATAAGAACCGTCTTCTTGAGGAAACTAAGGGTAAACTTTCCCTGGATAATCTGTTTGACCAGATTCAGGCAAGCGACCTTAAGGAGCTCCCGATTATTGTCAAAGCCGATGTGCAGGGTTCTGTAGAGGCTGTAAAACAGAGTCTTGTAAAACTTTCCAATGATGAGGTTGTTGTAAGAGTGATCCATGGCGGCGTTGGTGCTGTCAATGAGTCTGATGTCAGCCTTGCTGCTACATCAAATGCGATCATCATCGGATTTAACGTTCGTCCTGATACCACAGCGAAACAGCTGGCAGAGCAGGAAGGCGTTGACCTTCGTCTGTACCGTGTTATCTACCAGGCAATTGAGGACGTGGAAGCTGCCATGAAGGGTATGCTGGATCCGGTATTTGAGGAGAAGGTAATCGGTCATGCAGAGGTTCGTCAGCTGTTCAAGGCTTCCGGTATCGGTACTATCGCAGGAAGCTATGTGCTTGACGGTACCTTCCAGAGAGGATGCAAGGTACGAATCACAAGAGACGAGGAGCAGATCTATGAAGGTGAGCTGGCTTCCCTTAAGAGATTTAAAGATGATGTCAAAGAAGTCCGTGCGGGCTATGAGTGTGGTCTTGTATTCCAGGATTTCAATGACGTTAAAGAAGAAGATAAAGTTGAAGCATATATTATGGTTGAGGTGCCGCGCTAGAGCGTAGTAATCGCAGGTGTCAGTTGGGGGCAAGCTCATTGCCCCCAATTTTTCGTTGTCAGAGCCTGCGCTCATATAGGAGACCAAAAAATGAGAAAAAACAGCATTAAAAATACAAGGATCAATGCAGAAGTTCAGAAAGAACTGAGCAACATTATCCGCAGTGAGATCAAGGATCCCCGCATCCATCCCATGACATCTGTCATGGCTGTGGAGGTTGCACCGGATCTTAAGACCTGCAAGGCATTTATCAGTGTCCTTGGCAGCGAGGAATCCAAGCAGTCCACAATTAAAGGGCTGAAAAGTGCAGAAGGCTATATCCGCCGTCAGCTTGCGAAGAACCTGAATCTTCGCAACACTCCGGAAATCCGCTTCATTCTGGATGAGTCTATTGAATATGGCGTAAATATGTCCAGACTTATCGATGATGTGATCGAACACGACCATTCGAAGGGCACTGAGAGTGAGGATGGGGAAAAACAGGATGCAGCAGAAACTGAAGACGAAGAGTAAAAATCGAGGTGAAGGGAATGGAGAGAATCGAAGAAATTCTGGATGGCGTAAAGACCATGGGAATTGGGGGACATGTTCGCCCAGATGGTGACTGTGTAGGTTCCTGCATGGCACTTTATCTGTATATAAAGAAATGGTATCCTGAAATCAAGGCAGATATCTATCTGGAGAAGCCGAAGCCGGTATTCGGACATATTGCATGCATGGACGAGGTGCATTATGAAGCAGGCGAGCCCAGAGAGTATGATCTTTTTGTAACCTGTGATGTAAGCGCTCCTGACCGTCTGGCAGTAGCGTCTGATTATTTCGCTTCTGCGAAAAAGACCGTCTGCATTGACCATCATGTGAGCAATCCGGGATTTGCAGATGTGAACCACGTACATGGTGAGATCAGCTCTGCCAGCGAGGTTCTGTATAAGCTTCTTAACAAAGAAAAAATCGATCTGGATATTGCAACTGCTATTTATACCGGAATGATCCACGATACAGGTGTATTCCAGTATTCCTCCACATCTCCGGACACCATGCGTATTGCCGGTGACCTGATGGAAAAAGGTGTTGATTTTTCCAATATTATTGACGAATCCTTCTATCAGAAGAGCTACATTCAGAATCAGGTCATGGGACGTGTTCTGGCAGAGAGCATTATGCTTCTGGATGGCAAATGTATCGTTGGCTACATGAAGCTGAGAGACATGGATTTCTATGGTGTAAAGCCGTCAGACCTGGATGGAATCGTAAGCCAGCTCCGTCTTACGAAAGGTGTGGAAGTGGCAATGTTTATTTATGAGCATGAAAGCCAGGTGTTTAAGGTATCACTCCGTTCCAACGGTTCTGTAGATGTAAGCAAGATTGCTTCCTATTTCGGAGGAGGCGGACATGTGAAAGCAGCAGGCTGTGATCTGGCCGGCTCCATGTATGACGTTATCAATAATATTTCAGAACAGATCGAAAAACAGCTTTTAGGACAGGATAAGTAATGGCAGATTTTCAGGGAATCATTGTAATTCACAAGGAAAAGGGCTTTACCTCCCATGATGTGGTAGCCAAGCTTCGGGGAATTCTCCATATGAAAAAGATAGGGCACACAGGTACTCTTGACCCGGATGCTACCGGTGTTTTGCCGGTAGCTCTTGGAAAGGGCACCAAGCTGGTGGATCTTCTTACAGATAAGGAAAAAACGTATGAGGCAGTGCTTCATCTGGGAATCGACACGGATACCCAGGATATGTCCGGAACAGTTCTGGAAGAGCGGCCAGTGAATGTGACTGAGGAGGAAGTGCGAAAAGTACTGAAAAGCTTTGTAGGGGAGCAGCTTCAGGTTCCGCCTATGTATTCTGCTCTGAAGGTAAATGGAAAGAAACTTTATGAGCTGGCAAGAGAGGGCAAAACGGTTGAGCGAAAAGCCCGGCCAGTGTGCTTCTACGAGATAGAGCCTCTGGAATTTCATCTTCCGCTGGTGAAAATAAGAGTGACCTGCAGTAAGGGAACCTATATCCGCACCTTGTGCCATGATATTGGTGAGAAGCTTGGCTGTGGCGGCTGTATGGAAGAACTGCTCCGGTCAAGGGTAGGCCGGTATTCTCTCTCTGAGAGCCATACGCTTGCCCAGGTGGAAGCTGCCGTGGCAGATGGAACCGTCCAGGATATGATCGATCCGGTAGAGGCAGTTCTGGCTGAGTACCCCGCTCTTTATGCGGATTCTTACGGGGACAGGCTTCTGGCAAATGGAAATCCGCTGTCCGACAATCTGGTGAGTCCCCAGCACAAAGAAGGCTGGGTGCGCATGTACGCCAGTGACGGAACTTTTACAGGTATTTTTCAGTGGGATGCAGGGGAGAAGAAATATTATCCGGTGAAAATGTTCTGAATAATAAAGTGACGATTTGGCAGGTGCTGAATAGTCACCAATCAGACATAAACTGGTGTGACAGGAGAGATTATGGAATACCTGAAGATAGAGGGTGAGTTTCCAAAGCTTGCCAACTGTGCAGTAACAATGGGAAAATTTGACGGGATCCACCGTGGCCACAGGAAACTGGTTGAGAAGATCAGGGAGCGGAAGACACTTGGAGAACAGGCTGTCCTTTTTGCCATTGATGCTTCCAGCAACATGATCCTTACCAGCCAGGAGCGCGCTTCCCTTCTTGAAAAGCTTGGCGTGGATGTGCTGGTAGAATGCCAGTTAAATGACAGGATCCGGCATATGAAGGCTGAGAATTTTATAAAAGAGATTCTTATGGGAGATCTTGGGGCATCCTACGTAGTAGTAGGAGAGGACAACCGGTTTGGCTTTGAGCGGAAAGGTACGCCCCGGCTTCTTATGGAATTTGGAGAAAAGTATGGCTTTGATGTGGAAATCCTTTCCAAAGAAATGGATGGACACAGGAAGATCAGCAGTACCTATATCAGAGAAGAACTGAAAAAAGGAAATATGGAGAAAGTTACTTCCCTTATGGGAAGGGATTACTTTGTGGAAGGCCAGGTGGTGCATGGCAGGGGAATGGGACATAAGGTCCTGCTTCCCACCACCAATCTCGTGCCTCCCAGGACCAAGATCCTGCCGCCAAACGGTGTGTATGTGACAAGCTCTTATTTCGGGGATAAGATATACCACGGAATTACCAACATTGGCTGTAAGCCTACGGTTGGTGAGAGCTTTATAGGGGTGGAAACCTATCTTTTTGACTGTAAGGAAGATCTCTACGGAGAGGAATGCCGGGTGGATTTCAAAAAGTTTTTGAGGCCGGAACGGAAATTTCCCTCTCTTGAGGCGCTGAAGAGCAGACTTCTGGCGGATGCAGAGGATGGCCGGAGATTTTTTGAAAAAACTGAGAAATAATATCGGGAAGAAAAACGAAAAAAACAGTTTACAGAATCTGGCGGGTATGCTATACTAGGCAAGGTGTGAGTAGGTTTACTTCCTGCGTTCACATATCAGACAGCCCATATTCAGGGGTTGGACACTCCGACCGTCTCTTAATATGCGGCGATTACGTCCCCACAGGAATACCTGCATGGGAGACCATTAAGAATAATAAGGAGGAAATCAAGATGATTTCAAAAGAAAAGAAAACAGCAATTATGAAAGAGTATGCAAGATGTGAGGGAGATACTGGTTCACCAGAGGTACAGGTAGCTGTTCTTACTGCAAGAATCCAGGAGCTTACTGAGCATTTACAGAACAACCACAAGGATCATCATTCCAGACGTGGTCTGCTGAAAATGGTAGGTCAGAGACGTGGACTGTTAGCTTACTTAAAGAAAACAGACATCGAAAGATACCGTGCACTGATTGAGAAATTAGGTTTAAGAAAATAATTAGTATGCGGAAGGGGCGGATATCCATCCGCCCTATTTTAAGATGTGAGGAAAGTTATGATTGTTCACTGACAAGCTTTCTACCGGAGCTTTTGTGGATAGTGATAAGTGTCACAATAGAGGCACTATTGTCTGTAAGGGCAACCTGACAGATAAAGATTTCCGAGACTTCTGAAAAGGACATTTGAAGAGAACATTTGAAGAGAACTGTTCCCAGCAATATCAAATGTATTTTTCAGTCGTTTCGGACTTCTGTTGTGACAGAGGCAAAGAGAGCTGCAATATACGTCGGTCAGAACTGGTTTTTACAGCTTCTGCAGAAGTGTAAGGTGGCTTCAGATCAATATTTTATATGAAAAAGGAGAGAAGACATGTACAAAAGTTATTCCATGGAATTAGCTGGAAGAACACTTACCGTAGATATCGGACGTGTTGCGAAACAGGCCAATGGCGCAGCACTTATGCATTATGGTGATACCACTGTACTTGCTACAGCAACTGCATCCAAGGAGCCAAGAGAGGGAATCGACTTTTTCCCATTAAGCGTTGAATATGAAGAGAAAATGTACGCCGTAGGAAAGATTCCGGGCGGTTTCAATAAGAGAGAAGGAAAGGCAAGCGAGCACGCAATCCTTACCTCCCGTGTTATCGACAGACCTATGCGTCCTCTGTTTCCGAAGGACTACAGAAACGACGTAACACTGGTAGACATGGTTATGTCTGTAGATCCGGAGTGCAACCCGGAGATCCCGGCTATGCTTGGTTCTTCCCTTGCTACCTGTATTTCTGATATTCCATTTGATGGCCCATGTGCAACGACACAGATCGGCCTGATCAATGGAGAGTATGTTGTGAACCCTACACTGGCTCAGAAGGATATTTCTGATCTTCAGCTGACAGTAGCTTCCACAAGAGACAAAGTTATCATGATCGAGGCCGGTGCCAACGAGGTTCCGGAGGATCAGATGATCGAGGCTATTTATAAAGCACATGAGGTAAACCAGGAGATCATCAGATTCTTCGATCAGATCATCGCTGAGTGCGGTAAAGAGAAACACAGCTATGAGTCCTGTGCAGTTCCGCAGGAGCTGTTTGACGCCATCAAGGAGATCGTTCCTCCGGAAGAAATGGAAGTTGCCGTATTCTCTGATGACAAGCAGACAAGAGAGAACAATATTGCAGAGATCACAGACAAGCTGAAAGAAGCTTTCGCAGAGAAAGAGGAGTGGCTTGCTGTTCTTGGTGAGGCTGTTTACCAGTATCAGAAGAAGACCGTTCGTAAGATGATCCTGAAAGATCACAAACGTCCGGACGGCCGTGCAATCACACAGATCCGTCCTCTGGCAGCAGAGGTTGACATCATCCCGAGAGTACATGGCTCTGCTATGTTCACCCGTGGACAGACTCAGATTTGTACGATCACTACTCTGGCACCTCTTGCAGAGGCACAGAGAATTGACGGACTTGACGAGTTTGAGACAAGCAAGAGATATATGCATCACTACAATTTCCCGTCCTATTCTGTAGGTGAGACAAAGCCATCCAGAGGACCGGGACGCCGTGAGATCGGTCATGGAGCACTTGCTGAGAGAGCACTTGTACCGGTTCTTCCAAGCGTAGAAGAATTCCCATATGCAATCCGTACTGTATCCGAGACCTTTGAGTCAAACGGATCTACCTCCCAGGCAAGTATCTGTGCATCCACCATGTCTCTTGAGGCTGCCGGTGTACCGATTAAGAAGCCGGTTGCAGGTATTTCCTGTGGTCTTGTAACAGGTGACACAGATGATGATTATATCGTTCTTACTGATATCCAGGGACTTGAGGACTTCTTTGGCGACATGGACTTCAAGGTAGCCGGAACTCATGACGGTATCACAGCGATTCAGATGGATATTAAGATCCACGGTCTTACAAGACAGATCGTAGAAGAAGCAATCAGACGTACTAAGGAAGCAAGAGAGTACATCCTTAACGAAGTTATTGAGAAATGTATCCCTGCACCTCGTACAACTGTTGGAAAATATGCTCCGAAGATCATCCAGATCCAGATCGATCCTCAGAAGATCGGTGATGTTGTTGGCCAGAGAGGTAAGACCATCAACACCATCATTGAGCGCACAGGCGTTAAGATCGACATCACAGATGAGGGTGCTGTATCTATCTGCGGCGTAGATGATAAGAACATGCAGGAAGCAAAGCGTATGGTTGAGATCATTGCTTCTGACTTCGAGCAGGGACAGATCCTTACCGGACAGGTTGTAAGCATCAAGGAGTTTGGCGCATTTGTTGAGTTCGCACCTGGCAAAGAGGGAATGGTTCACATTTCCAAGATCTGCAAGGAGAGAATCAACCGCGTAGAGGATGTTCTTACACTTGGAGATAAAGTGACTGTTGTATGCCTTGGAAAAGACAAGATGGGAAGAATGAGCTTCAGCATCAAGGATGTTCCGGCAGAGGCAAAATAAGAATAAAATGCAAGGCCACTGTGTAGGAAAAGCACAGTGACAGCTTGGGGGATGCCGGACAGATGTGCCCGGCATTCTTTATATCCGCTGCAGAGCCGGAGCTTTGGAAAATGCGTCTGCACGGGATAAACAGGAGGAAACATGAAGAGAATTGCAAAATTTCATAAAGTAAGTAAAGAGCGCTTTGTGGCAGACTGGATGGATGCTTTTGAAGGCGTGTCTGCTGACGAGGCAGAGAAGATTTATGAGGGAATCCGTCTTCCAAGACGGGCTACTGCCGGAAGCGCAGGCTATGATTTCTTTTCCCCGGCTGATTTTACCATCAAGCCAGGCGAGACCATCAAGATTCCGACCGGGATCTGTGTGGAGATGGATCAGGAATGGGTGCTGAAATGCTATCCAAGAAGCGGCCTGGGATTCAAATTCCGTCTGCAGCTGAATAATACGGTGGGGATTATTGACAGCGATTATTTTTATTCTGACAATGAAGGCCATATTTTTGCCAAGCTGACAAATGATACCAATGAGAATAAAGTGGTAGAATTGAAGGCAGATACAGGCTTTATGCAGGGAATCTTCGTTGAGTACGGGATTACCGTAGATGATGATGTGACAGATGTGAGAAATGGCGGGTTTGGAAGTACGACGAAGTAACCCGCTGCGGCGCCCTCGCAGTTTTATGGGAAATACAAAAGCAGGTAAATGTGATGAATTTATCAATCACAGATACCTGCTTTTATTGTGCTTAAGTTTTTTTCAAATTTTGCAGAAAGCCTTTTTCAAACAGGCTCCCGCAGGAAATCTCTTTAAAGACCACCGGGAAGATTACTCTGATGCTCCCGCAGGAAATTTCTTTAAAGACCACCGGAGAGATTACTCTAAAGGTGTTCCGGCAGCTTCTGCTTCTCGTGCATTCTGTAAAACAGTGTCAAATGCGATAGCAGCCTTATTGTACTCTTCGTCGCTCTCAATGTTGGAAAGCATGGGAGCACCCTCTGCAGTGCGGGTGAAGGAATACAGATAAACTTCACCGTCATGATTCTGGCCCTCTTCGTCAAGAGGAAGAAGCGCAATATATTCCTTTGCATCTACCGGGAAAATGGTAAGGATGGCGCATTCTACCTCAGTATCATCCTCCATGGTAAGAGTAATGGTGCTGTGCTGGTTTGCGTCAGTGCTGCATCCACCGCATGTGGAGCAGTCGGAACCGCCGCAGGATGAGCTGCTTCCACAGCTGCTGCAGGAGTTTGTCATATCTGAATCACTCATTAAAAATACCTCACTTTATAAAAAATTTGTATTTATATGTTACCTGTGAAAAAGCATGTTCATGCTGTAAAACAAGGTAACACCGGGACTTCTTTAGCTTCATTTTCACTGGTAACGGTATGCCCGGACAATATTTAGATTGTACCAGAAAAATAGGGTTTTGTGAATAGGGAAATCTGTGTTATAATGAAGAAAGTGTTAGAATATATTGAATATTCACAGGCAATATCCTATGAGAGGTTTTTTGTGAATGAAGTTCACTGGAAACTTTGAAAAAATGGGCAAAATCATGTACAGAAGGATTTTTGTGCATTATATAAATTTTTACAGATTGGAGAACAACATGAAGCTTGTATCATGGAACGTAAATGGAATCCGTGCCTGTATTACCAAGGGCTTTGAAGAAAGCTTTGCGAAGCTGGACGCAGACATTTTCTGCCTTCAGGAGACCAAATGTCAGGAGAACCAGGTGAAGCTGGAGCTTCCAGGTTATTATCAATATTGGAATTACGCGAACCGCAAGGGATATTCCGGAACAGCTGTTTTTACGAAAAAAGAGCCGTTGTCCGTGACTTACGGACTTGGAATAGAGGAACACGATAAAGAAGGCCGTGTGATCACTGCAGAGATGGACGATTTTTATCTGGTTACCGTATATACGCCCAATTCCCAGTCCGAGCTTCGAAGACTGGAATACCGCATGGAATGGGAAAGAGATTTCCTGGCTTATCTTCTGAAGCTTCAGGAGAAAAAGCCTGTGATCTGCTGTGGAGACATGAATGTGGCACATCAGGAAATTGACCTGAAGAATCCTAAGACTAACCGGATGAACGCAGGCTTCACAGATGAAGAGAGAGCCTGCTTTACCAGAACTCTGGAAGCTGGATTTATTGACACATTCCGTTACTTTTATCCGGAGCTTGAGGGTGCCTACTCCTGGTGGTCTTACCGATTTAAGGCAAGAGAGAAGAACGCCGGATGGAGAATTGACTATTTCATCACCTCTCCGTCCTTGAAAGAGAATCTGGAGGATGCGAAGATTCACAGCGAGATAATGGGATCCGACCATTGTCCTGTAGAGCTGGATCTGAAATTTTAGACCATAGGGAGTCCTGTATGGCAGGATCTGGGGATAAACAGATAGCATCGGATGATTTTATTTCATAAGAAAGATTGCATTATGCAGATTCCTTTTGGGAAACGTGCTCTGTGTACAAAAATGGCTACAGACGAGACAGCAGACAAAGACAGGAGGGCTTATAAAGTGCCAATACCGGGAAATAAGAGCGTGGTTGTGACATACGGTTATCCTCTTTTACTTGGGGTAACCCAGATGGCAGATGGATATAATTTTGCAGTGGAAGCGGAAGAGGATTCTGAGGTTTACCTGCTTCTTTACAGGAAGAGGGGAAGAGAGCCCTTTTATGAACTTCTTCTGGATGAAAAATATCGTACAGGACGGATTTTTTCTGTCTTTATGAAAAAATTAAATGTAACCAATCTGGAATACAATTTTAAGATAAACGGGGAAATCTATCTGGATCCCTGTGCCAGCAGAATCAGCGGAAGAGAGCACTTTGGGGCAGCGTGGGAGGAGGATCCCCACAAGGTGCGATGCGGCTTCTGGTCAGGCAATGGTTATGACTGGGGGGATGAGAAAGCACCGGAAACAGACTTTGGAGATATGATCCTCTATAAAGTACATGTCCGTGGATATACCAGGCAGGCTAAGCTGCCGGCAGGACTTCGGGGCACTTTTTCCGGTCTGGTACAGATGATCCCATACTGGCAGGAGCTTGGCATTAATACAGTAGAGCTTATGCCGGCCTATGAATTTATGGAGGTGGTTCCGCCAAAGGAGCCAGACGGTCTGGTTTCCCAGAAGGGGAAAAAGGACGAGGTAAATTACTGGGGATATGGAAATGGTCTTTATTTCGCGCCAAAGAGTGCTTATTGCGCTACCCGGGATCCCCACAGGGAATTTTGTGACATGATCAGGGCTTTTCACAAAGCAGGGATTGGCTGTATCATGGAAATGTATTTTCCGGCAGAAGTTAATCCTTTAATGGCACTTCGTGCAGTGCAGTTCTGGAAACAGAATTATCATGTGGACGGCTTTCATATTCTGGGAGAAGGGGCACCTCTTGACCTGATCATGAAGGACGGCCTGCTTGCAGGGACGAAGATCATGGCAGAAGGAATGGATACGGCTGCTCTTTATAAGAACCGCAGATCAGGAAAGCGTTGCTTTGCGGAATATAATCTGGGCTTTTTGCAGGATATGCGCAGATTCCTGAAAAGCGATGAGGATATGGTTCCGGCTGTGCAGTACCGCATCCGTCATAACCCGGATGACCATGGAGTGATCAATTATATCACCTGCCAGGACGGTTTTACTTTAAATGACCTTGTTTCCTACAATTATAAGCACAATGAGGCAAATGGGGAAGGCAATAACGACGGCTGCAGCTATAATTATTCCTGGAATTGCGGTATTGAAGGACCAAGCAGGAAGCAGTGGATCCGTCAGATGAGGGAGCGCCAGATGCGTGCTGCTTTTGCCATGCTGCTGTTTTCCCAGGGAGTGCCCATGATCTATGGCGGTGATGAGATCGGCAATTCCCAGGAGGGAAATAACAATGCTTACTGTCAGGATAATCCCATTGGCTGGATTGACTGGCGGGGACTGCGGCGAAATGCCAGTATGCTCGCCTTTGTAAAAAAGGCAGTTGCACTTCGGAAGGCTCATCCTGTCCTTCATATGAGTGAGAGCATGAAAGAAGCAGATTACCTTGGCAAGGGATTCCCGGATATGTCTTTTCATGGGGAACGTGCATGGTTCTGCAACATGGAAAATACCAGCCGCATGATCGGCATGATGCTGTGCGGGGCATATGCAAAGCTGCCGGACGGAAGTGAGGATGATTTCCTTTATACAGGCTATAATTTTCACTGGGAAACCAGGAATATCGCGCTTCCTAATCTGCCAGAGGGGATGGAGTGGAAGAAAGTGATGGATACCGGAGATCTGACCTGTGATGGATTTTATGGGGAAAATGGCCAGGTCTATGAAAGAGCCGTGGAGGTGGGACCGCGTACAGTGGTTGTACTTCAGGGTGTGAAGAAACCGGAGCCTGAAAGAAAGCATACTGGCAAAGGAAAAAAGAATGAAAAACTGCCAGTCGCAAAAGCGAAGAAAACTGCAGCTTCAGACAATACTGTGACAGAAGCTGAGAATAAGGAAAGGAGGTCCGGTGACAATGCATCCATGGCTTCACTTTAAAACAATCACAAAGCATAAGCTGATGGTCATGCACTATTGCTTCCGAATCGGACTTTACAAGCAAGGGCTTCTCCATGACCTTTCCAAATATACTCCATCGGAATTTCTGGTGGGCTGCAAATATTATCAGGGAAACAGAAGTCCAAATAACGCAGAACGTGAGGCTACTGGCGTGTCTACCGCCTGGCTTCATCATAAAGGGCGCAATAAGCATCATTATGAGCATTGGGTGGATTATTCCATAAATGATCCGGAGCATGTGATCATGGGGGCGAAAATGCCTCGCAGATATGTGGCAGAGATGGTGATGGACCGGATCAGTGCCTCCAGGACGTATCTTGGGGACGCATATGACAATCACAAGCCGCTGGAATATTTTCTGAAAAGCAAGCCGAAGCTGTGGTTTGTACATCCCCAGACCAAAAAAGAGTTAGAGGGGCTGCTTCGGATCCTCAATGACAAAGGGGAAGAAAAGGCTTTGTGGTATATTAAGCATGTTTATCTGAAAGGGAAAGAGAAGTAGTTTCATATTCTGTGTTTATAAAACGCATACTTTCAAAAAAATATATAATATCACTTGCACTTTCATACTCTTCTGTGGTAAAGTATGAAATATGTTATTTTGCTGTCCGGATGATTTGGGGACGGCAGATTTTATAACAGAGGAGGAGAAAAAATTGAGTGGTACAACAGTGATAATTCTGATTGCTTTTGTGTTTTACCTTGCCATGATGATCGTCATCGGCGCGGTTTACATGAAAAAGACCTCCAGCTCAGAGGATTATTTCCTTGGAGGACGAGGACTGAACGGATGGGTGGCAGCCCTTTCAGCACAGGCTTCTGATATGAGCGGATGGCTTCTGATGGGTCTTCCCGGAGCTATTTATTCCTTTGGATCCGGACAGATCTGGATCGCGGTAGGACTTTTTATCGGAACTGTTCTCAACTGGGTTTGTATTTCCGGAAGACTTCGTAAATACACCATCGCAGCAAACAATTCCATGACCATCCCGGCATTTTTCGAGAACCGTTACCGTGATAAGAAAAAGATCCTACTTCTGATCTCATCAGTGGTAATCGTAATCTTTTTCCTGGTGTATACAGCTTCTGCGCTGGCAGCAGGCGGTAAGCTGTTCAATACCGTATTTGGACTTGATTATCACATAGCACTTGCCATTGGAGCAGCGGTTATTCTTTGCTATACTTTCATGGGCGGCTTTATGGCGGTCTGTGTAACAGACTTTGTACAGGGAACCCTGATGCTTATCGGACTGCTTGTAGTTCCGCTGGTGGCATATTTCCTGCTTCCAGGCAATCTTACAGACCTGATCTCCCAGAGCGGCGTGACCGGCGGTGCAGGTGCTTATCTGAACCCATTTATGAATGGAGACAGACCATATACCTTTATAGAGATCTTTTCCCAGCTGGCATGGGGCTTTGGATACTGTGGAATGCCTCACGTACTGGTAAGATTTATGGCAGTTAAGAACGAGAAGGAACTGAAAAAATCCTGGGCGATTGCCATTGTATGGGATCTTCTTTCCCTGACAGCTGCATTTGCAATCGCTGTGATCGGAAGAGCTTATCTGCTTCCTGTTATTCTTGGGGAGAACGGAGCTGCTTCTTCTGAGAGCGTATTTATTGAGATGATCCGCAAGGTGTTTACCTCAGAGCTTGCGCTTCCCTTTATCGGTGGACTGTTCCTCTGCGGAATCCTTGCAGCGATCATGTCCACAGCGGATTCCCAGCTTCTGGTAACGGCTTCTGCAGTATCAGAGGACTTGTATCACAGCTTTGTCAAGAAGGATGCTGATACAGAGGAAATTCTGAAAGTAAGCCGCATCACGGTTATTGTGATCGCAGTGATTGCATTTGTCATTGCATGGAATCCGGACAGCAGTATTATGGGACTGGTTTCCAATGCATGGGCAGGACTTGGTTCTGCATTTGGACCGATCGTGGTAATGTCCCTGTTCTGGAGAAGAACCAATCTTCCAGGTGCCATTGCAGGTATGGTGACTGGCGGACTTACCGTTATTATCTGGGACTATATTCCATTAGTTGGAGGACAGACACTGGGAACCTATACCGGACTTTATTCCCTGGCAGTTGGTTTCCTGCTCAGTCTGGTGATGATCGTGATCGTCAGCCTTGTGACGAAGGCTCCATCCAAAGAAATCACAGATGAGTTTGACAGAGTTGCTGCGAAATAATGCGGTTGTATGATCGTTGTGCATTGTGATGCGTGTTATAGGTTGCGATGCGACCATTAAGAAAGTTTTATAAAAAAGGTAGTCCTTATATGGAAAGGGCTACCTTTTTTTCTGAAAATTTGTTATAATAATAACATCTTTATCCGGGAATGAAAGACATTGTATATCAGTGTCTGGCAGAAAACGGACGTAATAAATCTGCATTCCCATAACAGAAAGGGGCAACACAAGATGAAAAAATATGATTATTTAATTGTAGGAGCCGGACTTTTTGGAGCTGTATTCGCTCACGAAGCTACTAAGAAGGGCAAGACCTGCCTGGTGATCGACAAGCGTGATCATATCGGCGGTAATATTTACACAGAGGAAGTAGAAGGCATCCAGGTCCACAAGTATGGCGCACATATTTTCCATACCTCTAAGAAGGAAATCTGGGACTATGTGAACCAGTTTACAGAATTTAACCACTTTGTAAATTCACCTATTGCTGTGTATAAGGATGAACTGTATAATCTTCCGTTTAATATGAATACATTCCACCAGCTCTGGGGAGTTCGGACTCCGGCAGAGGCGAAGGCGAAGATTCAGGAGCAGATCAGCCGCATGCACATCACACACCCGAAGAACCTGGAAGAGCAGGCGCTGGCGCTGGTGGGACAGGATGTGTATGAGAAGCTGGTAGAGGGCTATACCCGCAAGCAGTGGGGAAGAGAGTGTAAGGACCTTCCGTCCTTTATTATCAAGAGACTTCCTCTTCGTTATACCTATGATAATAACTATTTTAAGGATCCCTATCAGGGTATTCCGAAGGGCGGCTATACCCGCATTATCAAGAAGCTTCTGGAGGGTGTCCAGGTTTGCCTGAAGACGGATTTCTTTGCAAACAGAGAAGAGCTCACTGCACAGGCAGATAAGATCCTTTTTACCGGTATGATCGATGAATTTTACGATTACTGCTATGGTGAGCTGGAGTACCGTTCCCTGCGTTTTGAGACAGAAGTGCTTGATATGGGGAACTATCAGGGAAATGCGGTTGTGAACTATACCGATTATGAAGTGCCATATACCCGTATTATTGAGCATAAGCACTTCGAATTTGGGACACAGCCGAAGACTGTTATCACAAGAGAATATCCGGCAGCATGGGAGAAGGGAAAAGAGCCGTATTATCCCATTAATGATCCGAAGAATGACGAGCTCTTTGACAAGTATGAGCGCCGTGCATTAGAAGAGAAGAATGTACTCTTCGGCGGACGACTGGGCATGTACCGCTATATGGATATGGATAAAGTAATCGAGGAAGCTCTTAATATGGCTGAGACCGAGCTGACCTACGAAGAAGTATAAAGGAGAATACTATGGATACCCCGACTATTACACAATACTACAGAGAATCGGACCCGGCCAGACGTCTGGCACTTTTGAATATGTCAATTGAGGCAGGAGAGGAGCCGGAGCTGAATCAGATCCGCAGGGAGCTTTGGGACATCCGTTATCAGGATCCGTCTGAGCTTGGCGGTGATACCCGGGCTGACGGTTTGATCGCACTGTGGATGCTGATGGAGTTTAATAAGGACAGCGGCAAGCGCTTTATGGGAGTCCGCGGCGGACGTAAGGAGATCATGAAACAGCTGAATAAAATGAAATTCCAGGAAATCTGCGCCAAGGGTAAGGATTATGAAGAGCTTCTTTACAGGGAGTGCTGCCATATGGTGAAGACGTATATGGAGCTTAGTGAGTCTGATAAGGCTTATAACAGCACGCTGTTTGGAATTATGAAAATGAGCAGTGAGCGTGCCAAGGACAAGCTGAAAGCGGATATTTATGATACTGCCGTGGTGCTTCCGCAGACATTGAAGATGGAAGAAGAGCTTGGAATCGTCACCCGCGCCGCCCGGGAAATGTACGAACTGCATTTTCCAGGAGAGGGAAGCCTGGGAGCAGACAGATAACATGTCAGGCGAAAAAGCCTGACATGTATAAAAAGATATAAAATTATAAAGTCCTTAATACCGCAGCAGTCTCCGAATCTGGAGCTGGCTGCGGTATTTATTATGCAGCTCCAGTTCCAGCGCCTTCTCACATGCATCCAGAATCACATCATAATAGGTAAACTGATAAATATTACCTGCAATCTGTACACAATTATACCGCTGCAAAGAAATCCCAATCTGTTCCATGGAAAACTGGAAATCAAGCTTCGCCTGCAGCATACGCATTAAGGTAAAGGACACAAACCCAATCACAAAATGGGCATTGATCTTATCCGGTGTCCAGATGAAGGTAGCAGAGGAGTCATACTGGCTTTTGGAATCAAGGAAAATTTTCTCCATATGACGAAGTCCGCTGAAAAGACGATAAGGGGCAAGATTATCCACCTCCAGATTATCAGTAGCAATGGCAGTATATCCGTCCAGCTTCAATCCGGTACGCCTTCCGGAAGACTCCCTGGCAAGGCGCTGCTGTCTGGCCTGAAGCTCATGGTAGTATACAAATTGTTTTTCCCTATCCTCAAAAATCCGCTCTTTATAAAGAAGAGGGATAGTCTGATGCTTTTCATTCAGAATTTTCATTTCCTGATAACCATCCTTCAGTACCCAATCCTTAAATTCTGCATTCGCAGTATGTACCGGCAGACCATAAATATATCCGTCTGCTGGAACTCCATTGCAAATAAAAGGCTCCTCCTCCGGACGCACAGGTGCAGTATTATAAAAGCGGGTTCTGGGATTCTCTCTCTTTAATTGCTTTACGGCATTAAAAACAGACTGGTTCAACACAGTACCACTGGTAGACAGGTCATATGCAATGGGAATTCCATTTCTGTCCGTGAGAAGATCCAGGTGAAGGGTGGAATCTGTACGTTTGGCATTGGGCTGCGTGTCAGAGGGCATGCTTCCCGGAATGGAAAAATTATAGCTGGTGTGATCCAAAAAAGCAGAAGTAGTATCTCTGGAAAGGATGCTGCCGGAATGCTCATAAATCCACTTCTGCAGATCTTTTTGCAGTTTCACGATAACATGAAAGGCAGAATCCAGGTCTTCGTCTGAGATGCTTCCGGATTCTTCGAAGTAGATTCCTTTTTCAATAGCTTCATTCCAGGTGCAATTTGGGTAAAGCGCACGGGAAATGACCATATATCGGAAAAGTTCTTCTATATTATAGGAGAGAGATAGATTCCAGGTCCTGGTACGCCAGAAAATGTCCAGCTGAAGCTCCTTATAAAGGTATTTCAGAATGCCGTAGCCTACATTTTTCAGAGAGTGTTCTCCCGGTGAGAGAGCAGTAGTAAGGTCAACATATACCACAGAGTTCTTTTTGGCTTCTCGTTCCTGGTTCATATCAGCCACAACCTTCTCGAAATGGCTGATGGGATCCGGGTAATCCTTCTTTAAATCTTCCAGATATCCCAACCCCATAATGGTTTTCTGACGAGTGGCTTTCTTCTCTTTATCATAGTAGGATTCGGTGATGGCAAGGTAAGTTCCCTTTGCCTTAGGGGTCTTTTTGAGAAACATAGGGGTCCTCCTGTATGCTTTATCATTTGAAAATGAAGATGGTGCGTAATCCTTGTTTGCCAATTGTATAAGTGCATTGGTTTTCTGGCAGTTATTATACCACACGAAAGAATGTACATCAAGATACACCATGAGTAAATACGAAAATCGGAGCGAATATAGTTTAGAAAACAGGGCGTGAAATTGTGCAATATGCTGAAATTCAGACAGGGGAAAATGGAGTAAACATGTAGCTTTTTTGCCCTGTGAAAGCAGAAAAAATAAGAATTTGTGTGCTTTTTTCAATTAAAAGTCGAAAATAACTACAGTACACCAAAATACACATTATAAAAATACGAAAATGAAGACCGAATCGTGCCAGATTTCTTAGTGAAACGGCAGAAAACAGGGATTTTTCAGGTGATTATAAATTATTGCTCCTTTAAAATCAGTGTGATATGATGATGAAAATGGATTTTGGGCTACTTCTGCCTGCAAAACCACACTGAAAAAAGGAAAACCCGATCTTAAAAAGGAGGTTGTAACATGAAAAAGAATTCAAGGCTGAAATCGTTTTTTGCCATACTTTTGGCGGTATCTATGATATTCCAGCAGTCCAGTCTGACTGTTCTGGCAACAGACGATACCTACGTTGAGGACGCGACGGCAACACCGACTCCGTCTGAAAGCGAAGCAGAAGCATACGCAACAGAGGGAACGGAACCGGTTGCTGAGAAACAGGAAGAACCTCAGCAAATGCAGGAAACTCCTGCTGCGGAACAAGCTCAGGAGCCAACGGAAGCACCTGCCGAGCAGCCAACAGAAGCGCCAACAGAGCAGCCGACGGAAGCACCAGCAGAGCAGCCGACAGAAGCACCAGCAGAGCAGCCAACAGAGGCGCCTGCAGCAGCTCCGACAGAAACACCTGCAACAGAGCCTACAGCGGCACCAGCAGCAGAAGTGACGGAAGCTCCTGCAGCACCGGAAGCTACAGCAACACCAGCTGCCGAGGCAACTGCAACTCCGACACCGGAAGTCAGCGCGTCCCCAAGTGAGACACCGACTCCGACAGAAGCACCGAAGACTTCTTTCAGATACGAAGACAGTCGTGTAGTGATTACAGCAACAGCTCCGGAAGATGCAAACCTTCAACAGGATGCAGAAATCAAAGCTGACTACATCGCACCTGGCACCGATCGCTACAATGCAGCAGTAGCAGCATTCAACAGCCAGCTGAGCAGCCAGTTGGGACTGGACGCTGAGAATACGGAAGCTGAGTACGTACTTTACGATGTATATTTCCTGACCGCCGACGGAAGCAGAATTGAACCTGAAAGCGGAAATGTAAAAGTAGATATGAGCTTCAAGAAAATTCAGGAAAGCACCGTTGACGGCGACGTCGTAAATAAAAATGTTGTCCACCTGGACAATGATGGACAGGCCGAAGTTGTAACCGAATACGTAAACACAAACGCAGACGGCGAGATCACCTCTATGGGTTTTACGCAGGATAGTTTTTCAATTGTGGGTGGCGTGACGACTTATGATGTTGAAACATCTGGAGGCGAAGGAAACAGTGAAAATGCATTAAAGTTAGATGCTTATATTACTAATGTAATAATACAGGATGCTAACCAGCAGACTATTACATCTCTTACAGAGACGACTACAGAAAGTAAAAGAACTGAATCATTTAATTTAGTTGGATATTTTGGAAATATTCCAGTAGATGAACTTGAAAAGCATGGCTGGAAAGTGGAATATCAGATTCCTGAACAGGACAAAATTAAACTTGAAGAACCGACGTCTGGTACGATAAAAAATGGTAGTAACGAAGTTATTGGAAATTATAGAATAACAACCGACGGATTTGTCAGTATGGAATTTGATAAGGACAAATTAGGTCATGGAACAGCAGTTGGAGGCAATTTTACCTGTTGGGCATATTTAGATTGCACAGACATAACTACTACTGGAGATGTAACATTAAAGTTTAATGATAAGGTTGAAAATAATGTTACAATTCGCGTAATTAAAAAAGAACAGTTGGAAATAAAGAAAGTTGCTGAAGTACCTGTAGTAAATTATGAGAATAATGAGATTACGTATACATACACAGTTAAAGTGTCATCTCCTACAGGAACGGTAAAATCAATTGATTTTGTAGATAAACTGGAAAAATGGTCTTCAGACGCGAATCTTAGTTGGAGCAGTTTAACTATAGAATGTAATGATCCACTTGTTAGTGTAGCATCGGATTGTTTAACTATATCTACGGAAAATAAAACTATATCAGGAACATTGCCTTGTTTATCAGTAGGTGAATTTTATACTATTACGTATAAAATTACGGAAAAATTCAATGAACCAGTAAATGGCAAGTTTTCAGAGAATAATACTGCAAAAGCAAAGACGAATCCATCAGGAAAACTGGAGGATTTAATAGAAGTAGAAGCCAAAAGCAATCCGGAGGTTAATTATACAAGCAAAGATTATAAAGATGTTGTAGTTGATAAAAAAGGAACTGGAGTTCAAGGCGATGATGGAAAGATTACATGGACTTATACAGTAACAGTTTCTTCACCACATGGCACTGGGGATGAAATTGACTTTAAAGATCAATTAAAGAGTGATGCAAAAGGTACAAGTCGTAAGGTTAAATCAGATTCCTTGTCTGTTAAGAAAAAAACAAATACAGCACCTGATGGTATAAATGTTACGTCGGAAAATTATCTGAAGGTTTCAGGTGATGAATTGCTTAAAGCGGATTCCATTGCAGTGTCTGGAAAATTGCCAGCGCTTAATGCTGGTGAATCTTATGAAATTACGTATCAGGTAGAAGAAAGTGGATTTACCGAAAGCAATTTTACAGCAAATGGAAAAAATACAGCGTATGCCAAGGTAACTGAAAAAGTTAAAGATGAGCACTCATCAGAGCCGACAATTTATTATGGTATTCCTAATTTAAATAAAAATGGAAATTATGATGCTGAAAACAATAAGGTAAATTGGACTATTGAGGTAAATAATAATTTTGCTAGCCTTGAAGGATATGAAGTTAGTGATATATTATTACAAAATGACATTCAGCAGAATGCTGATATTATAGCAAAGGTTACGATTCAGAAAACTGGATGGCTGGATGTTAAGCTGGTAGATGATGTAAAGTTACCTATAAAATTTTATACTGATAGTAATGGAAAACCATGTATGGAAGATGCTGCCGGTAAGGTGACTGAATTATATACAATTAGAGATTTTATAAAAATTGAATATTCTACCATGGTACCAGATGATAATAATTATTATGTTAAATATAATAATACGGCTAATATTGAAAAAGGAGGGGAAAATAAAGGAGAATCCAAAAAAGATGTTGATGCCATTAAACCAATAGTAACAAAGGATGATGCTATTGTAACTGAGAATAAGGATTCTGATGCAGTTAATCTGGCATGGACAACTTCTATAACAATTCCTGCTGATGGAATAAAAGTGGGTTCTTATTTTGAAGATTATCTGGAAAACCCATGGAGCGGTTCTGAACCTAAATTAGGCAGTTGGTTTACAAAAGAACAATTAGATAGCATGACGGTAACAGGAATAAATAAGAGCGATTATATAATTACTTATATTCAAACTGAAAATAATGCGAATTATTTCAAGGGATTTAAAATTACATTTAATAAAGCAATTTCTTATTCTGAGGTGAAACAGATTAGTCTTAGTTATTCTTCAACTGGTTATGTAGGAAATTTAAAAGCTGGAGAGAAGAAAGAGTTTGTTAATGAGGCTAAATTTACGCAGGACGGAAAGCAAACGACAGATAAAGGAAAAGGATTATATTCTAAAGAGTCAACCGGTCCAAAAGTTGACAAGGAAAATTTAACAGAGGATGGTTCTGTAAAGGATGCATTTTATAGCTGTGATAATAGTAAAAAGATAAGAATATATTATCGTGTTGTAATTGATACAGAAAGTTTAACTGAGAATATTGTTTATGAGGATGTGTTTCCGAATTATGGTACATTAGTTACTTCAGACTGGAAATACGATGGGAAAGAATGCGACTCAAATAACTCAAGGAAGGGCATTATTGTTCGGTATCTATCGGATACTACAGAAGCTGATAATTTGCGAGGAGTATTTGGTAATTTAGGCTTTGATTATTATGCAGCGAGTAGAATGGATGTCACCGAATCAAAAACAGGATCTTTTACAATAACCGTTGATAAGGATGCTATTGGTATTCATAGTAATGGCAATTGGTTTGCTCCGTATGGCGAGAGACCTAAACTTGTACTTTATTATGCAATTGATTATGATCTGAACAGTGTGGGTCTTACTGATCGAAATGATTGTGTTATAACCAATAATGGTACCGTATCATCAGGCGGAAAAAGTGATTCTTCTTCTGCAACAGCGACTGTAGAAATGAGTAAAGTAAGTAAATCTTCTGCAGGCTATCATGATGATACTAATACAATTAGTTATGCTGTTACAATTAACCCTGCTGGTGAAGAGGTGCTGGACGGAAATAATTTGACTGTTACAGATACGTTAAATTATACAGATCATGTAAATGACATAAAGGGAATTTCTTTAATTCCAGGTTCTGCAAAACTTTATCGAAGAAATGCGGATGGATCTAAAGGAGAGGATATAACTCCTAATGGAGGATGGATTTCAGTAACAGATGCAAATGGAATTTGTACTTTAGTAGCAAGTGTTCCAGATAAAACTGCATGTATTTTGGAATATAAATATTTGTTTGAGTACAAAAATATTAGTCGAAAGGACTATTTGATTTCTAATACAGCAGTTGTTTCAGGAGAAGCAAATAAGAAATGGACATCCACAGTGTCTACTCAGCTGAAAGATCAGGGAAGCGATGTAATTGCAAACACAGAGAGTACAATGCTTACATTAGTAAAACGAGATTCTCAAAATGCTGCGCTTTTCTTAGAGGGAGCAGTTTACAAGCTGGAAAAATATAATGGAACTAAATGGGTAACAGTCGGTGAAAATTATACAACTGATAAAAATGGTGTTGTCCAGCTTGGGGAAGAGATTAACGGTAAAATTGTTATGAAATATAACTATGCATACCGTTTAACAGAAATTAAAGCGCCAAATAATTATAAATGTGCATCTGAACCAATTTATATTTACTTGAAAGAGGCAAGCAGTAGTGTATCATACAAACCAACAGGTTTTGATGAATCAAAAGCATTGGGAAGCAATGGTGGATATATTTATGTTTCAGACGAAAAGGATCTTACTGAAAAAATAAGTATTCCAGTAGAAAAGCGTTGGGATGATGCTAATAATAAAGAAGGATTCAGACCATCTAAAATTACAGTAGTATTAATAAAAAATGGAACGGAAACAAAGACGACGTTAGAACTTACTGCTGATAATGATTGGAAGGGTGAATTTAGTAAACTTGACAAATTTGATAGTGCCGGTGATTTAATTTCCTATGGAATTAAGGAAATTGAAGTGAATTATTATCCGAAACCTGATGTTACAGGAGATGCAACTAAGGGATTTGTAGTTACGAATAAACGTACACCAGAGATGGTAGACATTTCGGTAAGCAAGAGCTGGGACGACAGCAACAACCAGGACGGAAAACGAGTGGGAGAAGTAGAAGTCCAGCTGTATGCAGATGGAAGCGCAGTAGCAGGAAAAGTCCTGAAGCTGAATGAAGGCAATGGCTGGAAGGGAACCTTCCAAGATCTGGATAAATATAAGAAGGGACAGGAAATCAAGTATACCGTAGTTGAAACCACAAATGTGAACGGTTATACAGCAAACGTAAGTGGAAGCGCCAAAGACGGTTATGTGATAACCAATATCCACACTCCAGAAAGTGTGAACATTGAAGGAACCAAGACCTGGAATGACAATGGCAATGCAGACATCAGACCAGAAACTATCACTATTAATCTTTATGCAAATAAAAAATTGGTTGCTTCCAAGACTGTAACAAAGACAGATGACTGGAAATGGAAATTTGCAGATCAGCCGAAATACGAAAAAGGGCAGGAAATTGAATACACCATAACAGAGGATAAAGTAGATGGATATATTACTGCACAGGGAATTGGCAATTATGATGTAGTCAATACTCCAACTACAGTAACTGTCGACAAAGTCGATGATGAAGGAAATCCAGTAAAGAATGCAAAGCTTCAGATTTCTGTAAAAGATGATAATGGAAATGTAGTAGCAAGCTGGAAAACAGATGATACCAGCTATGATATTATTGGTAAGCTGATTGCAGGAAACACTTATACACTGGAGGAAATTAATGTTCCGACAGGCTATGTTGCAGCTGATCCAATTACCTTTAAAGTAGAAGCTGATGGAACTATTACAGTGGACAACAAAACAATAGTTGGCAATAAACTGACTCTGGTAGATGCCAAACTACATTTCAATGTCAACAAAGTAGAACTTGGAAATGGTAAAGAAGTAGAAGGTGCTCATCTTGTAGTAATTGATAAGGAAACAGGTAAGACTGTAGATGAGTGGGTTTCTGAAAAAGGTAAAACTCACGACTTTGGTCCTAAACTTGAAGCTGGAAAGAGCTATATTCTTAGAGAAACAGTAGCTCCTGCTGGTTATAAGTATGCAACAGATATTGAGTTTACTGTTAAAAAAGATGGAACTATTGAAACCAATGCAAAAACTACAACAGATACAGATGGTAACAAGGTATACCTGGTAGAAGATGACACCACCAAGGTAACCATCACCAAAGTAGACGCCCTTGGCAATCAGCTTTCAGGCGTAGTACTCGAAATCCAGGACAAGGACGGCGTGGTAATCGATAGTTGGACAACTTCAACTAAGGACAACCCACGCGTAATCACTGGCAAACTGATCCTCGGCGAAACCTACAAGTTAGTCGAGAAATCCGCTCCAGCTGGTTATACCCTGGCAGATCCTGTTGAGTTTACGGTAAGTGAGAATGACATCGACAACAAAGTTGAGATGAAGAACACCTACTCCGCATCCGGAAGTCTGAACCTGACAGCTAAGAAGACTCTGACAACCACAGAGACACCACTTACAGAAGGTCAGTTTACATTCGAACTTCGCGACAAAGATGGCACTGTTCTTCAGACCAAGACCAACGATGCTGACGGAAACGTAACCTTTGACGAAATCAAGTACAGCCTTGTAAAAGACAACACAGATAAGAAAGTAGATGATACCGGCGAATACCAGTACACCGTAAATGAGGTGAAAGGTGACGCAGCAGGTTACACCTACGACGACACCATCTACACCATCAACGCAACCGTAACAGATGCAGGCAACGGTACCTTAACCGTAACCCCAGTCATCCATTCCTCCAAGGCAACTTCCGAGGATGCCACTGTAACAGGTATGGAATTTACCAACACCTACACCACATCTGGTCAGATCGCTCTTGGTGCAACCAAGACTCTGGAAGGCCAGACACTGGAGGCAGAGCAGTTCAGCTTCCAGGCAACAGAAATGGATGCAGATGGAAAGGCAGTAGAAAATGGTTACAGCGAAACTGTGAAGAATGCTGACGGCGGTGCCATCACATTCCCAATCATCACATACAAGCAATCCGGAACCCATTATTACCAGATCACTGAAGTAAAAGATGAGAAACCGGCATATCAGTATGATGAAAGCAAATACGTTGTAAAAGTAGACGTAACAGACGACAATGCAGGCAAGTTAACAGCGAAAGTTACTTCTGTTACAAAGAACGGCGAACCTGTAAAGAGTGAAGACCTCACTGGAGCAGTTACCTTCACGAATACCTACAGTGCTTCCGCTGACCTTGAACTGAAAGCCCAGAAGTCCATGAAGGTAGAAGCTGAGCAGCTTGGAACCTTCGAATTCGAACTGAAAGATGCAGATGGCAAGGTAATTGAGACAGTTAAGAACGACGAAAAAGGTGCGATCAGCTTCAGCAAGCTTTCCTATACAGAGAAAGATGCTGGCAAGACCTTTACCTACACCGTAAACGAAAAGCTCCCATCAGAGGCAGACACCTACGTATACGACAAGACTGTTTATACAGTAACTGTAAATGTAGAAGACAACCGTGACGGAACTCTGAAGCTTACCACCAAGGTAAATGGAGAAGATTACACTGAGACAGCCATGAAATTTGTCAACGATACTACCAAGGTTACCATTTCCAAGGTAGACGACACCACCCTGAAAGCTCTTGCAGGAGCAAAACTTCAGGTAGTAGATGACCAGGATAAGGTTGTGGAAGAGTGGACCTCAGATGGTACACCACATGTGATCACAGCGAAACTTGTTCTTGGCAAGACCTACAAACTGGTTGAGGCAGAAGCACCATCAGGATATGAGATCGCAGAGCCGATCACCTTCACTGTTGATGCAGATGACACCAAAAATGCAGTTGAGATGAAGGATGCCATGACAAAGAGCAAGACCGCTGCTATTGAGATCACCAAGGAACTGAAGCTGAACGATGCACTTGCAGGCGCTAAGGATATGACCTTCTACGCAGCACTTTTCGCAGATGCAGAATGCACAATTCCTGCTTCTGATGTAAAAGCACTTGAGTTTAAGAATGCATCTTCTTCCACAGTTACCTTTACCAATCTGGATCTTGGAAGAACCTACTATGTAAGTGAGACAGATGTAACCGGAAAAGCAATTGATTCAGGCATGACGCCGGATGAAAAGGTTTATGTACCGGTTTATCCACAGGGACAGGCAATCACCGTAACTGAGGATGGCGCAAAGAGCAGCATCACATTCGAGAACCAGTTCAGCGAATGGCCGGATGGATTCTACAAGATCGCGACTCTGAATGTAACCAAGAAGCTTCTTGGTGCAGATGGAAATGCCCTGGAAAGTGATGAGATTTTCTATGCAGGTATCTTTGATGACAAAGAGTGCACAACTCTTTCCACAAGAACAGAGAAGAACATCCTGACACTTGATCTTGCAGGCGGCTCCACAGTATCTGAGAGTACACAGGCAGTTGTAATACCGGATGAAGCCTTTACGCTCTATGTTGCAGAGACAGATGCAGAAGGAAATCTGGTAGATGGTACAGACGGATTCAGATACGCAGTAACTGTTGAAAATGGAAATGTACTGTTTGATGAAAATAATCTCAATGCAGAGGTAACCATCATTAACCAGAAACAACCGGAAGCAACACCTACTGTAACTCCTGAGGAGACCATAACTCCTACACCAACCCCAGGCACCTCCACAGGTGTTAAGACAGGTGATGACACACCAATCGGCTTCTATATGGCATTGTTCTTTGTTGCAGCTCTCGCAATCGAAGAAACAACCAGAAGACGCCGCAAAAAAGAACAGGATTAACAAATCACAATTAAATAATCAGAACCGCCCCTGCAGGAAGAATCCTACCAGATTCGCCCGCAGGGGCGGTTCTTTTTAAAAGAATTTTGTTGTAGTAAGATACTTTTTTGTGTGTTATACTAATGCAAGAAGTTGAAGATGCTCCGGAATTATCAGCTGCATTGTATAAAGCTTTTAAGTGCAGTGTAATTCAGCATAATCGAAGAAATTAATTAAATACATCCCAATACCGGTTGTTTAAACAAACTGATTGGGCACTATTTGGAGGAAAAAATGAAAAAAGAGAACATTCCTGCATACGAGGTTTTGAAACAGGAGAATCTGACCGATATCCATTCCGCCGGATATCTGGTTCGCCATAAGAAAACAGGAGCCAGACTGGTTCTGATCGAGAATGATGATGAGAATAAGGTATTTTCCATTGCCTTTCGTACTACGCCGAAGAACAGCACCGGTGTTCCCCACATTCTGGAACACAGCGTTCTGTGCGGCTCCCGCGAGTTTCCGCTGAAGGATCCATTTGTAGAGCTGGTAAAGGGCTCTCTGAATACCTTCCTGAATGCCATGACCTACCCGGACAAGACCTGTTATCCGGTGGCAAGCTGCAATGACCAGGATTTCCAGAACCTGATGCATGTGTATCTGGACGCTGTTTTTTACCCGAATATTTATAAGAAAGAGGAGATTTTCCGCCAGGAAGGATGGAATTACCATCTGGAGAAGAAGGAAGGCCCGCTCACATACAATGGTGTTGTATACAATGAGATGAAGGGCGCATTTTCTTCCCCGGACGAGGTGCTGGAAAGAGAAATTATGAACCATCTTTTCCCGGACAATACCTACGGCGTGGAATCCGGCGGCAATCCGGAGAATATTCCGGAGCTTTCCTATGAAGAGTTTCTGGATTTCCACCGCACCTACTATCATCCGTCCAACAGCTATATTTACCTTTACGGAAATATGGACATGGAAGAGAAGTTGCGATTTATTGATGAGAAATATCTGTCCGCATTTGAGGCTTTGGACGTTGATTCCAGTATTAAGGAGCAGGCAGCTTTTTCCCAGGTGAAAGACCTGCAGATCGAGTATCCCATTGCGGAGAACGAGGAAGAAGAGGATAACACCTATCTCTCCTATAACATGGTTGTAGGAAATGCCATGGACAGTACCCTGGGTGTGGCATTTGATGTGTTGGATTATGCACTTTTAAGTGCGCCGGGAGCACCGCTGAAGCAGGCTCTTCTGGACGCCGGAATCGGTAAGGATATTTATGGCGATTACAGCGACGGTGTTTTGCAGCCGTATTTCTCCGTGATTGCAAAAGGTGCCAGAGCTGCCCGGAAGGAGGAATTTGTTTCCATTATCCGAAATTGCCTTCAGGACATTGTGAAAAATGGAATTGATAAGAAGGCGGTTCTTTCCGGAATCAATTACATGGAGTTCCGTTACCGCGAAGCAGATTTTGGACAGTTTCCAAAAGGTCTGATGTATGGACTGGATATTATGGGAAGCTGGCTTTATGATGATGAGAATGCTTTTTCCCAGGTAAAGCTTCTGGAGATTTATGATCAGCTGAAAATTGCAGTAAATGAAGGCTATTTCGAGAATCTGATCCAGAAATGGCTTCTGGACAATACACATGGTGCGATCCTGACTCTTGTGCCGAAGCGCGGTCTTGCAGCCCAGCGTGAGAAAGAGCTGGCAGACAGGCTGGAAGCATACAGAAGCAGCCTTTCCGATGAACAGCTGGAAGAAATGGTAAGAAAGACAAAAGCCCTTGAGGCTTACCAGGAGTCTGAGGAGAGACCGGAGGACCTGGAATGCATTCCTATGCTGAAGCGTTCCGATATCCGCAAAGAAGTGAATGGTTTTTCCAATGAAGAGCTTCAGGTGGAGGACAGTCTGTTCCTGTATCAGGATGTATGCACCAATGGAATCGGTTATGTAAATATTATGTTCGAGATTAAGGATATGGCTGTTGAGAAGGTCCATTATCTTGGACTTTTGAAGTCTGTTCTCGGATATGTGGATACAAAGAATTACACTTACGGTCAGCTGTTTAATGAGACCAATGCCAGAACCGGCGGTATCCAGTGCGGCATAGATGTTTTTGACAAGGCGAACGACCCGGAAGCATTCCGTACCATGTTTACCATCCGTGGCAAAGCACTGTATTCCCAGATGGATTTCCTGTTCCAGATGATGGAAGAAATCCTGAATACTTCTAAGCTTTCAGATACCAGACGTCTTGGTGAGATTATCGGGGAGATCAGGTCCAGAGGACAGGCTTCCCTGATTGGCGCAGGCCATCAGACAGCAGTACTCCGCAGCGCTGCCTACGGTTCTCCAATGGCAGAATATCAGGATGAGATGGCAGGCGTTGGCTATTACAAATTTATCGAAGACCTTGAGAAGAATTTTCAGGAGAAAAAGGACGAGATCGTAGCCGGACTTCAGAATGCCATGGCAGAGATCATCCGAAAGGATTCCTTCATGGTAAGCTATACCGGAGAAAGAGAGTCTGTGGAACAGGTGAAGGCCTTAAGCGGTGCCCTGAAGAAGAGTCTGCCGGAGAGTACCTGTGAGGTTCCGGAAACTGCCATTACCTGCAGGAAAAAGAACGAGGGCTTTAAGACCTCCGGACAGGTTCAGTATGTGGCAAGAACCGGTAACTTTGTAAAAAAAGGCTTTACCTATACCGGTGCCCTGGAAATTCTGAAGGTTGCCTTAAGCTATGATTATCTGTGGATCAATCTTCGTGTAAAGGGGGGCGCATACGGCTGTATGAGCGGCTTTAAGAGAAGCGGGGAGAGTTATTTCGTTTCCTACAGAGATCCCCATCTTCGCAGAACTCTTGAAATATATGAGGGTGTGCCGGAATATGTGCGTACCTTTGCAGCGGATGAACGTGAGATGACCAAATACATTATCGGTACCATCAGCGGAAAGGATGTTCCAAGAACACCGCAGACACAGGGCGCCCTTGGCAGAATGGCTTATTTCCGCGGTCTCACTGTGGAGATGCTGCAAAAAGAGCGTGACCAGATCCTGAATGCTACAGTAGAGGATATCCATGCACTGGCTCCTCTGATCCAGGCAGTTCTCTCCGATGACCAGCTCTGTGTGGTTGGAAGCGAGAATGCAATCGAGAAGGCGAAGGATGTATTTATGGAGACCAAGCCGCTGGTAAGCTGCTGATAAAAGTTAAGAAAGATGAGGATATATTTTAATGACACCAGATTTTAAATCCGGATTTGTTGCAATTATTGGCCGCCCGAACGTTGGGAAATCTACCCTGATGAACCATCTGATCGGCCAGAAGATCGCGATCACATCCAAGAAGCCCCAGACCACCAGAAACCGCATCCAGACAGTCTATACCTGTGAGAAGGGACAGATCGTTTTTCTGGATACGCCTGGTATCCATAAGGCGAAGAATAAGCTTGGAGAGTATATGGTAGCCGTTGCAGAGCGTACCCTGAAAGAGGTGGATGCAATTATGTGGCTGGTTGAGCCGTCTACCTTCATTGGAGCCGGTGAGCGCCACATTGCAGAGCAGCTCCAGGGCGTTGGCGTGCCGGTCATTTTGATCATTAATAAGATCGATACAGTGAAAAAAGAGGAGATCCTTCCGGCAATCGATACGTACCGCAAGATCTGTGATTTTGCAGAGATTATCCCTTGCTCTGCACTCCGCGGACAGAACACAGAGGATATTATTGACAGTATTTTGAAATATCTGCCTTATGGACCCATGTTCTATGATGAGGATACCGTAACGGACCAGCCTCAGCGCCAGATCGTGGCAGAGGTGATCCGTGAGAAGGCGCTTCACGCACTGGATGCGGAGATTCCACATGGAATCGCAGTGGCAATTGACAAAATGAAGGAGCGTCCGGGCAAAAATCCTATGGTGGATATTGAGGCGACCATTATTTGCGAGAGGGATTCCCACAAGGGCATTATCATTGGAAAAGGCGGTGCCATGCTGAAGAAGATCGGCAGCAACGCCAGATTTGAGCTGGAACGTATGCTGGACTCCAAGGTAAACCTGAAGCTTTGGGTAAAGGTGAAAAAAGACTGGCGTGACAGTGATTTTATGATCAAAAACTTTGGATATGATAAGAAGGAAATCTGAAAATGAGTGATCTGATCACGGTACAGGGAATTGTACTTTCTGCGCAGCCTGTGGGAGAGTATGACAAGCGGATCGTGCTTCTTACCAGGGAGAGGGGGAAGATTTCCGCTTTCGCCAAGGGCGCCAGACGGCAGAACAGCCCGTTTATGGCAGCTGCCAATCCTTTTGTGTTCGGGAACTTCACCCTGTATGAAGGGCGCAGCAGCTACAATCTGAACCAGGTGACCGTGACCCATCATTTTGTGGAGCTGGCCGCCAGACAGCCGGGAGTTTATTATGGTTATTACTTTCTGGAACTGGCAGATTATTTCGGAAGAGAGGGCACAGATGAGAAGAATATGATGAATCTTCTTTATCTTACTGTGAAGGCTCTCCTGAATCCGGAGATCGATGACCGGCTGGTAAGGTGCATTTTTGAACTGCGAACTATGACAGAGCAGGGGCTGATGCCGGAGCTTTTCCGGTGTGTGAACTGTGGGGAGGAGATCACCGGAAAAGAGAATCTGTTCTTTTCCCAGGAGGCACATGGAATCCTGGATGGGGACTGCCTGAAGAAAGCAAGCCCCGGAGAAGCCAGAACCGCCCGCCGGATTTCCCCGGCAGCACTTTATACCATGCAGTACATTGTAAGCTCGCCCATGACGAAGCTATACAGCTTTACAGTGACCGATGAGGTGCTGTGGGAGCTGGAACGGCATATTCAGCCTTATGTGGCAGGGAATACGGATAAGAAATTTAAGAGTTTGCAGATATTAGAAGTTATGATGTAAGTGGATTGGATGTTGCACATAACAGGAAAGCTGATTAACGTGCTTTGCTCTATACTTCGATAGCAGCACATGATTTGCTGTTCAAAAGTGCGGAAATTGTGTTTTTGCGGCAGAATGTACGGAATTGAGTACGCGGTATAACTTTACAAAAAGAAAAGTTGCGAGTATAATATTAGAAAATCATCTATCAAACAATGAGGAGAGATATCATGGAAAAAACAATGGACAAGATTATTGCTCTGGCAAAAGCAAGAGGATTTGTTTACCCGGGTTCTGAGATCTATGGAGGTCTTGCGAATACATGGGATTACGGCAACCTTGGCGTAGAGCTTAAGAATAACGTAAAGCGCGCATGGTGGCAGAAATTCATTCAGGAGTCTCCGTACAACGTAGGTGTTGACTGTGCCATCCTGATGAACCCGCAGACCTGGGTCGCATCCGGACATCTGGGAAGCTTCTCTGATCCGCTTATGGATTGTAAAGAGTGCCATGAGCGTTTCCGCGCAGACAAGATCATCGAGGACTACAGCCAGGAGCACGGCATTGAGCTTGAGAGCTCTGTAGACGGATGGTCTCAGGAAGAGATGAAGAATTTCATCGAAGAGCATAATGTTCCATGTCCTTCCTGTGGCAAACACAATTTCACAGATATCCGTCAGTTCAACCTGATGTTCAAGACCTTCCAGGGCGTAACTGAGGATGCTAAGAATACTGTATATTTAAGACCTGAGACAGCACAGGGTATTTTTGTAAACTTCAAGAACTTACAGAGAACATCCCGTAAGAAGATTCCATTTGGTATCGGTCAGATCGGTAAATCCTTCCGTAACGAGATCACACCTGGTAACTTCACATTCCGTACCCGTGAGTTCGAGCAGATGGAGCTTGAGTTCTTCTGCGAGCCGGACACAGACCTTGAGTGGTTTGCATACTGGAAGAGCTTCTGCCTGAACTGGCTGCATTCTCTTGGACTGAAGGATGAGGAAGTACGCTACCGTGACCATGACAAGGAAGAGCTGAGCTTCTACAGCAAGGCTACTACAGACGTTGAGTTCCTTTTCCCATTTGGATGGGGCGAGCTTTGGGGAATCGCAGACAGAACAGACTACGACCTTACCCAGCACCAGAATGTATCCGGACAGGATCTTACTTACTTCGATGATGAGAAGAAGCAGAAATATATCCCATATGTAATCGAGCCGTCACTTGGTGCTGACCGTGTGGTTCTTGCATTCCTTTGCAGTGCATATGATGAGGAGGTTCTGGATGCAGAGAAGAACGACGTTCGTACAGTCCTTCACTTCCATCCGGCACTTGCACCGGTTAAGATCGGTGTGCTTCCGCTTTCCAAGAAGCTGAACGAGGGCGCTGAGAAAATCTACGCTCAGTTATCAAAGAAATACAACTGCGAATTTGATGATCGTGGAAACATCGGTAAACGTTACAGAAGACAGGACGAGATCGGTACTCCGTTCTGCGTAACCTACGATTTCGATTCCGAAACTGACGGAATGGTAACTGTCCGTGACCGTGATTCCATGGAGCAGGTTCGTATTAAGATTGATGAGCTGGATGCTTACTTCGCAGATAAATTTACATTCTGATTTATGTGACAGGCAGTTCAGAATCCTCATATAACAGGAATCTGAAAATGCCGCAGCAGCGTGTGGAAACCGCGTGGAGTGTATATAAAGTAATAAAAGGGCTGACTTTCTGAAATCAGATGGTTGGTCCTTTTGCTGTCCGTATTTGCCCGGAACAGCAGTTATTGGAGTTACGAGGAAATGAAAAAAAGACGTTGGACGTGTATTGATATTTTGAAATGCCTGGCTGCTATTGCAGTGGTTGAGATCCACAAGCCTCTGGAAATACAGGGGGGAGATGAATTCCTGATCCTGTGCCGTTTTGCAGTGCCTGTGTTTTTTATGATCACCGGATTCTTTTACCCGGAAACAGTGGCGAAGAAACGGGAACTGAAGCAGTTTGGCAAAATTTTCACCATTACCATTGGCGCAAATCTGTTTTACCTGCTATGGGAAATCCTTCTGGCAGTTGAGAAAAGAGAAAATATAAAAGAAGCACTGCTTGCAAGGTTTGAGAAAAGAGTTCCGGAGGATTTTATTTTGTGGAATTTTTCCCCGCTTTCACCGCACCTGTGGTATCTGCAGGCACTTCTCTATGTGCTTGTAATTGCTTTTATTGTAGAACATCTGGGACTGAGAAAGCTGGCTTATCTGGCGATTCCGGTGCTGTTGGCGGGAAGTCTCATAAAGGGAAGCTATTCCCTGTTTTTTGTGGGAAAAGAAGACTGTCATATTTATTATGCAAGGAACTTTCTGTACTGCGGACTTCCCTTTTTCTGGCTGGGCTGCTGGTTTGGATCCAGAAAGGAGGCTCTTCTTAGCTTTCTGGACAGGAAGAAAATGGGATTTTTGCTGTGTGGACTTCCTGTTTTCTGGAATATGGCTGTTATGGAGCAGAAGTGGCTGGAAAAGCGAAATGTCCTGGGAACCCAGGAAGAGTATGCTGGAACCATTTTTCTGGCAATCTGCATCTTTCTTCTTTTTATTGGCTGGCAGAATTTTTATGTGGAGAATTCTCTTACCAGAGCATTGGCAAAAGTGGGAAAAGACTATTCCATGCTTATCTATGTTCTTCACTATGCGGTTCTGCAGGCCTTGTCCAGATGCTTTAAAGGCAGAAGGAGCCTGCTCGCAAAGGGATACCATCAGTATGGGATGATGTTTGTGTTTGCGGTTACTGTGGTGATGGTGGCAGTTTACGCTAATGCTAGAGCCTGTTTGAAAAATCATTCTCGCAAATTGTGACGAACATCTTGCAGAAAGCCTTTTTCAGACACAATCTGGGAAAAAACTGAGGATGCCTTATGAAACTGAAAAGTGAGTGAATAAAATATCGGTACACTTCCAGAAGCGCGGAAGTGTACCGATATTTTTTTGCTCTGCTTAGAATGTGTCTGAAAAATCATTCCCACAATCTGCACGCCTCGCTTTGCGGTATATTTTGCCCAAATTCGGTTGCGTAGCCCGCTGCGGCGCCCTCATCCGGGCATGATCTCCCACAAATTGTGACGAACATCTTGCAGAAAGCCCTTTTCAAACACGATTTAGAATATTTCAATAGTATATGCCGTTTCAAACATCTCATCCATTTTCAGATGATTGATAAATGGTTTCTCCGACAGATCTCCTGTGAATCCGCAATCATCGCAGCGTCCCATCCATGGCTCCAGGCAGACAAATGGGGCATCCTGGGAAGCTGACCAGATCCCGAAATTGGGGAATCCCACACAGCGCAGCTCCAGATAAGGAGTGCCGTCTGGCAGCTGGATGCCAGCCCTTGTGATCTGATTGTCAAATACCAGTGCATCGTGGTCAAACATGTGATCCTCAATCTGGCAGGTGCCATTTTCCAGCTTCAGAGTGGCCTTTTCCTCAGCCTTGGCCGTGCCGCTCTCCGGATCAAGAAGAAGGTATGTAAGGCTTTCCTGTCCGTCGAAGGTAAGACGGTAATCACTTCTTCTGGTATCCGGCAGAACCGGTACACGAAATGCCGGATGTCCGCCGATGGCGAAATACATATCCGTGTCACTGTTATTTGCTACCTTCCAGCTGACTGTAAGGGTGCGCCCCTTCAGAATATGACGGATGCGGAGCACGAAATCAAAAGGATAAACCTCTTTGGTCTCTTCTGTAGAACGAATCTGGTGGGTTACGGAATCCAGTGTGGAATCAATACATGTGAAATCTGTGTCACGGGCAAAGCCATGCTGCTTGGAAGCATATTCCTTATCACCGATCCGGTAATGATTTCCATAATGCTTTCCTACATTTGGAAAAAGAACCGGCGCATGACGTCCCCAGAACCTGGGATCTCCCTGCCAGATCACCTCACGGTCTTTCTCTTTGTCATAAATGCTGACCAGCTCAGCCCCATGGTCGTCAATGGTCACTTTCAGAAAGTCATTTTCCAAAACTCTTTTCATGATGTAAAACCTCCATGTGTGATGTTATATGTGGAGCGCGAATTCTGTCTGCTGCACTCCACAGAGCGCGTTTTCTCCATTATATCACTATATCTGTAAATTTCACCATCAAAAAATTGCATTATTTGTCCAAAATATAAATAATTCATATAAAAATGACATAAAAACATAATTAAATATGCAAAACGTACAATATCACATTGACTTTGTTATATGCCTTTGGTAAACTATACAATTATAGGGTGAATGGCATAGAAATTTTCGACACCCACATCCATTCGAAATAGAGGAGGAATACCACCATGGCAAAGAAAAGAAATATTATTGTAGGACAGTCCGGCGGACCAACATCTGTAATTAATTCCAGTCTTGCGGGCGTATACAAGAATGCAGTAGAGCGTGGCTTTGACAAGGTATATGGAATGCTTCACGGAATCCAGGGGCTGCTTGACGAGCAGTATATCGACCTTTCTACCCAGATTCATTCCGAGCTTGACATTGAGCTTCTGAAAAGGACTCCGTCCGCATTTCTTGGTTCCTGCCGTTATAAGCTTCCGGAAATCCACGAAGACAGAGCTATCTATGAGAAAATCTTCGATATTCTGAATAAACTGGAAATCTATGCATTTATCTACATCGGCGGAAATGATTCCATGGATACCATCAAGAAGCTGTCTGATTATGCCATCATTACCGGACAGACCCAGAAATTCCTTGGTGTTCCGAAGACCATTGACAATGACCTTGCACTTACCGATCATACCCCAGGCTTCGGAAGTGCAGCCAAGTATATAGCAGCTTCCACCAAGGAAGTGATCCGTGACGCAGAAGGTCTCACCTATAAGAAAAATATGATTACCATTATGGAAATCATGGGAAGAAATGCGGGCTGGCTTACAGGCGCCACTGCACTTTCCAAGTCAGAAGACTGCGAAGGACCAGATCTCATTTACCTTCCGGAGGTTCCCTTTGATATTGAGAAATTCCTCGCAAAAGTGAAAGACCTTCTGAAAAAGAAATCCTCCGTTGTCATTGCTGTATCCGAAGGAATCAAGCTGGCTGACGGACGTTATGTCTGCGAGCTTGGAAGCGTAGGAGATTATGTGGACGCATTTGGACACAAGCAGCTGCAGGGAACTGCCACCTATCTGGCGAATTTCCTGGCAGCAGAGTGCGGCTGCAAGACCCGTGCCGTAGAGCTTTCCACCCTTCAGAGAAGCGCTTCCCATATGGCATCCCGGGTGGATATTGATGAGGCTATGATGGTTGGCGGTGCAGCCGTAAAGGCAGCAGATGAAGGAGACACCGGCAAGATGGTAGTCATCGACCGTGTATCCGACGATCCATATATGGCAGCTACTGGAATTTACGATGTACACCGAATCGCCAATGAAGAGAAGCTGGTTCCGAGAAACTGGATGAACAAGGATGCAAATAATGTGACCAAGGACTTTATCGACTATATTAAACCACTGATCCAGGGCGATTATCAGCCGATCATGGTAAATGGTGTTCCCCGTCATCTGGTGCTGAATACTGGAAGAAAAAAGAAAAATTGAGAAAATGATAAAAAATTGACTGTTTTTTGCCAGAATTACCTTGACGAATGACGAATAAGCCTATAAAATAACTATGTGCGTATAAAACATAGTTTATGTTTATGAAAGTAACTGTGAAGATACTGAACAGTTACCAATGAACAAATTTTTAGGAGGAAAATGTAAAATGGCAAAATGGGTTTACATGTTTACAGAAGGTAACGCTGATATGAGAAACCTTCTGGGTGGTAAAGGTGCTAACCTTGCTGAGATGACAAACCTTGGACTTCCTGTACCTCAGGGATTTACAATCACTACTGAAGCTTGTACTCAGTACTATGAGGATGGAAGACAGATCAACGACGAGATCATGGGTCAGATCATGGAAGCAATCACCAAGATGGAAGGAGTTACCGGAAAGAAATTCGGTGACATCGAGAATCCTCTGCTTGTTTCCGTTCGTTCAGGCGCAAGAGCTTCTATGCCAGGTATGATGGATACTATCCTGAACCTTGGTTTAAATGAAGACGTTGTAGCTGTATTATCTGAGAAATCCGGCAACCCACGTTGGGCTTGGGACTGCTACAGAAGATTTATCCAGATGTACTCTGACGTAGTTATGGAAGTTGGTAAGAAATATTTCGAAGAGCTTATCGACAAAATGAAAGCTGAAAGAGGCGTTAAACTTGACGTTGAGCTTACAGCTGACGACCTTAAAGAACTTGCTATGCAGTTCAAGGCTGAATATAAAGAAAAAATCGGTTCCGATTTCCCGGCTGACCCGAAAGAGCAGTTAGTTGGTGCAATCAAAGCCGTATTCCGTTCCTGGGACAACCCACGTGCCAACGTATATCGTCGTGACAACGATATCCCATATTCCTGGGGTACAGCTGTTAACGTACAGATGATGGCATTCGGTAACATGGGTGATGACTGTGGTACTGGTGTTGCATTTACAAGAGACCCAGCTACAGGAAACAAAGGTCTGTTCGGTGAGTTCCTTACCAATGCACAGGGTGAGGACGTTGTTGCTGGTGTTCGTACACCTATGCACATCGCTGAGATGGAGCAGAAGTTCCCGGAAGCATTCAAGAAATTTACAGAAGTTTGCCATACTCTGGAGACACACTACAGAGATATGCAGGATATGGAGTTCACTGTTGAGCATGGCCAGTTATACATGCTGCAGACACGTAATGGTAAGAGAACCGCTCAGGCTGCTCTGAAAATCGCTTGTGACCTTGTTGATGAGGGAATGAGAACAGAGGAAGAAGCAGTAGCTATGATCGATCCTCGTAACCTTGATACTCTTCTTCATCCGCAGTTCGACGCTAAGGCTCTGAAAGCTGCTACACCAATGGGCAAAGGTCTTGGAGCTTCTCCAGGAGCTGCTTGTGGTAAGATCGTATTCACAGCTGATGACGCTGTAGAGTGGGCTGAGAGAGGCGAGAAGGTTATCCTTGTTCGTCTTGAGACATCCCCAGAGGATATCACAGGTATGAAATCTGCTGAAGGTATCCTGACAGTTCGTGGTGGTATGACATCTCATGCAGCAGTAGTTGCCCGTGGTATGGGTGAGTGCTGTGTATCCGGATGCGGTGATATCGCTATGGACGAAGCTAATAAGAAATTTACACTTGCTGGCAAAGAGTTCCACGAGGGAGATTTCCTTTCCATCGATGGTACAACAGGTAACATCTACGACGGAATCATCCCGACAGTAGACGCTACAATCGCTGGTGAGTTCGGACGTATCATGGCATGGGCTGACAAGTACAGAACAATGAAGGTTCGTACAAACGCTGATACTCCTGCTGACGCTAAGAAAGCAGTTGAGCTTGGTGCTGAAGGTATCGGTCTTTGCCGTACAGAGCATATGTTCTTCGGTGAGGGACGTATCGATGCATTCCGTGAGATGATCTGCTCCACAACAGCTGAGGAGAGAGAAGCAGCACTTGCTAAGGTTCTTCCATATCAGCAGGAAGACTTCGAAGGTCTGTTCGAGGCTCTCGAGGGCAACCCTGTAACAATCCGTTTCCTGGATCCGCCGCTTCATGAGTTCGTTCCTACAGAAGAGGAAGACATCAAGAAGCTTGCTGATGCTCAGGGCAAGACTGTAGAAGAGATCAAGACAATTATCGCTTCTCTTCATGAGTTCAACCCAATGATGGGACATCGTGGATGCCGTCTGGCAGTTACTTACCCAGAGATCGCTAAGATGCAGACAACAGCAGTTATCCGTGCAGCTATCAATGTAAAGAAAGCTCACGCTGACTGGAATATCTGCCCAGAGATCATGATCCCGTTAGTAGGCGATATCAAAGAGCTTAAATATGTTAAGAAGTTTGTTGTTGAGACAGCTGACGCTGAGATCGCAGCAGCAGGCGTAGATCTGAAATATGAAGTAGGTACAATGATCGAGATCCCACGTGCAGCTCTTACAGCTGACCAGATCGCTTCTGAGGCTGACTTCTTCTGCTTCGGTACCAACGACTTAACTCAGATGACATACGGCTTCTCCCGTGATGACGCTGGTAAATTCCTTAACGCTTACTATGATGCTAAGATCTTCGAGAACGATCCATTTGCAAAACTGGATCAGGTTGGTGTTGGTAAGCTTATGGATATGGCTATCAAACTTGGTAAGCCAGTTAACCCGAACCTTCACATCGGAATCTGTGGAGAGCACGGTGGAGATCCATCTTCTGTAGAGTTCTGCAACAAGATCGGTCTTGACTATGTATCTTGCTCACCATTCCGTGTACCGGTTGCTCGTCTGGCAGCAGCTCAGGCAGCTATCGCTCAGAAAAATAAATAATTCATTCTGAATATATATTTAAGTCATACTTCGGTGTGACATGTGTCCAAGCGTAAGAATAACCTTGGAGAATTGTAGAAATACGGTTCTTCAAGGTTTTTTTGTTTCTATGAAATGTAATACAACTAACCGGGCAAAATCGATAGCAAATTATGCCAATACAGGAGGCGGATAAAAATGTTACTGTTCACTCCGTGACCAGTAACCGCTCCGCGATGCACAGAAATCATGCATTCGCATGATTTCGCGCCGCAATTCTCGGGTTTTCTGTGAACTTTGTTCACAAAAAACACCTCGCGGAATGTTACCAGTGAACAGTAACATAAAAATTACTTTTCTAATTAACCGGGATGATGTTATAATGAAGTAAACAAAAATAATTGTATACATTCAATATAAAAAAGGTGAATGGAATGGTTAATAATAAACTTGACCCACATTATAAAACAAAGGAGTGTAAAACATGGATTGGGATTTGAAAATAACAGATATGGCAGGAGCTACGCCGGAACATTCTGCGGTAATTGTAAATTTTGTTGCAGCAATCAGATATCAGTTAAAGAATAGTACATGCTATGTATATTCGGATAATGTTCAATATCGTTTCAAAGATAATCAGGGAAACAACAAGATTGTAATTCCTGATGCTTCCATAAACTGCCGTACAAAATCAAGACGTGGAAACACTTTTACAGATGCGCCGCGTTTTGTTATGGAAGTTCTGTCACCATCAACAGAAAATTATGACCGGACAGAGAAAATGCAGTTATATTGTGAACAGGAGATTGAAGAGTATTGGATTGTTGACTGGCGTAAAAGAACAGTTGAAATCTATGAACTAGACTATGAAGGAGAGATTCCGAAATACTACCTTTTGAAGACGATTACTGAAGAAAATAAAGACGAGTTACACTTAATTCATTTCCCTCAAATAAAGATCACCTTTGATGAACTATTTGAGGAAATTGATTAGTGGTTTATAACAAAGACAGCAGTAAATATGCCAGCTACTAAATAAAATTGCAGTTTTATTGGATTTCGCCAATTGTGATGAACGATTCATTTGATACTTGGTATGATAAGAAATGAAATACAAAAGTTGAGGTAAAAGATAATGCTGGAAACTCAAAGATTAATATTAAGAAAATGGACTGAGGAAGATGCAGAAAGCTTATTTGAATATGCAAAGGATCCGGAAGTTGGCCCTATTACAGGCTGGCCTCCTCACAAAAATGTAGAAGAAAGTAAAAACGTAATCAGAAATGTGCTTAATGGAGCAGAGTGTTACGCAATCTGTAGAAAAGAAAATAACATTGCGATTGGTAGCATAGAATTAATTCTGAATAGCCATACAGATATGACCGAACGGGATGACGAATGTGAACTTGGATATTGGCTTGGGCAGCCATTCTGGGGACGAGGCTATATGCCGGAAGCTGCCAGTGCACTAATACGACATGGGTTTGAAGATCTTGGCATGACAACCATCTGGTGTGGTTATTACGATGGAAACCGGAAATCAAAGCGCGTACAAGAAAAATTAGGCTTTGTTTTCCATCATACCTGTAATGAAGTTCCTGTGCCACTTTTTAATGAAGTACGTGTTGGACATACCAATGTAATGACAAAAGATCATTGGGAGAAATTATATAAATAACATTTTCTCGAAATGCGCACTGGCTCAAGCGGGTTGGTGCATTTTTTCTTCTAGAGCGTGTTTAAAACGATTACCGTTTCCTTTTTATTCGGATCTGTAATATGCTTGACGTAGAAATAAGTAAAAACTATAATTAATGTAATTGAAATAAACATATGATATGCCTCAAAGGGGGAATTATTATGGACGTTAATTTTGAGTATTGATTCCCCATTGAAGCTCAAATATGCTTCGGAAAGGAAAGTTTATACTAATGAAAACCAAGATTCAGGATATGACCTCTGGTTCGCCGGGGAGATTGATCATTCTTTTTGCAATTCCCTTGATGTTGGGGAATATCTGTCAGCAGCTTTATACAATGGTGGATACTATGGTCGTTGGCCAGATTGCAGGTGTGGAGGCTCTTGCAGCACTGGGTGCGGTTGACTTTCTGATGTGGGTTGTCACAGGAATATCCACTGGTCTCACTCAGGGATTTTCTATTCAGCTCTCCCAGTATTATGGTGCAAAGGATTTTGAAAATCTGCGTAAATCTCTGGCACACAGTTACCGGCTGACTGCATTCATCGCAGTGGGAGTATTCATTCTCAGCCAGTCCTTTGCTGCACTGGTATTAACAGGGCTGCATACACCTTCCAATATTATTGGAATGTCATTATTATATCTGCGTATTATTTTCTGCGGAATCCCGGCTACTGCAGCTTATAATATGTTTGCCGCTGCTTTAAGGGCTATGGGAAACAGTAAAACACCATTAACTGCAATGATTATCGCATCGGTACTGAATATTTCATTGGATATCCTTTTTGTGGCAGGCTTCGGATGGGGGGTGGCAGGGGCAGCAATTGCAACTGTGATTGCGCAGAGTTTTTCTGCCGTGTACTGTTTTCTGATTTTACGCAGAATTGATATTGTTCATCTGTCCAGAGCAGATTTTATGACTGCCACAGGAATGAATGCCCGTCTGATGAAGCTTGGTATTCCTGTTGTATTTCAGAATATCATTATCGGTGTAGGCGGTCTGGTAGTCCAGTACGTGATCAATGGCTATGGCTTTCTTTTTGTGGCAGGATTTACAGCTACAAACAAGCTTTATGGTCTGTTGGAAATGGCAGCGATTTCCTATGGATATGCCATCGTTACTTATGTGGGCCAGAATCTGGGAGCCGGAAAGATTGACAGGATCAGGAAAGGTGTCCGCAGCAGTATGCTGCTTTCCCTGCTAACCTCACTGATCATTTCTATTGCCATGTTTTTATTTGGAAAAAATATCCTCTCACTTTTCATCTCAGGTGAACCGCAGCAGACAAAGGAGGTACTTGCAATTGCTTTTAAATACCTTTCTATTATGGCTGCCATGCTCTGGGTGTTGTACTTCCTGTATGTGTACAGATCTGCACTGCAGGGACTGGGAGATACGTTAATGCCTATGGTAAGTGGTATGGCCGAATTTGTCATGCGTATCAGTGCTGCGCTGATTCTTCCCCATTTTATCGGGCAGGACGGTATTTTCTTTGCGGAGATTGCAGCATGGAGCGGAGCTACTGTGATTTTATGTATCAGCTATTATGTGCGGATGCATAAATATCATTAATGCAAAATATATGATACGGAAAATAAAAAAAGAGACATATGTCTTTTGATAAAAAACCAAATATAAAAAAATATACTAAAAAACACTTGAAAAAATATCCTTTTTGTACGAAAATGAAAATAAATATAGAAAAAGGGACATGTGTCCTGTTTTAAAAGTGAGACATATGTCATTGTAGAGATAACAAAGCCAATTTAAAAAAAGGAGGAAAAATAATATGAAGAAAAGAATTGCAGCTATGGTTCTTGCAGGTGCAATGGCACTTTCCCTTGTACCAGCTTACGGAGTGACAGAGGTGAAGGCTGAGGCTGGAGATATGAAGATTGCCATGGTAACTGACTCCGGTGATATTACAGACCAGAGCTTTAACCAGACCACTTACGAGGCATGTAAGGCGTGGTCCGAAGAGAATGGTTCTGAGTTCAACTATTATAAACCAGAGAGCGACTCTGATGAGGCACGTAACGCAAGTGTTGACCAGGCTGTAGCAGATGGAGCTAACGTGATCGTACTTCCGGGATATATGTTCGCAGCTACTATCGTAGAGCAGTCTGAGATGTATCCGGACGTGAAGTTTATTGCACCAGACGTAAGTGCAGGCGATATCTGTGAGAAGGGTGTTGGCGAAGGATACACCTACAATCCGGATGATTATGAAGTGACCGATTACTACAATGCAGACAATGTTTACTGCTGTACCTATCAGGAAGAGATTTCCGGATACATGGCTGGATATGCAGCTGTGAAGCTTGGATACAAGCATCTTGGATTCCTCGGCGGTATGTCTGTACCGGCTGTTACCCGTTTTGGATATGGATATGTTTAGGGCGTAGACGAAGCAGCCAAAGAGCTTGGAATCACAAGTGACGTTGAACTTGAGTATGTATGCGGCGGACAGTTCTACGGCGACGCAGACATCACAGCTTACATGGATACCTGGTACGGAAGCAAGGGTGTAGAAGTTGTATTCGCATGCGGCGGTGGAATCTACACATCTGCAGCAGAAGCAGCAGCGAAGGTTGACGGCAAGGTAATCGGTGTTGACTCTGACCAGTCCGGAATCATCGGCGAGGACATCACTGTTACATCTGCTATGAAGGGTCTTGCACCGACTGTAAAGACTGCACTTGATGCGATCAAGGATGGCAATTGGGAATCTGATTACGCTGGAAAGATCGACAACCTTGGTCTTATATCTGAGAACCCGGAAGACAACTACGTACAGCTCCCAATGGAGACAACCCAGTGGGATGACAATTTCACTGTAGATGATTACAAAGATCTTGTAAAGAAATTATACAATGGCGAGATTGAAGTAAGCAGCGACATCACAGCAATGCCAGAGACTGAGATCACAGTAAATGATTACGGCAGCATCAAATAAGACAACCAACTACTCCGCATAGTAAATGCAATTATAAATCACGGGTAGGGTTCTGACAGGAAAGCAGACTGGTCTTAACATGAAGAATGGCCATGCAGTGAGAAAAAGGGGAGTGAGCAGTGGCCACTCCCCTTTTTTACGTAAGTGCCGTCATAATAAGACTTATAGTACTGTTCACTCGAGAGGTTTTTGGTGAATGAAGTGATCAGTAACCGTTTTATTACTTGTGCTTTCTGTCTGCGACTTTGCCATGAAAAAAGGAGAAAGCGAAGATGAGTGAATATGCAATTGAAATGCTGGGAATAACCAAGCGTTTTCCCGGAATCATCGCAAATGACAATATCACACTTCAGTTGAAAAAAGGTGAAATCCACGCTCTGCTTGGCGAAAATGGAGCAGGTAAATCCACTTTGATGAGTGTTCTGTTCGGCCTGTATCAGCCGGAAGAGGGCGAGATCCACAAAGATGGAAAGAAAGTTGAGATCAAAGATCCAAACGATGCAAATGACCTGGGCATTGGAATGGTACATCAGCATTTCAAATTGATAGAATGCTTCAGTGTTCTGGATAATATTATCCTTGGCGTTGAGACCACAAAAAACGGTTTCCTTCAGAAAGAGGGCGCGCGTAAAAAGGTTATGGCCCTTTCTGAAAAATATGGTCTTTCTGTAGACCCGGATGCCATTATCGAGGATACCACAGTAGGTATGCAGCAGAGAACCGAGATCCTGAAAATGCTTTACCGTGACAACGAGATCCTGATCTTTGATGAGCCTACTGCAGTACTTACCCCGCAGGAGATTCAGGAATTGATGCAGATCATGAAGAACCTGGCAGCAGAGGGCAAAAGCATTCTGTTCATTACCCACAAGCTTGGTGAGATCATGCAGGTTGCAGACCGCTGTACCGTTCTTCGTAAGGGAAAATGCATCGGAACTGTAGACATCAGAGATACCAACCCGGAGAAGCTTTCTGCCATGATGGTTGGACGAGACGTAAACTTCGTTGTAGAGAAAGAAGAAGCAAAGCCCGGTGAAGTTGTTCTGGATATCAAGGATATGGTGGTTGCTTCCAAGCATCATAAGAATAACGCAGTCAACGGCGTTTCCCTTCAGGTTCACAGAGGTGAGATCGTCTGTATCGCCGGAATCGACGGAAATGGCCAGACCGAATTTGTTTATGGACTTTCCGGCCTGGAGCCACTGAAGAGCGGCGCTATCACTATGAATGGAAAAGACATTACTCACATGCCAATCCGTGAGCGTCTTACCTCCGGCATGAGCCATATCCCGGAAGACCGTCACAAACACGGCCTGGTACTTGATTATTCCCTGGAAGACAACATTGTCCTTCAGAGATATTTCGAACCACAGTTCACCAATAAACTGGGCTTTTTGAAACGCAAAGAGATCCGCAAATATGCCAACCGCCTGATTGAACAGTACGATATCCGTTCCGGTCAGGGTGCCATCACCAAGGCGAGATCCATGTCTGGTGGAAACCAGCAGAAAGCAATCATTGCCCGTGAGATTGACAAGAATCCGGAGCTTTTGATCGCAGTTCAGCCTACCCGTGGTCTGGATGTTGGAGCAATCGAGCATGTTCACAAACAGCTGGTACAGGCAAGGGATGCAGGCAAAGGCGTTCTTCTGATCAGCCTGGAGCTGGATGAGGTTATGAATGTATCAGACAGGATTCTGGTAATGTACGAAGGTGAAATCGTAGGAGAATTTGATCCGAAGAAAGTAACCGTAGAGGAACTTGGCCTTTACATGGCAGGATCAAAGAGAAAGGAGACGAAGAGCAATGAATAATGAATCCAAAAAGAAAGAAAGCATTCTGAGAAACAATGCGGTTCAGACCATCATTGCCTCTCTTTTATGCATTGTGATTGGTCTTCTCATCGGTTATCTGGTACTTCTTATTATCAATCCTGCAGGAGCTGCAGGTGCGATTACCGCAATTATCAAGAATTATTTTTACTATCCAAGCCAGAAGGCTATGATGAAATATATGGGAACCACACTGGTAAAGGCTTCCGCACTTCTGATGTGTTCCCTGTCCGTTCTGTTTGCTTACAAGGTTGGACTTTTTAACATTGGAGCAGCAGGACAGTATGTAGTTGGAGCCGGAGCTTCCCTGTATTTTGCATTAAAACTTGGCATGCCCTGGTATGTATGCATGATCGCAGCAATCGTGATCGCATCCCTGGTAGGCGGCATCTCCGGTGCACTGAAGGCTTACTTCAATGTAAACGAGGTTATTTCCTGTATCATGCTGAACTGGATTTCCCTGTATGTGGTGAATATGCTTCTTACCCAGGTGAAATCCGAGTCTACTCCATACACCGTAGATCTTTCCAGCGGCAATAAGAGAGCTCTTCTTCCTAACTGTGGACTGGACGAGATCTTTTCCGGAAACAAATTCGTATCCATCGGTCTTATTATTTCTGTGGTAATGGCGATCGTAGTGTGGGTACTTCTGGAAAAAACAAAATTCGGTTTTGAGCTTCGCGCAACAGGTATGAACAAAAATGCTGCAAAATACTGCGGCATGAAAGAGAAGAGAAATACCATTGTAACCATGATGATCGCTGGCGGCCTTGCAGGACTTGGCGCAGCTGTTTTCTATCTCAGCGGAATTGAGACCTGGATGGTTCAGCAGACAACCGTTCCGGGCATGGGCTTTAATGGAATCGCAGCAGCCTTCCTTGGCGGCCTTCACCCCATCGGAGCAATTTTTTCCTCTTATTTTATCCAGCATATTACAAGTGGTGGAAGCTATGTGGATAAGACCATGTATTGTGCACAGATCTCTGATCTGATCTCCGCGTTTATCATTTATCTGTGTGGATTTGTATTCTTCTTCAAACTCTGGTTAAACCGTTATCTCGACAGGAGAGATGAGAAAAAAGCTGCAAAAGGAGGAGAAAAATAATGTTATTATTGATTCAGTATACATTAATATTTGCTTCTGTATTGATTCTCGTAGCACTTGGCGGCTGTTTTTCCGAGCACAGCGGTGTCATCAACATCGGTCTTGAGGGAATTATGGTTATGGGTGCACTTGGCGGTGCCCTGATGATGAAATATCTTCCGGATTCCGCTCCGGCACCAGTTGTGATCCTTCTGGTGGTTCTGGCCAGTGTGCTTGTGGGAATGATATTTTCCCTGCTCCTTGGTGTGGCTGCCATTCATTTCAATGCAGACCAGACACTGGTTGGTACGGCCCTGAATCTTCTTGGACCGGCAGCAGCTGTTGTTATCGTAAGAGCCATCAACATGGCAGAAAATCCAGACAACGTTTCTTCCACAGTTGCTTACAAGGTGGCCAAGAAAGCGTTCCTGATAAGAATTGGAAAATTTGAATTCAGCTGGTTCATGCTTTTTGCACTGCTGATCCTCATTGCTTCTTATGTGGTACTTTATAAGACCAGATTCGGACTTCGTCTGATGGCATGTGGTGAGCATCCACAGGCAGCCGATTCAGTAGGTATCAATGTTTTTAAAATGCGTTACGCTGGCGTTTTGATCTCCGGTGCACTTGGCGGTCTTGGGGGACTGGTTTATATTACTGCCGGTGTAAGTGAGTGGAAATTTGAGAACGGAGTTGCCGGCTTTGGTTTCCTTGCCCTTGCTGTTATGATCTTCGGACAGTGGAAGCCGGTAAACATCGGACTGGCAGCTCTTCTGTTCGGCCTTTTCCGTGCGCTGTCAAACGTATACACAGGATTTGATGCGCTGGTAGCCTTGAAGCTTCCCAGCACATTATACAACATGTTCCCATATATTATTTCCCTGATCGTTCTGGTGTTTGTATCCAAGAACTCCAGGGCACCGAAGGCGGAAGGCATTCCGTACGATAAAGGACAGAGGTGACACTATGAAAAACTATTCTGAAGATGCCAGCAGGCAGTATCATATCCAGGTTGCAAAGGGGGAAGTTGGCCGCTATGTGATCATGCCGGGAGACCCGAAAAGGTGTGTGAAAATTGCCCAGTATTTTGACAACCCGGTTCTCATTGCAGACAACAGAGAATATATCACATATACAGGAACCCTGGACGGCGTGAAAGTCAGCGTGACATCCACCGGAATCGGCGGACCGTCTGCCTCCATTGCCATGGAAGAGCTTTCCCGGTGCGGCGCAGATACTTTTGTCCGCATTGGAACCTGCGGCGGTATGCAGCCTGAGGTAAAAAGCGGAGATATCGTAATTGCCACAGGTGCCATCCGTATGGAGGGAACCAGCCGGGAATATGCCCCCATAGAGTATCCGGCAGTAGCTAATCTGGACGTGACAAACGCCCTTGTGGCAGCTGCGAAAGAAAAAGGACTTTCCTGTCATACAGGTGTTGTCCAGTGCAAAGACGCTTTTTACGGACAGCATGAGCCTGAAGCAATGCCAGTTGGTTATGAGCTGCTCAACAAATGGGAGGCCTGGAAGAAAATGGGCTGTCTTGCTTCCGAGATGGAATCTGCAGCGCTTTTTATTGCAGCTGGCAAGCTTCGTGCCAGAGCTGGCTCCTGTTTCCTGGTGCTTGCAAATCAGGAAAGAGAGAAGCTGGGACTGGATAATCCGGTTGTGCATGATACAGATATGGCAATCCAGGTGGCTGTTGAAGCTGTGAGAAAGCTGATCCGGGAGGATTCGTCGAATTAAGACCGTGACATCGCAATCTGCACGCCCCACTTTGCGTTACATTTTGCCTGAATTCGGTTGCCGTAGCCCATTACGGCGCCCTCATTCGGGCGAAATCTCCCACAAATTGTGACGAACATCTTGCAGTTACTTAATATTCGATGTACTAGACAATCAAATAAAGAACAGATATGAATCCTGCCAGTAAATTGCGATACAGTAATTTCGGGCAATATAAAGAGACAACAGAAATGAGGAAAATAAATGGACGTAAAAGAGATTTTAAAACATGTGGATCATACCCTTCTTCTCCAGCCATCTACCTGGGAAGAAATCAAACAGATTTGTGACGATGCGATGGAATACGGAACTGCATCCGTATGCATTCCGCCAAGCTATGTAAAACAGGCAGCAGAATACATGAATGGAAAAATGGCAGTGTGCACGGTTATCGGTTTCCCAAATGGCTACATGACAACAGCAGCCAAGGAATTTGAAACAAAAGATGCTCTTGCAAATGGTGCTTCCGAAATCGATATGGTAATCAATATCGGCTGGCTGAAAGATCAGAAATATGACCTGATTGAGAACGAGATCCGCACCTTAAAAGCTGCATGCGGTGACAAAATCCTGAAAGTTATCATTGAAACCTGCTTCCTCACAGATGAGGAAAAAATTAAAATGTGCCAGATTGTAACAGAAGCAGGCGCAGATTATATTAAGACCTCTACCGGTTTTGGCGGTGCAGGTGCAACCTTTGCAGACATTGAGCTTTTCTCCAGACATATCGGACCAAATGTAAAAATGAAAGCAGCAGGCGGAATTTCTTCCCTGGAGGATGCAGAGAAGTTCCTTGCACTTGGTGCAGACCGACTGGGAACCAGCCGGATTATAAAGATTGTAAAGAATGAGAAAGCTACAGGATATTGATTTGTTTATTGACTGTAAAGGTGAACAGATGCTGTCCCTGGAATTGGTCAGATTATAACGACGCTCATTGAGAAGAGAGTGATGTTGTCGGAGACAATCAGAAAATGTTAATGAATAAGAAAGAGGTGTGAAAATGGAAAAAGAGATGATCAACCAGCTGATTGATACAGCAATCCACCAGCTGAAATATTCCTATACACCATATTCCAATTTTAAAGTAGGCGCAGCCCTCCTTGCAAAAAATGGGCAGGTTTACACAGGCTGCAACATTGAAAATGCCGGGTACACAGCCACAAACTGTGCGGAGCGTACCGCCTTTTTTAAGGCAGTAAGCGAAGGGGTGAAGGATTTTCAGGCTATCTGTGTTGTCGGCGGTAAGGCTGGCGTGCTCACAGAATATGCAGCTCCCTGCGGCGTGTGCCGACAGGTCATGATGGAGTTTTGCAACCCGGAAACCTTCCAGGTCATTCTGGCGGTGGACAAAGAGCATTATGATGTGTATACACTAAAAGAACTCCTGCCGTTAGGCTTCGGACCTTCTAATCTGGCATGAAAGCTGCTGACTGGAGAATAGTATTATGAAGTATGTCGGAAAATGCCGAAAACAGAGTGATCTGGCATTGAATCCGGCAGTTATAAAGCAGCATAAAGAATTGCAGGAGAAAAAATTATGACAATCGAACAATTAAAAGCACTACCCAAGGCAGAGCTTCACTGTCATCTGGACGGGTCTTTAAGCCGGGAGTTCATGGAGAGCCAGCTGGGAAGAAGGGTACAGCCGGAAGAGCTTAGCGTGTCTGATGACTGCACAAGCCTTGCAGAATACCTTGAGAAATTTTCGCTTCCGGGTCAGTGTATTATGGATGAAAAAGGGCTTGAGGCAGCTGGCTACGATGTACTTCGCACCATGAGCCAGGAAAATGTACGCTACGCAGAAATCCGTTTTGCACCTCTTCTTTCAGAGACCTCCGGAATGAACTGCCGTGCTGTGATCGAGGCAGTATTAAAAGGCCTTGAGCGGGGCAGAGCAGATTTTGGAACGGAGTTTGGTGTGATTACCTGTGCCATGCGTCATCACAGCCAGGAGGACAACAGCCGGATGATAAAAACAGCCCGTGAATATCTGGGCTATGGTGTGTGTGCAGCGGATCTGGCAGGTGCGGAAGCAGCATATCCCATGGCACAGTTTATGGAGCTTTTTCAGAACACCCGTAAGCTGGAAATGCCCTTTACCCTTCATGCAGGAGAGTGTGGAAGCGTACAGAACATTGTGGATGCTGTAAAAGCGGGAGCCGGCAGGATCGGACATGGAATCGCCATGCGAGGCCATTATAATATTCAAAAAGAGCTGGCTGACAGAGGCATTGGAATTGAAATGTGTCCTATCAGCAATCTTCAGACAAAAGCGGTAAACAGTCCGTCAGAATATCCCATCCGGGAATTTCTGAACACAGGATTGAAGGTTTCCATAAACACGGACAACCGTACAGTGAGCAACACAAGCCTTACCAAAGAGCTTCAGTTCATCCAGAACACGTATGGCATTCAGGAGGAAGAGATACGGCTGATGATGAAGAATGCAGTGGATACGGCATTTGCCACTGATGAGGTGAAAGCGAGATTGTATTCTGAACTGGGAATAAAAGGATAAAATATTGGAAACGAGGGATTTTATTTTGAAAAAATATGAAAGGATTTTCGTGATCGTTCTGGATTCTCTGGGAATCGGTGCCATGCCGGATTCAGAGAAATTCGGGGATGTGGGAGTGGATACATTCGGACATATTCTGGATAAAATGGGCTCCCTGGAAATACCAAATCTTAAGAAGCTTGGAATGTTAAATCTTCATCCGGCAGGAAATATGCAAGGTGTGGAGAAGCCGATTGGCCGTTACATGCGCGTAAGCGAAGCCAGCAATGGCAAGGATACCATGACCGGCCATTGGGAAATGATGGGAATTAAGACAGAGAAGCCGTTTAAGACTTTCACAGACACCGGCTTTCCGCCGGAGCTGATCGCGGAGCTGGAGAAGCGCTGCGGCAAGCGCGTGATTGGAAACAAGAGCGCCAGCGGAACGGAGATCATTGAAGAGCTTGGGGAGGAAGAAATCCATACAGGTGCCATGATCGTGTATACTTCAGCCGACTCTGTTCTTCAGATCTGCGGAAATGAGGAAACCTTTGATCTTCAGAATTTGTACCGCTGCTGCGAGATTGCAAGAGAAATTACACGGAAGGATGAATGGCGTGTAGGCCGTGTCATCGCCAGACCATATGTTGGCAAAAAGAAAGGTGAGTTCAGGCGAACCAGTAATCGTCATGACTATGCTTTGAAGCCAACAGGTCTGACTGCATTAAATGCGTTAAAGGATAATGGGCTGGATGTGATCGGTGTAGGGAAGATCAACGATATTTTCTGCGGCGAAGGAATCACAAAGACCTATCATTCTGACAGCTCCGTACACGGTATGGAGCAGACCATCCAGATCTGCAAAGAGGACTTCAGGGGACTTTGCTTTGTGAATCTGGTTGACTTCGATGCCCTGTGGGGACACAGACGAAATGTGGAAGGCTACGGCAAAGAAATCGAGAAGTTTGACAGGAATCTGGGCGTTCTTTTGGAAGAGCTTCGGGAGGATGACCTTCTTATTCTTACCGCAGACCACGGGAATGATCCCACCTATAGCGGCACTGACCATACCAGAGAGTATGTTCCCTTCCTGGCTTATTCCAAGACTATGAAAGAGGGTGGCCCCCTTGAAAACGAGGATACTTTTTCCGTTATTGGCGCATCAGTGGCAGATAATTTTGACGTGAAAATGCCGGAAGGAACTATCGGACATTCCATTCTTGAGAAATTATGCTAAAATAGAAAAGCAGCTGTTGGATAGCGGTTGTATATCCGGTGGATTGCTTGCTTTTGCGACAGAACCCGGATAGAAACAAATGATTTGCAGCACATGGCAGAAGATGAGGAAATCATATGAAACACACTTATTTACACGATGTACTTCCATTCCTTCGTGAACTGGAACGTGAGAAACAGAAACAATTTGAGGCTTATTTCCGTACTGCGCCATTATGGCTTATGGACCTGTTTCAGAGTGAGATAATGGAAGCCGGAACTACTTTTATCAGGGAAAATGAACCGGCAGATACGATTTTCTTTGTTGCCAGAGGAAGAGTAAAAGCTACAGATTACCGGATTTCCGGCATTGCCTATGATTTTATGAAGCCCATGAATCTCATTGCGCTTGGTGGTATGGAAGTGATCCTGGGACAGGATACCTACCAGACCACCCTGCAGACAGAGACAGAGTGTATTGTTACCAAGCTTCCAAGAGCGCAGTATGAGAAATGGATTTATTCAGATACGGAAGCTTTTCGCATGGAGGCAAAGCTTACCTGTGCTTCCCTGTTGGAGGAAGAGCGGCGGAACCGTCTGTACCTGTTTTTGGAAGGGGCTGACAGATTAGCTGTACTTTTTTCGGAATGGTTTGAAAAATATAACAAAAATGACATTTTATGCATCGGCGAAAGCCGGCAGAATCTGGCAGATGAGACAGGCCTTTGCCTGAAAAGCATCAGCCGCGCCATCAAGAAGTTTCAGGCAGAACAGCTGATCGTGAAAAAAGGAAATCAGATCTGTATCGACAGGAAGCAGTACGAAAGGCTGAAGCGGACTGTGGATGAGAAAATCGGCAACGTATAAACGGAACACAAGACTATAGCAAAACGCATGGTATTGAAGGCTTTCTGTTTATATGAAAATAATGTTATAAGCTGTCCTGGCGATAAGCCGGATAGCTGCAGATAAAGGAGAAGGTGTACATGAGCGATTTATATCAGAAATTAGAGACTTGCCTTGCAAGTGTTAGAAAAAAGACAGATTTTAAACCGGAAGTGGCGCTGATCCTGGGATCCGGCCTTGGAGATTATGCAGATGAGATCCAGATCGAAACCACCATTGACTATACAGAGATTGAGGGCTTTCCAACCTCCACAGTTGCAGGTCACAAAGGCAGATTTGTATTTGGATATGTGAAAAATGTGCCGGTTGTGATCATGCAGGGAAGAGTGCATTACTATGAAGGCTATCCAATGACGGATGTAGTTCTTCCCACCAGATTGATGGGCATGATGGGGGCGAAGAAGCTGTTTCTTACAAATGCAGCCGGTGGAGTGAATCCGAATTTTAAACCAGGTGATTTTATGATGATCACCGATCACATTACCACAGGAATCCCGAGTCCGCTGATCGGACCGAACATTGAGGAACTGGGAAGCAGATTTCCGGATATGAGTGAGGTATACAGCAGACGATTGCGAGAGGTGATCCGTGCCAGTGCAGAAAAATGCGGTATAGATCTCCAGGAGGGCGTATATGTGCAGTTTACAGGTCCTGCCTATGAAACTCCGGCTGAAGTGAGAATGGCAGCTATATGGGGCGGTGACGCAGTTGGAATGAGCACTGCATGTGAAGCAATGGCAGCCCGTCATATGGGAATTGAAGTGTGCGGAATTTCCTGTATCACCAACATGGCAGCTGGCATTTCGAAGCAGGAGCTGAACCACAAGGAGGTTCAGGAGACTGCAGACAGAGTGGCGAAATCTTTTAAAAAGCTGGTGACGGAAATCATAGCCGGTATGTAGCCGCAAGGAAGTGCGGGTTTCATAAGAGGCAGCGCAAACCAAAAGATATAACGTAACAAAGGAGAAAAGTTATAATATGGGAATTGTTGTAATCGGTGATGTTTTTATCGATGTGAAAGGTTATTCCACAGCACCATTTATTCCTGGAGGAAGAAATGCCGGTGTGATCCAGCAGATCCATGGCGGTGTAGGAAGAAATGTAGTGGAAGATATTGCCAATATAGAGTTGAAACCAACCTTTGTCAGTCTGGTAGATGACGACGCTATGGGGGATGATGTGATCCGCAAACTGGAGCGTCATAAAGTAGATACCAGATATATGCGTAAGGTAAAAAACGGCATGGGAACCTGGCTGGCTGTCTTTGACCAGGACGGAGATGTGGTGGCATCTATTTCCAAACGTCCGGACCATCGTCCGATAGAGCAGATCCTGGATGAACACGGAGATGAAATTTTCCAGGATGCGGACAGCGTTGTGATCGAGATTGATATTGACAAGGAAATTGTGAAGAAGACCTTTCACTATGCAGAGAAATACGGCAAAAAAGTATACGCTCTTGTATCGAATATGACCATTGCAATCGAAAGACGTGACTTCTTAAGGCGGACAGCCTGCTTTGTATGCAACCAGCAGGAAGCGGGCATCCTGTTTTCGGAGGATTACGGTGGCCTGAAGCCTGAAGAGATGGCCCGGTGTCTGGCAAAAAGAATCCAGTCCGCCCATATTCCAAAGATGGTGGTTACCATGGGAAGTGATGGTGCAGCTTATGCAGATCAGGAAGGAAACTGGGGCGTTTATCCAGCTATGAAGGTAGATGTGGTTGACACCACAGGCGCGGGAGATGCCTTTTTTGCAGGTGTGTGCGTAGGCCTTACCTATGGAAAAACAATGAGAGAGGCATGTGCCATTGGTACCCGTCTTTCCTCAACTGTAATTTGTACCTCAGAGAACATTTGTCCGAGATTTATGCCGGAAGAATTTGATCTTGACAGGTAGGAGAAGAATATGGAAAGTCTTATTATAGGAATTGCCGGCGGCTCCGGCTCCGGTAAATCTACTTTTACAAACAGAATTAAAAAGCGTTTTGGAGATGACGTAGTAGTCCTTTATCACGACAATTATTACCGCAGACAGGATGGAATCCCTTTTGAGCAGCGTGTGACTGTGAATTACGACCATCCGGATTCCCTGGAGACAGAGCTTCTGGTGGAGCATCTGAAACTTCTGAGGCAGGGGAAAGCTATTGACTGTCCGGTTTACGATTATTCCCAACATAACCGTTCCGACAAGATCCTTCATATCACCCCAAGTCCGGTGATCCTTGTGGAGGGAATCCTTCTTCTGGCAGATCCCAGAGTGCGTGAGCTCCTTGATATTAAGGTCTATGTGGAAGCTGATGCTGATGAGCGTATTCTTCGCCGGATTTCCCGTGATGTGGAAGAGAGGGGAAGAGATTTGAATGGAATCATTAAACAGTACTTAAACACAGTGAAACCCATGCATTACCTTTATGTAGAGCCCACTCGTTCCAAGGCTGATATTGTGATCAACAGCGGAAAGAATGACGTGGCGTTTGATCTGTTTGTTTCGAAAATCAGTATGGAATTGGAGAAACGGAAGCAGGGGTAATTACAGAAGATGTTAGCTGTAGTTTGGAAACATTGCTGTGATGATGCGGCAGAATTAGCAAATGAAAGTTGCTGTTTACGAAATGGGTGAGAATTCCGGCATAAAGAATTTTTCTGCGAAATTGGTAGATGGCAACAGATAAAAAGATACAGGAGATCAGAATGTCACAGGAAAAAGAGAACAGACAGCATGAGAATGCGCAGAGTGTGCAGGAGGGGCAGCAGCCTCATAAGCGCAGAGTGCGCTACAAAGGCAGATACCCGAAGAAATTTGAGGAGAAATATAAAGAACTTCAGCCGGAGAAATACCAGGATACCATTCAGCATGTAATGCAAAAAGGGAATACCCCGGCAGGCATGCATATTTCTATTATGGTAAAAGAGATTATTGATTTTCTGGAGATCAAACCAGGACAGATTGGCTTTGATGCCACACTTGGCTACGGCGGTCATACAAAGGCCATGCTTCAGTGCCTGCAGGGACAGGGACATATGTATGCCACTGACGTAGACCATGAGGAAGCCGCCAAGACAAAGAAGAGACTGGAAGATCTTGGCTTCGGTGAGGATATTCTGACCATTAAACTTCAGAATTTCTGTACCATTGATGAGATTGCCAAAGAAGTAGGAGGTTTTGATTTCCTTCTTGCTGATCTCGGCGTGTCCTCCATGCAGATTGATAATCCCAAGAGAGGTTTTTCCTTCAAAGCAGACGGACCTCTGGATCTGCGCTTGAATCAGGAAGCCGGGATCAGTGCGGCAGAGCGCCTGGAACATATTACCCGGGATGAGCTTGCTGGAATGCTTTATGAGAATTCAGACGAGCCATACTGTGAAGAGCTTGCCAAGGCGATCACAGATGAAATCCGCAAAGGAAACCACATGGATACCACCACAAAGCTTCGTCAGGTCATTGAGAAAACTCTGGATTTCCTTCCGGAAAAAGAGAAGAAGGAGACCATCAAAAAGACCTGCCAGCGTACCTTCCAGGCCCTTCGGATTGATGTGAACCGGGAGTTTGAGGTTCTGTATGAGTTTATGGAGAAGCTGCCGGGAGCACTGAAGCCCGGAGGAAGAGCGGCAATCCTTACGTTCCATTCAGGAGAGGATAAGCTGGTGAAGAAAGCACTGAAGGCTGGATACAAGGAGGGAATTTATTCCGATTATTCCAGAGACGTGATCCGTCCGTCAGCCCAGGAATGTGCCCAGAATGGACGCGCACGGTCTACGAAAATGCGCTGGGCGATTAAATCGGAGTAAACGCGATAAATACGCTGCGCGAGTTTGGCTCGCCTATCAAGTAAATGAGACAAAGCACGCTCTGCAAGTTTTATTCGTTATCGCGTCAGTCACCAAGGTTTTTCGTGCAGGCACGAACTTTGGCTCGCCTATCGCATAAATAAAATGGGGAGGAACCGCATCACTGCAGTTCCATCCCCCATATCTTACAATCTCTGGTTCCCACAACCATATAACTTTGATATACAGCAGGAGATGCTTCGATGACTCCCTCACTGATCTGGTGGCAGTCAAGAACATCTCCTGTTTTTCCATCCAGAAGATAGATATGTCCTGTGCTGTTGCAGTAGAGAACCTTTCCGCTGCCATCCGGATTGTATACACATACAGGTGAAGACCAGGCATAGGCAGATTCATGCTCCCAGTTTACTTTCCCGGTATTTTTATCAATGCATGCAAGTACACCTTGTGCCTGTCCACTGGTTCTGGCAACTGTCACATAAATGTTATCCGACAATTCTTCTTTCCCAACAGCGATGGTAGACTGTACACCGCCTGAAACACTGTCCTCGGAGGAACAGTCGTAAGAGGTCTGCCAGATGATCTCTCCTGTCTCCGCATCAATTTTCCAGACAGGAACCTCTGCAGTGGTGCTGCTTCGCCAGCCCAGGCGGAAAGAGGTGCTGACATACAGGTAAAGGTGTCCGTCCTCCACAGACAAAACGGGAGTAGAGTTGGAGTCATCCAGAATATCCTGCACCCATACAAGCTGCAGGGTATTCAGATCCAGGCACATCAGATTGCCGCCGTTATCAGCAATAAAAAGATAACCGTCATAGATGGCTGCGCTGTCCTCCATGCCAAGCCAGTAGGAACCTACGCTGGTACGTGTTCCGTAGTAGCGCCATTTCACAATATGATCCGGATTGATGGACAAGGTGCCTGCTTCCGGGGCATAACTGGTATTCAGTTTGATCAGATAAAGAATTCCGTTCTCTCCTGGATAGATCAGGGTATCTGTGGCAGCATCCACAAGGGCGGAGGAATCAAAGTAGCTTAAATTTCCGCGAAGGGAAAATTCATCATTATTTCCAAAGGTATACATCACACTGCAGTCCAGAAGATTCACAACAAAGACCCTGGCAGTGCCTTCATTGCTGTCATAACCTGCGCCGACATACATAATTGGATAACCTCTGGGATCAAGTGCACCTGCCCCTTTGAAGGTGAAACCAAGGTAAAGGGGATCTCTGGTAGCCTCGCCGGTTTCCAGATCTAGGAAATACACATAGCCGTCCATGCAGGCATAGATCACTTCTACAAGATCGTCTTTTTCCTTTGCCCAGTCGTACATATTCATGGACTTCTTTACTTCTCTGGACCATTTTTCCATAAGAGGCTGTCCGGTCCAGCCGCTTCCGGACCAGGTGGCATCTCCGTAAGTAATAGAGCCGGTTTTTGCTGTCCAGAGATCCTGGATTTTTCCATTTTTAATCTGTGTATTGCCATAGGCTGCAGTGTCGCGGAAATTGTTTCCGCGGAAGGTGACGATTCCATCCACATCTGTGTAGCTGATCCCGGCATCGAAGGAGTGGGTATCTGTGGAGGTATAATCCGAAGTATTGGCAAGTATCTGTCCGTCCACCTCAATGTCTGTGGTTTCTATGTATAAAGATGGGCTGGTGGAATCTACGCATTTAGGAGAAAATTCTGCCGGTCTTGCCATTGCGGCTTTTACAGCGGCAAGAGAATTGGAGTCATCCATGTCCAGACCGCTGGCTTCCTCAACCATGGAAACTGTATTTACATTTTCCCGTATCCTTTTTACGAGGAAAACTCCTCCCAGTATAATAACTGCTGCAATGATCAGGATCCCTTCTGTAAGAAGAAGTTTTCGGAAGAAATATTTTTGCTGCAGCTGCTTTTTTCGTTTCCCTACTTTTCTTTTCATATTCTGAATCCTTCCCTGTTCATTTGGCAAAAATTATACAAGGTATGACTGGGAAATTCAAGATGTCAAGAGCTGTTTTGGAAATTCAATTTTCAGATTGGGAAAAAGGGCGCAATCTTTTTTCTTGACAGTGTATGGCCTGGCTTGTTAAAATATTATTTATCGTATGAAAAGGAGGAGAAAACATGCTGAAAGTATGGATCGTAGGATCTGAAGGCCAGATTGGCGAGGCAATTAATGAAGTGCTGGATCCGTTGGAAATTGAAGTTTTGAATACAGACAAAAATGCGCTTGATATTACAGAAACAGACGAAGTTCTCCATTTTGGAGAGATCAACCGTCCGGATGTGATCATCAACTGTGCTGCGATCACAGATGTAGAGCTTTGCGAGAAGCAGCCGGAGGAAGCATTTCGTGTAAACGCTTTAGGCGCCCGCAACTTAAGCCTTGTAGCAAGAAAAACAGGGGCAAAGATGGTGCAGCTTTCCACAGATGACGTTTTTGACGGTCTGGCACAGAAGCCGTACACGGAGTTTGACAATACAAATCCTAAGACTGTTTACGGAAAATCCAAGTGCGCCGGGGAGAATTATGTGAAGGAGTTTACCCACAAGCACTTTATCATCCGAAGCAACTGGGTCTTCGGAAAGGGAAATAACTTTGTAAACCGTGTTCTGGAGGCCGCAGATCAGGGCAGAGCTCTTGCTGTAGCTGAGGATCAGTATGGTTCCCCCACAAGTGCCAAAGATCTGGCAAGAATTATCCTGCATCTGATCCGCACCAATGAGTACGGAACCTATCATGCAACCTGTCAGGGTGTTTGCAATCGTTATGAATTTGCAAAGGAGATACTTCGCCTTGCAGGCAAAGAGGAGCAGCTGAATCCGGTACCTACCCCGCAGTCTGATCTTTCTTCTGCCAGACCTGCATATGCAGTTCTGGATAATTTCATCCTTCGCATTATCGATGTATATGAGATGCCTGACTGGAAGGATTCTCTGGAAGAATTTATGAAAGAAAAACGGGAGGGCTAAGATGAGCGCGAAGAAAGAAAAGAATGTAAAAGAGAAAAAGAAGATCAGCTTAACCAGTATGATCTTTATTGCGCTGATCGCCGGAGCAATCACAGGAATGGTTCTCCATTACCTGGTGCCGGATAGCAGTGTGAAAAATGATGTGATCGTTGAGGGAGTGCTGTACGTTCTTGGGCAGGGATTTATCCGCCTTATGAAAATGCTGGTAGTACCTCTTGTTTTCTGCTCACTGGTATGTGGAAGTATGGCTATTGGTGATACTAAGAAGCTGGGAAATGTAGGTGGAAAAACACTTGCATTTTATCTGGTCACAACAGCGGTGGCAGTTGCAGTTGCCCTTGGAATCGGAACTCTTTTGAGACCGGGAATTGGTCTTGATATGAGTAAGATCCAGATAAATGCTTCCGATATTGAGACTATGGAGTCTACCTCTCTGGTTCAGACTATTCTCAATATCATTCCGGATAACCCCATCAAGTCCCTGGCAAGTGGGGAAATGCTTCAGATCATAGTGTTTGCTTTGATCATTGGTGTGATCCTGGCAAAGCTTGGGGAGCGTGCGGAGACCGTTTCCAACTTTATCAGCCAGTTTAATGATATTATGATGGAAATGACCATGATGGTTATGAGTCTGGCTCCTATTGGTGTATTCAGTCTGATCGCAAGAACCTTTGCAACCATTGGTTTCAGCGCATTTGTGCCTCTGGCAAAATATATGATCGCAGTTCTGATCGCTCTGGCAATCCAGTGTTTTGGTATATACCAGATTTTGCTGAAGCTGTTCACGGGCCTGAATCCGGTGAAGTTTATCCGAAAGTTTTTCCCGGTTATGGCCTTTGCCTTTTCCACTGCAACCTCCAATGCGACTATTCCGCTTTCTATTGATACGCTGCACAAGAAGATGGGTGTTTCCAAGAAGATTTCTTCTTTTACCATACCTCTTGGTGCGACTATCAATATGGATGGTACTTCCATTATGCAGGGAGTTGCGGTTATGTTCGCTGCCCAGGCTTTTGGAATCCAGCTGACTCCTATGGATTATATTACAGTAATCGGAACAGCCACACTGGCTTCCATTGGTACCGCAGGTATTCCAAGTGTTGGACTTGTTACTTTGACTATGGTATTTAATTCTGTTGGTCTTCCAGTTGAGGCAATCGGTATTATCATGGGTATTGACCGTATTCTGGATATGGCAAGAACAGCGGTTAATATTACCGGTGATGCTGTTTGTACGACCATTGTGGCTTGCCAGAATGGGGCTGTGGATAAAGAAGTGTTTAATAAAGCTGAATAAAAATATTGGCGTGTGTATGTGAGTTTAGACTCAGGTATGCACGTCTTTTTTTGTGTGGCGAAGGCGGACGCCTGGGAGGGGCAGTGTGTTGCGGACAACGTCAAAAAACGGGATTTTACTCCGTCGTCGATTGCAGGTTCCATAAACAAACTCGCCCATGCTGGGCTCAGACAGTGTTTATGGAACCTGCGCTATACTCATAAAATCCCGTTTTTTGACTAACTGTCCGCAACACACTGCCCCTCCCAGGCTGATTGTTCAAAGTAACTATGAATTAAGTGGAAATAAACAGCGTATAACACTTGACAACAGTATAATACTGTTATATACTGTTTGCATAAGGAGGAGTCACATGAAGATCATAATTAATCACTCGTCGATGCAGCCAATTTATGAGCAGATCACAGATCAGATCAAGGCGATGATCATTGACGGGACGTTAAAGGAAGAGGAAATGCTTCCCTCTGTGAGAACTTTGGCGAAGGAGCTGAAGATTAGTGCTCTTACGGTGAAGAAGGCGTATGACTTTCTGGAGGAAGAGGGGTTCGTGGTTACGGTGCATGGGAAAGGAAGCTTTATCGCTAAGAATAACCAGGGACTTCTTATGGAAGAGCGGAAGCGGGAAATTGAGACAGAACTGGAGGAAGTGATCCGGAAAGCGCGGATCAGCGGATTGTCTGAGGAAGAGATCCGGGAACTGTTTGAGCTTATTATGGAGGAGTAGATATGCTGCTGAGTTTGAAGAATTTGCAGAAGAATTATCCTGGATTTTCCCTGGATGTAAGTATGGAAATAGAAGAAGGACAGATCACCGGTCTGATCGGAGCCAATGGAGCAGGGAAGTCTACTACCTTTAAGGTTATTCTGGGGCTGGTTCATCCTGATGCAGGAGAGATTCGTCTGTTTAATAAGGATATGGAGCAGATTTCCCAAAAAGAGAAAGCGGATATAGGCGCGACACTTTCTGACAGCGGTTTTTCCAATTGTCTGACCGTGAAACAGATTGTGCATATTCTGACAGAGACTTATGAGAAATTTGACCGGGAGATGTTTGAGAAGCGGTGCAGCCAGTTTTCCATCCCCATGGATAAGAAACTGAAAGAGTTTTCCACAGGAATGAAAGCAAAGTTAAAAGTGCTGACAGCCACCAGCTTTGATGCCAGGCTTCTTGTTCTGGATGAGCCTACAGCCGGTCTGGACGTGATTGCCAGGGACAGCATTCTGGAACTCCTTCGGGAATATATGGAGACAGAAGGCAGAAGTATTCTGATCAGCTCCCACATTTCCTCAGATCTGGAGAGCCTGTGTGATGATATCTATATGATTGATAAGGGACTGATCGTGCTTCATGAGAATACAGATGTGCTGCTGGATGAATATGGTCTTATCAAGGCTGACGAGAAGCAATATGAATTGCTTGATAAGCAGCATATTCTCAAGGTGAAGAAGGAGCAATACGGCTACAGCTGTCTCACAGATGAGCGTGCATTTTATGTGGAGAACTACCCGCAGCTTGCAATAGAACGTGGGTCTGTGGACAAGGTTATTACCATGATGATCAAGGGGGAAGTATTATGAAAGGTATGTTTGTAAAAGACATGGAAATTATGAGGGGAAACATGAAAACGTTCATTGGCGTATATATTATAGCCATTTTCTGTTTCCTTAGTACTTCCGCAGGTCCTTCTTTTCTAATCAGTTATGTGTCTGTTCTGGCTGCTGTTATGGCACTGAATACCATAGCAACTGATGATATGGATAATGGTATGCCTTATATTTTTACTTTTCCTATCAGCAGGAAAGAATACGTGAAGGAGAAGTATCTGCTGGGTGCAGGGATGGTCACGGTATTGTGGGCTGTTGCTGTTGCAATTGCAATTGGCGTAAATGCTTCCGGATATCGTAAGGTGTCCTGGGAAGAACTGATCGCTTCTGCAGCTGCCGGTCTTTTTCTTGCTGTTTTCGCAAATGCGGTTGTGTTTCCGGTACAGTTGAAATATGGAAGCTCTACAGGAAGGCTGGTGCTGCTTGTTCTTGTATTTGGCATCATGGCTGTAGGATGGATTGGCGTAGAACTATGCCAGAAAATGAATGTGGATTTTTCCGGTCTGAAAAATCTGGGCCTACGCATTTGGAACCTTGGAATCCCAGTCTGTCTGGCGATGCTGTTTGTTCTTATGTTGCTAATGCTTCTGATTTCCTGTACAATATCCATAAAGATTATGGAGAAAAAGGAGTACTGATCCGGAAATGAAGAAGAATCAGATTTTTATAAAATGCGGAACTGAATATAAGGAGATGACGAAAGAACTGCTGGAGGCGTGTGATCTGGCAGGGGAGATAGAGAAGAAGTTTGAGAAATGCGGATTGAAGGTGCTTTCAGAAAATTCCGGGGCAGGTTTACAGCAGAATAGTGAGAAGATTATAACAGAAGCAAAGTTTGAAACAAAGAGCAGTCTTATTGACAACTCTGAAGCAGAAGTGGACTGTTTTTATTCTTCGGATTCTGTGGAAAAACAGAATTCAGAATTTGGTTTGTACAATATGCGGATCGGCATCAAGCCAAACCTGGTCGCCCCCATGGAAGCCTACTGGGGCGGCACCACTCACCCGGAGGTAGTCGCCGGAATCGTAGAATATCTTCAGGAAAAAGGTTTTTCCAATCTGGTGATCATGGAAGGTTCCTGGGTAGGAGATAAGACCTCCGAATCCTACGAAGTCTGTGGTTTCAAGTCCCTCTGTGAAAAATATAACGTTCCGTTCCTTGACATGCAAAAAGAAAAGGGTGTGCCTGTACAATGTGGCGATATGACCTTAAACATCTGCAAAAGTGCCCTTGACCTGGACTTCCTTATTAATGTTCCGGTACTAAAAGGTCACTGTCAGACCAAAATCACCTGTGCATTGAAGAACATGAAAGGTCTTCTCCCTAATTCTGAGAAGCGCCGTTTCCACGCATTAGGTCTTCATGACCCCATTGCCCACCTGGGACTTGCTATCCACCAGGATTTCATCGTGGTAGACAATATTTGCGGAGACCTGGATTTCGAGGATGGCGGCAACCCCGTAGAGATGAACCGCGTTCTGGCAGCTGTGGATCCGGTTCTTATGGATGCCTATGTCTGCGACATGATGTATTATCAGCCAGAAGAAGTTCCTTACATTACAAAGGCTGCTGCTCTTGGCGTTGGCTGTGCCGACATCCGCCAGGCCGACATCAATGCCCTCGACGGTAACCCCGGTGCCCCCATTCCCAAGTCACGGAAAGTGGTAGAGCTTGCCGACGCTGTAGAAGAAGTAGAATCCTGCAGCGCCTGCTACGGCAACCTGATCCCTGCCCTTGACCGCCTGAAGCAAGAAGGCCTCCTTTCAAACCTGACCACCCGAATCTCCATCGGTCAAGGCTACCGAAACCAGAAAGGCATCCTGGGAATCGGCCACTGCACCCGCCACTTCACCCACCACCTGGAAGGATGTCCGCCAACTGAAGATGAGATTTATGAGTTTCTGAAAAATTATTTAATTGGTTGAAAGTTGTTCAAGGCGGACGCATTCGGACAATGGTGATTGCTCACTCGCCGGCGCAACGCTCCAGCGAACTAACTGCTAACTGCGACTAAATCGTTCAGGAGAGCCTTCACGATTAAGTCTCC